>Ga0116217_10002724_pt1 | contig 16365 bp, 17 predicted proteins | sample Sb_taG_6_FD_89697 | JGI IMG/M metagenome (GOLD analysis project Ga0116217, IMG submission 89697) | Peat soil microbial communities from Weissenstadt, Germany - Sb_50d_4_PS metaG | ecosystem: Environmental > Terrestrial > Soil > Wetlands > Peat | place: Germany: Weissenstadt | collected 2010-09-21 | reverse complement strand
GGTCACACGATTGTTTCCTGATCGTGGGTGGTGCAGATATTTCTGTGCGCTCTGTGAAGGTTGGCGGTCAAAAGAGAGTACATAGATCCTTCGCTTTGCTCAGGATGACAGCTGCTTTGCTCGGGATGACAGCTTGGGCATTCGGCGCGGCTGAAGCCGCGCCCTTTCAAAGCCGCCTATTTGTCAACCTAGGCCTTTGCCGGCGCGATTGCGGCGGTGGAATCGTCCTTCTCGCGTTTGTCCTTCACCCATTTGTGACGCATGGCGCGGACTTTGAGGAAGGTCTTCGCCTCTTTATAGAGGCGCTTGCGGTCCACGCTGTTGAATGCGGCCTTTCGGAGAATACGGAACACCGCCTTGGGCCGAAAATAATATTCGTCGTAGAAACGATGGACCGCCTCGAGAATGTCATCCGCCGGGAGGCCGGGATACTGAATGTGGGCGAGCTGATGGCCGCCTTCATCCACCATCTTGTTGTCGCCAACCATGAAGCCGTTTTTTACCGCGTAGTCGTAAAGTTCAGTTCCCGGATAAGCATGGGCCACCGATACTTGAATCGTCTCGACGTCGAGCTCTTTGGCGAAAGCAACGGTATTGCGAATGGTGTCGTGAGTTTCCCCCGGCAGACCGAGGATGAAATCTCCGTGAACCACCAGGCCAAGCTTGTGGCAATCCTTGGTGAACTGGCGGGCGCGCTCGACGGTGGCACCCTTTTTAATATTCTTCAGGATTTGCGGATCGCCCGATTCGTATCCCACGATCAACAGGCGGCAGCCCGCTTCCTTCATCGCCTTGAGGGTCTCGTAGTCAGTGGTCACCCGGCTGGTGCAGGACCATGTAAGTTTCAGGGGTTTCAACTTCTCGCAGAGCTCGATGGTGCGAACCTTCTGAATGTTGAAGGTATCGTCGTCGAAGAAAAATTCTCTCACGTCGGGCCAAAATTCCTTGGCCTTCGCCATCTCGCGGGCAACGTCATCGGTAGAACGCTTGCGCCACGGATGCCCGCTCAAAGTCTGCGGCCAGAGACAAAACGTGCACTGGGCAGGGCAGCCGCGCGTGGTGTAGAGAGAGACGTAGGGGTACAGCAGAAACGGGACGTTGTACTTGGTCACGTCCAGATCGCGGCGATAGATTTCAGTAACGTGGGGCAGGGAATCGAGGTCCTGAACTTCGGGACGGTCGGGAGTGTGCACGACCGATCCATTCTTCAGGAACGAGATGCCAAGGATTTCTTCGAGCGGGTTGCCCTGCGCGAACTCGCAAACCGCGTAGTCAAATTCCTTGCGTACGACGAAATCAATCTCCGGACAATCCTTCAAAGATCTTTCCGGCAACACGCTGACGTGTGGTCCGACAAACGCGATCTTAATCTTGGGATTGACTTCCCTGATCTTTTTTACCAGCCGAATGTCGCCGGGGAAGCCGGGAGTGCTGGTAAACAGGACGAGGAACTCGTAATCGCGCGCGATGTTGATGGTTTCTTCCGCCGACACATGGTGCGAAGGGGCGTCCAGGAGGCGCGCGCCCTCGAGCATTCCGGCAGGGTAGGCAAGCCAAACCGGATACCAATAACTTTCAATCTCGCGGGTTGCCGGCCAACGCGAGCCGGCTCCCCCGTCAAAATTCTCGAACGACGGCGGATTCAGAAACAGTGTTTTTAATGGCATATGTTTGTGTAGCCTGATTCTAACATTTCACAGTGCCTTCCGAGCGCACCCAGGTACACTTCGAGTACCGGCGGCACAATCGGCGGGCAGGGGTTGACGCATCGAACCCAAATTCCTGATAAGTGTATGCAAAAACAGTCTAATAGCACGATTGCTGCTTACGCAAAGCGCTTACGGCGAATGGTTGGTTTGATGCGTCCAACAGGGAAAGTGGGCCTCGGGTGGTGGCGTCGTGAAGTGTCGGTCAAACCCTTTTAACCACAAAGGACACGAAGGTTCACAAAGGAAAACCTGCACCAGAACCTTTGTGAACCTTCGTGATTGAAGCGTTTTTTTGTCGGTTATTTACCTACCCCCACCCAAGCCTCCAGTTCGCCGGTCGCACGAAGCAGGCTGATGCGCGCCCGTTGAAGTTCGAAATTCGTATCTTGCAGTGCGTCGTAACGCTCGTTGGCTTGACTGCGCGCATCGTCCAAATCGTGCAGAGTTGCGCTGCCGGAGTCGACCCGGGTTTGCGTGGCGTCGAGATTGGACTTCGCAATCTGGTATTCGAGATCGACGACTTGCTGTGCCGCTGCCAGTTGCGCGACCGCACGCTGCAGCTTCAAAGTTTGTTCCGATACCTGGTTCTTCGCTGTCTCGATGTCCTTCTTGGCACGCAGCGCGGCAGCGTCGGCAGCCTGGGCGCGGGCATGTTGAGGCGGATTCAAGAAGGGGAATCGGATCTGCACGCCGACCGTGGCATTGTTGGGCTGGAAGCTGCCCGGCACAAAAAAATTCTGATAGTTGTTGAACGAGGCCAGGAGCGCATACTGCGCGGCAAAATCTACGCTTGGCCACATGGAGCGGTGCTCGCCGCGGGCACGAAAAGCAAGCGCACTGGCGCGGATGTCGGCAATTTGGATCAAGGGATTGTCCTGCGTGGCCTTGGCCGCGAGATTGTCTTCCTGTTTCACCTCAGGCAACTCGGGAATCGACTCGGGCACGGTCTCGATCGCCGTCGCGGGCAGGCCGGTTAATTGCGAAAGCTGGTTGCGCAACACATCGATTGCGCCTTGCGCCTGCGAGATGTGCAAGTAAACGCGGGCGGCGTTAAGGCGTGCCTGATTCCGCGTCAACGGATTATCCACACCGGCGAGAACTCGCTGATTCACGGTCTGCTCCATCTTGAGCGCGTCCTCGTATTGACGACTCAGGTGAGACATCAGGGCTTCCCATTTGCTGAGTTCGGCGTAGCTCAACACGGTGTCTTGAATGACCTGATTGCGCTGGTCTTTGGTTTGGACGGTGCTCGCTTGATAGTCGGTTCGCGCGGCACGCATGAAGTCGCGCAAGGCCGGGTTGATGACGGCGAATTGCGCGGTGGTGTTAACGATCGAGGGCGCCGACCCTTCCAGACTCAGTGGATAACCGTAGGATTTACCCAGTCCCGAGCCCACAGTTAGTTGCGGCAAAAACTGATTGCGGACTTCGTGGTAAGAGGCAAAGGCACGCTGCTCGTCGATGTGAGAAGCCTGCATCGTGGTGCTATGGGCGATCGCGAGTTCCACGGCTCGCTTGAGCGGGAGTTGCTCGGCTGTGACGACTCCGCAGAAGGAGATCAGGAATACACAAAGAAGAAACAGAGAAGAAAGGCGTGATGCGATACCTGAAGCTGGTTTCATGTCGTCCTCCTGAGAGAGTCGCTCATCACGACGATTGTATCGGCACGAGTTCGCACTCGCCAGATGGTCGCAATGCGCTTGAAGAAAGCCCCGCCCAAGCGGAGCTTGAACGGGCCACCCTTTTACTTCTTTACTTCATCGACTCCAGCGCCTGCGTTAGGTCTGCCTTGAGATCGTCGACGTCTTCTAGACCGATGTTCAGGCGTACGATTCGGTGGCCGTAGTCCGGGCGACCCTCCGTCGAGTGGAAGTCGTAAGCGACGGCCAGACTGGTCACGCCCGCCCAACTGTATCCGATCTCGAACAGCTCCAGTGCATCCACAAATCTGAGAACCTGCGGCTTGGTAAATTGTTGCCGGAAGACAATGGAGAACAGGCCGGACGAGCCCGTGAAGTCACGCTTCCAGAATTCATGTCCGGGGCAAGAGGGAAGCGCGGGGTGAAGCACCAGTTCGATCTCGGGACGCTGCGCGAGCCAACGGGCGAGCGCGAGGGCAGCTTCCTCCAGCGCCTTCAGGCGGACGGCAAGGGTCTTCATGCCGCGCAAGGCGAGGCTGCAATCGTCCGGCGAAGCGGCGCAGCCCACCAGTTGATGGGTTGAGCCCAGGCGTTTGTAGGCGGCTTCGTCGCGCACGGTGATTGAGCCGAGCAGCAGGTCGCTGTGTCCGCCGACATATTTCGTGAGAGCTTGCATAGTGACGTCTACGCCGTGGGCGAAGGCATCGAAATAGATGCCGGCGGACCAGGTGTTGTCGAGCGCGACGATGGCTTCGATGCGATGGGCGGCTTCGACGATAGCGGGGACATCCTGCACTTCCATCGTGATCGAACCGGGACTCTCGCACCAGATCAGGCATGTGTTCTTGCGGAAGAGCGATTCAATTCCCGCTCCAATGGTTGGTGGATAGAACGTGATCTCGACCCCGAAGCGGCGCAGAACTTCCACGGCAAACTTGCGATTGGGGGTATAGATGCTTTCGGGTACGAGAATGTGGTCGCCCGCTTTGAGAAAAGCGAGATTAATGAGCGCAATGGCTCCTTGCCCACCGGGCGTAATGAAGGTGCGAAACCCTTTTTCGAGCTCGCAAATTCGCGCTGCCAATTCCAGCGTCGTCGGAGTTCCGTATAAGCCGTAAGTGTAGCCGACTTCGTACTGGTCCCACGCGTCGTCCACAGCCGCGGCATTCGGGAACAGCACGGTTGAACCTCTGTAAACCGGCGTTGAAAGGGAACGAAAACCTTCCGGTGCGTGAGCATCGGAGTGAATCAGCTTGGTCTTCCAGTTCTTGGGCATTGAAATAGTTTAGACCGTGATCCGCAGTCTCAGGCGGAAAGGGTCGAGATCCCCAAGAGCCAAAAGTCGCCATAGAAGATCGTTCGCGATTCTATCGAACTCACTTAAGCCAGAATTGCTTCATGGCTCGGGGGACGACAGCGATTCGACCTCATTGCGCCATATTCTCTGCGCTATCTCGAATGTGTCTCAGCACGCGCAAATGGATCTGATGAATGATGGCGTCGGACCACAGCTTCCAATAGGCGGCCGGCCAAAGGGAGTGCCGGTACCATGTTGTGCCTTCGAGCCGCGTCCCTCCATTCGGCAGCGCCGTCAGCAAAAATTGTCCGCCGTTCGACACCAGGAATCCGTGGAGGTGTGGCGGTTCGATGTGGGAGTAAGGAGTCCATTCTTCCATCGGCGCGGGGTTCGAGGTTACTGAAAACTTCAGCCTTCGAGGTTCGTCCCAAACTTCAATAGGTTCGACAAACGCTCCAGTAGAGAATACGCAGTGCCGCTCCGCGCCGTCGCCGCTTCCCAGGATCTCCGCCCGGATGGGATAGGCGATCCCGGCTCGGAACATCAATTCCCGTGGCGGCGGAATCTCAGTAAAGGCAACCACCTGCTTCCACACTTTTTCCGGTGGAGCTTGGATGTCGATGGTCGAGCGAACCACGTAAACGGATGGCACCGGAGCGGCAGCGTGTTCCATCCACTGCACCCCTGGAACAAAGATAAGCAGAACGGAAAGAAACGCAGGGGTTCCTTCTTGGGGCCAGCGTCGCCGCTGCACGAGGTACCCGAAAGTTCCTCCGATCGCGGCGAGTGGCAGCGCAACCGGCATTGCCATGACCAGGCAGAACACGCCCTCAATCGCTAGAGCTAGTAGCGCCAAGCCCAAAAGCGCCGTGGAAACGCATGCAACCCCCAGGCAACCGCCGAAGCTTCGTGGCTGTCGTAATCCGTAAATGAGTGCCGCCGCGAACCCCATGGTGAAGGGTAAAGCGACGAATAGGCCCCAGCCATAATTCGTCAGCAACCGGACTCCGATCAGCACCATGACGAGTCCAACCGGGACCGTCAGGAGAAGGGAAATCGCGGCGCTTCCCAGCACGTTGTCCGGGACCATTCGCGCGAAGGGCGAGCCCTTGTGCCGGCCCCTTTGCCCCTCTGTCACAGTTGAGTTCCGCGCGGGCATCAAGCAGAGCAACAGAAAGAACAGCAGATTCAGAAACGGGACGAAGAACAGCAGCACCAACTGGGATGGCAAGTTTGCGCTTCGAAGCCGCTTCAGGGTGAGCGCCACGCCGACCCAGACGAAAGGAAGCGCCAGCACTACCATGGTTTCGAGAAACATGGCGTCGCCACTGCGCAAGGAGGTAATCCGTGTCACGTCCCGCAATGGAACCCAATAGTTGAACAATCCCCAGGGACGATGAAAAACGGAAGTGGCGACGAGACGATCGAGATTGTGCTTCAGAGCAAACCCGACTAGCCCCACCACAGCGTAAGTGCCGCGGTCCACGGTTCCACTCGAACGCCACAAATCAGCGAATGTGATTTTCATAAGAAGTCCATTGGCAGCTCCGTATCAGCCGAGGTTGACAACTCGGTCCACTATGCAGCGCTCAGCCGGGCATCTCCGGCGTCGCGCTATCCATTGATATCCCGCTCGCATCAGCGACATGATTCCAGGAAGCTTCGCCGCCCATACCAGCGGCCGCGCCCACCACAACTCCCGGGCGACGGCGAGCATCGCGTCGGCCCCGAGGTAGTGGCTCCCGTCCGTGAGGACAAAGCGAATCGCATGCAGCAACTCTTGCTGCGAAAGGCCGAGCAATATCCCCACTCGCGGATCCTGCAAAGGGGCCATGGCCAAGCCGCATCGTTTCAATGGACCTATCAACCGCCTTGCAATCGCGGTGCAGAACTCGCACTCTGCGTCAAAGAAAAGCCATCCTCGGGCGTGCTGACCCTTTCGGTCCGTCATTTCCGACGCGAGCGAGATCACGGTTGCCTCACCTGACTGGCCTTTTTTTCCCCGCCCCCAAGAGCAACTTAACTTTTCCGCGAAGACGGGCGATTCCCTTGAGTGAGCCGGCCGGTATGTTCACCAGTTCTTCGAACAAGCCGGATGTGGCGGTTAGGAATTCCAGCATCTCTTCCAATCGGTCCCGTGTGTAAGTGCTTCCCGCACCGGCCTTCTTCAGTTCGCCGACGCACTCCTGCAATACCCGCAGGGTCGGATCAATCTCCCGCCGCTTTCGCTCTTGCGATACGATGCGGAAAATCTCCCAGACATCCTTGACTGACTCGAAGTGATCCCTGCGATCGCCAAGCACGTGCGCAACGCGGACGATTCCCCAGCCCTGCAACTCACGCAGGCTGGTGCTAACGTTTGACCGCGCCACCGTAAGGGTGTTCGCGATCTCCTCGGCATGCAGAGGCTTGGGTGAGACGAACAGCAAGGCATGCACCTGGGCCACGGTACGATTGATGCCCCAGCGGGTGCCCATTTCGCCCCAGTGCAGGATGAATCTCTGTTCGATCGGTGTGAGCGGCATGGCTAATTCTGTACGTTCTGTCAATACAGAAAATACAGTATATACACAAATTCGTCAAGAACCCGCAGGTATATTCTGGGAATTGAGTTCAGGTTTGCGACAGCCAGCGACTGACGGAACAGATTCGACGGCCAGCGGCGGTTGCGTCGGCGTCAAGCAAAAGGGGACTGCAAGCGTCCCCGTCACACGTCCTAGTTTGGATTTACGACGTCGGCGACCTGGCCGTTCAGGCGGTCCAAGGCGGTCTGAGCGAGGATGTAGCTTTTGGCCAGGGCGAGAGAAGCGCGGTATTCCTGAGCTGCTGCCAGCTTGTCGCCCTGTTGCTCTAGCGCGGTCCCGAGCAGGTAGTGCGCTTTGAAGGCGGGGGCAGCTTCTACGGTAAGGCTGGACGACAGATACCGGCGGAGCAACTGGATAGCCAGCGGAAGATCGCGCTTGGTACGGAGCAGCATATTCGCCGACTCCATCAGCACTTCTGGTTGATCCATCGGAGCTGCAGCGGCATGCCGGATGGCATCTTCCATGGAATCCAAGTGCCCGGTGTGGCGATAGAAGTAGGCTAAATTCAACCAGGCGAGCGCAGCGCCGTGGCTGGCCGCGATGGCGGCGCGATACTGATTCTCGGCGGAGGCCAGATCCTTATTCTTTTCTGCGAGGCGGGCCTTTACCCACCCGGCGCGGACCGGATCCATGGTGGCGATTTTCTGCGCCTGAGCTTCCGCCTTGTCGCGTCCGCCGCCCACAATCCCCGGAGCCTCCAGGTAGAATTCAGCCAGATCGGTGCGAGCCTCGGCGCTGTCGGGATTCAGACGCACTGCGGTTTCAAATTCATTGCGAACTTTCTTGGCCAGGCCCGCCGCAGTCAGGAAACCGGCATGGTCGGCCTTTTCCCCGTAGACACGTCCCAACCAGAGATGATATCGAGCGTTGTTCGGATCGAAGGACACAGCTTTCTCGCATGCTGAAATTCCTTTGTCCCAATCGGCGAGCGCGAAGTAGGCGCGGCAGAGCAGATTGTAAGATTCGGCGTCTTTGGGAGCGCTGCTGATTCTGTGCTGCAGCGACACGATGGCATCGTCCACGCGACCTTCGGCAAGTAGTTTGGTGTCCGTCGCATCCGCCGCGCACAGGGACGGAAGAAGTGCAAGCAAGACTACGAGCGCGAGTTTCTTAACTAAAAACATTCCTTAACGAACCACCTTTACGGCTAAACCACTGCGCAAGGGCTTGGAATTGGTTGGGCCAAGGGCGATGAGAGCGTTTTCTTGTAGCCCACCGACAACCTCCACCTTGGTGAGGTTCGAGATGGAAGTCTGCACGTAGCGGCGTTGTAATTCATTGTTCACGATTTGGTACACGTACGCCTTGCCGTTGTCGTCCTGATGAATTGCTTCTCGGGGCACGGTCAGCACGTTGCGATGCTCAGCGGTAATAATTGTGACGCCAACGTTGACGTTGGGCAGCAGCTTGAAGTCCTTATTGTCCACGACGCAGGTCGTCTCTCCGACGTTTCGAGAGCCGTGCAACTTGATGACCGCCGGGATTACGCTGACTGCGCCTTCCCAGGTTCGCTCCGGCAATGCGTCCCAGGTGACTTCGATTTTGTCTCCAGGCGCGAGGCGCCCGATGTCGGGCTCATCCACGAAAGCGCGCACGCGAACTTTTGAGAGATCTGCCTCTTCGAGCACCAGATCACCGGGATTGAGGTAAGCGCCCTGCTGCACCGGCAGCGAATAGACGACCCCATCAAACGGAGCCCGAATATTCAATTGACTGAGCAGATCTTCAGTCGCACTATATGCGGCTTCGGCCTCCGATTTCTGAGCTTCTACTCGGGCGATCTCTGGCTGCGAATAACGATTTTTCTGCTTTTGTAAAAGCAGATTAAGATCGGCATTGGCTCTTTTGAGCTGATCCTCGGCGTTTTTTGTCTCGCCGGGAGAGGCCGCACCCTGCTCTCGCAGACGCCGCAAAGCGTCCAGGTTGCGCTGTGCAGTGTCGCAGTCGGTACGTGCTTTCGTTATTTGCGATTCCAGGTTCAGAACTTCCTCGCGGTTCCCACCCTTTTGGATGGCGTTGAGATCGGCTTCCGCCGCGGAAACTTGAGCCTGCGCTCGGGCAGCCTGGCTCCGGGCTTGCGCGTCATCCAATTGCGCGAGAAGCTGCCCCTTCTTGACCTGATCGCCCTCCCGCACGAGGATTTTCTTCACGGTAGTGCCAACGGGAGCATGTGCCTCGAAGTTCTGCAGCGGCTCGACTTTTCCGTTGGTAGAGACCACGCTCCGAATCGTACCCCGCTGTGCGTTCACCGCCCGCACCGGTACAGCAGGCTCGCGACTCATAAAGGAAGCCAGCAAGACTACTGCTGCGACGATTGCGATGGTCGTCACGATCCAGCGGCGCCGGGCTACAAAAGTGGCGTTACTCTTCGTCATGATTCGCGGTCAACGACTACAAATTGCTGAATGCAATAGATAAATGTATCACCAGCCGCCTCGCACAGTTGTAGAAGGAACCTTGTCAATTAGATGCGCGGCGTTTAGCGAATGGACCGCAAATCCTTGTAGAATTTGGCACTTTGGCTGGCTTGCTGTTTACAATGTGGCATGCCCAAACCGCCTCGCTACACGCCGGAACACGCCCAGGCAGGACTGGATGCCAAATTCCCGGAGATTGAAACCTGGCCCAATCAGTTTGCGGGATACGAGATCGTGGTCGACGATCCGGAGTTTACCTCGGTGTGCCCGAAGACTGGATTGCCCGACTTTGGCGTGCTGACCATCCGCTACATGCCGCACAAGCGCTGCCTGGAATTGAAGTCGCTCAAGGAGTATCTGCAGGCCTACCGCAATCTGGGAATCTTTCAGGAAAACATCGTCAACCGGGTGCTGGATGACGTGGTGAAGTGGGCGCGCCCGGTATGGGCAGAGGTCAAGGGAGATTTCAGGCCGCGTGGCGGGATTTCGACAGTCGTGATCGCCAAGTGGCCAAGGCCCAAGCGCCGGATCTAGCGATCACCACAAGCGCGTACGCTAGAAGAAACGTTCACTGTCTTGCAAGGAAATGCCCGATGGTCTCGTTCAAGAATTTCTCATCAGCCGGATTACTGCCGGCGCCAGCCGTGTGCCCCCACAGCGATGGGATGGGTACCAGCGAAACTTTCGGCATGAACGCAGCCTCATATCGCGCATCTCCCACCGGAAAATAGAGGTCTGTCCCTGAAGGCATATACAGGAATGGAACCTTGATCGAGCCCAGCGCATTCCCCACATTTCCATTGAACCCCGGTGTCGTGCCCACATCGTGCCTCTCCCAACTGCGCATCTGCAGGATCAAGTCATTTGCATCGGCACCGGGGATGAAGTCCGTCCGGAAGTTATGCACTAGCTGGTCGAATGTCATTCCAGGTTTTTCGGTCTCCCGCCACAACTCGCGTCGCCACCATTCCTGCGAAAACAGCCATCCCGTCCAAACCATCGCGAACGCTTCCAGTCCTTTGGTCGGTGGGGTCGTGTAATCGCCATTCTGGAAAGCGGCGTCGGCGGTCAGCGCGGCGATCTGTCCCTCCAGGCGCACTACTCCGTGCGGGTAGGTCTTCGCGGTTCCGCAGGTCGCCACGATGCGGTCGGCGAAGTCCGGATAACTCACCGCCCATTGAAAAGCCTGCTGCGCGCCCATGGAGAAGCCGATGATCGCTTGCAGATGCGTGATCTTGAGTTCTTCCGTCAGCAGCCGATGCACGGCCTCAACGTTATCGCGAATCGTCGTGACCGGGAATCGCGGACCGTGGTAAGGCTCGGGCGTGTTACTCGGGGATGAAGAATGGCCGTTCCCAAACAGTTCCGTCGCGACCAGGAATAGCCCGGCAGTATCCAGCGCGTGTCTCGGCCCGATCAGCCATTCGTAGCCGTGGAAATCTGCCATGTAGTGGGAAGGTAGGAGCACTGCGTTATCCCTGGCCACATTCAAATGGCCGTAGGTTCCGTAAACAATTCGGGCCTGGGGAAGTATCACGCCGCTCTCGGTATGAAAGTTCGAAATGACGAACTCATGGCGTTCGCCGGTATCCGGCTTCGTCGCGGTGTCTTCCGCGTTCAAGGTCTGTGAGAGAAGGAAACAAAGCAGGGCCAAACAAACTAGGCGCGGAAGAATAAATTTCTTCATTTGAGATTTCCCGTGGCGGAGAATTTAAGCAGCCGAATCTTATCACTCTGGCAACGGGGCGCGAATCGTCCGCCCGCCGTGATATATTCCTTCGCCAAGTGACCCAAACGAAACTTTATCCCTGGACCGCGCTCGTCTTGCTCACGGCGCTGAACCTGCTCAACTACATCGACCGTTCGGTGTTGTTTGCGGTGCAGCCGCTGGTGCAGAGCGAATTCCATTTGACCAACGCCCAGGTTGGTTATTTGACCAGCGCCTTTTTGGGTTTCTATATGATCGCGGCGCCCTTCGCTGGTCCTCTGGCGGACCGGTATTCGCGCAAGATGATCGTCGTTCTGGGAGCCGTTTTCTGGAGTGGGCTTACACTGCTCACGGCAGTTACCCACACGTATTGGGAACTGCTGGTCCGCCATACGCTGGTTGGAGTGGGCGAGGCAACTTTTGTCACCATCGCTCCGACCTTTGTCGCGGACCTTTTCCCCGAGAGCAAACGCGGACGCATCTTCGGCATTTTTTATCTGGCAATTCCGGTGGGCACGGCGGCGGGCTATCTGCTGGGCGGCAAACTCGGGCCTCAATTCGGATGGCGATTCCCGTTCTACATCGCGGCACTTCCGGGATTCCTGCTGGCTCTTTCGATTTTGTTCCTTCCCGAGCCGCCGCGCGGCCAGTTCGACTCATTGAAAGAGACTGCGGATCGCGCAACTCTGCGGGGCTTGGCGCGCAACCCGGCATTCTGGACGGTCACACTGGGGATGGCGGCTGGAACATTTTCATTAGGCGGAATCCAAGTGTGGATGCCGACGTTTCTTGAGCGGATGCGTGGGTACACACTGGAATCGGCGAATCTGATGTTTGGAAAGATTGTTGTGGTCGATGGCATCCTCGCATCTTTGGCGGGAGGCTGGCTCGGCGACCGTTTGCTGCCCCGCATGAAGGGCTCGTACTACTTTGTGTCCGCGGTTAGCATGGGCCTGGGCGTGCCGATCATGATCGTCGGTTTGTATAACAAGGGGCCACTGATGGTGCCTGCCATCACTGTCGCGGCATTTCTTCTGTTATTGAATACTTCGCCGCTCAACACGGCACTGGTGAACTCGGTGGGTGCGCACATCCGTGCTACTGCGATTGCGGTGAACATTTTCATCTTTCATCTTTTGGGCGACGTTCCTTCGCCAACCCTCATGGGATACGTTGCCGACCGGCACTCGCTTCAGGAGGCTTTTATTCCGCCAGTCATCGCCATGGCGGTTTCTTCTGCCATACTGTTTTACGGTATGCGATTCGCTCCTCCCGTCCGTGTCGACGGCGAGCCTGGGTCGCTTAACGGCCAGCCGGGATGAGTTATTTTCACTGGAACGTTTTCCATTGGATTGCCGGCAGCATCCTCGGGCTGGTGTGGCTTTCGCGCCTGGTGGATGCCGCCTTGGGCATGCCCACGATAGCCGATATCTCGCGGCCGGAGTGGGACCAGAAACCGGCCACGCCGAAAGGCAATCCGCGCGTCAGCATTATTGTTCCGGCCCGCAATGAGGAAGAACACATCGGGCCAGCCCTTTCGGCGCTGCTGAAACTCGATTACGACAATTACGAAGTGATCGCAGTGAACGATCGTTCCACGGATCGCACTGGCGAAGTGATTGATCGAATCGCGTCCACTGCCGAAGCCAGCGGCCAGCTGAAAGCGATCCACATCGCCGAATTGCCTCCAGGTTGGTTGGGGAAGGTGCACGCGATGTGGAGCGCAGCCAATCAGGCGACTGGCGACTGGCTGCTGTTTACCGATGCCGATGTGCTTTTCCGTCGCGACGTGCTGACCCGAGCTCTCGCTTATGCGGAGGCTGAACCCGCGGACCATTTAGTCCTCTTTCCCCGCATGATTATGAAGAGTCCGGGCGAAAGAATGATGATCGCTTTTTTCCAAACGCTCTTTGTGTTTGGCCATCGCCCATGGAAAGTGGCTGATCCCAAGACGAAAGACCATATCGGAGTGGGCGCGTTCAACCTGATCCGCCGCCGCGTGTACGACGCCGTTGGCGGATACGAAGCCCTGCGTTTCGAGGTGCTGGACGACATGAAGCTGGGGAAAGTCGTGAAAAACGCCGGCCACGCGCAGCGCAATGTTTACGGCGCAGACCTGATTTCGCTGCGCTGGGCGAAGGGCGCGATGGGCATGGTCAACAATCTCACCAAGAATTTCTTCGCCGTAATGTCGTTCCAGCCGTGGCGCGTCCTGCTTTCTGCATTTGCGCTGGCGTTCCTGAACATCGCGCCGTTTATCGGAATCTGGTTCGCCCACGGTTGGGAACGCGCGCCCTACGCGGTTGCCCTCGCGGCCATCCTCGGCATTTATGTGGGGATGTCGTGGGAGTCTGACATTCCCGCCTACTATGTCGTCCTGCATCCGGTTGGCGCGGTGCTGTTCGTTTACATCTTGCTACGTTCGATGGCGTTAACTCTGGCGCGCGGCGGCGTCGTTTGGCGGGGTACCTTCTATCCCTTGGAGGCGTTGAGAAAGGGAATGGCGTAAACTTTCACCGGCCTCAGACGTGTGCCCTCGGTTGTGATCACGCCGTCTTCCACAACTGTCCAGATGGTTCCCGACAATGGCCGCGCTGTATCATGTCGTTGTTCGTTGCGGGTTGCCGACATGGAGCGTTCGTTAATCTGGATGGAGAGCGATGTCAATGGCTGGGCCTGCTCGAACTGTCGGTGGAGGTTCCCTGTGCCCACCCTGCTTAGCGGAGAAGAAGCTAAGGGTGCCTACGACCGCCTGGCCGCTGCGAAGTTTCGCCAGCACACCTGCGACGCTGCAACCGGATTTTCTGCGACCATGCCGGAAGCAAAACGCAATATCGACACCGCTTTCATAGAGCGTGCTCGCACGCTCATAAAGCGAGGATACAAACCGAAGGTTGCCGTGGAACTTGTACTTCAGGAGACGGAGATTGAACACGGCAACGATCCGAAGTTCATGGAGAAGGCGCGCACTGATGCCGAGGACTTCCTTCAAAGAGTCCGCACTGGCCTGATCTGAAAATGTCCCACGGTTGTGAATCGGCACTTCAGTTTGTCATGTTTCGTGACAAGCACAGTGTTCGCGGTATTGACCCGCAAGCTCGGGGGGTTGAGAGTGAAGGAATCGAATTCTCCCTTCCTCGTCGCCGTCCGTCGACCTGTACGACGTGGCCCGGCCAGCAGCCTGTCAAGGGTAAAGGTAGGCTGCTTTGCCTTACTCGATTCTCATCGTCGACGATAGCACGCTCGTACGCGGTTTAATTCGATCCTACATCGAGCCAGACGCCGCTTGGCGAGTATGTGGTGAAGCTGAGAACGGCGAAGTGGCGGTTGAGAAAGTCAAAGAACTTCACCCCGATGTGGTGATCTTGGATTTCCAGATGCCCGGTATGAATGGGATTGAGGCCGGACGACAGATTGGTCTTCTTGCCCCCAGCACGACCATGGTGATGCTCACAATGCACGACTGCGAGCAATTGTCGAAGGATGCTCAGGCGGCTGGCATCAAGGAAGTTCTCTCAAAATCCGATGGAATCGCGGGCCATCTGATTGCCTCCCTAAGAAGCGTTGTGCCGAACGCTGGAATTTGACCTCGCCCCAGCCCAAGGAAGAGTGCGCTATGCAATACCGTAATCCGCAAAAACTACCAAGCGACCTGGTTCAGCTTATGGGGAAGCAAATCGAAAGCCTGGAGAAGGAAACGTTCGTGGGTCTAACAGCCGCGGAGCGCCGCGAATACGCGGAGAGGCAGCACCGCATTGATGAACTGTGCGAGAAGCTACGCTACTTGCACCCTGCCGCATAGCTCGGTCAGGCGATACGAACCTCACCTGACGCGTTGTTCGCACCAAGAGCGGCCTGTTGGTGCGAGAACGACGTGAACCCGCCCGGTTCTTTAACCGCAGCAGCGGTTCGTTTACACAGCAAGAACAAGAAGAACACCGTCACGGCACTGGCCGCAAGCCATGCCATCAGAAACAATCGTAGGACATACATTAGATCACCCGCGGAACGCATCGCTGACAGAGACTCCTGTCACGAAGAATCGATTTCACAGCAGCAACACGATGATTAACGTGGGGGCCGCCGGCGGTAAGTCGGCTGCCGTTTACGCCCTCAGCGTTTCTCGTCGTGCTTTGGATGGCAGGTCGACGACTTGGGTTGTATGGATCTCAGTCGGGCATCATCAGCAGTGTGGCGGCGGATTACGTTTCTTGCGATTCGAGACGGTCATCTACTAGCGCCGCGCGGAAGCTGACTTCCGATCCAGTTATCGACGCGGGCTTCCAGCATGTCGAGCGGCAGGCTTCCTCCACTGAGAATTTCATCATGGAAGGCCCTCATATCGAAGCGCGGACCAAGTTGCTGCTTGGCGCGATCGCGCAGATCGAGAATCTTGAGCTGACCGATCTTGTAGCTGAGGCCCTGAGCCGGCCACGCAATATAGCGGTCGATTTCAGCCTGGATCGTAGGCTCATCTGCGGCGCCGCTTTCGCGGAAGTAAGCTACTGCCTTTTCGCGGGTCCAACCCTGGGAGTGAATGCCGGTGTCAATGACCAGGCGAACGGCACGCACCAACTCCAAAGAAAGCCGTCCGTAATCTGAGGCCGGATCCTGGAAAAACCCAATCTCCTTACCGAGCGCTTCCGCATAGACCGCCCAGCCGACTCTGTGTCTCCGTGGTGAACAGGCTTTACCTTTACACCCTCACCACCCACGTGTTAACCTCATAAACGTTACAAAACAATTGAAAAATTAGACAGGAGTGCACCAGGTTAGTGCTAGCCAGAGAGCAAAAAAAATCCCTCATCGACCAGTACGGCACCCATGCTACCGATACCGGTAGCCCGGAAGTTCAGATCGCTCTATTGAGCGAACGCATTGGTTCATTGACGGAACACTTCAAGATGCACCAGAAGGACCACGGCTCGCGCCGCGGTCTTCTCATGCTGGTCAGCAAGCGGCGTCGCCTGCTCGACTATCTCAAAACCTACAATTCCGATCGCTATAAG
>Ga0116217_10002723_pt1 | contig 16367 bp, 12 predicted proteins | sample Sb_taG_6_FD_89697 | JGI IMG/M metagenome (GOLD analysis project Ga0116217, IMG submission 89697) | Peat soil microbial communities from Weissenstadt, Germany - Sb_50d_4_PS metaG | ecosystem: Environmental > Terrestrial > Soil > Wetlands > Peat | place: Germany: Weissenstadt | collected 2010-09-21 | reverse complement strand
TGGCAGCGAGGTCGCAGCCGTAGCACAGCGAAGACGCGCCGGCCGCGTGTCCAGCGGTGACCGTCGAGGCCGATCCCAGCGCCCCGACCTTGATCGCCACCTGCCCTCCGGCCGCGTTGTAGACCGTGTTCGGGAAGACCGCGGGATTGGCGCCGCCGGAGCCTTCCTCGATCACACCCACCGCGAAGCCCTCCATGCTCTCCATCGGGCCCACCCCCGTGCCGAGGATGGCGCCCACGCGGGTGCGGTTCTCGTCGCTGAGCTCGAGCGCCGCGTCGGCCAGCGCCAGACGCGAGGCGATGATCGAGAACAGCCCGAGACGATCGACGCGCTTGCGCTCCTTGGGCCCAAGGAAGTCGCCGGGCGAGAAATCGACGCGGCCGATCCGCACCCCATCCTCCATCGTCGTGCAGTCGCGACCGGCGCTGTACGCCTCCCACAGCGCGTCGACGTCGGTGCCCGCGGGAGTGAGGACGCCCAGGCCGGTGACCACTACGCGATCCAGCTGCGGCTGCGGCGGCCCCTGCGACCGCGAGCCGGCGCGGGCGAAGACGATCGAGGCGTTGGCGCCGCCGAAGGCGAAGTTGTTCGACACGGCGATGTCGATCGCCATCTCGCGCGGGCCCTCGGTGATGTAGTCCAGGTCGCACTCGGGGTCCGGCTCGGTGTAGTTGGCGGTCGGGGGAGCGAGCTGCTGTTCGAGCGTCTTGACGGTGGAGATGGCCTCGATCGCACCGGCTCCCCCGAGCAGATGCCCGATCATCGACTTGGTGGAGCTCACCGCGGCGCCACGCGCGGCGTCCTCCCCGAGGCCGACCTTCGTCGCAGCGGTCTCCGCGGGATCGTTCTTGGCCGTGCCGGTGCCGTGGCTGTTGACATAGCGCACCTCATCAGGCGCTACGCCACCCTGCGCCAGCGCCGTCTGGATCGCGCGCGCGGCGCCACGGCCTTCGGGATGCGGCGCGGTCGGGTGATAGCCGTCGGCCGAGAGGCCATAGCCCAGGATCTCGGCCAGCACGGGGGCGCCGTGCTGGCGTGCGAGGTCCTCGCGCATCAGCACCAGCATGCCGCTGCCCTCGCCGAGCGAGAGTCCTTTGCGGTCGCGCGAGTACGGCGCCGCGGGCTCCGGCGAGAGCGACTCCAGCGAGTTGAACCCGGCGTAGAGAATGTCCGAGAAGGCGTCGGCGCCGCCGGTCAGCACGGCGTCGGCCTGGCCGCTGCGGACCAGCTCGCCCGCGTAGCCGATCGCGTTGGCGCTGGCCGCGCACGCGGTGTCGACCGACAGTACGGGGCCGCGCAGGCCGAAGGCGCCGCTGAGGGCCTCGGCCATCGCCTGCGGCGGCACCAGCAGTACCAGCCGGGGGTCCGGCCGCTCGCCGCGCTTGCGCCGCATGTGCCACTCCTCTCCGGCGAGCAGACCGGCGTTGCAGGTGCCGATCACGACGCCCCAGCGCTCGGCGGGGATCGGGCCCACCGGCACGCCGCAGTTCCTCATCGCCTCCTCCGCCGCCTTGATCGTGAAATCGATCGCGCGGTCGTGAAATCCGTCGGGGTTCAGATAGCTGTGCTCGGGCGCCGCCGGGTCCTCCACCTCGCCCCCCAAACGGGTGCGGTAGCCGTCCATCGGCATGTGCCTCACGTCGCGGATCGCCACGCGCCCGCTGCTCACGCCTTCCCAGAACTCCTCGAGCGAGTTGCCCTGAGAGGTGATCGCCCCCATCCCGGTGACGACGACGCGCTGTCTCTGCTTGCTGTTGTTGGCCACGACCACTCCTCGATTTAGACGGCGCGCAAAGCCAGCGCCACGTTTTGGCCTTCGAATCCGCGAGCGAGCGCGAGCGCCGATGACGCGCTCGTCTCGCAGGCGTTGCCCGGGTTCCAGTCGATTCCCTCACAGGCGGGGTCGAGATGATGCAGGTTCAGCGTCGGGGGCGCCACCCCTTTGCTCAACGTCAGGGCGGCGACCGCCGCGTTGAGCGCCCCGGCGGCGGCGACCAGGTGACCGGTCGCCGGCTTGACGCTGCTGGCGAGGGTGCTGCCCAGCGCCGAGCGCAGCGCGCTGGCCTCGCTGGCGTCACCCTGTTCGCTGCCGCTCCCGTGGGCGGCCACATATCCGACGTCAGCCGCCGCGCTGCCCGCCTCGCCCAGAGCCGACTCGATCGCCCTCGCCAGGGCGCGACCCTCGGGATCGGGCCTCTGCAGATGCTCGGTGTCGCTCGCGCCGCCGAAGCCCACAACCTCGGCGTAGACGCGCGCTCCGCGCGCGCGGGCGGCCGCTGCGTCCTCGAGCACAAGGTAGGCGGCACCCTCGCCGAGGACGGCGCCGTCGCGGTCGCGGTCGAAGGGGGCGCAGGCGCCCGCGAGCAGCTCGTTGCGGGTGCTGAGGATGCCGAGCGAGTCGATCTCGGCCATGTTCCACCAGCACACGGGCACGTCGGCGCCGCCGGCGAGCGCGATGTCGGCCTCGCCGCGGCGGATCGCACGGAAGGCGCTGCCGATCGCGTTCAGTCCCGCCTCGGCGGTGCCCGCGAAGTATGTGTTGGCTCCCATCAGCCCCAGTGCGTCGGAGATGTAGAAGAGCGCCGCGGCCTGCAGGCCCTCGATGTAGAAGAGGGGCGGCACGATCGACGCGGCCTCGCTGCCCATGCGGCGGATGTCGGTCTGGCCGTGCTCATCGCGAGTCGCGAGCGCCGCGTCCTCGAAGCGCTCGGGCTCGGATGTCTCCTTGTTGCTCGCCACGAACAGAGCCATCCTGCCCTCGGGATCGCCATCCGGCTCAAGGCCCGCATCGCGCACCGCGGCGACGGCCGCGACCGTGGCGAGCATGTCGTAGCGGGTCATCGTGCGCAAAGAGCGCCGGTTGCTGACGAACTGCTTGGGATCGAGGTCGCGAACCTCCGCGCCGAGCTGGGAGCGCAGCGAGGATACGTCATAGGCGGTGATTGCTCCCACAGCGCTGCGTGCGTCGAGCAGGCCGTCCCAGGTCTCCTGCACGCCGACCCCGAGCGGCGTGATGAGCCCGATGCCGGTGATCGCGACCCCGCCCACGGCGCTCATTGCCCGATCCGAACCAGGCGCAGCCGCCGGGCACGCGTGACGAGGAGCTCATCCACCTTGGCCTCGCCGCTGAGAACGGCCTCGGTGTCCGTGCGCTCCTTGAGCTCGACCGTCAGCTCCAGCTGATCGCCGGGACGGACGAAGTGGCGAAAACCGACCCGATCGGCCCCCGCGAACCGCCACTGCTCAGGGGCGTCCGAGTGCCGAAGGGCGTCCGAGTGTTCAGCGGCGTCCGAGTGCCCAGCGGCGTCCGACTCGAGCAGCTGACAGGCGAGCGTGCCGAGGCTGCCGAGGATCAGCACCCCGGGGAGCACCGGGAAGCGGGGGAAGTGGCTGTCGAAGATCGCGAGCGTGTTGGGCACGTTGCGCAGCGCGACGGCCCTCTGGCCGGGCTCGATGCTGACGATCCGATCGAGGTTGGTCCAGCGGCTCATGCGCCGTCGGCTCCTCGCAGGGCGGGGTCGCAGAGCACGAGCGCGCCATTGGTCCCGCCGAAGGCAAACGCATTGACCATCGCCGAGCGCACCGGGGCCTCGCGCGCGCGGTTGGGCACGAAGTCCAGGTCGAGCTCGGGATCGGGGTTATCGAGGTTGATGGTGGGTGAGACTACGCCGTCTCGCATCGAGCCGATCGCGGCGAGCAGGTTCAACGCCCCGGCGGCGCAGGTCGTGTGACCGGTCATCGACTTGGGGGAGCTGATCAACAGCCGCGCCGCGTGATCGCCGAACGCCCGCTTGATCGCGGCCGTCTCGGAGGCGTCCCCCCCGGGAGTGCCGGTGCCGTGAGCGACCACGTAGTCGATCTGCCCGGCGTCGAGGCCCGACTCCCGCAGCGCCCCCTCCATCGCGATCACCGCACCCCCTCCATCCGGCGGCGGATCGGTCATGCGGTAGGCGTTGAGACTCGAGGAGTAGCCGATGATCTCCGCCCTGATGCGCGCCCCTCGCGCGCGCGCTCCATCGAGGTCCTCCAGGACGACGAGCACGGCGCCCTCGCCGAGCACGAAGCCGCTGCGATCGCGCTCGAACGGCCGGGACGCTCGCTGGGGATCGTCGTTGTAGTCCTTCGTCAGCGCGCCCAGCAGGGAGAATCCGAGCAGATCCAGCCAAGTCGTCAGAGCGTCGGCGCCGCCGGCGAGCATCACCTTCGCCTCGCCGTCCTGGATGCGGCGGTAGGCCTCTCCGAGCGCGTGAACCGCCGCCGCGCAGGCGGTGCTTACGGCGATCGCCGGACCGGCGCAGCCGCCGATCTGAGCCAGCGCGGCGTTGGCGGTGCACTGACTGACCTCGCGCACCCGCGACGGCGGCGCACGAAGCAGCTCGTGCCCGTCGCTCGACTTGCGCGTATACAGCGCGTCGGAGAGCTCCTGCAGGCTGGGCCGGCCCATGCTGCCACCGACAGCCACGCCGCACTCATAGGGGTCATAGGCTCCAGGCGCCAGGTCGGCGTCGGCGAGCGCCTCGGCCCCGGCGGCGACGGCGAACTGGCCCGCACGCTGCAGGTAGGGGGCGAACTCGCTGTCGCTGAGCACGCTCGGGGGCTTGAAGTCCGTGACCATGCCGGCGATCCGAACCGGGAAGGTGCTTGCGTCGAACGTGGTGATCGGGCCCACGCCGCTGCGCCCCGCCTTGAGCGCCTCCCAGGTGCTCTGCGCGCTGTTGCCGACGGGTGTGACGGCGCCGAGCCCGGTGACGACGACTCTGGGCATCAGTCCTCCGCTCGGGTGCGCATGTTCTAGTCCTCCGCTCGGGTGAGCATCTTCTGCAGGCGCTCGGTATCGTCGAGGTCGGCCAGATCCCCGGCGTCGATCAGGGCGCACATGATGTCCTTGGCTTCGAGGACCCTGACGCCGTCAGAGCTGACGTGGCCGGACACCACGGCGCTCTCCTCGCCGAAGGACTCGCACTCCCCCACCATCTCGAGCACAGCGCCGGGACCCACCTCGCCGAGCCAGTCCACCGAGCCGATCGACAACAGGGCAGCGCGCTTGCGCCGATCGGTGCTGATCATGATCAGCCAGCTGCCGGCCTGGCAGAGAGCCTCCAGCAGGAAGGGAGCGGGCATCAGCAGCCCGTTCTCGGTCTCCTCCCAGTAGTCCTCGCTGTAGGACGTGAGCTTGCGTGCTCGCACACGCTTGGCGGGCTCCCATTCGTCGATCCGGTCGATGAGATGAAATCGCACCGCGGCTGCTGCTCAGGCGGCCACGCCATCGGCGCGCGACCTGACCATCTCGGTCAGGTTCTGAACGGTGAACAGCTTGATGACCTCATCGGCGGCCAGCGTGCCGACCAGCTGTGAGGGATCGGTCTGGGGCATGACCTTGTGCAGCTGCTCGGCGCCCTTCTCGGTGATCACCTCGTTCTCGTCGCTGAACTCGTCGTCGGGGATGCCGCCCTGGATGTAATCGCCCAGATCGGCGGCCTCGATCTTCACGCCGGTGCCCTTCTCGATGCGGAACAGGATGTCCAGGAGATCGATCGACTCGGCCCCCAGGTCGTCCATGAGCGTCGACTCGGGCGTCACCTCGTCGTCATCCAGGGCAAGGGCCTCGATGACTGCTTCCTTTACCGCGCCGTCTACATCAGCCATGCGCCAAACCTCCTAGTGGTGGGTAGTTGGTGGTTGTCTTGCAAGACACGTTCTCAGGCAGGGTTCGCCATTGTCGCTCATCGCGGCGCGCACCGCCCGTACCATCGCGGCGCGCACCGCCCGCACGCCCTCATCAGAGCGCCTTGCCCATCCCCAGCTGAGCCGCCGAGCCGCCGTCGACGGTCAGCATAGAGCCGGTGATGTAGGACGCGTCCGGCCCCGCCAGGAAGACAGCGGATTGCGCCACCTCCTCGACGGTCGCAAAGGACCTCAGCGGAATCTGCTTCTTCACACCCTTGCCGCCGTCCTTGTCCATCAGCCCGGCCACCAGGTCGGTCGGGGCAAAGCCGGGCAAGACCGCGTTGACGCGTATGCCGAAACGGGCGAACTCCACCGCACAGCAGCGCGTGAACGCGTTGACCGCTCCCTTGGAGGCCGCGTAGTTGGACTCTCCCGTCCATCCGCGCTCGCCCATCACCGAGGAGATGTTCACGATCGCGCCGTCGCGCTGGGCCATGAACGTGGAAAGCGCCGCCTTGGTGCAGTTGAAGACTCCGCCGAAGTTGACGCGCATGACATCCAGCCAATCGCCCGGCTGCATGTTGTAGATGAGCGCATCCTTGGAGATGCCCGCGTTGTTGACGAGGATGTGCAGAGCGCCGAGCTCCTCGACGGTCCGCTTCACGACCGCCTCGGCCTGCTCGTAGTCGGCGACGTCTCCCTGGATTGCGGCCGCCCGGCCGCCGTGCGAGGCGATCGCCTGCACGACCTCCTGCGCCTGCTCGCTGCCGGAGCGGAAGTTGACGGCGACCGCCGCCCCCTCGGCCGCCAGGGCTTCGGCGATCGCGCGGCCAATGCCGCGAGAAGCTCCTGTGACTAGCGCTACGCGATCTGTGAGCTTGATGACCGAGTCCCCCCAGTAGAGGCCGTGTGGTTACGAGGCGGCGCCATTATACGGAGGAGAGGCTATGCTTGCGCCGCGCCCGGTGGGCGGGAGATCAGGAGGGATCGGGTTGGAAATTGGGCAGATGACATCGATCGACGTGATCGCCTCGGCGCTGGGCGACGCGCAGCCCGACATCGCCGCGATCGGCGAGCTGAGCTCTCCCGACGGGGCCCTGACGCTGCTCTTCTGCGACATCGAGGATGCCGGCGGCATACGCGAGGAAGTGGGCGAGGAGCGCGCGCAGGAGCTGCTGCGCGACCACCGCACGATCGTCGAGCAGGTCGTGCGCCACCACGGCGGCACGGTGGTCAAGGCCCACGACGACGGCTTCATGGTCGCCTTCGACAGCGCCCACGCGGCGCTGCGCTGCGCGATCGACCTGCAGAGCTCGCTCGCCGACCGCACCGTCCCTGGAGGCGAGCGCCCGCTGCGGCTGCGCGTCGGCCTGCACACCGGCTTCGTGATCGTCAACGGCGAGGAGATGTACGGGCGCAACGTGGTCCTCGGCGCCCGCATCGCCGGCTGCGCGCGCGGCGGCGAGATCGTCGTCTCCTCGACGCTCAAGGAATACACCGAGACCGATCCCAGCTTCCGCTTCGAGGAGCGCGGCGAGCACCGCTTCAAAGGGGTTCTCGGCGAACATCACGTATTCGCCGTCATCCGCTGAGGACCAAAAAAATGGCAAACAACATCTACATCACCGCGATGGGCCCACACAGCGGCAAGTCGGTCGTGGCCCTCGGCTTCATGGAGATGCTCTCGGCGCGTCTGCAGCGCATCGGCTTCTTCCGCCCGATCGTGCGCGGCGGCAGCGAGCCGGATCCGCAGATCGAACTGATGCGCGACCGCTATCAGCTCGAGCTCGGCTACGCGGAGATGCACGGCCCCAGCGCCGATGATGTGACGACCCTGATCGCCCACGGCGCCCACGAGGAGATCGAGAAGCGCGTCCTCGCCGCCTACAGGGAGCTGGAGCGCCGCTGCGACTTCGTCGTGTGCGAAGGCACCGACTTCGTCGGCTCCACCCCCGCGCTGGACTTCGACCTCAACGCGAACCTCGCCAACCAGCTCGGCTGCCCGGTGCTGGTTGTGCTCAACGCGACCGCGAGCGGCGACGTCGTCGAGGAGGTGCAGCTCGCGCGCGAGGAGCTCCAGCGCAAGGAGTGCGAGCTGTTCGGCGTGATCGTCAACCGCGTCGCGCCCGACTCCGTGGACGACGTCGAGCTGCGCCTGGCGCCGAACACCGGGCAGGAGTGGGTCTACGTGATGCCCGAGCACGCCGAGCTCGACCACCCCAGCGTGGGCGAGATCCAGACGGCCCTCGGCGCCAGGCCGGTGCTGGCCGTCGATGGCATGCTCGACCGCGACGTGAGGGATGTGCGCGTGGCGGCGATGAGCGCCGAGCACTTCATCGAGGATCTCGTGGAGGGAACCCTCGTGGTGGTGCCCGCCGACCGCTCGGACATCGTCGTCGCGTGCCTGGCCTCGACGCTCTCCCCCTCCTTCCCCGCCGTCTCCGGGCTGCTGCTGACCGGCGGCTACGAGCTCTCCCCCACCGTGCGGGGACTGCTCGAGACATCGCCCTTCCCGGTGTTCGAGATCGACGCGCGCACCCACGTCGCCGCGGCTGCCATCGCGGCCGTCAGGCCGGTGCTGCGGGCGCACAACGAGCGCAGGATCGCCACCGCCCTCGGCGTCTTCGAGCGCAGCGTGGACAAGGTCGAGCTGCAGATGCGCTTCATGGTGGAGCGCCCGGCGCGGATGACCCCCACGATGTTCGAGTACGAGCTGATCGAGAAGGCCAAGGCGGCGCACAAGCACATCGTGCTGCCCGAGGGCGAGGACGACCGCGTGCTGCGCGCCGCCGACATCCTGCTGCGCCGCGGCGTGGTGACCCTGACGCTGCTGGGCGACGCCGACTCCGTGCGCGCCCGCGCCGCCGCGCTCGGCCTGGACCTGGACGGCGCGGAGATCGTGGACCCCCTGAGCTCCCCCCTGCGCGAGCGCTACGCCGGGGTCTACTGCGAGCTGCGCAAGCACAAGGGCATGACCGAGGAGGTCGCCCTCGACACCCTCGGCGACCCCACCTACTTCGGCACGATGATGGTGCACCTCGGCGAGGCCGACGGCATGGTCTCCGGCGCGGCCCACACGACCGGCGACACGATCCGCCCGGCCTTCGAATTCGTCAAGTCCCGTCCCGGCGTCTCGGTCGTGTCCAGCGTCTTCTTCATGTGCCTGAGCGACCGCGTGCTGGTCTACGGCGACTGCGCGGTCAACCCCAAGCCCGACAGCGCCCAGCTCGCGGACATCGCGATCAGCTCCGCCGACACCGCGAGGGCCTTCGGCATCGAGCCGCGCATCGCGATGCTCTCCTACGCCACCGGCGACTCCGCCAAGGGCGAGCAGGTGGACATCGTGCGCGAGGCCACCGAGACGGTGCGCAAGCTGCGCGGCGACCTCAAGGTCGACGGCCCGATCCAGTACGACGCCGCCGTGGACGCGGGCGTCGCCAAGCTGAAGCTGCCCGACAGCGAGGTCGCGGGCAGCGCGAGCGTCTTCATCTTCCCCGACCTCGACACCGGCAACGTCGCCTACAAGGCCGTCCAGCGCTCCTCCGGCGCGGTCGCGATCGGCCCCGTCCTGCAGGGCCTGCGCCGCCCCGTCAACGACCTGAGCCGCGGCTGCTCGGTCACCGACATCGTCAACACCGTGGCCATCACCGCGATCCAGGCGCAGGGCGAGAGCTGAGCGCCCAGAGGGCTCCACGAGCCCCCGGCGGGGTCGGCTGACCCCAGCCGACCCGGGTTCTCAGCCTTTCGTCGAGTTCGCCGGCGGCGTCAGCCCGGCCGCCTCGTACAGCAGCCGCGCGTACTCCCCGGCGCTCTGCGGGCGCTTGTCGCGATCCTTCTTGAGCGCGCGCAGGATCGCCGGCCCAAGCGCAGGCGCCACTCCGTCGAGCCCCGCGGTGGGATCCGGCGGCTCGTCCTGAAGCTGCGCCCACAGCACGCGCATTCCCTGCCGGTCGGCGAAAGGCGGAGCACCGGTGAGGCACTCGCACAGCACGCAGCCGAGCGCGTACACGTCGGTCGCCGCGCTCACCTCCTCGCCGCGAATCTGCTCGGGCGACATGTAATCCATCGAGCCCAGCGCCTGACCGGGGCGCGTCAAGTTGGTGCCCTCGTTGTCCTTCGCCAATCCGAAGTCCGTGATCAGCGCGGTGCCATCGGTGTCCAGCAGCACGTTCGCGGGCTTCACGTCGCGGTGCACCATCCCTACAGCGAACAGCGCATCGAGCCCATCCGCCACCTGCGCGCAGATATGAAGCGTCGTGGGCACATCCAGGCGACCCTCGCGCTTGAGCTTCTGCTCCAGCGAGCCGCCCTCCACGAAGCGCTGGGAGAGATAGGGCACGCCCTCGTATTCGCCGGTATCGAGCACCGGCACCACGTGCGGGTTCTTCACCTGCTGAGCGATCCGCGCCTCGCGCTCGAAGCGCAGGCGGAACACGCTGTCTTCGGCGATATCGCTGCGCACGAGCTTCAGCGCCACGGGCCGGCCATCGGCGCCCACCGCCCGGTACACGCGCCCCATCCCGCCGACGCCGAGGATCGTCTCGATCTGGTAGCCCCCCACGCTCTTGCCGATCAGCGGATCGGCCTCGCCCTCCTGCCCCGCGTCGCTCATGCGTACAGGATGCCAGGTAACGTTCGCCGAGGGATGGCGCCCCAGGTGCCCGACTCTGATTCAATTGCCGTGTGCGCGTTTCTCAGCCCAGGGGGGTGCGACGGTCGCCCAGGAGGATGCGACGGTCGAGCAGGACGGTCACGCTCACCGTGCTCCTCGCGCTTGTGGCGGTGGCCGGGTTGACCGCGTCGGCGCAGGCGGCGAACTACATGGTGGGGACGACCGAAGACCGCGAAGGGGCGTGCACGAAACCCGCCGCCGAAGAAGGGAAATGCTCGCTGCGGCAGCTGATCGAATACGAGGACGCGCGCGAACCCATAACGGAACCCGAAACGCCCGACGCGATCATCGTCCCGGCCGGCACGTACGACCTGACGCACGGTGAACTCAAGATCACGCAGTCGCTTGTGATTCTTGGCGCGGGGGCGCGCACGACCACCGTGGCGGAGGGCGTGCCCGCGCAGCGGGTGTTCGAAGTCGCGCCGCCGGTAGTCGGCGAAAAGACGCCGACGGTGGTCATCTCGGGGTTCACGCTCTCCGGCGGGAGCAGCGGCTACTTCGGTGGCGATGTCTACAACAAGGCGCTGCTGCTGCTGATCGAAGACTGGATCACGGCGGGCAGCGCGGTCTCGGGGGGCGGGATCTCCAACGACGCCGTGGAAGGCGCGACCTTCAAGGAAGCCGGCACGCTGGTCGTCCAGCGCTCGCTCGTGTCGGGCAACCACGCCAACAGCGGCAGCGGCGGCGAAGGAGCGGATGGAGGCGGCATCCAGAACCACGGCGCGCCGGGCGCTCCCGGCTCGAGGGCCACCCTGGTCCTGGAAGACTCGACGGTGGCCGACAACGACGCGAGCCTGGGCGCGGGCATCTACAGCTTCAGCCCCAGCGGGGGAGACGAAAACCGGGTCTCGATCATCGACTCGACTATCGCCCACAACACCACGCGCGAAGAGCCCGCCGGCGGCCCGGCACGGGGCCCGGGCGCGGGGCTGCTGATCGCGGACGGCGCGGCCAACGTGTTCAACTCGATCCTCGCGTTCAACAGCGAGGAAGCCACCCCCAGCAACTGCTCGACATTGGCCCCGGGGACGATCGGCTCCCCCGAAACATTCGGCTACAACCTCGAGAGCGGGACGGACTGCAACTTCACGGCCGTCGGGGACCGTCAGAGCACCAATCCCAACTTCAGCTCCGAAGCGCCGCAGAACAACGGTGGCAACACCGACACGCTCGGCCTGGAACCCAACAGCCCGGCGATCAACGCGATCCCCGCCGAAAACCCGTTCTGCACCGGCCACGCCGACCAGCGCGGCCTCGCCCGCCCGCAGGGCGCCGGCTGCGACATCGGCGCGGTGGAGTTCGGCAACGTGGGTACACCGCCACCGCCACCGCCACCGCCTCCCGCGCCGGCACCGCCGCCCGCGCCCCCGACGCTGCTTGCGACCGCGCCGCCGAGCGTGCTGACGACGACGAGCGCGACGTTCACCGCGACGGTGAACCCGCACGGACTGCCGACGACAGTGCACTTCGAATATGGACCTGTTCTGCCCGGGGCCAAGCCGGGGGCGATCGTCTACGGCTCGGTGACGCCCAGCCAGGTGGCGGGCGCGGACTTCGCCAATCACACCATCACGGCGACGGTCACTGGCCTGCTGCCCAACGTCACCTACCACGTGCGCGCAGTGGCGAACAACAGCGCAGGCAACGCCCTGGGCAACGATCAGACCCTGCAGACGCCGGCCGATCCGCCGCCGCCACCGCCGGTGCTGGGGAAGACCGCGAACATAGCGCCGGTCTCAGGTGTGGTCTACATCGAGCTGCCCGTCGGAGCGACGCTGGCTTCGTTCTCGTTCTCGTCCTCGCCGCTGCGGGCGCAGGCGTTTGCGGCGCTCACCAAGGGGCGTGAATTCGTGCCGCTGACCGAGGCGCGCCAGATCCCCTTCGGGTCGATCCTCGACACGAGCAAAGGCGTGGCGCGCATCACCACCGCCACCACCGCCTCCAAGAAGGGCAAGCTGCAGTCCGGGGACTTCGGTGCCGGACTCTTCAAGCTGCTGCAGAATCGCAGGCAGAAGGGATTAACCGAACTGGACATCATCGACAGCCACAGCCCCAGCCAGCTGTGCGCGAGCAGCGGCAAGGGCAAGAAGGCCGCGATCGCGTCAAAGCATCCGAGCAGCAGGGTGCTCGGCCGGCTGAAGGCCAACTCGCACGGGCACTTCACCGGGCGCGGGCAGTACAGCGCGGCGACCGTACGGGGGACGACATGGAGCGTGGCCAACCAGTGCGACGGGACGCTCACACGGGTCGTGCGCGGCGCCCTCTCCGTCCGCGACTTCCGCCTGCGCAAGACGATCACGCTGTTCACCGGCCAGACCTACCTGGCCCGAGCCCCGCACCGTTAGCCGACGATGCGATTCGCAACCAACCCGTGGCCGCATTCGCGCGCGTCTTGGCTGCATTCGCGTCAGCGCTCGTTGGCGATCGCCGCGACCGCACTCCTCGCGCTGGTGGCGATGGCCGGGCTGGCCGCGTCCGCCCAGGCGGCGACCTACACGGTGGGGACGCCTAACGACGTCGCCGGGCCGTGCGAACCAAAGTCCGGGACCTGCTCGCTGCGGCAGCTGATCGAATACGAGAACACGCTCCCGCTGCAGAGTCCGGCCGACGGCATCGTCGTCCCGGGCGGCAAGTACAACCTGAGCCACGGCGCGCTGCTGATCAAGCAGACGCTCGCGATCGTCGGCGCGGGGGCACGCACGACCGAGGTGGATGTTGAAGAAGGAGCGCTCCAGCAGCGAGTGTTCGAAGTAAAGCCACCGAATGGCGGCGGCGAACCGACGGTGGTCATCACGGGCCTCGAGATCTCAGGCGGCACCGCCAGCGAAGAACTCAACGGCTTCTTCGGCGGCGACGTCTACAACAGCGCGTCGCTGCTGCTCAACGAAGACTGGATCACGGCCGGCACCGCATCCTCTGGGGGAGGAATCTCCAACGACGCCGGCACACTGGTGCTCGCGCGCTCGCTCGTATCGGGCAACCACGCCATCAGCACCAGCCGCGGGGATTCGGGCGGCATTCAGAACCTCGGCTCGGCCGTGGGGTGTCCCTCCGTGTGTGGTCCTGGCAAGAAGGCGGTACTGGTCCTCGAAGACTCGACAGTCACAGGCAACGACGCGCGCCTGGGAGCGGGCATCTTCAGCTCGACCGAAGAAGGCGTAGCCGACGAAAACCAGGTCTCGGTCATCAACTCGACGATCGCCTACAACAGCACGAAGGAAGAGCCCTGCACCGAATGCTTCGCGTATGGGCCGGGCGCGGGGCTGCTGGCCTACGAGGGGACCATCGACGTGGTGAGCTCGATCCTCGCCCACAACACCGAGACCACCCCCGCCGCCGGCACGGTCAATACCAACTGCTCGATCAGGAGTCCGGGGACGATCGTCTCTCTCGGCTACAACCTCGAGACCGAAGCCGACTGCGGCTTCACGGCCACCGGAGACCTGCAGAACCAGCTCGCGAATGCGCTGTTCAGCTCGGGCACCCCGCAGAACAACGGCGGCAACACCGACACGCTCGCTCTGGAACCCACCAGCCCGGCGGTCGACGCGATCCCCACGAGTTGGCCGTTCTGCACCGGCACCGACCAGCGCGGCGTCACCCGCCCGCAGGGCGCCGGCTGCGACATCGGCGCGTTCGAGCTGACCCCGTTCACGATCCAGGCCACCGAGGGAGCCAAGTTCTCCGGCCAGGTCACGACAAGTCAGAGCGGCGGCGTCTACACCTCCCCCGCCCCTACGATCGAATGGGGAGATGGGCAGACATCGGAAGGAACGGTGAAAGAAGGCTCGTTCGTCCTCGGCAGCCACACCTTCGCCGAGGAGGGCACCTACACGGGCTCGGTCACCTATCACAATGACTTCGGCTCGGGAACGCACAAGGTCGCCTTCGTGACGAACGTCGCCGACGCCGCGCTGAGCGCGACCGGAGTGCCCGTGAGCGCCACCGCGGGCGCTCAGTTCAGCGGCACGGTGGCGACGTTCAGCGACGCCGATCCGGCCGGCACGGCCTCGGACTACACGGCGACGATCAGCTGGGGCGACGGCAGCGCCTCGGCGGGCACGGTCGCCCCGGCTCCCGGCGGCGGCTTCGCCGTCACGGGCTCGCACACCTACGCCAATGGCGGCACGTATCCCACGAGCATCGCCATCAACGACGCGGGCGGCGCCAGCGCGACCGCGACGAGCAGCGCCAACGTCGCCGCCGTGCCCTCCTCCCCCGCCCCGCCGACCCTCCTCACCCCCTCCCCGCCGAGCGTGCTGACGACGACGAGCGCGACGTTCACGGCGACGGTGAACCCGCACGGGCTGCCGACGTCGGTGCACTTCGAATACGGGCCCGTTCTGCCCGGGGCCAAGCCGGGGCCGATCGTCTACGGCTCATCGACGCCCAACCAGCTGGCGGGCTCGGACTTCGCCAATCACACCATCACGGCGACGGTCACGGGTCTGCTGCCCAACGTCACCTACCACGTGCGGGCGGTCGCCACGAACAGCGCTGGCAACGCACAGGGCGCCGATCAGGTCATGAACACTCCAGCCGATCCGCCGCCACCACCGCCGGTGTTGGGCAAGACCGCGAACGTGGCGCCGGTCTCGGGGATCGTCTACATCGAGCTGCCGCCCGGCGCAACGCTGGCCTCGTTCTCGCCCTCGACGCTGCCGGCGCAGGCGTTCGCGGCGCTGACCAAGGGACGCGAATTCGTGCCGCTGACCGAGGCACGTCAGATCCCCTTCGGCTCGATCCTCGACACGAGCAAGGGCGTGGCGCGCATCACCACGGCCACGACCGCCTCGGTGAAGGGCAAGGTGCAGTTCGGGGACTTCGGCGCCGGACTCTTCAAGCTGCTGCAGAAGCGCAGGCAGAAGGGGCTGACCGAACTGGACATCATCGACAACCACAGCCCCAGCCAGCTGTGCGCGACGCAGGGCAAGAAGGCGCGGATCGCATCCGGGCATCCGAGCAGCAGGGTGCTCGGACGACTCACGGCCAACTCGCACGGGCACTTCACGGGCCGCGGGCAGTACAGCGCGGCGACCGTGCGCGGGACGACATGGAGCGTGGCCAATCAGTGCGACGGAACGCTCACGCGGGTCGTGCGCGGCGCCCTCTCCGTCCGCGACTTCCGCCTGCGCAAGACGATCACGCTGTTCACCGGCCAGACCTATCTGGCCCGAGCGCCTGTGAGACGGGTCAAACGGGGCTGACCCCGCTATGACCCGCGGTTAGCCAGGGGGCAGCTATGAGCGCCGGGCCCTCGGCCTTTTGGCGATGCGTCGTGGTGTCTGCGCGGTGTAGTCGCGGCCAAGCCGTCGAACCGTGGCGTAGTCGCGCTCGCTGAAGATGGTTCCGCTCTTCTTGCGCATCCCGGCGATCACGGCGATGACCGGTCCGCGTAGGCCGCGCACGGCCAGGGTGGGTGTGTCGGCGTTCTCCAGCAGGCAGAAGAGCCGGAACTGCTCGCGGCCCGGGCCGGTGACGCGGATCTCGTAGTAGCCGCCCATATTGCCGTGCATGGCCTCCCACTTGCCACCGCCGGAGAAGGCGGGTGGCGGGGCGGCCGCGACCGCATCGAGCACGGCCAGAATCGTTCCCCGAACCTTCGGCGGGCAGCTATCGAGGAAATCGGCTCCCGGCACGGAGCCCTCGGTGGTCGCATAGAAGACGATGTCCCAAGCCACCACGGCAGCCTATGGGCCCTGGCGGCCGCCTCGGGGCGCGTCAGGCTCCCACAGCGTGGCGCCCGCGCCGCTTGCTGGTCGATCTCCGTGAGCGGGGCTTGACCTCGACGCTGGCGTCGAGGGCGTTGGCGATCGAGATGATGAGCGGCAGCTCCGGGCGCGCCTGCTCGGCCGTGAACAGGCGCCTGATGCTGGCGGGGTTGCGTCCCACTCGCCGCGCCAGCTCCGCCTTCGACATCCCCGCGTCCTCGCGCAACTCGTCCAGCGAGCGGATGACGGCGTCGATCTGCTCGATCTCGTGCCGCGCGCGCTCGTACTCCGCGCGAGTGTCTTCGTCTGCGAGCCCG
>Ga0116217_10002720_pt1 | contig 16374 bp, 14 predicted proteins | sample Sb_taG_6_FD_89697 | JGI IMG/M metagenome (GOLD analysis project Ga0116217, IMG submission 89697) | Peat soil microbial communities from Weissenstadt, Germany - Sb_50d_4_PS metaG | ecosystem: Environmental > Terrestrial > Soil > Wetlands > Peat | place: Germany: Weissenstadt | collected 2010-09-21 | reverse complement strand
TCGCGTACGACATCTTTCTCGTGGCGTGGGGAATCCCACTGGTTTTGCCCTATATCATTGATCGTTTGGTGGTGCGCAGGCTCAAGGGGTTCGCCGCTTCTTTGGTGTTTGCAACCGCCTGGGCTGCGACCGAATACGTTGTGTCGCGAGGGCCATACGGGAGCTGGGGATCAGCCGCATATTCGCAGTATGGAAATTTGCCTTTACTCCAGATTCTCTCCGTAACCGGTTTGTGGGGCATCACCTTCCTGATGGGTTGGTTCGCGGGGGTCTGCAATTGGCTATGGAAAGAAGGACTCGATTCCAAGCCTGCGCGTGCAGGAGCGTGGCTGTGCATAGGAACGACTGCAACGGTGATGCTGCTGGGCGGTGCCCGCATGACGTTATTTCCTCCGTCTTCACAAAGCGTGCGAGTGGCGTCAATCTCGAAGAGGCAGCTAGAGCCGTTACCCAAAGGAGTCCTCGGACGGGCATTTGACGGCAATGCTACGGCCGAGGATTTGACTGTACTGCAGCGCTGGGCTGCTGCCGTGGACAACGACTTGCTATCGCGAGCCGAACGCGAGATGCAAGCGGGTGCAAGGATTGTGTTCTGGGGCGAGACCAACGCACCGATATTGAAGGAAGATGAAGCCGGATTTGTGGCACGTGGCGGAGACATGGCAGCGAAATACCATTCCTACCTGGGCATGGCGTTGGGGGTGTTGAACCCAGGAAAGACCGCTCCTGCCGAGAACAAGCTCGTCCTGATACAGCCGAACGGGCAAACGGCTTGGGAGTACAACAAGGCGCGGCCAGTGCCAGGTTCTGAGGCTTCGGTACAAGTAAGGGGGGACGGCAAGCTGCGAGGCTTAGACACGCCCTACGGACGATTGAGTTCGATTATTTGCTTCGACGGGGACTTCCCGCAATTGCTGGCGCAGGCGGGAGCTTTAGGCACGGACGTGATGCTCGATCCCTCGAATGACTGGCGGGCGATTGACCCGTGGCACACTCAGATGGCGAGCTTCCGGGCAATCGAACAAGGCTTCAACCTGATTCGGCAAACAAGTCAAGGCCTGTCGGCCGCATTCGACTACCAAGGTCGACGGTTAGCAGCGATGGATCATTACGAGACGACGGACTACGCGATGGTTTCGCAGGTTCCGACTAAGGGCGTGCGTACAGTGTACGCGCGGCTCGGTGACTGGTTTGCTATGGTGTGCCTGGGAGGGTTGGTTCTCCTGACGGTCTTATCGTTGCGCCGAAAGCGCGCCTGATTGAACGGCGACGATCAACAAGGTTACGAGTGACAGAAAGAACACCCACCGCAGACCGGAATCATAGGTGCGTATCATAGTAGTTTCCTCCATCGGTAAATCAGGGCCTCTCCTGCGATCATTTGCGGATTCGGCACCTATCAATTCATTCCCTCCGTGCAATAAATCAGGGCCCTGCTGGTTCAGGGCCTATTTTGACGCCAGTTTTTCCTTGGCGATTCTGATCCCGTAATCCAGCATGCCGGCCTCAATACGGTTCTTACAGCTTTTTTTCAGATATTCTAGTGTTTTCACCCGAGCATCTAACGCAGCCCGGTTGTTCTGATCGTATGCCAGAACAACATCGGTCAGGTGCAGAGCCTCGACCGGTTGGCCGGCATCCAGCTTCTCTAGTGCCAGCTTCACCACGGGTTCCGGTCCGCCGGCGAGCTTGACTAGATCCGGGTACACCGACGAAGGCGGCAATTCGTACATGGTTGCCGGATTCATGTCGTACCAGCCGGCATATCCGTCGTAGATTCCGCGTACGGACCAACTGACTCTTCCAAATATCTGGCTTAAGTCATAACTTGCCGGCAGTTTGATTTCCTGCATCAAGGTGTATACATCTTTGCCGGCGTTCATTCCCTTTACAACTTCATCATGTACATACTGAATCGCATCACGATACCGGGTGAGCCTTCGAGTAATTTCCGCATTTCCAAACATCGGATCACCGTGGCCCGGAAGCACGATATCAGGTTTAAGTGACACCACTTTGTCGATCGAATTGATCCAGTCCAGAGCCCAGCGAGGCTTGGTCCCCCTGAGCGCATAGATGTTGGGGAAGGACATCGGTTCAGGCATTGCGATACCGGTGTAATTGTCACCCATGAAGGCAATTTTGTAAGCCGGTAGCCACACGGTGAGATGATCGGGCGTCTCCCCGGGCGTGCTGAACAATTGGAATTCGACTCCTCCCAACGTGAACTCGTAGTGCTCGTCAAACAGAATGGTCGGATCGATCTTCGCGCCATAGTTGACAGCCCAAGCGCTTGTTGCATGGTAGGTACGGCCGAATGTTGCGCCGTTGCGCGGGGCAAAGAAAGCAGCCAGGCGGGTGGTGTAATTGAGAAATTCAACGTAATTCCTTTGGGCGATGATCTGCGTTCCAGGCTCTTTCCAAAGCGGTATTCCGCCAATATGGTCGGCATGGCCATGGGTCAAAATGATGTACTTTACTGACCCATGGTTCACCGCAACCAAGAGCTTCCTGGCGTCCGCAGCCTGATCCTCTATAGCAGTATCGATGATTACATTTCCGGCAGGAGTAGTGACCATATAGACGTTGCCGGTCGAAGGGGCCATATAGATGGAGTCGTTTATCTTGACCACCTTGGGTTGTTCCTGATCGGCGGCATACGCGGTCGTTCCGATCCCTATGCACAATAAGAGCGCAATACTGACGAGGCGGTACATTTGTTTTCTCCTGAGCATGTTGCGTGGTGGCCTGCGCCGTAACCCTTCACAAACTAAAGCGTCGCTTTCGGCGTTGGGCGAACACCCATTCCGGCAGCGCTGGTTCGGTGAATGCCCACTCCCAGACGTTGTGATCTACTCCGGCGTACTCGGAGTAGAGCGGGTGGCCGCCTGCTTTCCGTCTCGTCGCGATACGGTCGCGCGCCAAGGACACAGGAATGGTCTGGTCGGAATCTTCTTGGAAGTCCCAGAGTGGCGTATGAATCGACTCCGAGCCAACCTCGGTCGATTCGCTGCCACAGCAGATCACCGCCGCGGCGTAAAACTTGGGGCGAGACGCGATCATATTCCATACGCCGGCGCCACCCATCGATTGGCCCATAACATAAATGCGCCGCTCATCGATGGCGAACTTGTGGCGCACCGCATCGATGACTTCCAACGCCATCTGCGTACCCTCCCCCACCCCGGGGAGCACTTTCTCCGGTCCCTCGGTTTTATGCGATAAGTCGTATCGGGCCCCATCCTCGATCGGTCTGCGGTGCGAGGACGTAACATGGGAAACGTTTCTGATTTTCTGGAAGCAGCCAGACGCGCGTACCAAAAATATTGCCGAAGGCCAGTTGTTTCAGATTGTCGTCGCCCAATCCTCCACTACCATGCAAATACACTACTAACGGCAATTTCCCGGTAGCTGCTTCTGGCCGGAACAAACGATAGGGCATTATCCAGTCACCCTTCTGCGTGTGCGCCTCGAACTTATCTTGCAGCCCCCTCGGATTGCTTGTTAAACGCTTCAATCAAGGCGGTTCTTTTCGGGGAGTTCGGAGCGCCGGGCGCGAGCGGAGGGGCGGAATCGTGTTTTTCCGCCAAGGCATTAGGCGCAACCGAAAAGTTGAGGCCTATCTGCGTCGCCGCAAACCACGCGCCGGCGGAGGCCGAACCCAACAGCCGAACTGCTTCTCGTCGTGTAATCATCTGTGTTGTAACCTCTTGCCCTAGTTGGATTTTGTTAAAACTCGAACCTATGGTCCGAGGGACGAAGGGTTATTCGTTCCTCAGCGCCACCATGGGATCGACTCTCGCCGCCCCCCGTGCGGGAATGTAACTGGCGATCAGGGCGACCACCAACAAGATCGCCGCCATCAACAAATATGTCAGGGGATCGGTAGGGCTTATTCCAAATAGCAGGCTTCCCATCAATCTGCTCACAGTCAAGGCTCCCCCAACTCCTACGGCCAAGCCGACCGTAAGCTTCCAGATACTCTGGCTTAGCACCATCACCAGGAGCTGATGCCGCTGCGCACCCAGAGCCATGCGTATGCCAAATTCATGCGTCCTCTGGCCCACCGAATACGCAATGACGCCGTAAATGCCAACCACAGCCAGCAACAGAGCAAGTCCGGCGAACGTGCCCAGCAACATGAGTACGAACTGGCGGCGCTCCAGCGACCCAGAGACGATTTGATCCATGGGTAACACACTGACAGGCTGGTCGCGATCAACCGACCAGATCTGGTCCCGAATGGCAGCCGCAAGACTAAGTGGAGCCGGAGCGCTTCGCACGATGAGGTAGGTGGTCAGCGTACCTTGCGAAAACTGCGCGAAGCTGTAGTAAATTGCAGGCTGGGTATCTGTCTCCAGCGAGTCCTGCTTGACATCTGAAACAACGCCCACGATTTCACCCGGCAGTGGCGGCCCCCAGTCTTTCATCACCACTCGTTTCCCCACAGCGTTTTCGCCAGGCCAGAAGCGTTGTGCCATGGTTTGATTAATGACCAAAGCGGTCGGATGCTCCGGAATGTCTTGCGGAGCAAATGTTCTTCCAGCAAGCAAGCGGATTCCCATGGTGCGGAAGTATTCTGGCGTAGCAGTCAGAATTTCCACCTCCGGTTCGTTGCCCGGTTCGTACGCGTGCCCCTCAAGTTCCACGTCTGTGTCGGGTACAGGATCGAAGGGCAGAGTCCCAGCAGCGGCAACTGCCTGAACTCCAGGAAGCGCCCGAAGGTGTTCCAGAACCGAATTCACAAACTGTGTCCGCTCCAGAAGTTCAGGGTACCGGGAGTCGGGCAGTGACAAGCCGACAACCGCGAGATGCGATGCGTCGAAACCGGGATCAACCCGCTGCAGGAGGATGAAGCTTCGGATCAGCAGGCCCGCTGCAGCGAGCAACATCATGGCAAGTGCCACTTCCGAGATCACGAGTAATGAACGAACGCGCTGACGGCGTACCGATGCGGTGCTGCGGCCACCCTCCACCAGTTGCACCTGCAAATTCAGTTCTGAAGATTGCATTGCGGGAATGCTGCCGAACAGGATCGATGCCAGCAATGAGACGGCGAATACGAAGAGCAGGACTTGCCAGTTGATCGCCGCAGTGGTTGGGCCAGGCATCGCGCCGGGGTGTGCGGCGTACAGCGCCTTCACCGAAACTAACCCGAGAAAGCATCCAGCCGCTCCGCCGAGAAGCCCAAGTAACACGCTCTCGGTCAAGAGTTGCCGCACAAGCCGAAACCGTGTCGCCCCCAACGCTGCACGCACGGCGATCTCCTTCTGGCGCATGACCGACCGCGAAAGAAGGAGGTTGGCGACATTCGCGCATGCAATCAAGAGCACGAAAGCAACCGCAACCAACAGAATCAACAAAGTGGGGCGAACACTGGAAACGAGGTTATCCTGCAGGCGTTCTGCATGGAACGTGAACCCAGGATCGACGTTGTGATTCTCTTGCTGGATTTGAGCCGAGATAGCCTGCAAATCGGCGCTTACAGCCTCCATCGAAGCATTCGCTTTGACGCGCGCGAGGGTAGTAAACAGATGTGCGCGGCGGTTCTCCGGAAAGGCCATATCGTCGGTGAGCGGTGCCCACGCCTGGACTTCTTCGGGGAAGGAGAATCCCATAGGCATTACGCCGGCCACTTGGTGAGGCTTACCATGCAGGGTAATCTCTTTGCCTACGATGTCGCGATCCGATCCGAAATGATGCCGCCAAAGTCCGTAACTCAGGATCACTACTCCTCCGGCATTCTCGCGAAACTGCTCCTGGGTAAATCCCGCCCCCAGGAACGGCCGTACGCCTAGCAGCGGCAAGAAATCCTGCGAAACAAACGCGGTGTCGATCCGCTCAGGCGGCGCTGCTTGGCGCGTGTCACTCAAGTTTTGCGAAAAAATGCGGTATGCACCGACTTGAGAAAACACATGATTGCGCTCGCGCACATCGCGAAATGTCGCTCCGGTCACATTCGACGGATGCTGATGATATTCCTGCAACCGCACGATGCGGCCGGGTTGATGCAGCGGCAGGGGACGGAACAGAACGGCGTTTACAACACTGAATATCGCTGTGTTCGCCCCGATTCCAAGCGCCAGAGTCATCACGGCCACCGCCATGAAGCCGGGAGCCTTCCGCAACATGCGAAACTCGTAGCGCAGATCCTGAAGCAAAGTTTCCATAGCTTTCACCCGCATCTGATTGCCGCTACCTGAACCGACTTACGAAGCCTCGCATCGGCAAGTGACGGGCGACCGCTGCCAACGCAAGTATTGACGGTCGTCCCGGGTAATTGTGAGCAGGTCTGGGACTGCCGACACATATTTGTGAGACTGACGAAAACTGCAGTGCTGCGGGTTCACACCCTGATGGAACGCGTCATTGCCGCCACTAGGCACGCGGCTTATCTCAACCAGCTCGCTCTCGGTCCTAAGAACGTCTAACAAAACCGTGTCTGTAAATCCTAGGGCTGTCCGGTATTGGACATCGCGTTCTCGCGATCGGACACCATATCCATAACCCCAAAGGGCACTCTCCCTTCAAATGAATGAGTTGACCGGTGGGTCGGAGGAACAGAAATTGCATCCCGCACTGCAGTCGGAGTGCGCGTTACTTCGGTAGCACGGACGGAAACCTGTACGCACTGATATAGCCCACCACTGGAGGCGAAGAACGCAAGCCTGCGACGCCCAACTGATGCGGTCCCATCCCGTAAGCACCCGGGTCAATCAGGTGACTAACGATGACGAAGAATGCTCCGCGCCCGTCGAACTTGCCCAGCCGAGATCGTCAATGGTAGGACACTACCAAAACATCCGGACGAATGTTTTCCGCCCATTCTCTCGTCCTCCTTGCCCCAACCATCATCAGCTTGGCCCCATACCTGTTGCTGATTCTCGCCCTGCCCGCTACACAGAGAGTTGCGAGGGCCGACGCTGCGACGCGACTCGACACTCTCAGCTGAGGCGGCGCAGAAAGGCTGGCCCAGGGCCAAGCTATATGGGCAAATTTCTGCTTGGATTCGTGGCAGGTGTTTTGGCTTTCCCGGTTGCGGTTCTACTTGTGGCCCGACTCGGTCTGCTTCCTGTTAGTGCGAATACGTCCCCCACCGGCTGGGAAAGCGCGCTCGCACACATGGCCCTGAGTGCTTCCGCCAGACGTCATGCGCCCCCCGCCCCCAACCCAATCGAGCCCACCGAGGAAAATTTGATGGCTGGCGTAAGACTTTTTAAGAACGATTGCGCGGGTTGCCATGGCACGCCGGACACAGCTAGTAAGAACGAAGCCGACGTGACTCTCTATCCCAACGCACCTCAATTCGCGTTACACCCTCCCCGCAAACCGGACTATCAACTCTTTTGGATCGTGAAGGGTGGCGTCCGCTATACGGGGATGTTCGCGTTTGGCGGCCAGTTTGCACCAGATGCCTCGGGCAAAGATGTCTCGGACGAGAAGATTTGGACCATAGTAACTTTTCTTACTCACCTCGACTCTCTACCGTCCGCCGTCAACACCGAGTGGCACAAGGGAGGCTCCAACTAGGCGGGAACCGTATGATGCGTACCATCATTGCTGATGACGAGCGCTTGGCGCGCGAAAAGTTACGGATCCTGCTGAATTCAGAGCCAGGAGTTGAGATTGTGGCGGAGTGTTCCGATGGCAGGCAGACCATAGCGGCTTTGCGAGTCAACAAGCCTGATCTGTTGTTGCTCGACATACAGATGCCGGACATCGATGGTTTGGGGGTCTTGCGCGCGATCCCGGCCGCCGACATGCCAGTCGTTATTTTCACCACCGCATACGATCAGTATGCGGTCAAGGCATTCGAGGCCCATGCCCTGGACTACCTCCTGAAACCATTTGACCGAGGGCGGCTTCATCACGCGATTAATAGAGCTCGTGCCGAGTTTCTTCGGGCACGGGACGGCGATAGTACCTACCGCATCCTCGAGTTCCTAACCAAAACGAGATCGGAGTCCGAGCTTGGCCGTCGTTTGGCATTTAAGACTGGAGGCCGGGTAGTCTTCCTAGAATTGGACGACATTGACTGGCTCTCAGCAGCTGCGAACTACGTGATCTTGAAAGTGGGTGCGGAGTCTTACTTGCTGCGGGAAGGGATCGGTCACATTTCCGAAAGACTCGACCCCAAGAAGTTCGTACGCATCCACCGTTCGACAATTGTGAATGTGCAAAGAATAAGAGAACTGCAGCCGGTAAACAGCGGGGAATACATCGTAGTTCTCAAAGACGGCAAGCAATTGTCTTGCAGCCGAGGCTACCGTGCTGAGCTGCAACGCCTGATCGAGAGGAATCTGTGAAATAGGAATCTTGTCGCCTGAGATCACAATCCCGGTGGCGGGAGATGACTGTCTGAGGCCTTTGATCATCCGGCAACCCGAATTGCTTCGCCGGCAGGAACTCAGTCGCCACATCGCGGCTGGCGGGTTTGAGATCAAAGTCAGCAGTCACGAAAACTCTCGCTGCGCTCAAATCCGGATCACAATCTTCCCGAAATGCTTTCCGCTTTCCAGGTAATGCAAGGCCTCGCGAGCCTGTTCGAAAGGGAAGACCCTGTCGACGACCGGGCGCAGTCCATGCTGCCCGATGGCTCGATGCATTTCCTCGAAACTATCTCTAGGACCAACGGAAATACCCTGCAAGCGCACGGCTTTCAGCAGCACAGGGAGCGGATTCACGACACCTTCCACACCCGCCAAAGCGCCAATCAGGCTGATCGTGCCGCCGATGCGTACCGCGCGAAGCGATTTCTCTAATGTGCCGGGACCTCCCACCTCGACCACATGATCGACGCCCAAACCTTCGGTTTCACGAAGGGCATATTCGTCCCAGTCGGGATGAGACTTGTAGTTGATTCCGGCACCCGCGCCAAGCTCGCGCATGCGGTTCAGTTTCTCGTCGCTGCTGGAGGTGGCGATCACCTGCGCGCCCAAAGCCTTAGCAAACTGCAGCGCGAACAAAGAGACGCCGCCCGATCCCTGGATAAGAACGGTATCACCAGCCTTCACTGAGCCCTGCCCGGCCAGAGCGTTCCAGGCCGTGGCCGCGGCACATGGCAGCGTGGCCGCCTCTTCGTAATTGAGGTGAGGTGGAAAGCGAAGCACAGCCTCCTGTCCTGTCACGACGTACTCAGCCAAGACTCCGTTGATGGTCGTACCCAAAACCGATTGCGCGATTTCCTTGGTCAGTCCACCCCCAATCCATTTCGGCGCGACCAGGCCAACCACGCGGTCTCCCACGCTTACGCGCTCGACTCCCGAGCCGGTCTCGATGACGTCTCCAGCCGCGTCGGAGAGTGGAATCAGCGGTTCCACCTGACCGCGCGGCGGCATTCCCTTGGCGATATACAAGTCTTTGTAATTGAGCGACACAGCATGCACGCGGACCAGAACTTGGCCCGCACCGGGACGAGGCGTGGGCACCTCCGCTGGCTGAAGACTGTCGATCCCCGCTTGCTTCTCGTATTGATAAACCCGCATCAGTAATGTTCTCCAGGATGACGTTTGCGGCGCATTTGCACCCGCAGTAACCCTGCTGGCAAGATAGAGCGTTGATCAGAGGGAAACAAGAGCGGTTTTTTTTGTGAGCTACTACCTAAAAGGATAGTGTCAGGAGACACGCCATGCGCCGCATCAAGCCCGGCTCCCCAGGGGAATGCCCCACCGAGCACACGCTGAAAGTCATCGGAGGAAGCTGGAAGCTTCCCCTTGTCTATTTCCTGTTTCAGGGAACCAAGCGGTATTCGGAGGTGCAGCGGCGATTGCACGGTATCTCGCCGCGCATGCTCAGTAAGCAGCTTCGTGAACTGGAACGGGATGGCCTAATCCAGCGCAAGGTGTACCCTGAAATCCCACCAAAAGTTGAGTACTCACTCACGCCCTCAGGGTGCAGCCTGAGCCCAATTGTGGAAGCTCTGTTCAAATGGGGTGAGCGCCACATGGCGTCTGGTCCAACAGCAAATTCATGATTAGGCTGCGTTTCCCAGAGATGCACAAGGCGATCGGGAGTTCGATAGGGCAAGGAATCAAATAGAGCAGCGTTTACGACACTGAAAATTGCCGTGTTGGCGCCTATGCCGAGAGCCAGCGTGAGCAAAGCAATGATGGTAAAGCCCAGGTTCTTTCTCAGCATCCGCCAGCCGTAACGAACGTCCAGGATTAGCGTGTCCATTGGTGATCCTCTCCTGACGCACACTCCAACCGCCGTGTGGGATGCAATCGCCGTTCCCTGACCCCGCCGATCAACTCATTCATTTGACGGGAGAATGCTCTTTTGGGTTAGGGATCTAATGTACGATCGTGAGAACGCGATGCCCAATACCGGACGGCTCTCGAGTTTAAGAACAAGAGTTTGTTGAGTGTCGTAGGGCGGGCTCCAGCCGAGGAGGCTCCACACTTAATGCTGTGATTCGATCCCTAAAGAACCGAGATAAGAAAGAACTGCGCCGCAAAAAGACATCCGTTGGTAACCCTTCAGGTGGGTCAATTCCCTTCGGTACTCTTCAGCGACTCCGGCACGCGCAGGCCACTCTCGCGGCTCGCTATGTGCTGCAGTGGAGCCAGCCCTAGCACGATGCTGAAGAATGCAGTTATGCGCTTGCCAACGTTTCTCCGGAGTGAGGCAGAACAAACGCTTGATTAAGTGCGTACTACCATAAATTTCGGAGCTCTCCCTTGAAATTCTCAATAAACGTTATAAATGGGTTCGCTGTGGCCCCCCAGGCGAGTGCTCTCACCTTCGCAACCACGCCAGCGACCAGTACCCGGATTTTCCGTTTTGGCTAGCCGGTGCAGTGACGGTGGCTCCCCATACCCAGGAGCATTGCACAGCCAAGAAACAGCTCCAAGCGCGGCGTGCGGTGTTTCCAGAGCTCTTGAAACAATCCTCATCACTTCAACTCCGTAATCGGAATCTCAGTTCTTCGCTGCGGCTTTGCCGTACCTTTCGACGATTTCCTGAATTGAGGCATCGCCCACTAGAAGATCAGAGGATTCTGCGCCGAAGATCCATTCTTTGAAGAAGCGAGATAGATCGCGCTTCGAGACGCTCTCGGCAACGCCCTGGAAATCACCGAAGCCGGCCGGGTGCTCAGAAAAGTCGGTCATAGATGTCCTAATAATCTGGTTGAATCTTTCGTCGCCGACAATCTGGTTCAGGACATATAGTGACCACGCGCCTTTGGTATAGGAATTGTCGCCAAGTTCTTCTTTTCCGTACTCCGCGATTGGGGTCGTCGCATTGCGCGAATCCTTCTTTGCTGCGCTTCGGAAGCGCTCGCGATATCCCGCCATGCGATCGTCGAAGGCCTTCTGCCCCGCGAATTGGCGCAGGGCAATTGCTTCGAAATAGGAGGCAAAAGCCTCGTCGAACCAGCGCGTGCGCCGCACCTCGGGTCTTGCTTTCATGTTCCAGGAGTGCCCGATTTCGTGATAAAGCTCGTGCGTGCGCTTGGGGTCCTTGAAAGCCCCCGCGTCTTGCAGGATGTAGAAATCGGACGCCTGCGAACCCCAGCCGCTTGGGATTTCAATCACGGTGTAGGCGGTCGCCCTCTTCGAAGGCCCAAACCGAAGCGTGTAGAACTCCATCACCCGCTGCATTTCCTTCAGAAGATTTCCAGCGCCGCCTTCATCCTCCGGCAGCGCATAGACAACGAGGTTTCCGGCGGCATTTTTCAGCACTTTGAACTTTGCCACCGCGATGTCCATCCGCCACGTCGGCACGCGGCTCGCGAACCGGAACGTTTCCGTGCCATCGGCCGTGGATGCTTCACCCGGCAGGCCCCCGCACGCCGCGACCATGCCGGTCGGGACTGTGATCGCTAATTCATAGGTAAAGAGCGTGTCGTACGCGGCGAACAGGCTTTCGGACGATGGCCCCGCGAGCATCGGGTAGGCCAGCGAGTCCGGGCGAAGCAGCGTGTAATCTTCCCCGATATGGTCCAACACGTAACCCATCACCTCGCGGTACCCGAAGATCGCGCCGCTATACTTCAACGTGATGCGCGTCGTGCCGCTGGGCGGCAGCGGTTCACGCAACGTGAGAGTCACCGAATTCACCTGCCAGTTTTTCTCGTCGGACATGGATACGACCGCTTGGCGGAACGCAAGCGGCGACCCTTTTTCATCTTGAGCCGCGTCCACCGCTAGCAGGCGATACAGAAGAAATGGAATCTCGCGATATACCTTGGTGGTCGGATTGGTGAGTGTGATCTGGGCGCTCGCCGTCAAATGCTCCTCGGCGGGATCAATGCGCACGCCCAACTCGTAGCGCGTTACCTTCGCAATATCCCCACTCGTTGCAACGCCGCTGGCTACAGCGTCAGAGGTTGTCTGAGCAGCAGCGGGAAGTATGATCCCAATAGGCAGCAGGCTGACAATCATGGCCACAGCGAGTAGCGAGGTTTTGTTTCTCAACGTTTTTCCTCTGCCAGTGGGTGAAGCCTACGGCTGGTTGCTGCTCGCGCTGTCGCACGACGATGGCAACCACCTAAGAGGACTTTAGACCAGCAAGAGGGTTAGCAGCAAACTTCCTGTTTATGAGTGTTGAGTTGCAGATTCAGTAATGTCACGCAGGCACCCTCACATAGATCTGAAAAGAATTTGCATGCAACCGAGGCGCACCATGCCAAAGAAGTTCTCGACGTGATACTCCCAGCGGATCACCAGCCGACGAAAGTGGTGCAGCCAGGCAAAGAGCCGTTCCACTCGCCAACGCCGGCGGTAGCGCCGCAAGGCACGGCCATCCTGCGTCGGGTTCCGGCGTTGGCCACGATGCGGTGCGATCATCTCAATTCCATAACGGTCGGACAGATCACGATCCAGGCGGTCGCTGTCGTAAGCTTTATCGCCGATCAGTCGCACTGGGAGGTTGTCGAGGAAGCTGTGCCAGAGGACGCCTTCAACGAGCCTGCTTTCGTGGGGCGAAGCGCTTTCGATACAAACAGGGAGCGAAAGACTGTGATCATCGGCGAGAGCGAGGATTTTCGTGCCTTTGCCACGCTTGGTGGGCCCGACCGCAAGCCCCCCTTTTTCGCCCCCGTGAAGGAGGCGTCGATGAAGGCTCCTCCAGTTCCAGTTTTCCTCGGGCGTGCAACTCCTTGGCCAGCGCGCGCAAGATCCTTTCCAGCTTGCCCTCCCGTACCCATTGCTGGAAGCGGCGGTGGCAGGTTTGGTACGGCGGATATTTCTTGGGCAATTCGCGCCACTGCGCCCCTGTGCCCAGGACCCACAGAAGCCCGTTGAGCACCGCTCTTGTGTCCTGCCACGGACGACAACGACCGTCGGCACGCCGCTTAGGACGCAAGATTGGTTCGATCACTTCCCACTGGGCATCGCTGAGCTCCCATCGTCCTCGCATGCCCTCCTTCTGCCTGTTTTCCAGCGGGCAGAAAATAGCTAAGGTTCAAACACCATTTATGAGACCAGTTCTAATATCTCTAAAACCGAATCGACGTTGTACCTTACAAAAGCGAAGTATCGAAGTTATTGGGTGGTCCCGGGAACTCTCGGCATTGCCCAAGAAACAGATGAACCGGGACGAACAATTGTCCGACAGGTACTAATGCACAACATTAGGGGACTAATCTTGCATCCAATACAACCAAACTATGGTTCAATACTACTGAGAACCATGCTGAACGAAAATGGGAGTGCCGCGGTTCGCAAATACCGGTTCTAGGCGAAAGGGTTCCATGAACAAGCTCAAGGCGGTATTCGTTTGCTTTGCTTTGGGGGTGTCGATGGCGGAAGCCCAGGACGCTAAGTCTCAGGCTGCCATCTCGCCAGAGGACTCCATCGTCCGAGTTGAGAAGCAGTGGTTGCGCGCATTCAATGAAAAGGACAAGAAGACGGCGGACGAGCTGACGTCCGACGATTTTATGGCCACAACTCCCATCGGCGAGGTGCTTGGGAGGTCGAAGCTGATCCCTCCGGATCGTCCTGTGCAGGGCCTGCCAAAATATCGCATCGTGGCTCCGGTGACCCACATTTATGGAAATGTTGCGGTCGTCATGGCAAAGCTGGCGGACGAACAGGGCGGTGCGCTAACTACGACCGCAGTATTCAAACAGTATGACGGCCATTGGAAAGTGATTGCCGTACAGTTAACCCCGGCCCCGCAAAAATGAGTGAAACATTTGAGGTATATTCCTGCGGTCGTGATTGTGTTGTTCCTCGCAGCCAATGGCGTAAGTTGGGAGGGTCGTTCTCCTTCTAATTCGCTGCCCGCACCCAGCGGGAACATCGCGATCGGCAGGCGCCTGCTCAGGCTGACTCGGACCGTATCCGGTGGTAACGAGCGGACTCTGGCTGTTGCAGTATGGTACCCGGCCTGCAAGCACGTGCGGTCGATTCCCTCTCCTTACTTTCCCCCTGACGAATTCGATCATTCAGTCCTTAAGGATTTTCTCGGAGGCCCGGAGGTTCGCATTTCAACTCATGCGCACGACAACGCCATTCCATGCTCCAACCCTGCGCCGCTTCTGCTGTTTTCTCCGGGGCTCGGGGTGCCCGTTTATTCGTATTCCGCACAGTTTGAGGAGTTGGCGAGCAATGGCTACGTAGTAGCCGCCGTGCAGCATCCTTTGGAAGGCGTCGCGGTTCATTTCCCACGCGGAGCGAGGGTAGACGCTGGGGCAGAAGGCAAAACGGCTGCAATCAGGCAGGAAGATGTGGACATACTCGCGAACGATATTCTTTTTGTCGCCGGCCAGATCGAGCGGCAACAACGCGAGCTGGGGTTCGGCAAATTATTGGCGATCGCCGCTTTTGGGCACTCGATCGGCGGCTTGGTCGCATTGCGATCTTGCGAGCTGGACAGACGCGTTAAGGCCTGCCTGAGCGATGATGGAATGTACGACAGGAGACCGTTCTTCTCATTGCCGCGCGGGGGTGTGGAGCAGCCGTTCCTCGTTCTTGCGGAGTCCAATCCCGGGCTGAGTGCCCAAACTCTTGCCTCAACTCACATGACGCGCGCCGAGTTCGTTGCCGAAGAAATGAAACCCGAGGGTCTGACTCGCCAAATGTACGAAGCTAGCAAGCGCGAAAGTTATCTGGTCATAATCGCCACGCCTGACGTCGATCACATGAGCTTTACCGACCTTCCACTCGTGAAATCTGGCTCGGTCGAATCTCTGCGCACCTTCAACATCATCGTGGGCCTCACATACAGATTCTTCGACACATTCGTGAAAAGGACTGCGACGACCTTCGCCCCGGAGGCGACGGATGATGTTGCGGTGTTTAGGTTCCAGCCGGCACGCCCTTAGGCTGCGGCGCCCGGGCATCCGTTTCGCCGAATATACGCTCCGCAAATGCAACTGGTCTTTGTCTTCTAAGTTCCGCTCATAGCTTCGTTTTGCACCTTTTTGCTCGAGGCTCATGGACACAAAAGACGGACACGGTAGACGACTTCGTGCTGCGGAAGTCTGTAAAAACGTATGAATTTTGGTAGAGGCCCCGGTTCCCTTACGTAAAGCCACCATTGTGGCTGCACGAATCACGGGTATGGCATTTTCCGGGACGAGGGGGCTGTTTCCAAATACGAGTTCGTTGGCCCCCTGGAACACCAATTTGTGTTTCTATGGATTTCCACGTGGTGCGAAGGAGGCGACTGGACTGACGCCGTCTCTGCTGGCAGTGCATGCGTTCTCTTTCCGAGTGTTCTCGTACCGATTCTCCTACTGAACGCACCGAACACCGGTGCGCTGGCAACATCCTTGCCCTTACCGACCCGACGCCGAGGTGATGGTGCGGGCTGCTCCCGACAACGATCAGCTGGTTAGGTTTAGCCTTTGCTGAAGCGCTGTCACTCTCACCTTGGTCGACGTTAGCTTCTCATTCCAGGAGGAAAGCGAAATGCAGTTAAAACGTGTCTTGCTGTTTACGTTCTTGCTGGTTACTGCAGCGAGCCTGCTGACCACTACCTTAACCTTCGCCCAATCCACGACGACCGGCGAAATCTCCGGCACCGTGACTGACCCATCGGGCGCAGTTCTGCCCAGCGTGCAGCTTACGCTCAAGAGCGTGGATAAGGGCTACACCCAAACTAGCAGCGCGAACGCCCAGGGCGCTTATCGGTTCTCTTTGCTGGCGCCGGGCAATTACACAATTTCAGCGGGGGCGTCCGGCTTCAAGACAACCACTGTGACCCAGTCGGTCTCGATCGGAGCGATCGCCATCACCAACATTAAGCTGGAAGTTGGCGGTGCCGGAACGACGGTGGAAGTCACCGGTGAGGCTCCTCTGCTGCAGACCGACAGCTCAGAAATTTCGACCACGATGAACACGCTGGCGGTTCAAACCCTGCCGAATCCGGGCAACGACCTGAGCTTCATCGCCCAGACCGCGCCGGGTTCGACCATGAACACCC
>Ga0116217_10002718_pt1 | contig 16384 bp, 13 predicted proteins | sample Sb_taG_6_FD_89697 | JGI IMG/M metagenome (GOLD analysis project Ga0116217, IMG submission 89697) | Peat soil microbial communities from Weissenstadt, Germany - Sb_50d_4_PS metaG | ecosystem: Environmental > Terrestrial > Soil > Wetlands > Peat | place: Germany: Weissenstadt | collected 2010-09-21 | reverse complement strand
GGGGGCGGGGCACCCGCCACCGTAGGGGATGGCGAACTACGAACCCTCTAGATTGATTTCTTGGGCAACCACACCCAGCGTTGGTGTATCTTACTGCTCGGGTGCATCCTCCGCACCCAGACCGCTGCGCCAGCGGCAATCCCCACGAAACGGGGACGTCCGGAATTTGTGCCGGGGAACCACCCCGAGCGCCTATCCGGAGTTTCACCCTTCGCGAAAGTAATTCTCTCTTTTGCACGGGTTCATCCCGCGCGGAAACCAACGCGTTTCCATCCGGGATACAGGAGGATTCAATGAAGCGTTTCATCACTCTTTGCGCCGTGCTCTCTTTGGCCCTATGGTTGAGCCCGGCGGTTTACGCGCAAGGGAATCAAATCATTCCCGGCACGCAAGTGCGCCTCACGCTCGTCAACGGACTCAGCACCAGCGTCGCCCACAGCGGCGACCCTTTCACCGCGATCGTTGCGGAACCCGTGTTCGCGGGCAACCAGATGATCCTGCCCGCGGGAGCCAAGGTTCACGGCACTATCACGACCGTCGAGCGCCCCAAACTGTTCTCGATGTTCCGAGGCGGAGCCTCGATGAACCTGGCTTTTAGCTCCATCGAAGTCGAGAGCCGGATCTTCCCCGTGAAGATGAGCATCCTTTCCATTTACACCGGCGGAGCGGACACTTCGAAGCGGCGGAAGGATTTGAAAACGGTCGAGGGCGAGGTCGTGCAGGAAAACCACGATGTCAAAGGCGATGTAGAGGCCGTAGCAATCGGCACGGCGGGCGGTTCGACCGTCGGCCTGATCTTCAGTCACGTACTGCGCGGCACGGTATTTGGACTGGTCGGCGGGGGCGCCTACGTGGTCGCGAAGAAGGGCAAAGAAGTGGACCTCCCGGCGCAGACGGGGATGACGGTGCGCATGGATTCGACGGTCTCGCTTCCCGCGTCTCTGCTGCACAACGCGTCGTATACGTCCGGCGGCAACTGAACCGCGTCGTTTTCACGCGAATTCACCGGTTGTTCGTTTACTGGCTTGATTGATTTGCGAGGCGAGGCAGCGAGTCGCTCTACGCGCTGGCCCTGGCGCTAGCGGCTTGCTTGCCCGAGCTCTTGAGGAAACGATAGAGGCTCGTGCGACCGATGCCGAGCACGCGCGCGGCGCGCACGCGATTGCCGTTGCATGTCTCGAGCACCCGTTGAATGTGAATGCGGCGCATTTCACTCAGCGGCAACGGCCGCCAATCCTGGTCCGGCGATGCGGCCACACCCTGTGATTTCCGTAGATGCTCTGATAATTCGTCGAGCGTTCTGGTGAGCCGTGCGGAGTCGAGTGGCTTGCACAAGTAATCGTAGGCGCCATGCTTAATGGCCTCGATCGCCCCATCGACGGAATGGACTGCGGACATCAGAATCACGTGGATTCCGCGATCTTTCTGGAGGGCTTTCTCGAGCAACGCCAACCCATCCGTCCCGGCCACTTGGCAATCGGCGAGAATCACCCGGCACCTTCCCGCACGGATTTTCTCGACTGCTTCTCCAGGATTCAGTGCGCCCACCGTGGTGAATCCAGCTCTCTCAAGCAGGTCCCTCGCGTGGGCCAGCTGATTTGGATCGCCATCCAGAACGCAGACTGGCAGATTCCTCCTCGTCGGTGGAGTGGCCGCAGTTTGGATCGGATCGCTCATTGGACATCACTAGGCAAGGGGTGTGCCAGAGCGGTCACGGTGCCGGCATGTGCAGGATCCCGCCGCCATGGTGGGAGATGCAATCGAACACATGCTGATAAAGCTTCTGGATTGAGGGCTTTGATTCGATATCTGCCGGTTCGGCAGAGCGCGGGGAAACTTAACCTTCAGGGAATTGAGCGTCACGTGGACCGACTCAGGTTCCGAACTGGAACCGCAGTTTCAAACCGGGCCAGATGCGAAGATTAAATTAGTGGGGCGCTCCGACGTCTGCGGCCCGAATCAAACACGCTGTGGAATCAGCCCCAGCGCGAGCCCGGGTACAAAACCGCGAGGCTGAGCCGGAAAATGGATGCGAAGATTCGGTCGTAGACCACCCATGCGAGCACGAGTCCCATCGTTCCGAATCCTTGATTGCGCGTCCAATCGAGGAAACGCACCGCAGCGCCTTCGCCCATGAGTAGTGTGACGCCGGTGTGGCCATCGAGCGGCGGAACTGGCAAGAGATTGAACGTTCCGAGGAGCACGTTGAGAACAAAAAGTATGCTCAGGAACGTCGCTGCGAACTCTGCTGCTCCCGGCATGGTCGCTTCGGTGATGTGCGTAAATCCAACCGACTCGGGCATGCGGAGAAATCCGAACGCCATCCCTCCCCGAATTCCGAGAGCCGCGAGGATTGTGAGCGTGAAATTCGCCGCCGGTCCCGCCAGCGCCATCCACGCAGCGCGGTGAGGATGACTGCGCTGCCAGTCGGGATCGTAGGGCGCACTCGCCCAGCCGAACATCCAGTGCGGGGGAAGAATGTAGGTGAGAATCGGCACGACCACCATGCCGAAAGGCGCGCGTCGAATGTGCGGCACCGGATTCAGACTCGCTTGCCCCCCCGTGAAACGCAGTAGGATCGCCGCCGAGGTGGGCGACGAGCGAGTGCGCGCCTTTATGGCACGTTGTGGAAAAGAGAAACACGATGTACCAGATCATTCCGAGGGCGATGAAATCGGGAGCCATACGCGACGCAAGACTAGAACGTCGACGCGGGTTTCACAAGCAGCGATGCGGCAAGCTTTCGCACGACGCGGAAAATTTCCAGCCGGGCCAACTTCTTTCGCTCTGCAGATCGGTATGCTAGACTCCGCGAAGCGGTCGTGCCGCAAGAAAAGTTGCGGCGCAGACCGGCGATCGGTGGAACTTCGGGCTCTGTGCAACGATTCCCCGCAAACCCCGCCAGGCCCGGAAGGGAGCAACGGTAGCGGGTCAGCTTCGTGTGCCGCGGATCACCCGAAGTTCCTCTCATCGCCGCCGGCTGACTCCGGTCGAAGGACCGAAAACGGGATCGAATGAGCTACAAAGTTATAGCGCGGAAATATCGCCCTCAAACGTTCGCTGAAATCGTGGGGCAGCAGCACGTGACCCGGACGCTCGCGAACGCGATCGAATCGAACCGCGTGGCGCACGCGTATATTTTTTCCGGCGTGCGTGGCGTGGGCAAGACGACGGCCGCGCGCATCCTGGCGAAGGCGTTGAACTGCGCGAAGGGTCCGACGGCCCAGCCCGATGGCACGTGCGAATCCTGCCGCGAGATTTCGGCGGGAACGTCTCTCGACGTCCTCGAAATCGACGCGGCCTCGAACCGTGGCATCGATCAGATCCGCGAGCTGCGCGAAATGGTGCGCTACGCGCCCGCGGCGAGCCGCTACAAGGTCGTGATCCTCGACGAAGCCCATCAGCTGACGGACGAGGCGTCGAACGCGCTGCTGAAAACGCTTGAGGAACCGCCCGAGCGCGTCGTGTTCATCCTGGCCACCACCCGCGCCGAAGATCTTGTCGAGACGATCAAATCGCGCGCGCAATTGTTTCAATTTCGCGCGCTGACGTTTCAGGAGATCTCCGGTCAAATCGAGAGAATCGTGAAGGCGGAGAATCTCCAGATTGAGTCGGGCGCCGTAGCGGTGCTCGCACGCGCTGCGGAAGGCAGCTTGCGCGACGGACTCTCGCTGCTCGAGCAGGCGATGGCGTATGCAGGCGATTCAATTTCGGACGCGCAGGTGCGCGAACTGCTCGGCGTGGTCGCGGAAAGCGTGCTGGACGATCTCGTCGGAGCGATCGCGGCGCAGTCCTCCGAGCGCGCGCTCGGGCTGGTGCATCGACTGATCGCCGACGGTCAAAATCTGCAGCATTTCTGCCGCGAAGCCATTCGCCATTTCCGCAACCTGCTGGTGGCCCGCGTGTGCGGCGCGGATTCGGAACTTGTCGCAGCGCCCACGGACGAACGCTCGCGCCTGGCGGAGCATGCCGCTCAATTCAGCGAAGAGGACCTCACGCGCTTCTTCAACATTCTGATCGAGACGGATGACGACTTGCGGCGCAAGCCCGACGCGCGGCTGCACCTCGAGCTGGGTCTGCTCCGACTCATCAACGCCCAACGGCTCGCGCCGCTCGAAGAGCTCCTCGGCGAACTTCGTGGCGAAGTGCGCGGCGAGCAGCGTACCGCTAAAACAATCCCAACGCCGCCGAGCGCGCCGCGAGCCACCGCTCCGGCTCAATCTGTCTCGGTTTCTTCGTCGGGCGCAGCGGCTGTGCGCATGGCGCCGGCACCAGAAGTGAAACTCTCCGTCGCGCCGTCCGCACCATCGGAACGCACGGCGTCAAATATTCCCGTGCCGATGTCGCCGCCTCGCATTATTGCGCGCGCGGCGGAAGACGGTACAGGCGGATTGGCTTCGGCGCAGCTGGAAGCGGTCAAAGCAATGCTGCAAAGTTCCAGATTGCTGTCGTCTTTTCTCGAACACGCAACGCGCAGCGAAATCGAAGCCGGCGAGTTCCGACTTTTCTTCTCCACCGAGAATCGGACGCTGACGGAGATGTTGCCGCGCGAAGCGATGGAGCGATTGCGCACAGCCGTACAGGAAGTGGTGGGCCAGCCGTTGCGCGTCTGTGTTAAACTGGATTCTGGGCGAGCAGGAGTGGGACGCACTTCGGAGTTGCGCGCCCGGTTTGAAGAAGATCCGATCGTTAGGGCGATGCTGGAAAAATTTGGCGGCCAGATTTCGAGAGTCAAACGCCCGGGCGAGGAATAACCCATGGAAGTAAAAGCATTGCAGCAGATGCTCTCGCAGTTCCGGCAAGTGCAGGAGACGCTCGAGAAGCGCATTGACGGGCTGAGCGTTGAAGCGTCGGCCGGAGGCGGCATGGTGTCCGTCAAGATGAATGGCCAGAAGCAGCTAACCGAAGTTCGCATCGAGCCGGAAATCTTCAAGGCGAAGGATCAAGAGATGTTGCAGGAGCTGGTTCTGGCGGCCGTGAACGAAGCCACGCGGCGTGTGGACGAAGAACTATCCAAGCAGGTGAAAGATCTGACGGGCAGCGTGCCCGGAATCATGGGCCTGAAAATCCCCGGCCTGTTCTGATCTCAAGCCGTTTGCAATAGCTTCAAATTCTTCCCTTTTCATTCTTCCAGTGGATAATTGCGCCTCAAAAAAGAAGAAGGCGGAGCCGCGGCTCCGCCTTCTTCAAGATTCAAATTGCAATCACCGTTAACGCGGCGGTGGTCCCATCTGGAAGCCGGGTTGATGGTGAAACAATCCGATCAGCACGGTTCCCGTGAGGACGTGGCCGTCCATGGCCTTCTGCACGTCATCGCGGCTTGCCCCCTTTTGCAGATCAAGAGTTGTATCGAGCGCGAAGAGCTCAAACGTGTAGTGGTGCACAGGGCCTGGAGGCGCGCAGGGGCCGAAAAACATCGGCTGGCCCGTGACGTTACCGGCCTGAACTCCGACGGTCGAATCCGCTTTCACTCCCTCGGGAAGCGACGTGGCATCACCCGGAATATTGAAGATCATCCAGTGCGTGATGTCGTCCATCGATTTCCGCGCGTGCGCGTCGGGATCGTGCAGCAGCAGAACGAAGCTGTTCGTGCCGGGCGGCGGGCTGGTCCACGCCAGCGGCGGCGACGTCATATTCGCAGGTTGCGTCATCGTTTTTCCGTCCGGCGAACACGTGTATTTGTCCGGGATCGTCCCACCATCGGAGATCGCCGTGCTCGTAAGCTGCAGCGGCGGTGGTGGTGCCGGGCGCGCGCCACCACCTCCAGCCGGCGGAGGTCCTTGTTGCGCCAGAGCTGGAGCCACGCCAGCTGCCAGCAAAAGTGTCACGATAGTGAGCGGTCGCATGATTCTCATTTGCATTCCGTCTTTCCTCCCTTATCCGCTGCTGGAAGCATTCCAGAGTCGGTTCCCCACGATCCCACCAGAAAGCGCACGATTGTAACTCCCGCGGAGCGGCGGGCGCAATGAATCATCCAAATGTCAGACGGCGCACCGGAAAGACCCGTTTCAATTCTGGCGAAAGCGGAGGCGACTCTGCGATAATGCACTTGCATGCCTGATTTTGCTCCTTCCGTCACGCGATTGATCGACGAGCTGAAACGCCTGCCCGGCATCGGGCAGAAAACGGCGCAGCGGCTCGCTTTTTTTCTGTTGCGCGCGGACCGCGGACAAGCGCTCGCGCTTTCCGACGCCATCCGCGAAGCCAAGGAAAAAGTCCGCGAATGCTCGGTCTGCAATAACATCACGGATAGCGATCCCTGCCTTTTCTGCACCAGCGCCACACGCAACATGAGCATCATCTGCGTGGTCGAAGAAGCGACGAATATCCAGGCTGTCGAGAAAACGCGGCAGTTCAACGGGCTCTATCACGTACTCGGCGGCGCCCTTTCGCCGCTACAGGGCGTCGGGCCGGACCAGCTAAAGATTCGGAGTCTCATCGAGCGGCTCAAGGGCGGCACGGTCGAGGAGATTATTGTGGCCACAAACCCCACCGCGGAAGGCGAAGCGACCTCCGTTTATCTTTCGAAGCTGATCAAACCGCTGGGCGTCCGCGTCACGCGCATCGCCATGGGCATTCCGGTAGGCTCGGATCTCGAATACGCCGACGAAGTCACCATGATGAAAGCGATGGAAGGCCGCCGCGAGGTCTAATTTTCCCGCGGCCCCGCTTGCTTCCCCGGCCCGCCAGGCGTATACAAAAGCCATTGACCAGCGGAGGAGCGCGATGCCCTCATTCGATCGTTACATGGCGCAGTACGACCACGAACACACCAATGCATGGAATAAAATCCTGCACGGTATCGGGATCCCGGTCATCATCGCGGGAATTGTTCTGGCGATAGTTACGTTCTGGCGCACCGGCCTAGCGCTCTTTGTCGGCGGATGGATTCTGCTCTTCGCTGGCCACCGCATCGAGGGCAACAAACCGGCGTTTTTTCAGGGCGTCATCTATTTTCTCGTGGGACCAATCTGGATTGCCAAGGAACTCAAGGAAGCGATACTTGGATCGTCGCGGCGGTCAACCACGGCGCCCTAGCACTTGGTCCTTGGATTTTTCGATTGTTCGGCGCTCAATGCGCCCTTGCCGATCAGCCGCATCCGGGGGATTCGTTCGTCCGGCGCGAAAGGCCGAAGTTACCCTTTCGCAGCACCACCCCAGCGCCGGGCACCGCCGTGAAACGCGAGTGCTACCCTTAAAACTTACCCTTGGGAGGAGTACGTGGTCGAGTCGTTGCCATTGGATGACGCCGGTACACAGAAGCGCCGCAGCACGCGCATTGTGCAGGCCGTGCCGATCACGGTAGCTGGTGTGGACGCGCTCGGCCAGCCCTTCAAGGAACGCACCACGACCGTGATGGTCAACTGTCACGGGTGCAAGTACCAGTCGAAACATTACGTTCCCAAGAATTCGACAATCGAGCTGGAGATTCCTCATCCCGACGCCTCGCTCCCGGCCCGCACTATTCAAGGCCGCGTGGTTTGGGTTCAGCGACCTCGAGCCGTACGCGAGCTCTTTCAGATTGGCCTCGAATTCGAGAGTGCGGGAAATATTTGGGGGATCGCGTTCCCGCCGGAGGATTGGTTCGCATATCCAGGCGACGAGGCATCGGGCGCTTCCGCGTCGGCCGAATTTTCCGTTGCCCCCGAGACAAAGTCATCCGCCGCGCCTGCGACGAAGGCGCCCGAAACGATCGCGGGGCCGCCCGCTCACGCGGCGAGCGTTACCTCTCATCCGGCTACACCTGCCGCCGAGAGCAAAGTCCACGTGATGCCCGGCCCGGTTCCTGCGCCCACGCAAGCTCCTACGCCGCCGCAAGAATCGCAACTCGCGACCGCGCGACAGATGGCCAAAATGGTCGCGGAAGCCAAAGACACGCTCGACAAGACGCTGAAGCGCGGCGCGCAATCGGCGATCAACGACGAAATGACAGTCGTCCGCCAGCAGTTGGACGCTCAGCTCCACGATGCCGTCGAACGAGCGATCAAGGTTTCGATGGAGCGCGTTTCCGAGTCGGCGGTCAAGAAGGTTGTGCAGCAGGCGGCGGAACGCACGGCCGCGATCGTCGAGGAAGCGCGCAGGGCGAGCGACACCAATGCGGAGAATCTGGACGCACAGGTTCGCCGGGCCGTCGAGCAAGCCGTTAGCAATGTGGCCGATCAGGCCGCCCAGCAGGCCGCGGAGCAGGCGGCTGCACACAGTCTGCAGCACGCCGTGGAAGAAGCGGTCGAGCGCGTAGTTTCACAGAGGGAGGCCGCCTCTCCATCTCTTGGAATTCTTTCGTCGCCCGAAGCGGCGCGGCAGCATCTCGATCAGTGGAAGCGAGATCTTGAGGATACGGCGCAAAGCGTTCGCGCGCAGACGGTCGAGGGAGCGCACGCGGATGCCGCCGCGGCCAAGCAGCGCTGGAACGAAGAATTCGAAGCCGCCTTGACGGGGGCATCGCAGAACATCGAGCACAAGATCGGAGAAGCATCGCATGCTGCGCTGGCGCAGGCGGAACGCGACCTCGCCGAACGCCAGTCAGGCATCCGCGTTTCGCTCGACGAAGCCGTTGCCAGCGCGCAGGCTAAGATCGAATCACTCGGTTCCGGACTCGAGCAGGAACGCGCACGCATGGAAGAGGCAAGGACGCGACTCGAGGACGTTGCCCGGGCCACGATCGACGAGACTCGTCGTAACCTCGATGACATCGCCGCCGTGCAGCATCAGGAAGCCGTGCGCCAAGCCGATCGGGCCATTGCTGAGCGCGCGCAACAAATCGAGCCGCTGCTCCGAGACTCGGCGCAGCAGGTGCTCGAAAAGCTTTCCGGCGAACTCGATCAAAAGTTGGCGCCAAAGATCGACGAAGCGCATCGGGCCGCTTCAGGACTAACCGAAGCCGGCGAGCAAGCAACGAGGCTCCAGAACGCCCTCCGCGAACAGGTTCAACAGGCCAACGACCAGGCCGCCCAGATCGAAGAGATGGTCCGCGAGCACGCGCGCAAAGTTGCCGAGCAGGCCGCGCAGATTCAGACGACCACGCGCGACCAAGTCCAGCGAGAATCCCAGCAGGCCGTGCAGGAATCGCTTGAGCGGCTCCGTCAGGAGTCGGCGAAGATCCCTGATGAGTTCGAGAAGTCCGTTCGCACCACGCTTTCCAAGGTCGAAGGAGAATTCGAGCAAAAAAGCACGGAGGCGCAGCACGAGACATACGAAGCGCTTTCGAAAGCGGCCGACTGGTATCAGAAGAAAGCGCATACCACGATGCAGTCTTCGCTCGAGAAGGCCGTTGAGCAATCCACCTCCGCTCTGCGCGGCCGCGCCGCCGAAATCTCGAGCCTCGTGGCATCCGAGCTCGACCACTACCGCCGCTCTTATGTCGAGCACAGCCAGGCGGAAATAGAAGAGGCTGCGAAAGAAGTCGTGGACCGCGAACGGGCCAAGCTCGGCGAAAACGCGGACATCGCGCACGCCGGCTTCACCGACCGCGTGCAGCAGGTGACGGGCGAATCGCTTCGCCGGTTCGAAGAGGCTTCGCGCCAAGCGCTGGAGAAGGCGCGCTCCGACATGGAGTACAACCGCGAAGGTTCGCTCACTGCATTTCAGAAGAGCATCGAAGAAAAGATGATACAGAGCGTCGAGCAAGCGCAGGTACATCTTCAGGCGCAGTTCGGCCCGATGATCGAAGCGCTCGAAGCAAACCGCCAGAAGCAGCACCAGGAATGGATGCAGCAACTGAAGAAATCCACCGACGAGTCAATTGATCAGTACAAAGCGCGCCTCGAGAATGCTTCCAATTCATGGCTGCTCGCCTCCGCCACGACGCTCGGACAGCATTCGCAGACGGTTCTCGATACGCTCGCCAAGGCCGCCGAAAAGCGCATGCGGGAGAGCATCGCCGGAGTATTGTCCGGGATGGGCGACACATTGAAGGACCGCCTGATGGGAATCTCCACGGATATGAACGCCGAAGATGACGGCGAAGCCCCCCCCGCCAAGAAGTAGGTCCCGCTCGGCTTCAAACTTTCGCGGGAATCTTCCTCCTCCCCGCGCCCACAAACCTCCAACCCTGATTTCGAATTCCAGTGGTAGCCCCGCTATAATGGCGGCTATGGCGAATCACTCCTACCTGAACGTCTGGTGCAAGGATTTTCCCGAAGAACTTATCCTGGAGCGCCTGGGCGAGTTCCTCGAGACAGTTCCCTTCTCCGCGATGAAGCCGGGATTCACGTATCTGGCCATCCGCGCGGTTGATCCTTCCGAGACCGCGGTTGTGGAACAGGACTTGCGCGCGGTGCCGCACGATGCAGCGGGAATCATTGAGCTCGTGCGGGAGCAGCTTCACAGCGATACCTCCTACGAAATCGGCTGCCACTGGGACCTCGCGCTCTTTGACGCGGTCACCGGAAAATCGAAGGCCGAGCCACAGCCGGTCGAAATTCTTTGCCGAGGTGAGGACTTCGACAGCGGATTCTGGCGCGAGAGCGGCCATTTCGAAGTGAATCTCGGTTTCGAGCACTTTTTCACCGGCCACGCCGGCTTGCTTGGCATGCGGCCCGGGCCGAAGGGACCCGCGCAGAGCCCCGAAGAGGCGCGCTTTCTGGAAGCGATGGCCTGGCCCGAAAACCTGGAAAAGTATCAGCAGCAAACACGCGAAAATATCCGCAAGCTCCAGGACTGGGTGCGCAGGATCGAGAGCGCGTTGCCTGTAGAGAAGGTGCGGCTGTGGTCGGAAGGCGAGGAGAACTTCGAGGCCCGCCTGGACGAAATTGTGGCCGCACGTTAGCGCGCAACGCCTCTTTCGCAGAGGGATGCGACGCGATAGAATGACCGCATTCGTATCAAATTGGGTGGATTCAAGGATGCCGCCAATCACATGGTTTGAATGCGGATGTCCGGCTGAAAACGAATCCGAATTCGCTGCATCCGCGTCTAACGCCAGTAGTCACCGATGAGTGCCATCGCACAGCCCGTCAGCACAACTGCAGCCCGGCCCGAACGCAAGCCTTCGGGTTGGTCTCAGCTGAAGCTGCTCCTCCCCTACGTCTTTCACTACAAACGCATGGTGGCCTTCGGACTGCTGGCGCTGGCGTTGACCGGGCTGGCCGGGGCGCTACCGCAATTGATTATCGGCGCGATCACGGATTGCCTACAGGCGTCGCCACTACCGCTTTCGACGCTGTCGGGGACAGCGCGCGCCCTTCTCCATCCACTTTTCGCGTTCTACGCGCCGATGAGCCGCCATGCGGTCGGTCTTTACTGCATCATCCTCGTCGTGGTCATGCTCGTGAAAGGGTTTTTCTCTTTCTGGACGAGATGGATTCTGATCGGCGTCTCCCGCGAGATTGAATACGATTTGCGAAACGACCTCCTGACTCGGCTTCTCGTTCTCGATCCGGAGTTCTATTCGCGAAATCGAACCGGCGATCTGATGTCGCGGGTCACAAACGACCTAAATGCCGTGCGCATGGTTCTGGGGCCCGGGATCATGTACACGGCGAACACGATTGCCACGAGCGTCCTGGCGGTTTACTTCATGACCAAACTTTCGGTCCCGCTAACGTTGTGGGTCTTGCTGCCCGTGCCCCTCGTGGTGGTGTCCGTGTGGTATTTCGGCCAGGTGATTCACCGGCTTTCCGTACAGATTCAGGCCGCGCTGGGCGTGCTTTCCACCAGAGCGCAGGAAAATCTTACGGGCGTGCGAGTGATTCGCGCTTACGTGCAGGAAAAACCGGAAATCGAGTCTTTCGACCGGGCGAACAGGGACTACGTGGACACGAATATCAAGCTCATCGGCAGCTGGAGCCTCTTCTTCCCCGCTCTGGCGGCGCTCATCGGCTTGACGATCATGATTTTGCTCGGCATGGGCGGCGTAGAGGTCGTCGATCATCGCGTTTCCCTGGGTACGTTTCTGGCATTCTATTCATTCTTGATCCAGCTTGTATTCCCGATGATCGCGATCGGATTCGTGACGAATATTTTCCAACGGGGAGCGGCTTCGATGGGCCGGCTGAATTACGTGTTGAATGCCCAGCCAAACATTCAGGACGCGCCTTCAGCCCAAACCGAAGCGCCGAAGGGCTCCGCCGGCGGAAATGGGCGGGGTCACGAACGCGCCGCTGAAGAATCGCGCGGCGGCCAATCGGACATTCGCGGTGAGATCGAATTCCGCCATCTCACGTTCTCCTATCCGACCGGGCCGACCGGCGCGCCAGGCCCCGCGGTCCTGCGCGACATCAATCTGCGTGTCCCGGCCGGTTCGACCCTGGCCATCGTCGGCCCCACGGGAAGCGGAAAATCCACGCTCGCTGCGTTGATTGCACGCTTGTGGGAAGCTCCGCCCGGAACCCTGCTGATCGATGGTCGCCCCATCCGCGAGTATTCCCTAGAAACATTGCGCCGGTCCATTGGATTCGTGCCCCAGGATACGTTTCTCTTCAGCGAAACTTTGCGCGAAAACATCGCCTTCGGCGTCGAAGACTCCGCCGAGGAGCACATCCTCGAAGCGGTCGAGATCGCGGGCATCGCAGGAGAAATTCAAAGTTTCCCCGCTCGCTTCGACACAATGGTCGGCGAACGCGGAATCACTTTGTCCGGCGGGCAAAAACAGCGGACATCGCTTGCCCGCGCCATCCTTCGCCAGCCTCGAATTCTCGTGCTCGACGATTCCCTATCGAGCGTTGATACCGACACCGAAGAACGCATCCTCCGCGGACTGCGGGAGGTCATGCGGCAGAGAACCACGATTCTGATCGCGCACCGCATTTCGACCGTCAAGGGCGCGGATCAGATCATCGTAATGCGCGACGGCCAGGTGATCGAGCGCGGCTCGCACGACGAACTGCTTTCGCTCGGCGGCTACTACGCAGATTTGTATCAGAAACAGTTGCTCGAAGAAGAGCTGGAACGCGAATGAGCGACTTCCGCGAAGAAGAAAAACTCGGAAAACTTTACGACACGCAGATCACGCGGCGTTTGATGAAGTATCTGTGGCCGTACCGGTGGCAGGTCGTGGTCGCCGTATCCATGACGCTTGGGGTCGCGTTCATGGGCAGCCTCGGGCCTTACCTTTTCCACATTGCGGTGGATCACTTCATCGTGCCCGGCGCGGCGCATTCCATCCCAAGAAACATTGCGGTCATCGGCATCGTTTGGCTTGTCCTGGCATACCTGGGCTCGCTCCTCGCGAATTTCGGCTTGCAATACGCCCAGGTGCGAATCATGCAATCCGTCGGCCAGAAGACGATGTACGACCTGCGCAAGGAAATCTTCGAACATCTCCAGCGCCTCCCCATGAGTTTCTTCGATAGCAGTCCGGTCGGCCGGCTGGTGACCCGCGCGACCACCGACGTGGACGCACTGAACGACCTTTTTGCCTCGGGTGTCGTCGCCATGCTGAACGATTTTGTGCAGCTATTTGGCCTGGCGGTTTTCCTGTTGGCGTGGCATCCGCTTCTCGCCCTGGCGACGCTTTCCCCCCTTCCTTTCATGATTGTACTGACGTACTTCTTCCGCAACCGGGTTCGCGATGCCAACCGCGGCATCCGCACGGCAATCGCCCGGATCAACGGATTCCTGCAGGAACACATCAGCGGGATGTCCATCGTCCAGCTCTTCAATCGTGAACGCAAAGCCCGCAAACAATTCGCGGAGCTGAACCGCATCCATATGGAAGCATATAAGGACGCGATTGACGCTTTTTCGTTCTTCTTCCCCGCGGTTGAGTTCCTCAGTATGAGCGGTATCGCGCTGCTTTTCTGGGTGGCTGGTGTGCGTGTCGTCGGCGGCACCATTGCGGTTGGTGTTCTCATCTCATTCATGATGTACGCTCAGAGTTTCTTCCGGCCGATTCAGGATCTCAGCGAAAAATTCAATATTCTGCAGGCGGCCATGGCGGCTTCCGAGCGAGTGTTTAAGCTGCTCGACGAGCCTATAACGATCACTTCGCCCGAGACCGTTCGGACACTTTCCGCCCCGCGCGGCGAGATCGAATTCCGCAACGTATGGTTCGCCTACACCGGCGGGGCAAATCCCACGGACGAAAACTGGGTCTTGCGAGACGTTTCATTCCGCGTCGAACCCGGTCAGACGCTCGCGATCGTGGGACACACGGGCGCCGGCAAGACCACGATTATTCAGCTTCTCCTGCGCTTCTACGACATCCAGCGCGGCCATATCCTGCTCGATGGCGTGGATATTCGCGAGATGGACCTGCACGAATTGCGCCGTATGTTCGGCATCGTGCTCCAGGATCCCTTCCTTTTCACCGGGACGCTGGAATCAAATGTCCGCCTGGGAACCGCAAAGATTGACCGCGCGGCGACCGAGCGAGCCCTTAAGGAAGTCGGGCTCGGACCATTTGTCGCGTCACTCGCTCAGGGGGTGGAGACGCCCGTCACGGAGCGCGGCGGCACGCTTTCCGTAGGGCAGCGCCAGCTCGTAAGCTTTGCGCGCGCCCTCGCGCACGATCCGAAGTTCCTGATTCTCGACGAGGCCACTTCGAGCGTGGATACGAAGACGGAGCTTCTCATCCGCGAAGCGCTCGACCGCCTGCTCACCGGGCGCACATCCGTGGTGATCGCGCACCGCCTGAGCACGATCCAGCACGCGCACCGCATCCTCGTGTTCCACAAGGGCCGCTTGCGCGAACAAGGCTCGCATCAGGAACTCCTGCTGGTCCGCGGGATTTACTATCGCCTCTACCAGCTCCAATACAAGGAGCAGGAGTTGGAGGTATCTGTCCCGGGCGGGGCGGTGCCCGGTTTCCCGCAGCCGCCTGAGCCCATGACCGCCGACGACTGACGCGGCGCCTCTCGCATGACGCCACCTCAAATCCTAATCTCCGCCGGGGAAGCTTCCAGCGACATGTACGCGGCGCGCCTTGCCATCGCCTTGCGCAAACGCACCGGAGCGAAATTTTTCGGAATGGGTGGGCCGCGAATGGCCGAGGCGGGCGTCGAACTGCTCGCCGACTATCATGAGGTCGCCGTCGTCGGCATTGCGGAAGTGTTGCACAAGATTCCGTCCGTGTTCCGCGTACAGCGCATGCTGGCGCGCGAAGCCATTCGCAGAAAAGCGTCTCTCGCAATCCTTGTGGACTCTCCGGGAACGCACATGGGCGTCGCGCGCCGGCTGAAAAATCATGGGATTCCGGTGGGCTACTTCATCGGCCCTCAAGTGTGGGCTTGGCGCTCTGGCCGCGTCCGGATTGTCAAGCGCCGCGTCAAGCGCATGGTCGTGATTTTCCCGTTCGAAGAAAAAATATATCGCGATGCGGGCGTGCCCGTGGATTTCGTCGGCCATCCCTTGGCCAACGTCGTGAAACCCACCATGACTCGCGCGGAATTCGCGGCACGCCACGGTCTGGCGGTGGACCGGCCCATTGTGGCGTTATTGCCCGGCAGCCGCGGCAGCGAAATGATGCGGAATTTTCCCACCATCCTCGATGCGTGCGAACGTCTGACGCTGGAAATGAGCAAAGATTCCGTGCCGCAATTCGTACACGCGGCGGCGCCCGGACTCTCACCGGTCTTCTCTTCCACCGAGGGCGGACGGTCCGGCGTGATCGTGAAACGGATTGAGGGCGAAACATACGACACGCTCGCCGCGGCCGATTGCGCCATTGTCGCCAGTGGCACGGCGACGGTCGAAGCCGCGCTGCTAGGAACCCCGATGGTCGTGGTTTACCGCGTTGCTCCGCTCACGGCTTTCATCCTTAGCAGAATGGTCCACACTCCATTCTTCAGCATGGTGAATTTGGTGGCTGGGCGCCGCGTCGTTCCCGAGCTGATGCAGGACGATTTCACCCCCGCCGCCGTGGCATCCGAAGTTCGACGCCTCCTGGAATCCCGTGAAGCCCGCGAGGAGATGAAAGCGGGACTGGCCATCGTGCGTACGCGCCTGGGTTCGGGTGGCGCCATCGAGCGCGCTGCCGATGTGTTTGCTCACATGCTGTAGAGGGTTGGGCGCGGGCAACTGCGGACGAATATCTGGTATCTTAGACAAGCGGAAGGTAATTGTCCTTTTCGAGAGAGGCTCTCCTTTTGCTCAAGATCTATCGATTGCCCGCTGTTCTGGCGCTCTCCGTGTTGGTCGTAGCGTCCGCGATGGCGCAGGCTCCCCACTCCTTTCCGTTCCGCGCGACAAATTACGACGTGGAAGTGTTCCTTCACCCGGAGGATCAGACCATCCAGGCGCAGGCCACCGTGGATTTCATCGCCGACCAGGTCGCGAAAACGGTGCTCGTCGAATTGCATCCGGACTTGCACGTGACGTCCGTGAAGATGGCCGGGCAGCCCGTCACTTTTGCGCGAGACAATAATTCTCCGCTGCTGCTGACGGTGGCGCTACCCAGCACCGCGACGCCGGGAAAACAGATCACGCTGACATTTGACTACTCCGG
>Ga0116217_10002708_pt1 | contig 16424 bp, 19 predicted proteins | sample Sb_taG_6_FD_89697 | JGI IMG/M metagenome (GOLD analysis project Ga0116217, IMG submission 89697) | Peat soil microbial communities from Weissenstadt, Germany - Sb_50d_4_PS metaG | ecosystem: Environmental > Terrestrial > Soil > Wetlands > Peat | place: Germany: Weissenstadt | collected 2010-09-21 | reverse complement strand
GCGATCCTTCCCTGGTCAATAACGAGAAGTTCGCGCAGGATCACCCTGCTCTGCAGCAGTTCCTGGCTGACCATCCGGGAGTGCGCGAGGAGTACAAGGAAAATCCCAACGCCTTCATGCGGCAGGAGAACCGCTTCGACCGCCGTGAAGACAGCGACCGTGATATCACCCGGACGGAACTAGCCAACATGGATCGCTTCCTCGACAGCCATCCCGAAATTGCGGAGCAGCTCAAGCGCGATCCTTCCCTGGTCAATAACGAGAAGTTCGCGCAGGATCACCCTGCTCTGCAGCAGTTCCTGGCTGACCATCCGGGAGTGCGCGAGGAGTACAAAGAAAATCCCAACGCCTTCATGCGACAGGAAAACCGCTTCGACCGCCGGGAAGACTCACAGATGCATCGGGATCGCGACGTAACCCCCGGCGAACGCTCCAGCTTCAACGAGTTCCTCGGAGACCACGGCAACATTTCTGGCGAACTCTCGAAGAACCCGTCGCTGGCCAACAACCAGGAGTATCTCGAGAACCACCCCGCGCTGCAGGACTATCTCAAAGCGCATCCCGAAGTGCATGAGGAATTGAGCGAGAACCCGCAGTCGTTCCTGAAGTCGGCGCAACAATTGAATCCGACGTCAGCCGCTGTTCCCAAGACGCCCAAGAGCCAGCCGACCAAGTAGCGCAGCCGCTCGGGCGAGATCAAAGGGGAAGGTTGTCTGCCCAGCCTTCCACCTTTCTGATTCCCGCTGCCTTTGCGCAGCGACTTTGAAGGTGAATATCCTTCGCGGGAGGTTTTATGACCAGCAGATTGCCCTTGATCGCCGTGCTCGTCGTCGTGGCCGCCATGCCCGCGTTTTCGGGTGACAAGAAGAAGCGCGGCGATCGCGCCATGATCGAAAAAATGGAAGCCGTACCCTGCGGGGCCAAAGAGCGCGGCATCACCGGCCTGGGCAGTGTTTTTGCCTCGGCTGGCGTCACTCACGTGAACTCCGACGAGAAGCTCTGTGCCCAATATATGCTGCGTACCGATGACATGGAGTATCACGTTCGCCCGCTTGACCATAAGCACCCCGCCCTGCTCCCTGTAGGCAAGGAGGGTGAGTTCAAGATTTCGAAGGACATACTCGAGATGAGGATTCCCGACGGAGATCGCAAGAAGCGCCGATACCAGGTCGTGGGGATGAAGCCCATTGATCATTCCGAAACGTCCACAATGGACAATGCAAAGTACGACACAGCGCGCAGCAATTATTCAGACAAAACAACGGCGGATAAGAATTATCCCGACAGGAACATTTCCAAATATCCCGATAAGCCAAACTCTCCTCCACAGTAGGAGTTGACTCAAGGGCTCATCGCCGTACTGTAGACCTGCGAACCGTCGCGCTTGGGGAGTGGCGTGTCGATGGCTTTCTCCTTGTGGTGACGGCCGTGTCTAGTCTTGCAGCGAGGGCGGCGAAGGCAGGTGTGGAGTCGTTCCAACGCAGCTGATCCACGTTGTCGAAGAGCGCGATGTCGGTTCGGAGCGTGGCGAGCTTGCGAAACAGGAGTGCGTGGTCGCGCTCGCGGGACAGCGTTTCCGCGAGGGCACTCGCGTTGGCAACGTTCACACGCCACCCGCGGAAGTCCGCAGGAATCGATTCCAGATGAACAAATTTCGCCAGAACAGCGGCCGACGACTTCGCACCCCAGCCCGGCAGTCCCGGATATCCGTCGGCTGAATCGCCCACCAAGGCCAGATAGTCGGGGATTGATGCTGGCGAGACGCCGTACTTTTGGATGACTCCTGCCTCGTCCAAGGTCACGCGCGTCCGGCGATTCAATTGAACGATACGTGTGCCGCGCACGCATTGGGCGAGATCTTTGTCGGGCGTGCAGATGATCACGCGTTCGACACGCACATCATAGGCGGCCGCGACCGCTGCGGCAGCCAGCGCGTCATCCGCCTCAAATTCGACCATCGGCCAGACTACAATACCAGCCGCCGATAGAACCTTCTCGAGCAGATGGAATTGCGCCAGCAGGTCGGGCTCGATGCCTTCGCCGGTCTTGTAACCCGGCCACAGCTCGTTGCGAAAAGATTCGATCACGTGATCGGTTGCAACCGCGATGTGCGTGGCGCCGGCCTTGATCATACCCAGCACCGAGGCGAGCACGCCTCGGACCGCGGCCACCTCGCGCCCATCCGAATCCCGCGCGGACGGCAGCGCGTAATAATGCCGGAACAGTTCGTATGTGCCGTCGACCAGAAATATGTCCAAGGCGCAGCTCCAACACAACCCTATAGCAACGGTGCCGCTCATTCAACTGCCAGAGCAGAACTTGATGAGCCCATGCTTCGAGCCCATATTCGCCAATACAGACTTACTTGATGTCCGCAGCGGATCTTTATTTCTGTCGCGTGTAATGGCAGGCTGTTCGAGTCGGGCGAAGCTCGCTGCGGTGACTTCGTCCGCTTTTTGCTTCAACGACGATCCTTAATGTGCCGTGGGCGTGCACACCGGCTCAATGGTCATCGGTCGTGGGCTGGGAAAATAATGCCGTTGAAAGTAGAAGGCCACGTTGACGAGCGCGACCATCACGGGCACTTCTACCAGCGGCCCGATGACGGCCGCGAATGCAGCTCCTGAGTTGATGCCAAATACCGAGACGGCGACTGCGATCGCTAGTTCAAAATTGTTGGAGGCGGCCGTAAACGCCAGGGTTGTCGTCTTGGAATAGTCCGCTCCCACTTTCTTGCCCATGTAAAAGGACACCAAGAACATCAACAGGAAGTAAATCAATAGCGGCACAGCGATGCGGAGGACGTCCAAGGGCAGGCGAACAATGTACCCACCTTTAAGGGAAAACATCACCACAATTGTGAACAGCAGCGCAATCAATGTCAGCGGACTTACGCGCGGGACGAAGCTCCGGTTGTACCAATCGTGCCCTCTGGCACGAACCAATGCGGTGCGAGTCAAAAATCCTGCCAAAAATGGAATTCCCAGATAAATAAAGACACTCTTTGCAATTTCTGCGATCGAAACATTGACGACCGTACTCCGAAGGCCGAGCTTGGCGGGAAGGACGGTAATAAAAACCCAGGCGTAGATGGAATAGAAGAAGACTTGGAAAAGAGAATTGAAGGCGACCAGGCCAGCCGCATATTCCGTATCGCCTTTGGCCAGCTCGTTCCAGACGATGACCATGGCGATGCAGCGTGCAAGACCGATCATGATCAGGCCAGCCATGTACTCCGGATACCCACGCAGGAATACAATCGCCAGAACAAACATCAAAATCGGCCCTACAACCCAGTTCTGCACCAGTGAAAGCCCGAGCACACGCTTATTCCGAAAGACCTCATGCAGTTCCTCATATCGCACCTTCGTGAAGGGTGGATACATCATCAGAATCAGTCCCGCCGCAATCGGAATGGAAGTCGTACCCACGTTGAAGCGATTCAGGAAAGGCACGACTCCGGGCACAAGCCAGCCCAGCACGACACCCGCGACCATAGCGGCGAAGATCCACGCGGTCAGATAACGATCCAGAAAGCTGAGACGACTGGTTGCCTTCATTTGTCGGAACGCCACGATCTCCCTATAGCCAGCTGTGTTCACAAGCTCCTTGTGTCGTGGGAAGAAGAAGCATAGGATGCGCGAGACAGAGGTCCAACTCGGAAATTCCGGTCAATCTTGTCCATTCTGGAGATATCCGGATGAAGTTGAAAAAGGCCACCTTCGCCCCCCACGCGATGCTAGTATTCGCGTTCATCGGGATAGATATCGCGTTTTATGATTCCTACGCGATCTATACCGGTCAGCTACTGTGGTGTCCGCCCCCCATCGACGGATGCAACACCGTCGCTAACAGTCCGTATGCGCACATCTTCGGCGTGCCAATCGGATACTTCGGCCTTATCTTCTATTTGCACATGTTCGCACTTGCAGCACTCCTTGCATTCGACCCGTTCTCACGCAGTTTACGCTTGGGCGCGCTTCTCTACACCGCGTTAGGCGTGTCCTCGTTAGCGTACTTCATGTACATTGACTTCACTCTTATCCACGCTTTCTGCATTTACTGTCTGATATCCGCCGTCTTGACGCTTCTTCTTTTCACGGCCGCGCTCGCCCACTTCAGAGCATCGGCCGGCGGTCATAGGCTGACCGAAGCGCAGTCTGTTTGAGAAACACGCCACTATTCGTGGGCAACGGGTGTCATCGTACGACCGATGTTATCGAGCTCCCTCTTAAGTGCCAGGGCGTCGAGAGTCTTCAGCGGGAGGCAGAGAAATAGACTGATTCTGCGATCCAGGATAAAGAACGTCTCGCGAAACGCCCGTTCAACCTCAGCCTCGCTTCCCTGAACTGCTGCCGGATCTGGAACGCCCCAATGGGCAGTCATCGGTTGTCCGGGCCACACCGGGCAGACTTCTTTCGCCGCGTTGTCGCAAACCGTGAAGACGAAGTCGAGCCTGGGAGACCCAGGCAGGGAGAATTCGTCCCAGGCTTTGCTGCGCAGACCGTGGATCGGGATGTGCGCCGTTTCGAGTTGCTTAAGGGCTTCCGGGCGAACCTTTCCTGACGGGTGGCTTCCGGCGCTGTAGCCAGTGAAATTGGGTCGGCCTTTGAAGTTCAGAATGGCCTCCGCCATGATGGAGCGCGCGGAATTGCCTGTGCACAGGAAGAGAACGTTGTGGTGTCCATGCATACTCGTGCCCTCCTAGTTGCAGCAGGTCGGTCCACAACAAGGCTTCACTTCGGCGCCTGCCGGTTTGACGGCGCGAATAAAAGCGCTCAAGAACTTGCCTTCCACCTGCGGTGCAATGGCGTCCACATCGACGCCCGCCGCCGAGAGGAACTCACGCGCATCCGCTGCACGATAGACCCGCGTCGGCTCGATCTCAATTTGCTCGAAGCCTGCCGCCGAGAGTTTGCCGCGATATTCGTCATCTCCGAGTGCCCCCGCCACACAGCCGACCCACAGAAGCACGCTTTGGCGGATTTCCGGTTTGATTTCGCCTCGGGTCACGACATCAGAGACGGCAAAGCGCCCGCCCGGCTTCAGCACCCGAAAGGCTTCTCGCAAGACACGATCTTTGTCCGCGGAGAGGTTGATCACACAATTCGAGATAATCACGTCAACCGAGTTGTCCGGCAGAGGGATATGCTCGATCTCGCCCTTCAGGAACTCGACATTCTCAGCGCCCGCTTTGCGCTTGTTCTCGTTGGCGAGCGCGAGCATCTCGTCCGTCATATCGAGACCGTAAGCCTTGCCTGAGGGCCCGACCCGCTTCGCCGAAAGTAGGACATCAATGCCACCGCCCGAGCCAAGATCAAGCACCACGTCTCCTGGATTCAATTTTGCCAGTGCCGTTGGATTTCCGCATCCCAACGAAGCAAGCATGGCCTCTTCAGGGACTTGTCCCGCCTGGGAGGAGTCGTACAGATTGGAGGTGATTGGGTCGCAGCCCAAGCCGTTGGCCGCAGTCGCTCCGCAGCAACTACTGCCGCCAGTCTTCACGCGCAAGGCTGCCTGACCATATTTTTCTTTGACTACTTCCTTGATGTCGGTAGTGCTCATGATGCCTTCTCCTATTTACACAGCTGGACGACATTCTGTGGTTTGACTGCCTTATTTCGAGTACAGCACTCGGCGTAGAGGAATTGCAGCAATTCCTGGAGTGCTTCCGTATTGGCGGAGTATCGCAAAAAAGTGCTCTCGCGGCGTACGTTCACGAGTTCTTCGTTCTTCAGCTTCTCCAGGTGGTGTGAAAGAGTCGAGTTCGGAATGTCCAGCTCTGACTGGATATCGCCTACGACCAAGCCGTCCGGGTGCGCGGATAGCAGCAATTGCATGATTCGAAGGCGTGGTTCGGTACCCATCGCAGAAAGCATGTCCGCGTATTTTGCAACCTGCTCGGTACTTGTCTTGGGCGAGGACGCTAGCATATTTCGATAGTTGCAGAAATATGGGCAGGTGTCAAGTAAAATTCAACATTCGTGCCAAGTGAGGGATGAGAATCTTTCTTTTGGGCTTAGGCCAGGCTGACACAGGAACTGACCTTGCTATCGCTTAGAAGCGATTGCGGATGGCGGTTTGCACCGTTTCCTGAGCCAGGAGACGGATCCCGAACCTCAACTGATAGGTCAGTCGAAGCAAAGAAATCGGGACCGATCCCGAAAGACCGGCCCCGATGGAAAGGTTTTCTGAAACTATCCTTAAGGCTCTCCAAAAAGGTCAGACATAGTCAGGGTGCTGGAGTCGCAGGCGTGGTTCAGGCAAGGCAGCCCGAAGCCTCCCTCAATCGAGCGGAGTAGAGAAAAGTGAGTATAGAACTGGTTGCTCTGAATCCCGTGGAAGCCATAATTCGTATCCACGATCGTTACGACCTGATTGATGATCGGTTGGACGGAGTAGTCATTCTCGTCCCAAACCACGACGATGGCGTTATGCCCCCGGTTCCACACTGGCGAGCCGTGAATGGCAGTCACGATTTTCTGCACCGTCTGGTCGCCCAGGATGATCAATGCAGGGTTGAGACCTGCCTGGGTGCCGTTATCGTTGGGATCGAAGCCGCAAAAAACCGTTCCGTTGCCCCGTCCGTGCTGGTCGTTGCACTGGTTGGGCACGATGAAAGAGAAGTTCGGTGCTTTGCCGGAAGCAAGGTCGCCCCACAGACCACCCAAGCCATCAAACGCAACCATGTTGGCAAAACTCACCAGTGGGTCGCTGCCTTGCTGAACGTTCCGAAAATAGGCGAACGGATTGTGCTTTGAGGCGTACAGTTGCACGATGTCTGAGGTTGTGAGCGGCGGGTTGAGTTGTGGGTTGATCTTGGTGAAGTCGGTATTATTGGTAAAGTTCCCGTCGCTGTAGTCCACCTTGTTCGGTCCGCTCAGCGGCAGGTTTTCCTGATAAGTCTTCCAGGTCTTCCCCGCAGCGACAAGCTGATCGGCGATGGTAATGGCCAGCGTAGTCGAGACCGCCGGGTAAGAAGCCTTGCCGTCGATGTTGATCTCGCACGGAGGTCCTGTGACCTCGTTGGTGCAGTCTAGAACCGGCGTTGCGGCGTCGGTTCCGGTACTCCAGATGGGGCAAATACTAGGGCTGGGCGGGTTGTCGGTGTTGACGGTTCCCGTGGATAGGTTCGTTGGACAGCTGCCGTTGTGCCAGTCCGGCGAGTTGTCGCTGTGAACGCCGAAATTCGATCCACCCACAACTTCCAGATAGTTGGTAAGGCTGGGATGGGCGACGGCGAAATAGTTGGTCGCAAGATTGGCAGACTTGGCGTAGCTGCTGATGAAGCGAGCGTTTGGGTTGTGGAGAATCTCTCTGTAGCCGTGGTTTTCCATCATGATGAGGAAAACGTGGTCTAGACGCGGAACGCCGTTTGGAATAGCGCCCTCCTGAGCGTACACGGTACTCGCGAGCGCGGCCAACAGGGCCAAAACTACGGTCATCTTTTTCATGGTGGTCTCCTGAACCTCCTCGATAAACCTCATGTGGAACTTTGGAACTCGGCTTTCAGGCACTTTCCCCTTCCCGCTAAGGTGCCAAAAGGAGTAGCCGAAATAGCGGTCGGACTTGGCGGGTGAATTTGAGCAACGTAACTACAAGTTGTTACAGGTCGGTTACAGCGGAGTTAAGATTCGATGAATTCGAACGCAGCGACGCCCCTTTCTTCAGCGTTTTCCAGTGGCTGTTGTCAGCTGCAGCTCGGGCGTCCGGGATCGGGCGGAGTGGTGGGGCAGCCCTTAACCGAGCCCCACGATCCTGCAGATGTATGATATCGGGGCCGATGCAGAAACACGCCTCACCAAAACCTCTACTCGGGGACCCCGTGAAGTGGGTCACCCACAAGAACGTTAAGGTGGACCGGGTCGTCTGCCCGTGGCTCAAGACTCTCATCGATCCGAAAGCGAAATTCTTGGGACCTCCGTCGAAGGAAGGCTCGCTCGTCAGTCCCCCCTCTACAATGCTCTCTACGAATAAGCCCAACAAGCAGAATCGACGGTGACAGCGCACTAATGGATCGCTCAAGAAAGTAAACTACCGAGTGTATTGAGGTCACCATTTGATGAGCACACTTCTTCACTTGCTACTCGGGCCTTCAGGAGGCCCACGCAGCATATTGCTGGTTCGTATGGCTGTGGGGCTGATCTTCTTTACGCAGGGCATCCTGAAGTACATCGACCCAAATATGGGTGTGGTCCGCTTCACAAGAATCGGATTTCCACATCCCTACTTCACGGCACACCTTGTCGGTACCTTCGAGATTCTGTGCGGCCTCCTACTCCTAGTGGGACTGTGGACGAGACTGGTGTCCATTCCGCTGCTCATCGTTATCACGACCGCGATTACGACTACAAAGATTCCAGAGTTGTTCCGGGCTAACCAGGGTTTCTGGTACATGGCCAGCGACGCGCGTACGGATTTCGCCATGTTCTGCTGCTTAGTTTTTCTCATCTCAGTAGGCGGTGGGGATTGGTCTCTTGATGCAAAGCTCGCCAAGCACGCCAGAACTGATCACTGAGGTGCCGCTTAGGCTGGAGTCGAAGCCTCTGCGCGAGTTGGCACTCCTATACCTGCGCCTGGGAACCACAGCATTCGGGGGGCCGGCAGCCCATATCGCTCTGATGGAGGACGAGGTTGTTCGACGCCGCCATTGGCTGACGCGCGAACAATTCTTGGATCTCCTGGGCATCGTCAACTTGATTCCCGGTCCCAATTCCACCGAGATGGCGATCCAAATCGGTTATCGGGTGGCAGGTTGGCGGGGACTGCTCATCGGGGGAGTTTGTTTTATCTTGCCAGCTGCGCTCCTGACTCTCGCGCTCGCATGGATCTATGTACGTTACGGCATGCTGCCACAAGCTGCGGGTGTCTTATACGGAATCAAGTCCGTGATGATTGCAGTTGTGGTCCAGGCGATCTGGAGTCTTTCTCGCACCGCGGTCAAAAGCAGATTGTTGGCCTTCGTCGGAGCGTTGGCTGTCATGGCCGATGCGCTTGGCCTCAACATTCTGATTGTTCTCTTTGGTGCAGGACTGGTAACGATGGCTGGCAGGCGAGCAGCGTCGCGCTGGAAAGCCATTCCGTCGAAAGATTTGGCGATAGTGCTCCCTGCAACCGTGTCAAGTAATCTGGCCGGAGTTCTAAGCACATCAGTTCCATTCAGCCTCGCGTCTCTGTTTACTTTCTTCTTCAAAGTTGGCGCGGTTCTTTTTGGAAGCGGTTATGTTCTCCTGGCCTTTCTTCGCACAGATCTGGTGGTCCGGCTGAGGTGGTTAAGCGACAAGCAACTGTTGGACGCAATCGCGGTGGGCCAAGTGACGCCCGGACCAGTGTTCACCACCGCGACCTTTATCGGTTACCTGCTCGGCCGCGTGCCGGGCGCGGTTGTGGCAACGGTCGGGATCTTTCTACCATCGTTTATTCTTATCGCAGTTGTTGGCCCACTGGTTCCACGTCTCCGGAAGTCCTCAATTTTTGGCACGTTCCTTGACGGCGTGAATGTCGGGGCTTTGGCGCTGATGGTTGTAGTTACCTGGCAATTGGGTCGGGCTGCTCTGGTGGACGTGACCACGATCGCGCTAGCTGCGCTGAGCGCTCTTGCCCTCATTCGTTTCAAAATAAACTCGACTTGGCTCATTCTGGCCGGTGCGATTGTCGGCGCTGTCGCGGGAAGAGGAATCCGTTAGGACCGGGGTTCTGAAGGAGTCTCGATGAAGGAATTGTCTGAATCCAGACGCAAGTTCCTAAGAACGACAGGTCTGGCGGCTGGAGCGGTTCTGCTGTCGTCTGGCAAGGTCGCTGCTGGATCCGGCATATCGTTACAGAGCAGCGAGGCACCTGCTGCTTCTGAGTCCGGTTCCGCAGACTACACGCTGCACATCAAAACGTCTCCTGTCGAGATCGCGACCAACCGCATCATCTCAGCCACTACGTACAACGGGCAGTTCCCAGGTCCATTGCTTCGCTTCAAGGAAGGCCAGCAGGTGAATGTAGACGTTTACAACGGCACGGATGTACCAGAACAACTGCATTGGCACGGGCAGATGGTGCCGACTGACGTGGATGGAGCCGCAGAAGAGGGCACTCCCTCTATTCCTGCGCATGGTAAACGCAGAATCGTATTCACTCCGCGGCCCGCAGGATTTCGTTTCTATCACACGCACAATCGAGCAGGAGCAAATCTCCACGCCGGACAGTACGGCGGCGAAGTTGGTCCTGTCTACATCGAGCCCAAGCATGAGCCAGGCAACTTCGACCGCGAGGTATTCCTGGTGCTGAAGGAGTTCGAACCAACCTTCAGCCGCGGTGGAGACATGGCCCAGAATTTCCTGAGCCCGCCAACCAAGGTTAAAGCACTGGAAGAACAAGGCGAGTCGGCCATGAAGGTTTCTCTCGCAAAGGGTATGCCGCACGGATATGAAGTCGGCTACAGTTCTTTTACGATCAACGGCCGGATGCTGCACCATGGGGAACCCATCCGCGTGAAGCTGGGCGAACGAGTTCTGTTTCATGTGTTGAACGGAAGTGCCACCGAAATTCGAAGCCTTGCCCTCCCGGGCCACTCCTTCCACGTCGTGGCGCTGGACGGAAATCCTGTTCCCAACCCGATGACGGTTCCGGTGCTCTGGCTGGGCACCGCGGAGCGCGTTTCTGCCATTGTTGAGATGAAACACCCTGGCGTTTGGATCTTGGGGGACCTGGCAGATGATGATCGTCACCGCGGCATGGGAATCATCGTCGAGTACGCGGGTGCGAAGGGTAAGGGACAGTGGATTGCGCCGCCGCTCTACCGCTGGAACTACGGGCTCTTCGCGAAGCCCGGGACAAAGGCCGAGCGGCCGGACGAAACCTTCGAGATGATTTTTGCCAAGGATAACGCCGCTGAAGAAGGCTTCAACCGATGGACGATCAACGGCGTGGCGTATCCGATGAGCAACGAAATGGCCCCCGCCTCATTTCATTTGAAAGAAGGCAAGCGACATCGAATCCGCATCCGCAATGCCAGCGACGACATCCATCCCATCCATCTTCACCGGCATAGCTTTGAACTCACGAGCTTGGCAGGAAAGACCACATCCGAAATCCTGAAAGATGTGGTCATGCTGGGCGGCTACCAGGAGGCCGAAATTGACTTCATCGCTGACAACCCAGGACTGACCTTATTCCACTGCCACCAGCAACTGCACATGGACTTCGGTTTCATGACCCTCTTCGATTACGCGTGATCTATGAAGCAAGATAAATCCTTGATTTCTACAATGATACACCAGGAAATCGCAAGGTGCTGATTACAAAGATCATGGTGCCGGGAGGGGGAGTCGAACCCCCAAGGTACTAAGTACCGGCGGATTTTGAGTTCCACAGTGGGTTCTGAACCGTCATGAAAATTCTCTACTCTACTATATTTTTCAACGGGTTACCAGGGCCGCTGGTTGCTCTGATTTGATCCAAGTTGAACCGTCTTGAACATGGAACTACTACAGTTTTACTACAGTGTTTCGAGCAACAGGAGACCTCGTCACCTCGCGCCGGTAAAGGGTCGCATTTACGCCAGCAATTTTCACTTGATGACGCCTGTTTACGTTCCGTCCTGACCGCCGACCGGGCCGTCTGCGAGCTCAGAATCCCTCTTTGCAGACGGCAGCTGACTCATCTGTTTGGTAAGAGAATCGATCTCAGCCGTACCTCTTTTCTGCAAGTGGATCATTCGCTTGCCTCATCTGCTGAGCTGAAGATTCGACAATGAGGCGCACCAAAGGAGATAACCTCATTCTTGCGGCGAATCGGCCTATCATTCCTAAGAACAATCGGTACCTAACAACAATCATTAGGAGTACGTCCGTGGCAGCGAATCAGGTGGTGCTTTACTTCGACAAGCAGGAGGATGCTCTGCTTTTCACCCTCGCTGCCAGTTCCGTAATGTCAGCGGAAGGGCCGGTCCGCAGCAGCGACGCAGCGGTCAAGGTTGCGGAGGAGATTTGCAAAGCCAGTCGAATCACGACTGAAGGTGTTCTGAACATCACGTGAAGGGCGGCACAATTAAGATGATTCGAAAAGTTGCGCTGCAAATAGGGATTCCCGCGCTACTCGCTTTCATGGCATGGAATGCGTATCTTGCTATCAGCCATTTAAAACAGATGCAAAGAATTGCGGCGCGCGCACTGGAAAGCTCTACGATCCAGGCGGACATCTCCAGTGTGCTGACAGATTTGACTGATATGGAAACAGGTCAGCGCGGATACTTGATAACCGATAACCCTTCCTACTTGCGGCCCTACACCGACGCGAAGGGCAGGATCGAAACTGATTTTACCGGCCTTCGTGTAGAGTTAGCTCATCGAGCGGAGCGCGAACGATCCCTGGAGTCGCAGCTGGAGTCTTTGGCTACGTCAAAGCAAGCTGAGATGGATCGCTCTATTAGTTTGCGCCAACAGGGGTATCGCCACCGGGCATTCATGCTGGTGGGTTCAAATGAAGGCATGGAGTACATGGATAGGGCTCGTGGGCTTCTGTCTTCGCTATCCGTGGCGGAGACTAGCAGCTTCGCTAAATTCGACAGCGAGAGGAACGCTGGCTTGCGCAAGGCTTTGGAAGAAACCATTGTTGCCAATTCATTTCTGCTCGTACTGACGGCATGTCTGTTTGGACTCATCCGCTACCACGGGCAAGTGCTTGAACGGCAAGCTGCCCAAAGCAGACAAGAGCTAGCCGTGCGCGATTTGCAGCTAGAAAAACTGACGTCTACCCTTTCTAACCAAGCGCGCTCCAAGACCTCTGCCATCGAGACTAACGCTCGCTTGCTGCTACAGAACTACGGGGGATTTCTACCACGACAAGGCCACGAATATGCTGAGCAGATAAGGGAAGCATCGGCACAAATGGAGCGTCTTCGACAAGATCTAGTTGGCAACGCAGGTTGCAACAGTGATGGGAAGGCAGCTTAGGAACTTATGTGCGCTCACGACGCGACTGCTGGTGACCCGATTTTACAACAGCAAACCACGTAGAGAGTCGCCTTCCCGCAGCATTAATTTCCGCCTCCCTTTTCCTCGGTACAGGTGTTAGCCCGTACAACGGTTTAGCAATACACAGGAGGGTTCTGAACCGTTTAGGAAATTCTGTACTTTACTCCTTTTTTCAACGGGTTACAAATCAGTCGATTTTGCTCCGTTCTGCTCGGAAATGATTCGTTCTGACCGCGTAACCATTACAATTTCATTACAGTCCTTGGTGAGCCTCGCAAATCGACGCGAGAAACAATGGCAGAAGCCGACGGGCAAATGCGTGCAAAGCTAAGGTTTGAGATGGGCAAAATCGCCAAACGGACTGCCGCTTTGGCTAAGCACCTGTCGAAGTAACCCGCCAAGAGGTGGTGCCGGGACCCTGTGCACGCCAGTACACTCGCCGGTGATCCCAATGACGTCACAAATGCTTGACTCACCTCTCTTCAAGTCCGGCCTATTCCGAATCCCGAACAAACCTAACGATTCCTGCGCCGCAGGGCGCAACCTGTGATATATGTGGCTTTTTCCCCCCAGAGAGCAATTCCCCCGACCCTTGGGCGGCCCTTGACCTTGCACACATCGCTGGTACGGTGAAAAGCAGGCTAACCAAAATTTCCCTAGAGCAATAGTTATGGATTCATCAAAAATTCTGATCGATGCATCTGCGTCGCCGGTTGCAGCCGTTGCCAGATCATCTGGATCAGATGATTCGCGGCTACATGCCGAGTCGTTGCGTTCTTACCGCGCTTGAACTCGACATCTTTACCGCCATTGGGAATGGCGCCAACGCTGAACAGGTAGGGACGAAGATCCGCGCGAACGCCCGAGGGGTAGGCATGCTGCTTAACTCGCTGGTCGCTATTGGACTACTTCGCAAGAGCGGCGACGATTACAAAAACACGCCCGAGTCAGCTCGCTTCTTTGTTCAGGGATCGGAAGACAATCACCGCAACGGTCTGCTGCACATAGCCAACATCTGGCATCGCTGGAGCACACTGACCGATGCAGTGCGCCGTGGTACTCGAATCCCGATCGATCGCGACAATACCCGAGAATGGACGAAAAGCTTCATTGCTGGCATGCAGCGCAACGCCAAGGATCGCGCTCCGCTGGTTGTGAAGGCCGTGGGTGTAGCCGGTGTTCGCCGCATCCTCGATCTGGGCGGCGGTTCTGGTGCCTACTCCATCGCGTTCGCAAAAACCTTTCCCGAGGTGCAGTGCGAGATCCTTGACCTGCCAGAGGTCGTGCCGCTTACCGCCGAATACGTTAGCAAGGCGGACGTCTCAGCACAAGTCAGCCTCCGTGCTGGAGACATGCTGCGAGATGATTTCGGTTCCGGTTACGACCTCATCATGCTTAACGCGATCTGCCATATGTTCTCCGAGGAGCAGAACCGGAACATTTTTCGCCGTGCTTGTCAGGCACTCGCGCCGAACGGCCGCCTTGTCGTGCAAGACTTCATCCTCAATCCTGATAAAACTGCGCCGCAACACGCAGCACTTTTTTCTCTGAACATGCTCGTCGCCACTGACTCCGGAGCCAGTTACGGCGAGTTCGAATATACCCGCTGGATGAAGGCTGCAGGGTTCGACGATGTATGCCGGATCGACCTACCCGGGCCTAGTGACCTAATTGTGGGTCGAGTGAAGTAGATCGGTATCCATACTTTCCGAACTTCCGAAGTAGTCCGTTCACTTCTCTGAAGCCCACCTAAATCGTGCCGGGGGTGTTGTGGATACCATAGGGCCGCTCCAGGTGGTCCAGAAAGTTTGTGGCGCTCAGTAACCTCGCCAGCGAATCAGCACGCCTCCCCAACAAGAAGGAATCCCATGCGATGCAGGCCACCAGTTCTTGCCGATTTTCTGCGGATACTAGCACATGTTAAAGGATCGTGGGCTGATAGGGCACAATACGTCGCGCAGTCTTCTTACAGTCGGCAGTAAGGGCCCAGAAACGGGCTTCGCGGAGATCAACCGGGTGAATCGGGACTCTGCAACCACAGTTCTCCCAAGCCGACATAACGGGGCCGATCAGGTGTCGGTGAGTGCATCGGCGATAATGCGCTTATTCACGACCCGCAGGAGATCGTAAGACCGAAGCCGTTTACGAGAACCCTATGCTTTTGTTCCTTTGCAAACGATCGGTCAGCGCAGTGGCGGGCCACGGAATTGTGGGTAGGGGAAGCCCGGGCGCAGCCGCGACGACTATGGCTGAAATCGGGAGCCTCCCGTCTGTCCCCCCTCTAATCCTCGCGGCAATCCCTGGCGGAGGTCGCCCACAATCGTGCGGATCCGGCACGTCTTGCAAAGTTCGCGACGGAGTGAGAGAACTCTAAACATGAGCTTCGATGTCTTGTGTTCTCCTTTACGGTTTCTGCAGCAGGTTGGGATCTGTGCAGATCAAGACTGGCTGCGAGAATACGAGGCGTGGTTGGAACGCGAAGGGCAGGAGATCTCAGACGCGGTGGACCGCGCCGGCACACCGTGGTTACGCATGTTCGATCGGTGGGGCGAGCGGGTAGATGAAATCCTTTACCCACCCGAATACTGGCGCATGCTGAAACATGGATACAGGGCCGGCATGCTCTGGCGAGTCTTTGAGCAAAATTCTCTGGTACCCGCTTACCTTCTTCTCTACGCCACGGGCTTCTATGATCCGGGCTTGGCGTGTCCGTATACGGTCTCTCTGTCCACGGTTTCCCCGCTCTCAAAATATGGAGACGCAGAATTGAAGGCACGGTTTCTGCCCCGCATGTTGCAGCGCGATGACAGTGTCTGGCAGGGAGCAACCTGGATGACGGAGATTAAGGGTGGGTCAGATCTTGGCGCGGCGGTGGAGACCGTAGCGCAACGGGATGGGAATAAATGGCGGCTAACCGGCGACAAATATTTCGCGAGTAATGCCGGGGCCGAATTGGCAGTGGTCGCGGCTCGGCAAGAGGGCGCACCGCAGAACGTGCGCGGGCTAAGTCTGTACCTGGTACCGCGTCGCGGTGAAGACGGAAAGCTGAACTATCGAATACGCCGCCTCAAGGACAAGATCGCCACCCGCTCGGTACCAACCGGTGAGGTCGAATTTCGTGACAGCGAGGGTTGGCTGCTGGGGCAAGCGGAGCATGGAATCTATTTGATTCTCGAAGTGCTGAACCTGTCGCGCGTGGCCAACAGCGTGGGCAGCGTAGCTCTCGCGCAAAGGGCCATCGCCGATGCCTATTCTTTCGCTGAACGGCGCACGGCCTTCGGTAAACCGATCATCGAACATCCTTTACTTCGACAGCAGTTCGAGAATCGTGTGCAAGGGCTACGCGCGGCTTCCCGGCTGGCTTGGGAAGCGGTGCGTCTGCTCGACAAGGTATGGCAGGAGAAGCCGCCGTACTCGGAGAGCTATCATCTGTTCCGGTTGGTCGCTCACCTGGCGAAG
>Ga0116217_10002695_pt1 | contig 16455 bp, 13 predicted proteins | sample Sb_taG_6_FD_89697 | JGI IMG/M metagenome (GOLD analysis project Ga0116217, IMG submission 89697) | Peat soil microbial communities from Weissenstadt, Germany - Sb_50d_4_PS metaG | ecosystem: Environmental > Terrestrial > Soil > Wetlands > Peat | place: Germany: Weissenstadt | collected 2010-09-21 | reverse complement strand
GTCGGGAGCTGGGTCTGCCGCCGGAGTCCTTGCTCCTGCTCTACACGGGTCGAATCGATCGGGAAAAGGGTGTCGACGTCCTGGTGAAGGCATGTCATTTGGCCGCGGTGGATATCGCAAATCTTCATTTGATCGTGGCAGGAGGCCCTTCTCTGGGGGCCGACCCACGGGATTCAGAGCGTTATGCGGCCGAGCTGCGGGAAATCGCCGGGGACTTGCCGGTCACCTGGCTCGGTCCTCAGAAGGACGTCGTGCCTCTGATCCAGACTGCTGACCTGGCTGTGGTCCCCAGCTTGTGGCCTGAACCGTTGCCGAGGGCCATCCTGGAGCCACTCGCATGTGGTGTGCCGGTCGTCGCCTCGAAGACCGGGGGCAACCCGGAGATCTTGTGCGGCTGGCTCTCGGAGTATCTCGTCGATCCGGGTGACGAGGTCGCCTTTGCAGCCTCGATCACTTCGACAGTCGACTGGCGTCTGCGAGATCCGGAGCTCGGGCTTCGATGTCGCCACGAGGCAGAAGAACGATTGACTCTCGAGCGAGAAACAGACTTGGTCGAATCCGAGCTCCGAGCAGCAATGGATCAAGGACTGCGAAAGCGGTGACGAAACAGCTCGGCCAGAGCCCTCGGGTCATGGGGGTAGATGCCACGATACGGGTGAAAGACACGTCTGCCACCCGGGCGGTGACCTTCGAGCAACATCATCGACAACCGGAGCTGAGTGGGCCAGGCGTGTACCAGGCGCTCGGTTCGCTTGACTCCGGCCGTAGCCGGATCTTCGGCCCACCACGGCCGGAAGCTGGTATCCGCTACGAGGGGGATCCCGAAGATCTGCGCGTAGACCGGCACCTTGTACTCCAAGAAGCCCAGCTCGGGTTCGTCGATGGAGCTGTATCGGGCGAAGAACTGCCGGGGCGCCACCACGCCTATGAATTGACAGCACAGAGGCTCGGACACCTCGCCGTATCGAGCGCGGACACTGCCCATGAATTTCTCGTACTCGGGTCGGTAAGAGCCCTGTGTCCATTGCCACCACGATTCGACTTCTCGGATCGGGCGAAGGCCCGAAAGGAGCATCTCCCCTTCTCGCAAAGGCGGCAAGAGGTCTCCGAGAGGTTCCACCGCGACCGTGTCCCATTGCGCCACGAAGATCGAATCCCAGGGGAGCACCTGACCGTGCTCGACGAACCATTCGGTGAGCAACAAGTCACCGTTTCGCCACTTCCATTCAGGATTCCTGTCGAGTGGAAACGCCCAGAAGTCGTCGAGGTACGCTCCGAGCTCCCTGACGAAGCGTCCGCTGTCCGCCGGTGGCCCCCCGTAAAGTCCATAAATGGCGACGTCCGGATTCAGTCTGTGCCAAAGACGCAAGCGGTTCTTACACACAAGTGGGTCTCGATAGAACCAAAACAGCAACGCCGTTTGCACAGACCGAGCTTAGGTGCTGTGCCCTGTCTCAGAGCATCTTGTCTTGGCGTTGACTGACAGCGCTATATGGACCTACTGGGAGGACGTGCCGGGACGGACTCGGGCACCGTATCTGGACCTCTGTCTCGAGACGATCCGATTCAATTCGGGTGGGATGGAAGTACGCGTCATGTCGCGAGACGACGTGCAGGGCTGGTTGCCTGAACTCGATTCCGCCACTTGGTACAAGTTGCCCGCGCCCAATTACAGATCTGACTACGTTCGTAGTCGTGTACTCGATAGATACGGAGGAATCTGGATAGACGTCGACACGATCGCCGTCGCCCCGCTGACAGGTCTCCTGGCGGAGATCGACCACTCCGGGATCGTGTGTTGGGGTACTGAGCTCGGCCGGTGCTTCACCAATCTGTGCGCCGCCTCGCCGCGCGCTCCTTTCGTCGAAGCTTGGGCTCGACGGCAAGACGAAGCTCTGGGGAGATCCGACGATTGGGCCCACCTCCAGTATTCAGAGCTTGCACAGAACGTGACGTGGGACCTTGCGCGTGAACTGCCCTGGAAGGCGGTGCCGATGAGTCGTGTGGCACCAATTCCCTGGTACGAGTGGCGGCGTTTTTTGTCGCGGTTTGATTCGCCCAGCCGGATACAAGCCGGAGAACCGATTGCGATCGTGCTTTGGAATGCGGTCATGGGACCTGCACTTGCCGGTGCTACTTCATCTGAACTGATGAAGAGCCGCTCCTTGCTCGGCCGGTTATTTCGGATCGGAATGGGCATCTCGCGATGGGAGGAAGAGGAGGATGTTTTCACGAAGCTGCAAGCCCTCTCGGATCTGCGGTTCTCGCTGAACGGCCAACGAGTCGAGCTCAATCTGCGAAGGGTCATTCGAAAGGCAAGAAGGCGGATCAGACGCTGATACACCCAACCAAACGTGCCGCCTGCCGGGACGTCGGTACGCCGGCGCGACTCTGAAGCAAAAGGCCCGCTCCTAGAATCGATTTGTGCACGAGGGCCAGGTGGACGGGTCGACTTCATCTCCGAGCCATGTATACGTCCGTCCTGGAACCGAGAGTGACGTCGAGTTCGCTGCTTCGCTGCATGCCAGCGCGATCTCAGAAGGATTCCTGTCTCAGCTAGGGCAGCGCTTCTTGCGCCTCCTCTACCGGAGGATCGTTCGCTCGGAGAAGTCGTTCCTGCTCGTGGCGGAGACGGAAGAGGGTGCTCACCTCGGCTTTCTCGCCGGTTCGGTAGCCGTGGGGGCCCTTTATCGCAGCTTTATCGTGCACGATGGAGTGATAGGTGCGATCACCGCTCCCAACGAGCTCCTCTCGTCCTGGCGGAGAGTTCTGGAGACGCTGAGGTACGGGAGGACGCAGCACGGGCGATCGAATACGGCGGCCGAGTTGCTGTCCATAGCCGTGATCCCAGCCTCCCGGGGTCGTAACGTCGGGTCCAAGCTCGTGGAAGAGTTCATGAGCGAAGTCCAAAGGCGGGGTGAAAACGTGGCGCAGGTGGTCGTGGGCGAAGACAATCACGCCGCGCGTGCTCTTTACGAACGAGCTGGATTCCGTGTCGCAGGACGATTCGAGCTGCACTCGGGTACTCCGTCGTTGTGCCTCGAGGTGTCGAATTGGGTCGACCGCTCCTTGCCCGGCGAGTGACCCGGTGAGCAAGACGGCAATCGGTGTGGTGGTGGCGCTGCCGCTTGCCCTGGTGCTCACACCTCTTGCGATGGTGGTGGCGACGCGTACGGGATTCTTGGACAGGCCGGCACCCCTCAAGTCGCAATCCAGCCCGGTCCCGTACCTCGGGGGGGTCGCCGTCATGCTCGCTTCGGCCGTGGGTATCCTGCTCGGCCGGCCATGGCTGGCGCTTCCGCTCTTCGCCGCTCTGGTGCTAGGTGTGCTCGACGATCGTTCAGACCTGCCCATATGGACGAGGTTCGCCGGCCAAGTCGGCGTTGGGCTAGGGATCGCCGCGGTAGTCCCAGGAGGATGGCAACTTCCCGCGGTTCCCGTCGTCGCAATCGTCTGCGTCGTGCTGATCAATGGAGTGAACCTGCTGGACGGGCTCGACGCGCTCGCGGGAGGAGTCGTCGGAATCGCATTGATTGGCTTCGCCGTGGTCCTAAACGGCGGCGCGAGAGTCGTGGCGAGCACCTTGGCTGCTGCCCTGGTCGCGTTCCTGGTGTACAATCGCCCACCGGCCAGGATCTACCTCGGTGACGGTGGCTCGTATCTTCTCGGAGCCACAATGTGTGCCCTCATCGTGTGGGCGTGGGCGCCTGACACTCGCTTGCCTGTGAGCACGGCCGGCCTTCTGTTGGTCGCCGTGCCTACCGGTGAGATCCTCTTCGCGATGATCCGGCGATTACGCGCTGGGCGCTCCCCGTTTAGTGGCGATCGCCGCCATCCGTACGACCTGCTCGTGTCACGGGGTTGGTCCGTCGGCTCGGTCGCTCTTTGCTACATAGGTGCTCAGGCTGCGCTGACGATCCTGAGCGTCTGCACTTCCGCATCCGATTCCGCGATCGTCCCGACAGTTGCAGCCGTCGTGTCGGCAGCCGTCCTGTCCGTGGCAGCGTATGCGTCGGGCGCGCTCAGACCGGATTCAGAAGCCACCGGAAGAGGTTCAGTCACCTCGTGACGCCCGAGGCCCTGCTGAAGAGAGTCAGGTCCTGGAGAGGCTCGATCGCCGCGGCCGCGCAGCCCCGGCGGCAAGTGGAGCCGAGGGCCCTGCTCGTGCGCCACCTGATCGGGTCCGGCGTTGAGCTCGGGCCCGGTCATCATCCGTTCGTGCTTCCGTTGCCGGGGGTACGTGTCAGTTACGTCGACCGCCTTACACCCGCCGAGAGCGAAGAGCTCTTTCCCAATTTGGGCGCATACGCCCTTACACCGGACGTGGAGGCTGATTTCGACACCGATCGGCTCACTGCCATCGCCGACGCGAGTCAGGACTTCGTCGTTGCCAGCCACGTCCTAGAGCACCTAGCCGAGCCTCTCGGGTTTCTCGCCGAGATACACCGGGTCTTGCGACCAGGTGGCATCGCCCTGCTGCTCCTACCCGATCGCCATCGAACCCGTGACCGGAACCGGAAGCCGACGCCGCTCGAGCACCTTGTACTCGAATACGAGTCCCGCGCCAACGAGGTAAGCGATGCTCACCTCATCGAGTTTCTCGAAGACAGGGGAGTTTCCCTGCTGGGAACACCCGAGGAGCGGCGGCACATTCTCGCGACTCATCGGAGACGATCCATCCACGTCCACTGCTGGGATGACGTCGAATTCCTGGAGCTCATTCTGTGGGGGATCGAGCGCATCGGCTCCTCGTGGGAGTTCGTCGACGGCTGTATCTCCTTCGATGGAAGGCCTCCGGCCGACATCGAATTCGGGTACGTCCTGCGGCGATCTCAAGTTCCGATGGACCCAGTCGAGCGAAAGGCTCGCTTCGAGACAACGTGGTCGGAATGGCGAGAAGCCCAACGGGTCATGCTGGCGCCTCCGTCCTGGCCTGAGTTCCTGGCCCTCGTATACCGTCGAGTCCGCCGGCAAAGGAACCCGCTCTGATGATCTACGTCGCCACAGCTCATATCAACTCTCCCCAGTGGGCGAACATCCAGCAGCGATTCCTCCAAGAGCACATGGGTGAGCCTTTTGAGGTCTATGCCTCTCTCGAAGGGATGTCCCCCGAGGACGTCCCGTGGGACAAGACCTTCGAACACAAGTGGTCACATCCCGGGAAGCTGAACCTTCTTGCAGCGGAGATCAACCAGGTGGCTGCCGACGACGACTTGATCATGTTCCTCGATGGGGACGCGTTCCCGATCGCAGATCCCATGCCGCTCATAAGGAGTTCCCTGGAGCGCGCTCCGATACTGGCTCTTCAGCGCCTGGAGAACGCCGGTGACCCGCAACCTCATCCGGCGTTCTGTGTGATGGAGGTCCGCACGTGGCGAGCGATTCACGGAGACTGGTCGTCGGGCTACACGTGGACAGGCGGGGACGGGCTACCCAAGAGCGACGTTGGGGGAAACATGATTCGTCTCTTGGAACTTGCGCAGGTCGAATGGACTCCCCTGCACCGAACCAACACCGTCAACCTTCATCCCGTCTGGTTCGGCGTCTACGGAGACATCGTCTATCACCACGGCGCTGGATTTCGGCCGGCGATAAGCCGCCACGATCTGCTCTCGGCACCTCGCAAGCTTCCGGTGCCGAAGGTGCCCGGTATCCGACACTTGGTCAGGGTGATCAACGCCCGGCGCGAATACTGGTGGGAGCAGCGCCACGTCAAACGAGCGACGCTGCTGTCCGAGAGCATCATCGCGGAAGCTATCGCCGACTTTGACTTCTACCGGCGGTTTCTGACTCTCCCGGAATGAGCAGGTCGACTGTTCGTTGAACGAGCAGTCGACCTGCCTCGCAGACGTCAGGTCGTGTACGAACCGGGAAGGGCGTTGTTGACCAGAGCGTGCGTGTTGTTGGTCGACGCCGGATTCAGGTTGATGGCGGCCGTCACGTGCTGGTCGCCAGCGTTGCGATCAGAAGAGATCTGGACAGCAGCGTACTGATTGCTGATCGTGTCGTTCGTACCATATGCCTTCGCACTAGAAGCCTGACCGTTGTACTGGTAGACCACGATGCCTTGAGTGGTGTGGTACCCGCAGACCGACGTGTAGGCGGTGTTACCAGGCACTGTCGTGCCAGGTGCGTTGCATGCTGCGGGATGGTCATTGGTGTTGTTCGTTACCGTGTCGCCGTTCACCGTGGTCCAGCCCTGATCCAGCAACATCGCCGAGTAGTTCTGGTTCTTGAAGCTGTCGCCCTGGATCAACAGCCCCGAGCCCGTGGGAGCGGGAGCACCAGCCAGGTAGTAGACACCGTAGTCGTTGTTTTCGATCGTCGAATCGGTCAGAGACGAGCCGCGTGGAGCTGCGTCATAGAAGAGGATCCCAGCAGCCTGGTATCCCTGCGAACCGCAAGTCGCGTTGATCACTGTGCTGCACTCGTTGTTGGCGACAGTCGAGTGTGCGATGGTGCCCGAGGCGCCATTGCTCACCTGGATTCCGTTCTGAGCATTCGAGGTGTGAAAGCCGCTGCCTGTGACCGCTGAGTTCAGAACACTGCACTTCGAGTGCAGGCCGTCACAGGTGATCCCGTTCTTCTGGTAGCCGGCTACGGTCGAGGAACGAATCACTGCGGTGCCCACTTCCACGGGTGTGGTCCATGCCATCCCGACCTGGATCCCGACACCACCCTGACATCCGTTGTCGACCACTCCGGCCGCGGTTAGGTGTGAATCGGTGAAATTCAACAACGCCCCTCCCGCCACGAGAATGCCGTATTCGCTGTCGTAACAGGTGCTTGGGGGCCACGCGGCGTGGACCGTCAACCCGGTCATGTTGACCGTGACGCCACCGCAGATGCTGATTCCGTCCTGGTCGGGTGAGTACGAACCTGTGCCGGGCGCCGTGTCACACGCCGTCGTGGCATTGGCCACCACGGCCGGAAGAGCGACGGTGACAGCTCCCACCGCTACGAGAGATACCGACTTCGTGATCTGGAGCTGTTCGGTGTAGGTGCCCGCGCACACGTTGATGACCTCGCGTGCGCTCGCCGCCGTGAGCGCCGAGGCGATCGTGTTGTAACCGGGATGCGCGCAGCTGTTGTCTGCGGGCGTGGTCGTGGCGTGTGCCACCCACAGCGTGCCGACAGTAGACGCTGCTGCCATCGGCACCGCCACCAGTCCCGACAGAGCGATGATCATGCCGCCCACGAGAGGAGTTGCCATCCGCCTGATACTCATACCCGTTACCCCCTCTTAGTGGGGCGGCGCTTGGAAGGTCATTTGTTCCGCCGAAAGCCGCGAATCACCACATATTGTTTGGTCGAATTATGGTGCTATTCATCGTCACGCCGACATTCTCAATATTGATGAACTTCACGGGCTCGATATATAGAGCCGAATGTCCCGGGACGTACAGGCAGGTCTGTCGACGATCAACGGTTACGGCGAAAACGCTCCGCAACCGACATGAAACGTTCACGGGCACGCCAGAAGGGGCTTGCATGCATGGACGCCACCTTCAGCCGGGCATGCTCGATCTCCGCGCTTAGTTCGGCGATCTCGTCACGGAGCCGAGATACGAGCGAACTCGTCCCCAGGGTGTCCGGCGCATCGTCGGCCGAGTCGGACGCCATTCTCGTGCCCCCGCTCGAACCCTCGAGGAGCCAGGAATCGATCGAGGAGAGATTGGTGTGAATCGGGAGCATCCCCTTCCACTTGCGGGCCAGGACGCGCTCACTTGCACGGTACCCCGAGGGAACCCTCCCGGTGATGGAGTTGTGATGACACGGCGCATCGAGGACGACGGATCGCAAGTTGCGTTGCTGTGCCTGAAGGGCGACGTCCGTTCCGTAGAGGTGCCAACCCAGAGCCGGATCGATCCGCAAAGGAGTATCGCGGGGGACGATCATCAGTAACTCGTCAAGGCCGTCGACGTCCTGCGGAAGCGGCCCGTGAAGCAGAAGCCGGTCGCGGTGGACGACATGGCCCACTGCATCGAACGGAACCTTGCGGCTCCTTACGCCGAAGACTCCCGCGACACCTATGGGGCCTCCACCAGCCCGTGCGAGGTCCCACTGCCTTGCCATCCTGGCCGGCCATCCCTTGGGCAGATAGACATCTTGGTGCACCAGCACCACGAGGTCGTGCTTCGCCTGCTCGATTCCCGCATTGAGCCCCTCTCCGGCAGACTCGCTTCCGCGAAAGAGAAGAACCTCGTGGGGACTCGGTTCGCGCAAGCACGGAGATTGCAACAGATTCGCGTTCAGCTGGGCGTCGTCGTTGGTGCACGAGACGAAGGTGATGGGAACCTCGTCAACAGAGCTGATCGCCTGTTGTGGGTAGCCCCTCAGGATCATGCAGTACGTCTTGAGGTAGCGGCGGAGCTCTTCGGTTCCTATCCCGAGAAACTCGAAGAGAGCCGCGCCGGCGGTCAAGAAATCGTCCGCGACCGGGAGTTCGACCCGGTCTGCGACTTCGGGAGCGAATCCAGCGTCCAATAGGAGTTCGACGCCACTTGCGAAAGTGAACAGGCGGAAGTACCCAGGATTTACGAGACCTGATTCGCTGTATTGGAAGATTCCTCTGAGCAGATTGCCGACGACGCTCTGATGCTGCAGATTCGGGAGAGAGCACAACACCAATCCTGAAGCGTTGAGGAGCGAACGCTGTCGCTCCAGAACGGCCAAAGGGTCACGTAAACGGGAAAGAGCATCCGCGTAGACGATGACGTCGACCGAACCCGGCTCCAATGGCGGCAGCTCCTGCTCGAGATCGAGCACGAAATAGCCGTCGAGCTCAGTGGAGGGTCCGGCTGCCGGCTCCAAGGCGGACTCCAGTCCGTACACACGGCGCCCGTGCTGGGATTCCTTGAGCATCGGGGCCAGCCACCCGTGACGGGACCCCACTTGGAGAACGGTCCGTGCGGAGTCCGGCACCAACGCCACGAGTCGCTCGTTTGTGATCGCATCGAGCTTTTCGTGATCAGGCTCCTGCCCTTGCACTTGAACAAACGTAGTGCGTGTCAGTCGAGTTGCGAGTACGCCGTGCTCCGGCCTCCCTCGTTACGTGACTAATTTGGAGGCTTGCAGCGATTTGCCGGACCACTTCCAAGACGAGGACAGACGTTGACCAAGACTTCCAGAAAAGGCTTCCCGGCGGGCCCCTGGGTCCTGGTCGTCGGCATGCACAGAAGTGGGACTTCCGCCCTCACCGAGGCCTTGGGACGGTTGGGACTGTCTCTCCCCGCAAAGGGAGATATGCACTCAGCTTGGCCGGATCGCCCGACGTATTTCGAGAGCCAGGCCCTGGTCGCAGTGGACGAGCAACTTCTCAACTCGTTCGGAGGCACTTGGAGCGCGCCCCCCGGCCTGCCCCGGGATTGGGAGAAGTCACGTGCCGTCACCGACCTGGCCTCCACGGCGGAGCTGGCCGCGTGGAGGGCGTTCCCCGGTGACGGGCCGCTGGCATGGAAGGACCCGAGGCTGTGTCTGCTTCTGCCGTGGTGGCGATCGATTCTTCCGAGACCGTTGGCAACTCTCTTCGTATGGCGGTCCCCGATGGCCGTCGCCCAGTCGCTTCGTTCGAGAAACCACTTCGTACTGAGCCATGGCCATGCGCTCTGGGAGCTGTACAACCGCCACGCTCTGGCCGCCCTGGGTGGCCATCGAGCCTTGGTCATGAATTACGAGGAGATGGTCCAAGATCCGGTGGCGACCATGAACGACGTCGCCGACTGGCTCTACGACCAAGGCTGTCTCTTGTCGAGGAAGGATCGCGCAGAGATCGAATCCGCCTCCGCCTCAGTCACCGAGAGTCTCGTCCGGCACGGAGGTGAAGGAGACATCCCCGAGATCCTCCTCCAAGAAGTCGAAATCCTGAGGAGTCTCGTCGGTGCGCACGAGCGCCTGCCGGACGTCGAATTCCCCCCGCCTCCTGCTTGGATGGGTGATGCAATCCTCCAGCGACAGATGTACGAGACCGTCTACGCGCAGTACCTCCGCTATGCCAAATGGCGGAGAAAGATCCCGATTCTGCGCGGTGCGAGCGTCCGGTCCTCGAGGAAGCCACAGCAGGGTGACGCCGTTGGTGGCGGGGGAGAGACACGGGTTGGATCCGGGCGAGATGGAAAGCTAATTGCCGGGCCGAACGCTTAGGCCGGCGCCCTGAACGAAATCGACGCGTGGCTCGCAGCGTCGTCAAAATTTATGAATGAGTGCGCGATCGGTAACTTTCGCGATCCGTAAGTAGCCCGCGGGAACCTATGATCCTGTGGTGGCGAGAACACTCGACGAGGTAGAAACCCCTTCGTCGGAGACAGGAGTCCCTCCGTCTCCGGCCAATCGGGAACCTCGCCTCCCGCGTGTCGACCCTCATGTCGACAACAGAAAACGCTTCATTCGTGCTGTCTCGATCGCCTGGGCAATCGCAGCGGTGCCGTTCTTGTACGTGCTCATGGACGAGTTCACGGGAACCCTCCACCCGCTGCGGCTTCTGGGACCGAACGACTTCTACGACCTGCAGGCCCGCGCCATGCTCCACGGACACCTTTGGGTCAAGACGCACTCGCTCAGCATCGAAGGCTTCGTTCACGGTGGCCACACGTACACCTACTTCGGAGTATTCCCGTCGCTCTTGCGAATCCCCGTTCTCTTGGTCGCACCGGGTCTGGAAGGCAAGCTCACCACCCCTTCGATGCTGCTTGCATGGATAGTGGCCTGCTCTTTCACCGTCCTGCTTCTGTGGCGGGTTCGCGTCATGATCCGGGGATCGGCATTGCTGGGGCGTGTGGAAGCCGCCACCTACGGCATCCTCGTCGCAACCGTGGCGGGCGGGTCGATTCTCCTCTTCCTCGCTGCAGCACCGTGGGTCTACAACGAGGACCTCGCCTGGAGTGTCGCCCTGGTTCTCGGAACACTGTTCGCCCTGCTGGGAGTTCTGGAACGTCCTAGTACGCGTCGCGTGCTCCTGGCCGGAGTGCTTCTTGCGGCCGTCAGCCTCGACCGTTTGCCCACGGGCTGGGCATGCGTGCTGGGCGCGTTCATGGTCGCAGGGTGGTTCGCATTGGGCCAAAGCGGTCGCGACAACAGGCGATGGGCGATTCCCGTCCTCGGGTGCGGAGTTCTGGGCCTCGCCCTTTCGTGCACCGTCAATTTGCTGAAGTTCGGAGTCCCTTTCGGGTTGCCGTTCGCGGACCAGGTCTGGACACATCTCAACGCGCACAGGCGGCAATACCTGGCTGCAAGCGGGGGAAAGGGCTATGGCCTCCAATTCCTGCCCACCACCGCGATGGCCTACCTTCAGCCCTTCGGATTGAGGCTCGAGCCTGTATTCCCGTTCATCACGCTTCCTGCTACTCCCCCTGCTCTGGTAGGCCACCCCGTCTTCGACCGCATCTACCGCACTGCAAGCATCCCTGCATCCTCACCGTTGCTCGTCTTGCTCAGCATCTGGGGGATCGGCGCGAGTATTCGCCGGCGGTCCAGCATCGCCAATCGCAAGCTGTGGCCGATCTTGATCGCGGCAGGCATCGCCCCTGGAACGGCGCTTTTGTGGGGATACATAGCCCCGAGGTACGAAGCGGACTTCATGCCCCTCTTGGTAGTCGGGGCGATCGTCGGCCTGGTTCACCTCTGGAACCGGTGGGATCGCCGTACCAAGAAGGTGCAAGGTGTCGCCCTGGCTGCCGTATCGGTCGTAGCCCTGTTCAGCGTGTTGGCGAACATCGGGATAGCGATCTCTCCGACCGGTCAGTGGAGAACCGACCAGACCGTCAACTTCGTCCACGAGATGGAGTCGCTGAACGGAATCACCGGGAACCACATGGCGAGCTACATCAAGCGTGGGAACAGCCTTCCGTACTACGCGCCGGCTGACGAGCTGTTCGTGGTCGGGCAGTGCCAAGGCGTTTACATCTCGAACGGAGAGGAGTTCCAGACGATCCCAGAGCAGCAGATCGAACACACGACCTGGGTTCCCGTAGAACAGGGGGCCGACGTCTTCAACACCCTCGCCGTGACGTTGACCGGCCCCATTCCTGACCTCGGCTCGGGGATCACTCTGATGTCGATCGGGAAGGACAACATCGTGGTGATTCCGAGCGGCAACAACGAGATCCGCGTCGGCGTCGAGGGTCCCCGGCTGACATACATTGGTCAGCCCTTCCCGGTGAAGCTGCACAAGACGTATCACTTCACGATCGAGACAGATCCGATCCTCGATCACGCGATCGTCGCGATCAGCGAGGTTCACCCTGGAATCGTGCTGAACAGCGAGCTCGTCGACGGCGGGGGCGGGGAAAGTCCAGCCGTGGTTCACGAGCAGGGCGAGACCGCCAACAGCTCGGCCGGGCCGATTGCAGTCCGCAACCTTACGCCCGCCGCCCACGCGATGCCGGTGTGCCACAGCCTCCTCAGGCTGCTGGGAAAGTAGGACACGTCACGAATCGGGTGGCCGGGGACACCTCGGAATTCATTCGTTCGGGGCCGACGGTCCGAGTGCCTCAGCAATGTTCGTCAAATCTGACGAGGTTGCCGGGGAAACGCCATCGGTACAGTTACCACGGAGAGTCGTAAAAGGGGGCGACGTCTCCACCGGGTTTCCGCCAGCAGGGGTACTCGGGGGTTTGGGCCCTCGGCGCACATGTCCGGCGTGATGCGGGGCCTCGCAGGCCCGATTTCGCCGCCAGGGGGGGATATCAGTGGACTGCAAGCGGGGGGCTTCCGACCGTGTCGGAGTCGTGATCGTCGCGTACAACGCAGCGTCGACACTGGCGGCCGTGCTCGACAGGCTGCCACGGAGCTTTCGATCCAAGGTCGCCGAGGTCGTCGTCTGTGACGACGCGAGCAGCGATTGCACGTATCAAGTGGGGCTCGACTACCAAAAGGATGGCGATCTCCCGCTGACGGTCATCCGACGACCGCAAAATCTCGGGTACGGCGGCAACCAGAAGGCCGCCTACCGGTGGGCGATAGACCACGAGCTCGACGTCGTGGTGCTGCTCCACGGTGACGGGCAGTACGCACCGGAGGTGATCGAGGACCTCGTCGATCCATTCCAAACGAAGGGCTGTGATGCTGTGCTGGGCTCGCGCATGATGGAGCTCGGTTCCGCACGTATGGGTTCGATGCCTCTGTACAAGTACGCGGGAAACCGGATTCTCAGTAGGTTCTCCAACTCGCTCGTCGGTATGAACCTCACCGAGTGGCACAGCGGATACCGGGCGTACAGGGTCGACGCCCTTGCCGAAATCCCGTTCGAACAGAATTCGGACGGGTTCGATTTCGACACCGAGATCATCATCCAGCTGCACGAGGCTGGGAAGTCCATCATCGAGGTGCCCATTCCCACCTACTACGGCAACGAGATCTGCTACGTGAACGGGATCCGGTACGCAAAGGATGTGGTGTCTGACGCACTCCGGTACCGCATGCACAAGATCGGGTTCGGGTCCGGAGAGCTCGCCTTCGCCGACAAGGGTTACGAGCTCAAGCTGGATGCTCATTCCTCGCATCGCCGGCTCGTCGAATGGTTGAGTGACGGACCGCCAAGGCGTGTCCTCGATCTCGGGTGCTCCGACGGGCGTCTGGGAGAACTGTTGCGCTTGTCCGGTCATTTCGTCGTGGGTGTCGACTCGGTGAAGCTCGACGGAGTAGGTGAGAGGGTCGACGCCTTCGTGGAAGCCGACCTCAACGCCGGACTCCCCAGGGAAGTGGGAACCGACTTCGACGTCGTGCTTGGTGCCGATGTGCTCGAACACGTCTACGACCCGGAGAAGCTCCTCAAAGAGGTGCAAGCGGTGCTCGCGCCACGTGGGCTGGTGATGGTGAGTGTGCCGAACTTCGCCCACTGGTACCCCCGCGTGCGAGTGCTCTCCGGGCGATTCGACTACGAGCGCAGAGGGATATTCGACGCCGGCCACATCCGTTTCTTCACTCGGCGAAGCTTTGAGCGCATGGCCAAGCGCGCCGGGATGCGCGTGCGACGTAGCACGATGTCGGGTCTGCCCGTCGAAGTAACCGAGCGAGGTGGGTCCATTCCGACATGGATCACGAGGGCCCTCAGCGGACTGGACCGTACGGGCATGGCGATCGCCCCGAACCTGTTCGCCTACCAACTCATATTCGAACTCGAGCCGTCGAACCTGGGTCGCCAGCGATGACCCTGTCGGATTCGGAGCCTCTCAGCGTGGCAGAGACAGGTGTCGGTGATGCGTCGGTTCTTCTCGATCTGGACGCTCTGGAAGGGCGAGTGGACGCTCTTGGCTCGCAGTACCGGTCTGCTCAGCCGTTTCCACACATTGTGATCGACGACTTTCTCGATCCCCAGTTCGCCAAGGAGGCCATCGCCGAATTCCCCCCGCTCGACACAGAGCAGTGGAACCGATTCGTACACGCCAACGAGAAGAAGTACAGCAACACGCGACCCGAAACCTGGAGTCCCCCTCTTCAGGGCCTCTTGGAGGTCCTCCAGGGACCGCGCTTCGTGCAGTTCCTCACGAAGCTCACGGGGATCGACGACCTCCAGAAAGACGACTCCCTCGCCGGTGGGGGACTGCACTATTCCGCAGCAGGCGGATTCTTGAACATCCATGCAGACTTCACTGTCCATCCGCATCGGCGTTCGTGGCGCCGCCGGGTGAACCTCCTTCTCTACCTCAACGAAGATTGGCGACCTGAATTTGGTGGCGACCTCGAGTTGTGGAGCACCGACATGAAGCGGTGCGAGCGACGCGTGGCCCCGATCGGCAACCGGGCCGTGATCTTCACCACCAACGCGGACTCTTTCCACGGGCACCCGGAGCCGATGCGGTGCCCGCCGGGAGTCGCCCGGCAGTCGCTCGCGCTCTACTACTTCACCGCCGAGGATCGCCCTTTGGCTCGGTCCACGGAGTACAGAGCACGACCGGGAGATGGCGCCAAGTCGGTTGTGATCTACGTCGACAAGCAGATCCTCCGCGGTTACGACTTCGCCAGGCGTCACTTGGGACTGTCCGACCACACAGCAGGAAAGCTCCTCGGTCTCCCCGGTCGAATTCGCCGACGTGGCGACGGAAACGGGTCGTCTGCGACCGATGAGAGTTGACTCTGCGCGGCGCTCACGTCGGTTTCTGATGAAGACAAAGTCCAGGCGGGGGGTGACGGGGTGAAGATCGCTGTGATCGGGTTGGGCTACTGGGGTCCCAACCTCACGAGGAACATCTCGACGGTACCGGAAGTCGACCTGGCCGCCATGTGCGACATGGACGAGTCCCGACTGGACGTACAAGCGAGGCTCTACCCAGGGGCAAAGGCGACGAACTCGCTGTCCGAGGTTCTCGAGGACCCCGCTATCGACGCGGTGGCGATAGCGACCCCCGTCAGTACTCACTTCGAGCTTGCCAAGCAGAGTCTCTTGGCGGGCAAGCACGTTCTGGTGGAGAAGCCTCTTGCCACGACGGTCATCGAGGCCGAGGAACTCGTGCGCCTCGCGGCCAAGACCGGCCTCACCCTGATGGTCGACCATGTGTTCATTTACAGCCCGGCGGTCCAGAAGCTAGCCCAGCTGCATCGCGAAATGGCGTTCGGTGACTTGCGGTTCATCGACTCGGTCCGCATCAACTTGGGACTCGTACAGCAAGACGTGAACGTGATCTGGGACCTGGCTCCGCACGACCTGTCGATATTCGACTACGTCCTCGGACGTGGTCCGCGGTCGGTGCTGACCGCCGCTCGCGTAGGGCCGGGCGCGGAACTAGCCACTCTCGCTCACTTGCATCTCGATTACGGAGACGGCTTGATCGCATCGGTCCACGTGAACTGGCTGTCCCCAGTGAAGATCCGGCACCTGCTCATAGGCGGGAGCCGGCGCAGCGCTCTCTACAACGACCTCGACACGTCGGAACCTGTGAAGCTCTACGACCGGGGCGTGGATATGGCGGAGGGCGCTGAGGGCAGGCGACAGGTCTTCGTCTCGTATCGAGCGGGGGACGTCCTGTCCCCGAAGATCGAAAAGGTAGAGCCCCTGCGCAACTTGATAAAGCACTTTGCGAGTTGCGCCGAGACCGGGTCCACCCCCCTCTCCGACGGCTGGAGCGGGCTTCGAATGGTCCAAGCTCTCGAAGCAGCCGATCGATCGCTCGAGAAGGGCGGCGTGTTCGTCGAGATCCCAGATGCTTGAGTCGTTCAATCGGATCGACGACGACGTCGTCCTCGGCGCTCGCGTCGTCGTCCATGCGTTCGCGAACCTCTACGGCTGCACCATCGGCGACGACTCGGCCGTGGGCGCCTTCGTGGAGATACAGAAAGGCGTCAGGATCGGCAACCGCTGCAAGATCTCGAGCCACTCGTTCTTGTGTGAGGGAGTGACCATCGAGGACGAGGTCTTCATCGGACATCACGTGTGCTTCACGAACGACAGGTACCCGAGCGCAACGACGAGTTCCGGGGAGCTTGCACGAGACGGGGACTGGGACATGGAACCGACGCTGG
>Ga0116217_10002689_pt1 | contig 16470 bp, 13 predicted proteins | sample Sb_taG_6_FD_89697 | JGI IMG/M metagenome (GOLD analysis project Ga0116217, IMG submission 89697) | Peat soil microbial communities from Weissenstadt, Germany - Sb_50d_4_PS metaG | ecosystem: Environmental > Terrestrial > Soil > Wetlands > Peat | place: Germany: Weissenstadt | collected 2010-09-21 | reverse complement strand
GGCTGCAGCTGATTACGGATCGCTCTAAGATAAGTTCTCCCAGCTCAGGAGGGGCATGGGAGGGTGCGGCGGATAGCTGTGCTCCTCCTGAGCGCTCGGTTGGATGCCAGCACGTCGAACGCGCGCCCTTCCACGAACGCGGGAACCTGCACGCTCGCCAGGAGCTGATGCAACCGTGCGGGCACGCGTTCAGGCTTCCGGCGCCGCTGCGGCCGCGGGCGCGGGGCGGCCAGGCCGAGCAGGTATTCCTGTTCGAGCTCGTCAAGGTGCAGGACCCGCGCGAGCGATTCGAGGACCTGCGGTGAGGGGTTCTTGTCGCGGCCGCGCTCCAGCCGCAGGTAGTAATCGGCGCTCGGCCCGCAACGAGCGTGCGCAGCCACGCCCGGTCACCCCGGACCCATCGACCGCGCCCACAGGCTTGTCGCTGGCTCGGCTTGCAGGCACTGGCCGGCGACGGGCTCGCGGTACAGGCGAATCGGCCCGGCCTAATGCCCGGGTATGAGAAGCCGGCCCGATCTCATACCGAGAATCAGCCCGCGGGCCGATGGCCCCGCGTCCGCCGGTCCGTAGCGTCACCGGTGCCGGCCCGATCGGCAGGGCCGTGAGCACGACATGAACCGCACGTACGGGGGCGTCCATGCGGCACATAACGGACGCGCCACCCGGCCACACCCCGCGCCATAGCAGGCGGCTGGACCGGGCGGGCGAACTGGCGATCGTTGGCCTGCTCGTGTTGGTGTTCATCTGCGGGCTGGGGGTGCTGGCCGCGCTCGTGCCGGTTGGTCATGGGTTCGTACCGAAGGGCGGTGGCTGGTTCACTCCGGCGGTCGTCGGCGGCGCGTTCACGTTGCATCCGCTGCTCATCGCCGTCCCGTGGGCGGCCTGCTTTGTCCTCGGGCTGCTGGACTGGCGGCGCCCGTGGCGGGTCGAGCATCTGGACCTGCTGGCGCTCGCTGGCATGTTTCCCGTGGCGATGCTGCTCAGCGACGATGTCTCCCGAGCCGGCCTGTGGCTGGCAGCGGCCTGTCTCGGCTGGCTGTTCGTCCGCATGCTCGGCGCGACCTTCGGGGCCTGGCGGATGCCGGAACTGCGCCCATCCATCAGCTCCCGGCGCCTGGGCCTGGCCATACTAGTACTGCTGCTCGTCCGGGCCGGAAGTCTCGCGGGGAGCAACATTCTGGATGTCGGGCAGGCGAGCTCGCTCGGCGCCTGGCGCGTCCTGCACGGACTGCACCTTTACGGGGCGGTGTCCTGGCCGGGCCCCGGCGGGCTCCGGATCTACCGCCCGGACTCCTACGGCCCGTTCGCCTACTACGCGTACCTCCCGTTCGTGGCCATCTTCCCGCCCGCACCGGCACTGGTCGCGACGCTGCTGCCTGCGGTGTGCTTCGACGCGCTGACGCTCGCTGGCCTGCACCAGCTCGGTCGGCGGCTCGGCGGGCGGCCACTCGCGCAAGCGTTCATGTTCGGATACCTGCTCTACCCGTTTCCTGACCTCTCCTTGATGGCGCAGACCAACGATGCGCTGATCGCCGCCCTCTGCGTATGGACCATCGTCGCAGCGGAGCACCCGGTCGCTCGCGGGCTGCTCGTGGCAGCCGCCGCCTTGACCAAATTCCTCCCCCTGCTGCTCGCTTGGCAATTCCTGGGCGTAAGACAGGGGCGCGCGTTACGCGCTGACGCTTGCTGCCTCGCTCGCCGCGATGCTCGCCTGGCCGCTCATCACTTCCGGGCCGGCTCAATTCCTCGACTCGACGCTCGGCTACCAGCTGATCCAGCGCGGCGGCGGCGTGCAGTTCAGCATCTGGACCTACCTGCCGCACGCGGCGATCGCGGCCAGGGCAGTACTCGCCGCCGCGCTCGTCCTGCTCGCGCTCTCATCCATGGTGCGTCCTCCCGTGCGGGACACGCGGCAGCACGCCGCTCTCGCCGCCGCGCTCCTCATCGGTGCGCAGCTGCTCCTGGGCTACTGGTTCTACAGCTACCTCACCTGGTTCTATCCGCTCCTCATCATCGCGATCATGCAGGCCCGGTCGGACCGCGAAGCGGCCGGCACGTCAGCGCACGGCGCCACCACCCCGATCGACCTCGCCGCCTCAGCCCGGGCGAACCCGGCTTCGCCGGAGGAAATACTGCACATCCGAATAAGTGCACTGCCCCGGTAGTGCAAGGGAATGCTCATGCCGAAGCCGAGCGCTCCCTAGTCCTGAACAGGCTCCTAGGATCGCCCTATGACGGACACGCATCCCCTGCCGGCCAAGACGATCCGGATCGGGCGGCAGCCGGACAACGACATCGCGCTGGCCGGGGACCTCGAGGTCTCCCGGCATCACGCGGAGCTGCGCCGCGACCAGGACGGCAGCTTCGAGATCATCGACCTGGGCAGCCACGGCGGGACATACGTCAACGGCGAGCGGATCACCAGCAAGATGCTGACGGAACAGGACATCATCAGCATCGGCCACACCACGTTCCGGCTCAGCGGCGGCGAACTGCGCCAGCACGCGGACGACAGTCCCGGTCGCTTGCCTGCCATCACTGACCCGCATGAGGTGGTCGCAGCCTACTGGGCCGCGGCCGAGGCCCGGGACTGGGAGGTGTTCGGCGCGCTGCTCGCCGACGACGTGATCTACCGCGGGCCCCAGACCAGGGAGCAGGTCCGCGGCCGGGACGCCTACATACGGTTCAACGTGGAGGGCTTCCCCTATGACTGGCACCTCACCGTGCAGCGGATCGTCGGCGAAGGCCAGCACACAGCCAGCTGGGTCGAATTCACCGGGCCAGAAGGCACCCAGCCCGGCCTGTGCTTCTTCGATCTCGCCGACGACGGCAAGATCGCCCTGATCACCGACTTCTGGCCCGATCCCTACGAACTTCCAGCCAGCCGCGCTCATCTGGTCGAGCGTTACTGAGTTTCCAACAGGTTCTTATGGAAGGGCCTAACGGCCGATACCGCCTCCCTGCGGCGGCCCTAACGTTGGGTAGTTACCCGGCATCAGTCGAACGAATTGGAGGCCTGGATACATGGCCACATACGACGTAGGGGGACGCTCCGCGATCGTCACCGGGGCTGGTTCGGGGATCGGGCGCGCGATCGCCCGCCTGCTGGCCGCCAACGGTGCCGCGGTTCTCGTCACCGACATCAACGAAGCCGGCGCGAAGGCTGTGGTGGACGAGATCCGCGCCGCGGGGGGCACGGCCGCGAGCCTGGTGGGCGACGTCACGGACCATGAGTTCGCGGAACGCTCCGTCGCCGCGGCCGGCGAGCTCGGACCGCTGCGCATCGCCGTCAACAACGCGGGCATCGGGGGCGCGTTGGCGCCGGTGGGAGAGTACCCGCTTGACTCGTGGCGGCAGGTCATCGAGATCAACCAGAACGCCGTCTTCTACGGCCTGCGCGCCCAGTTGCCGGCCATCGCCGCCGGGGAAGGCGGAGGCGCGATCGTCAACGTCGCCTCGATCCTCGGCTCGGTCGGCTTCGCCTACTCCTCCGCCTACGTGACCGCCAAGCACGCGATCGTCGGCCTGACCAAGAACGCCGCTCTCGAGTACGCCGCACAGGGCGTGCGGGTCAACGCGGTCGGTCCCGGCTTCATCGTCACGCCGCTCATCGACGCGAACCTCGACGAGGAGACCCAGGCGTTCCTCGCGAGCAAGCACGCTCTCGGAAGGCTCGGGACACCGGACGAGGCCGCCGCGCTCGTGGTCTTCCTGGCCTCCGACGCCGCCTCGTTCATCACCGGCAGCTACCACCTGGTTGACGGAGGCTACACCGCTCAGTGACGGTACCGTCCCGGGCCGCCCGAACCCCGCTGCTGAAAAAGAGCCCTGGCCGATCAGGCCAGTGATCCCGGGTTCGTGAAGGATGGATCCTGGCGCCAACCACGGTGGTGGCGACCAGAAGGGAACTGTCATGTCCAGCGCGACGACGTGGCCCGATGACCGGCGGATCACCATCCGTGACCTCCAGGCGGCCACCGACCGGGGTGAGCGATGGTCCATGCTCACCAGCTACGACACGCTCACGGCCGGGGTGTTCGAGCAGGCCGGCGTGCGCGCCTTGCTGGTCGGCGACACCAGCGCCGAGATGGTGCTGGGCTACCCCGACACGCTGCCGGTGACCATGGACCACCTGATCCCGATGGTCCAGGCGGTGGTACGCGGGACCAGGACGGCGCTGGTGGTGGCCGACCTGCCGTTCGGCAGCTACCAGGCCGGGCCGCAGGCCGCGCTGGCCAGTGCGGTGCGGCACCTGAAGGAAGGCGGTGCGCAGGCGGTCAAGCTGGAGGGTGGGCGCCGGGTGCTGTCCCAGGTCGAGGCGATGACCGGGGCCGGCATCCCGGTGATGGGCCACCTCGGGCTGACCCCGCAGAGCGTCAACGTGCTGGGCGGCATGCGCCGGGTCCAGGGCCGTGGCGACGCCGGGCGGGAACTGCTGGCCGACGCCCGGGCGCTCGAGCGGGCCGGGGCGTTCGCGGTCGTCCTGGAGTCGGTTCCGGCCGAGCTCGGGCGGCAGGTCTCGGCGGCGCTGCGCATCCCCACGGTCGGCATCGGCGCCGGCCCCGACTGCGACGCCCAGATCATGGTCTGGCAGGACATGGCCGGGCTGACGGCCGGGCGCCTCCCGCGGTTCGTCAAGCCCTACACCGACCTCCGCGGTGCCCTGCTCGACGCCGCCCACCGGTACGTCACGGAGGTCGCCAGCCAGCGCTACCCCGACCCGGCGCACAGCTATACCTGACCCTGGATCCCTTCGCCGGGCTCCCGTGCTCCCTGCGGCCACCCTCCCGCCGGTCCCGTTGCCGAGGATCGCCGGGAGCGCCGGGAGCATCGAGGGATGCGGCGCCCGGCCCGCCCGGATCTGCGTCTCGACGAACGTCACGTTGGCGAACTCGGCCTCGATGATCACCTGGCCCGGCCCGGCCGTGACCTCGTCCACATCGGCGGGCCGGAGCACTTCCGGGGCCCCGAACTCCCGCATCACCACCGCACGCACGACACGCCTCTCAGCCGGAACCTCAACGGAGCGATTCTCTCCGATTTCGATGACCCATGCTGCCCTCCGGAGCAGCCTCTTAACATAGCGGGAGTGAACGAGCCGGAGATCCGGATCAGGCCGGTCAGCGAGGGCGACCGGCCCATGCTGGCGTGGCTGGTCGCCGAGCTGTGGGGATCGGAGATCGTCGCGGTCCACGGCAGCACCCTGCGGCCCGCCGAGCTGGGCGGGTTCATCGCCGAACGGTCCGGGCGCGTGACCGGGCTCCTCACCTACCAGCTGGTCGGCGAGGTGCTGGAGATCGTCACGCTCAACGCCATCGACCGCCGGGCCGGGATCGGGACCATGCTCGTCGAGGCCGCCGTGACCAAGGCGCGGCGTTTCGGCTGCCGCGAAATCCGGCTCACCACCACCAACGACAACGTCGACGCGCTGCGCTTCTACCAGCGCCGCGGCTTCCGCCTGGCCGAGGTCAGGCCCGGCGCGGTCGACCAGGCCCGCGAGAAGAAACCCGAGATCCCGCGGGTGGGCGACCACGGCATCCCCCTCCACGACGAGATCGACCTCACCCGGCAGATCTAGCCCGAGTTTCCGGGATAAGTTGATCTTGAGCGTGTTTTCGCAGGTGGCAGTGTGTGCTAGCGGGTCGGCTGCCTATGACCTAAGTCTGCGGTGCCGAGCGCTGCAGGCCGAAGAGCTCATGCAATTCCCGCTGCTGGCTGGTGAGCTCGGTGGTCATGCGGCGGACCCTGGGCCGGCCGCCGGCCGAGGGGTAGATCAGCACGGTCTCTTCGATGCCGGCGAGCTGGCTCAGTAGCTCGCGGACCGATGTGCGCAGCCCGGCGCGGGCTGCCTTGAGGCGCATCAGGTGGGCGATCTGGAGGGCGAGCACGCAGGTGAATACGTGCACGCGGATGTTGTGCTCGGTCCAGTGGTGCATCGGGGAGAAGGACACCACGCGGGGGTCTTTGAGCTGGCGGAAGCCGAATTCGGCCTCGGACTGGGACCGGTAGGCGGCGATCACCTCCGCGGCGGGCCAGTCGTCGTGGTCGGTGATCAGCACATGCTTGCCGAACAGCTCCTCTTCCAGGGCCGCGCGGGCATCCTGGTCGATGCCCCAGGTGAGACGGAGGTCTTTCGGCTGACCGCCGTCCAGCTGCCAGGTGATGACCCGGCGCACCCAGGGCTTGCGGGTGATCACGGCGATCTCGGCCTCCACCTTGTCCCTGCTGCGGCGCGTTTTGCCGCGGGCGAGGGTGGCGGCCAGCTCGTCCAGCTTCTTGCCGGCCTTGGCGAGGGTGGTGCCGTCAAACCCGCGGGCCTGGCTTTCGTGCAGCTCCGGGGAGTGGGTCAGGATGGCCCGCCGCGAGGCGCCGTAGACCTCGCGGCGGGTGTCGAACGCGGTCAGCCCGCCGAAGCGCCCGTTCACCAGGACGCGCACCCTGGCGGGCAGGCTGGTCAGGTCCGGGCAGTCGGAGGCGGGCACCGACCCGACGTAATGCAAGCCCGTCCCCGCCAGGTGAGCGAAGTTGCCCTCGCTGTTCTGGCCCGCGTCGAATACCACGGTCATGTCCGCCGCGGGCTGGGCGCCGGCGGCGGCGCAGACCGCGGCGTGCCGGTCACGCAGCTGGTCGATCATCGCGGGGAACTGGGTGACATCGGGCCGGTCGCCAGGGTAGGCGTGCCAGGTCAGCGGGACCCCGCCCTCGCGGGTGACCACCAGGCCCAGCCCGACCAGCCGCAGGTCCGAGCGCTTCTGCTTGGCCTTGCCGCGCTGCGCGACCGGGGCCTTCTGGTTGCGGGTGTCAATGAAGGTAGCGAAGTTGGTCATGTCCAGCGCCACCGCCGAGCAGTCCAGCCCGAACTCCGCCACGATCCGCAGCGCGATCCGGCGGCTGATTTCCTCCAGGTCCTCCAGCGACACCGCGTGCATCGCATCCCAGAAACGCCTGTGATCCAGCACGCTGGCCGGGATCCTGGTGAACCGGTCCGCGGCGGTGGTCTTCCACCAGCCCGCGAAGCCCAGCTTGGAGCACGGGGCGACCAGCCGGTTCAGCGCCGCCAGAACCAGGTAGGTTCCCGCGCTGGCGCCCGCATCGGACCTGCGCCCCCCGGTCACCTCGTCGATGATCCCGGCCACGCCCAGATCTTCCAGCATCCCCCACGCGGCGGCTACGTCCCCGAACCCCAGATGGCGGGTCCGGTCCGGCAGCACGGCCGCCTCCCGGGCGTCCAGCAGAGCCCCGATGTCGGCGGCCGATCCCAGGTACCGCTCGGAGACCAGCTTCGGCTTGCCGTCCACCCAGCCCATCTCGCGCAGGTACCAGTACGGTTTCCCGCTGATGATCTTCTTGTACAGGCTCGCCATGACCCATCCCGGGTAGCCAGTATGACGAGCTAACTTTAGGTCATAGGAGAATCCGGGATCAAGTCGACACCACGCGCCGCGTTGCGGCAGGTCAGGCCCGATTTGCCCTCAGCCCGTCACATCAAGATCGACTTAGCCCGGAAACTGAGGCTAGGAATCCCCATCTCTTCCCGTCCTCCCGATAGGGTGCCTAGGTTCGCCGCGTGCGTTTAGGGCCTGGTCCTCGCCGTCAGGCCTGCGACGCTCATGACTCGCGGCTCCGGAGACAGTTGGCCAACAGTGGCGTTACCTGCGCATAGGTCAGCTCCCGGTGATGCTTGGTCCGCGCCTGGTCCGCAAGTACCGGTTCTCACCATAGCCGGATCTGCGGGAGAATCATGGCTATCGCTCATCTGGCGGTGGCGGCCGGGAGATGCGTGTCGTGATGGGAGGGGTGAGGGCGATGTCGGGCGAGCCTGCGGCGTTCATGAGCTATGTCCGGTTCAATGACGCGCATGATGACGGGCAGCTGTCCCAGTTCCGGGAGCGGCTGGCCGCCGAGGTGCGGGCGCAGACCGGGGAAGAGTTCGCGATCTTCCAGGACCGGAACGATATCGCCTGGGGGCAGAACTGGCAGCAGCGCATCGATGAGGCGCTGGACGCGGTGACGCTGCTGGTGGTGATCATCACGCCGAGCTTGTTCCGCAGCCCGCCGTGCCGGGCGGAGTTCCAGAGGTTCCTGGACCGGGAGCGGGCTCTGGGCCGGGCGGACCTGATCTTGCCGGTGTATTACATCAGCGCCCGGGAGATGGACGACTCCGGGTTGCGGGAGGCCGACGAGATGGCCAGGGAGCTGGCCTCGCGGCAGTTCGTGGACTGGCGGGAGCTGCGGTTCGAGCCGTTTACCTCCCCACTGGTCCTCAAGGCGATCGCGCAGCTGGCATCCCGGATGCAAGATACGTTCTGGCAGCAGCCCGCCGCCGCGACCGGACGCCTGGCCAGGCCCGCCCAGGGGCCTAAGTCACCAGTCGAACCGGGAGACCAGGGCGGCACCGGCCGGATCACGGCCAAGACCGAGCCGCCGACCCATATCGTGGATGCTTACCAGCGGGGCGACTTCGCCACGGTGAGCGCGGCGATCAAGGCGGCCAAGCCCGGTGACAGGATCTTGGTGCGGCCGGGGCTGTACCTGGAGGGCCTGGTGGTGGATAAGCCGCTGGAGATCCTCGGTGACGGCTCCCTCTCCGACATTGAGATCCGGGCCCGCGACGCTTCTGCACTGCTGTTCCGGGCGAGCATCGGCCGGGTCACGAACCTGACGCTGCGCCAGGCCGGAGGCGAGGGGAACGGGTTCGGCGTGGACATCGCCCAGGGGCGGCTGGATCTGGAAGGGTGCGATATCAGCAGCCAGAGGTTTGCGTGTGTCGTGATCCGGGACGGCGCTGACCCGCGGCTGCGCCGCAACAAGATCCACAACGGCAAGCAGGGCGGGGTCTTGGTCTTTGACAGCGGGCTGGGCACGCTGGAGGACAACGACATCACCGGCAACGCCCACTCAGGCGTAATGGTCAAGACCGGCGGCTACCCGACCGTACGCCGCAACCAGATCCACGACAACAAGGCAAGCGGAGTCTACGTCTATGACAGCGGGCTGAGCACGTTGGAGGACAACGACATCACCGGCAACGCCCACTCAGGCGTGGAGGTCACGACCGGCGGCAACCCGACCGTGCGCGGCAACCGGATCCACGACAACAAGGCAAGCGGAGTCTACGTCTATGGCAACGGGCTGAGCACGTTGGAGGACAACGACATCACCGGCAACGCCCACTCAGGCGTGGAGGTCACGACCGGCGGCAACCCGACCGTGCGCGGCAACCGGATCAACCGCAACGGTTACACGGCAGTATACGTTCATGATGGTGGCCGGGGCGTGGTGGAGGATAATGACCTGACCGGCAATGAGCAAGGCGTGTGGGACATCGCGGAGGACTGCAAGGCGAACGTGACCCGGGCGCGCAACAAGGAATGATGCGCGGTTGGTTACGTTAAGTGTCAAGGAGCCTCACTCTGCCCCGTCCTTCTGATAGGTGCCGATGGTCTTGCCGGGCAAGATCACTGCTCAAGGGTGGGCGTTTGCGCCCATCGCCCTGGCGACGCGACCGGAGAGAGCGCCCTTGACTGTGACAGTCCTGCCGGACCGGCATGGCTGGTCTTGTCGGCTCTTCCATGGTCAGCCGGCAAGATGCCGACCCTGTGGGGTTCCATAACCTTGTCACGGTCTCTGACCTGCAACGTCCATGGCTGGGTCGGTGGCTATCATGCTGCCCGTTCGTACTCGTGGATCAGTCCGCCCAAGACTTCCGCCGCCGTATCTTCGCCGTCGTCAGGTCGGTGACCGCGGCCATGGTGATGTCGCCGCAGTCCGGTGGCCGCAGGTTCCGGGCTCGGTGCGGGCGATGGCGGTTGTAGTGCGCGGCGTACTCGTCCAGGACTGCGCGCAAGTGCCGTGACCCGGCGATGAGCATCCGGTCGGTGACCTCGGCCCGGGCGGGTGCGCACCCAGCGCTCGGCATAAGCGTTCGCCCGCGGACTGCGCGGCGGGATCTTCACCACCTCGATCCCGGCACCGGACAGCATCGCGTCGAACGCCTCAGTGAACTGACCGGCCCGGTCCCGGACCAGGAACCGGAACCGGGCGGCGCGCTCGCCCAGGTCCATCAGCAGGTTCCGTGCCTGCTGCACGGTCCACGTCCCGTCGGGGTGTGCGGTCACGCCCAGGACATGGACATGGCGGGTGCCGACTTCGATCACAAAAAGGACGTAGACGCGGCGCAAGGTAACTGCGCAGTCCACGTGAAGGAAATCGCACGCGAGCATCGTGGAGGCCTGGGTGCGCAGGAACTGCCGCCACGTCGACCGGGAGCGGTTCGGCGCGGGCGGTATCGCCAGCGGCTTCAGCATCCTCCGCACTGTAGACGCTCCGACCCGGATGCCGAGGCCGAGCAGCTCGCCCTGGATCCGCTTGTAGCCCCAGCCCGGTTCTCCCGTGCCATCCGCTCGATCAGCACAGCGACGCGGGCGTCAACAGGCGGGCGTCCTCCGCGGCGGGGATAGGTCCACCGCCAGCGGACCAGCCGCCGGTGCCAGCGCGACAGCGTGTCCGGCGTCACCAGCCGGCTCATCCGCAGTGGTCCCGGGAGCAGCCGCGCCAGGGCGGCGATCACCATCCGGTCCGCCCAGTCCAGCTTCGGCTTGGGGTTCTGCCGCCGCAGCACCGCCACCTCCTGGCGCAGCACCAGCAGCTCGGCATCCTTCGACGCCGCCGAACGTGCCAGCAACGCCATCCACCCGGTCAGGCGGACGAAGACCAGGTAGAGCATCCGTACAGTCACAAGCCGGCGATACTGCCAGCCCTGGGGCGACTGCCGCAGTCATACTCGCAGGTCAGCATCCCTATGCACCGTTTTGGAAACCCACAGGCCCTTCCAGGGGAGCCGTTGTGTGCCGGGGCGCCGCCTGCCGCTCTTAGGCCCTGCCGGGCGACGGCGGCGTCGGCGCACAAGCTGTCCCCGCGGCTCGCCGCACCGGCCCGGCGCCACAACGATCAGCGCCAGGCACGCGGAGCTGCAAAAGCGCCATCCTCCCGCCGCCCCAGTGTGAAGCCGGGCAAGATCACAGCCCTTCTCTTAAGATCGCCCAGCGCTGTCCAGTGGGCCGCTTCTCCCCTGCTCACCGGGCTCCTCGTTCCGCGTGGGTCCGAGGTCATCGATGTCATATAGGGTCGTTGTCGGCAGATCCGTTAGCAAGATCGGCAGAGCGTCACGGGCGCGCGCTCGCTTGGTACCGGTTGCACGCGTGTCATCGGCTGTGGCTGCATTTCGAGGGGTGGTTACCGTCGTGGCAGCCCGGGCCGCTGCCGGGTGTCCGTTGGCGCTGCTGCGCCGGGATGCGCCGTATTCCAGCAGTAGAAGCGCCATGTCGTCGTGACCGTGACCGCCCGCGTGCCGGTGCACGGCCGTCAACAGCGTATCCAGTGCCTGGTCGCAGTCGGCGGCGAGAAGCGCCGCTGCGATCTCCTCCTCTGGGAGGAACTCTCCGCGCTGGTCACGGCTTTCGACCAGCCCGTCGGTGTAGAGCAGGAGCCGGTCGTCGGGTGACCAGCTTGCCGTGAACGCGGTGAAGTCATCCTGCAGGCCAAGCGGCAGGGCGGCCTGCCCGTCGGTCAGCGGCTGCAGGCCGCCGCCGTGACCCAGCAGCGGCGGGTGATGGCCGCAGTTGACGATGGTGAGCTCGCCGCCGGGGGCGATCTGGGCCAGCGCCGCGGTGACAAAGTCCTCCTCGCCCAGGTACGCCCTGATGGCCCGGCCGACCTCGCCCGCCACTTGCTCCAGGGCGGGCATCGCGACCGCGCTGCGCCGGAACGCGCTCAGGACGTGCCTGGCCAGCAAGATGGCGTCCAGGCCCTTTCCGCGGACGTCCCCGATGATCACCCGGATCCCGTGCCCGGTCGGGATGATCTCATACAGATCACCGCCGACCGAGGCCTCGCGGGTCGCGGAGCGGTAGCGGGCCGCGATGCTGATCCCGGTCATCTCCGGCGGCAATGGCGGAAGCAGCGCGAGCTGCGAGGCCTCCGCGATGGCGGTCATGCGGGCCAGGCGCTCCTCGCGCCGGCGGCGCAAACCCGCCACCACGACCGCCATTGCGCTGATAGCGCAGACCGCCGCAACCCGGGTCCAGTAGGCTGCCTCCACCGTGATGCCGTTCCTCCACCCGGTCCCAATGGCGAGCCCCACCGCGGCGCCCGCGAAGATGGCCGTCCGGCGTTCGTCAGCGACGGTGGCCACGATCAGCGGCGCTACGCTGAACAGCGCAGACACGCTCAGGCCTGTCAGCACATTGAGCGCGCCGAACAAGAGCAGCCACGAAGCCGCCGCGGCCATTGCGACATGCCCGGCCGGCAGGCGCGACCGCATCCTCACTTCGCCTCCCCCGTTGACACGAGCTTCATGGGCTACCCGCCACTTTCCCGAGCTCTGTGCCCGGTTCGGAACATGCTTGTGGCAGTGGCCGCCGCGGCGAGGGCAGGACACGCACCGGCCGATCGCCAGGCACCTGCCCGGCGCCATAGCTGCGTCGTGGAGGGTAGCACAACAGGGCCAGGCGCCGCAGGCGATTGGCACGACAAGTCCCGTGGCTGCACGCCGCGGACACGAACAAGGCCCCGGAAGGGCAGCTGACCTCAGGATCTGGTTCTCGAACTTCTCGTCTCTTACCCGGCGCGCCGCGGCCGCATGTGACCTCCAGACCTCAAAGCCCGCCCGTTCGCCGCCTTCAATGTCCCGGTGCTATGCGCACGCCCTGAGGAGCGCCTGCGCCGACCTGGCCGCCGCCGACGAACTGCCCATGATCAGCGGAATTACTTGATCGTGGCGCGTCCCCCCAGCGAGGGAATTTTTCGTGATTGCCCGCAACGAGCCCGCTACCAGTGGGTCAGCGCGCCTGGCGCTTGCGTGACATGCCCGATGCGCCGGACGCGAGGACATAACTATCGAGCGGGGCGGGCTAAGCAGACTCACGACGACCACAGGTGGCGTTCCCCGGAGTTCACCGAGCGGCCGGGTTGACGACATCGGGCTTGAACGCGGTGACGGCTCGTGTCGATATCGACCAAGATCAAAATCAGCTCCCCGTGCGGGGGCAACGAGCAGGCGGCGGCCAGGACCGCGGATGCAAGCGCAGTGGCGACGTTGCCGTGGCGCTCGGCGCGGCTGGGGCCGGGGGTCGCTGCGGGTGATTCATTCGCCCCCGGTCGATCCCGAAGCTGGATCGGCGGCCATTCTCAAGCGTGTGCCCTGATCCAATGCGGGCACCAGATGATAACCGGGAAGTCGCTAAGAAAGGATCAGCTGATTACACGCGGCGACGCCGGCCCCGGTGTTCCCCGAGTTACATCCGGTAACCTGTGGACGGGCTGTGAATAAGCCGGTGGATAACCGCCGCCGAATGCGGATAACTGCCCGCGTTCTGTGGATACCGTGTGGATAGCGGAAATACCTGGAATGTTGATGTCCCAGGGCGCCTGCAGCGGGTTGTCAGGTGCGCGGGAAGGCCCTGCTGGTCGCGACGCCCACGCACGGGGTTCGCATCCTGGAGGCGGGGGGTGGAGGATGCCCCCGGTAGGTGCTGATCGGCTTTCCGTCGGCCCAGCCGGACCGAGGGACGGGGACAGCACCGGGACGCCTTCGCGGCCGGTGCCCGGCACGGGCCGTTGCTGGCCGGCGATAAGCTGCTGAACCCGGCGGTTGATGGGACCGGCGCGTTACCTGCCAGCCTGTGGCGGTGGTCGGGCAGGCAGGGCGTGACCAGCGGCGCAGCTTGAGCGTATCGGGGACGCGCAGTCCGTGGCGGGTGAGGATGAGCGCGACCTGCAGGCGGGCGGCGGAGATGCCTGTCCGGCCGGGCGGCGGCGAGCATCCGGTGCCTGCCTTCTTGCACGATCTCATCTGGCCCAGGGGCAGGTCCTCGCGTCCGGCGCGCCGGGCGCGTCACGCAGACGCCTGGCACACCGACCCGCCGCTCCCCGCCAGCCCGGCAACAGGACTGCTTACCGGCCTTCTGTGGACAAGCATGTGGATCACTTGTGCAAAACCGCACCACGCCTGTGCGCACGCGGTGGAAATGCTGGGGATCGCGTCGCCAGGCCACGCTCATGAAATGGCCTCTAACAGGCAGAACACGACGCGCACCCCGTGCATGCAGATAAAAACCCGAATTGTCCACACGCCACGCCGCAAAGCTCATAACATTGACCGCATCTTTGTCCGGCCGTGATTTAGGGCCGGGACGGCGAAAGACTGACCGGCGCGTGCGCCAGGCCCCGGGGCAGGTCACCCGCAGCTGCCCGGCGCTCACCCCTGGCGCAACAGGAGGCTCGGCATGCAGATCAAGATCCGGCCAGACGACGCCCGCATGATCCAGAACAACGACTGGCAGCAGACGAACGACTGGCTGGCCGAACTGCGAGACGGTGGCGCTGCCAGGCCGCCCGGCGACGGCCAGTCTGAGCCGGACGGCGACGGCGATCCACGGCCAGAAGCCCGCGCCGGGGCTGAGGTCGACGCCCGCGCCGGGGTTGCGGCGCGGACTGTGATCGACGATCAGCTGCAGATGCCGATCACGTCGTGCCAGATAGGCTCGCACATCTCCTGGCATGCCGATATGGCAGCGCTCGGCGAGGCCGGCACCAGGGCCCGTGCGATCGCTGCCGACTGGCGCATCGACCCCGTCGGCCGGCTGGCCTGCCCCCGGTGCCAGCAGACTGACCCGGCTACCGGGCCTCCCGCCCGGTCGCGCTATAGGACCGCTACATGGCCATCGCCAGGGCCGCCCGGGTGGCCGGGAGGCCCGGCGGCGGTGCCGTCGGCAGCGCCGCGCCCGGAAGCAGCCGTGACCCCCGCCGCCCGGCCACCGCGGCTGCCAGCCCGCCGGAGCCAGTATGGCATCGCGAGTACCCGGCTGCTCAGGCCGTGCCGACGGGCCGGTGCGCTGATCGCCAGTCAGCGCCTCCGTTCCCGCGGCATGGTGCTGGATGCGGCCCGGGCCTGGCGTGGTTACGGCGGCCGATGGCACCCGCCTATGCCTGTGAGCACAGCGAGGGCCTGGTGATCGGGGAACGTGCTCGCGGCTGTACTCCTTGCCGCGATGAGATAGGCCGGGCGGCGATGCCCGCGCACCGGCCAGATCTGGCGGGCAGGACCGGCTGCCGCTGGCTGATGCTGGCCGCTGAGACGGCTGGCCTGGCGGGCGGCAGCGGGCGGCCATCGCCGGTTCCCAGCCCTGCGGACTGGGCCCGCCTGCCGCGCATCGCCACGCGCACGCTGGATGCGGACGCCGGATCGGTCCGCGCCGCCCGGGACTTCACCGTCGCCACCTTGCGCCGGTGGGAGGCGGCTGACCGCAGTCCAGACATCGCGATCGTCGTGTCTGAGCTGGTGACCAACGCGCTTCAGCACGCCCCGCCAGGCTTCGGCCATGCCCGGACGGGGCGGACGATCCGGCTCGGCCTGCTGCAGCCGGGGCCCTGCGTGCTGTGCGCGGTCGCCGACCCCAGTAACGCGGCTCCAGCGCCGCAAACGCGCGGTCCGCTTGCCGAGACCGGCCGCGGACTGCAGATCATCTGCGCGCTCAGCGACCGGTGGGGCTACACCGCGCCTAGCGAGACCGGGAAGGTCGTGTGGGCCCTGTTCTGCGGCTGACACCGCCTTTCCCCGGCCGGTAGCAAGCAGGCCAGGCCGCGACCGGGCACCGGAACCTGGCAACTCAGCCAAACCAGCCAGCGTGAACTATCCATCGTCGCTGGGCTACGTGCAGGCAGCCGAAGCGTACGCGGCCCGGAGCGTTCCTCCTAGGGGACCGTGCTTGGTCTCTGGCCGATCCGCGGCCGAGACTGACCCGAGACTGACCGGACACAGGCATTGGCGATCGATGATGGCGGAAATGGTACAGGCGATGATCGAATGTCCGGCGAGGTGCTGGAGGAGGAGGGTGTCCTGGTGGATCACAGTCTCTGATTTTCCGCGCGCCCTGACCTCCAGCCGATCTCATACCGGGTGGTCAGCGTGTCGAGGGTGGTGGGCGCCAGGACCCGCGTCCTGGTGGTGAGGAGGTCGGGGCATTCCTGTTCTGCCTGCTCGTAGTGGCCCTGCTGCGCGACCATCCAGTCGGTCTCCTATCGGCGGTCAGCGTGCCGGGGTTGTCAACGATCTAGGACCCGTATCTCGGCGGTGAGCATGTCGCGGTGTTCCTGGTCCGCCTCGGCACAGGGCGCTGGGCAGCAGGCCAGGCCGCGGCCCATTCGGAGCGTGATCAGAGTTCTGCTTCGGCTTCGGGGGGTTCGTGCTGGTGGCCGAATGCTGGGTCGGGCGGGAGGGTGGCTGCGCGCGGGCCGCCGGGGGCGCGGGCGCCGTGGATGAGCGCTGGGCTGCCGGCTGATCTGTCTGGTGTCACGGGGCTGGGCGGTTTGTGGCGCATGCCGCCTTGTCCGGCGGCCTCGATGATCAGCTGTTCGCTGGCACGGTCGATGTCCGCTGCGCGCTGCAGCAGGCCGGGGCTGGTGATGCCG
>Ga0116217_10002688_pt1 | contig 16476 bp, 14 predicted proteins | sample Sb_taG_6_FD_89697 | JGI IMG/M metagenome (GOLD analysis project Ga0116217, IMG submission 89697) | Peat soil microbial communities from Weissenstadt, Germany - Sb_50d_4_PS metaG | ecosystem: Environmental > Terrestrial > Soil > Wetlands > Peat | place: Germany: Weissenstadt | collected 2010-09-21 | reverse complement strand
CGGCGCACCGACGATGCGGAGAAATTGGCGAAGCTCAAGAAGCTTCTCGCGCTCTTCGGCGCGCCCATCAGCTTTGTCTTTGCCGTGCCGCAAGGCGAGGATCGCACGCTCTCGGCCGCGGCCGAACGCGCAGGCATCGCCTATCTCGGCACCGAGATCGGCGGCGGCGGCACCGTTCAGCCGCATGCGCTCAGGATCGCCGAGACGGGATTGGCGCGCGTGCTCATGGCGGCCGGCGTGCTCGCCCGCGCGCTCACGGACGAGCCGGCGCCCGAGACGCGCTTCATGCAGGTCGGCGGTGCTGACTACTTCGTCTATGCGCCGGAGAGCGGTCTCTTCGAGCCCGTCGTCGAGCTCGGCGCCGAGGTCAAGGCGGACGACGTCGCCGGCGCCATCCATTTCCCCGCGACTCCTTGGCGCGAGCCGGCGCTCGCCAGCTTCGCGCGCGCCGGACTCGTGATCTGCAGGCGCGTTCCCGGCCGCAGCGAGCGCGGCGACTGCCTTTTCCATCTCGCGACCGATATGGCTGCCGGCCGAGCGTCAAACCGAGCGGAGGGATAAGTCATGCAACTTGGACTTGCGGGCAAGGTGGCGCTCGTCACCGGCTCGAGCCGCGGCATCGGCCGCGGCATCGCCTTGGCCCTTGCCGAGGAAGGGGCGCGGGTGATGCTCACCGGGCGCGACCGGGGAGCCCTCGATGAGGTCGCGGGCGAGGTGAGGAAGCGCGGCCGCGAGGCGCACGTCCACGCCGGCGATTTGCGCGAGGCGGGCGAGGCCGAGCGGCTCGTCGCCGCGGTACGCGAGCGCTACGGGAGGCTCGATATTCTCGTCAATAACGCGGGTGCCACCAAGCGCGGCGATTTCTTCGCGCTCTCCGAGGAGGATTGGCAGGACGGCTTCGCGCTCAAGTTCTTTGCCCATGTCCGCCTGGCGCGCGCGGCCTGGCCGCTGCTCAAGGAGAGCAAGGGCTCGCTCCTTGCCATCGTCGGCGTCGGCGGGCGCACGCCGAGTGCGGATTTCACCATCGGGAGCACGGTCAATGCCAGCTGCCTCGCCTTCACCAAGGCGCTCGCCGACATCGGCAAGGGCTGTGGCGTGCAGGTGAACGCGATCAATCCGGGTGCGGTCGAGACCGCGCGCCTCAAGCGCAACCTCGCCGAGCTCATGGCCAAGACCGGTCTCGACGAGGCCGCGGCCAGGGAGCGCTTCCGTCTCGAGCACGGCAGCATCCGCATCGGCCGGCCCGAGGACATCGCCGGCCTCGCCGCCTTCGTCCTCTCGGAGCGCGGCCACTGGCTCCACGGCGCCATCATCGACATGGACGGCGGCCAGACGCGCACGCTTTAGGCTCGTCCTGCCGGCTTCCTTTCGCGCGCGCGTTGCCTATATGGCAATGGGGATCTCTGTCCCCGTGATCGGCGTCCCCGCAACAGGGAGGGCAACATATGCGCGAGAGAATTTGCATCTTGGCGGTCGCGGCTTTGCTTATATCAAGCCCGGCGTGGAGTGCCGCGAGCGTCGACCAAGGGACGGTGAGCCCGGAAGCGGTGAAGGAGCTCGTCCAAATGGCGATCGCCGGCGGCCAGACGTCGAAATCGGCGGCCAAGCCTCAGCCGACGCCCGAGCAGGTTCTCGCCGCCAAGAAGGTGACCCAAAGCGCATGCGCGGAGCTCTTCGCGCGCGTCGAGGCGCGCGGCGTCGCCGTGCCGGGGAGCTGCCAATAGCAGCACTCCAGCCGAGTAGGAGCCGCGCGCTTACGCGGGGCGTACCTCGAAGCGGCAGCACGCGGCCCCTTCGGCGCGGCATTGGGTCTCCTCGGCCATGAGCCGCGGCTCGGCCAGGCCGGCGGCGGCGGCGAGATATTCCATGGCGCCGATGAACATGCCGCCGAAGGCATAGCAGGTCCTGCGCTTAGCACCCGCGCCATATTCGAGCGCGTAGCAGGAGTGCTCGAGCCGGATCGCGGCGCGGCCCGCGCGCGCGTCGACGGCCTCGACCGCGAAGCGGCCGTAGCCGCGCTCCGTGAGGCGCTTCAGGTAATGGCAGAAGACCTCGACGCCGGCGAGCCCGTGGCTCAGCGCCTCGCGCTCGCACCAGAGGCGTGCCGCGCGCGCCGCTGCGGTGTGGAAAAGCTCCGCCGTCGCGGCGATCCCGAAGCGCTTCTCCATCTCCATCTGAATGAAGACGTAGTAGTGGCGCGGGATGAGGATCATGGGCTGGCCATCGACCGACCAGCCTCCCGTTTCCGGGTCGACCACGACCGGCACCGGCAAGTCCGACATCTTCGCCTCCTGCGGTAGCCGCTGATGAGTGCCGCGATCAGGCCGGCACGCGCGGGCTCTCGAGCGCCAAGCCCAGGCTCTTCGCCGCCGCCAGGATCTCGCGCCAGGTCTCGGCGTCGAGCGGCACACCCTCCGCGATGCGCTGCGCGCGCGAGAGGCGCTCGGGATCGCCGGGGATGAGCACCGGCTCGTCGGGCTTCAACGGCGGGGAGAGGGTGACGTAGCCGGTGATCGCGCGGATCTCCTCCTCGATCCAGCTGCGCTCCGCAAGCCGCGCGGGATCGATCACGAAGGTGAGCATGCTATTGGTGATGGTGCCCTGGCGCTGATTCTCGGGCTTGAGCGTGCCGCCGCCTCCGACCGCACCCGCGAGCAGCTCGCAGATGAAGGCGAGCGCATAGCCCTTGTGCTCGGCGAACGGCATCATGGCGCCGCGCGGCTCTTGGAACATGACGTTCGGGTCGCTGGACGGCTTGCCCTTGGCGTCCATCACGAGTCCGGCGGCGAGCGCCTCGCCCCTGTTCCTGGCGACGCGCACCTTTCCCATCGCCACCTTGCTCGTCGCCATGTCGAGGATGACGGGACGGCCGGGCTCCGCGGCGGGGACGGCGACGCATACGGGATTGGTCGAGAGCCGCGCGTCGCCGCCGCGGTGGGGGGCCACGAGTGCCGCGTGGCCGTGGACGTTGACGAAGTGCACCGACACGAGGCCGGCCTCGGCGCAGAGCTCGCCGTAGGTGCCGACGCGTCCGATGTGGTGGGCGTTGCGCAATGCCGCGACGGCAATCCCGCTTTCGCGCGCCCGGGCGATGGCGAGCTTGGTCGCCTCGCGCGCCACCACCTGGCCGTAACCGCGCTCGCCGTCATAGACGAGGATCGCACCCTCCTCCTTCAGCACGCGGCCCTTGTTGTTGGGCACGATCGTGCCGGCGTTGAGATTGGCGATGTAGCGGGGAATCATGCCGACGCCGTGGCTGTCGTGTCCGCGCAAGTTGGCCTCGACAAGATGGTCGGCTACGATGCGCGCCTCCGCTTTAGCACTCCTGCCGGCTTCGAAGATGCGCGCGGCTGTCGCGCGCAGTTCCTGGTGATCGATCAGCATCGCGTCCTTTCCTCCGCTTTGGTCCAGCGTTCGACACTTAGCACGACCGGTAGCGCGCGCGGGAGTCCCCCTGGCGGCCCCGGCGCAAACCTGCTCAGCTCGGGAGGTGAGCGGGCGGCCCCGGCTCGTGCCAATAGTAGACGACGACAAAGGCCGCGGTCGCGAGGACCAGGATGATGATACCGACCACGCCGGGCCAGCCGAAGAGGTGCCAGGCAGGTGCCGGGACCACGCCTCCCGCGCTCCCGCCTACGTAATAAAAGGGGACGTAGAGCCCGACGGCCGAGGCGCGCGCCTCGCGGGCAACGGCGACCAGATAGCTCGTGGCGCAGATCTGCGCCACGAACCCGCTTGCCGCGATGATGGCGAGCCCGGCGATCACGACGGGGAGCGAGGGCAGCAAGGTCACCAAGAGGCCGACTCCCCAGAGGCAGAAGGCGCCTCCCGCAACGGTGCTGCGGCCGTAGCGGCCGATGACGCGACCCGCCGGTGGGCTCACGGCGACGCCCAAGAGATAGACGATGAAGATCGAGCCTAGGCCGGCCGGCGAGAGGCCGAAGGGCGGAGCCGCGAGATAGAAGTTCACGTAGGTGAAGCCGGCGACGAAGGAGAAGAGAACGGCGAAACCGACCGTGAAGGTCGCGACGAGGCGGCGGTTCGTCAGGTTGCGGGCCATGCTGTTGAGTGCGGTCGCCAGCCCCGCGGCGCGCATGAAGTGCCGCTCGCGGGGCAGGAAGAGGCCGACGACGATGGCCGAGACGACGGTCACCGCGGCGAGCACGAGGAAGGCGCTGCGCCAGCCCCAGAGCTCGCTCGCGAGCCCGCTGATGAAGCGCCCGAGAAAGCCGCCGAGTGCCGCCCCCGCCATATAGATCCCCGTGACCGCCGGCACCTCGGCGGCCGACCACTCATCGCCGATATAGACGACGGTCACCGCGAAGATGGGCGGCAGCAGCAGGCCCTGCACGAAGCGCAGGACGATGACCTGCTCGAGGCTGGTGGCAAGCGCGATGAGCGCGGTCGGGACGACGAGGAGTGCTATGGCGCTCACGATGATGCGTTTGCGCCCCATGAGGTCGGCAAGGATGCCGACGAAGGGAGCGACCAGGGCAATGGCGAAGGTGGTGGCGCTCACGGTGAGGCTCACCGCGGCGGGGCTTGCCGCAAAGGTGCGGGCGAAGAGTGGAAGCAGCGACTGGGTGGCATAGAGGTCGAGAAAGGTGCAGAGACCGGCCAGCGCCACGGCGAGTCGTCGCGGATCGGAAAACATGATGCGCCCCGCCTTAGCCCTTCCTTGCCTTTAGCCTGCCATATCCGTCGGCCCTTGCGCGAGGAACGAAAGCCGGAGAGGGCCGCGAAATTCGCGCCGCCAAGGGCGAGGCGGGCTTGGCGCGGCGCGCCGCGGCGGGTGCGGACCACGATCGGCGGCGAGGGTCACGGCATGGCAGCCATGCGCGCATCGTGCGCAGCTTTCGGTTCTCCCGCCCCCGCGATCTCGCCATAATCCCTTAGTACCGACTTTCGCGAGTTCGTGAGTCGCCGGAAGGCGCGCTGCGCGCGCCCGGGTCCTGACCGGCGACGGCTGGGGAGAACGGCATGGCAGGGGCTGCGGCGGGGGAGCTCTACTCGCCGAGAGCTGCGGCGCGAGCTGCCGCCGCCGGGCTCGCGGCGCTCTTCGTCGGCATCGGGCTTGCCCGCTTCGCCTACACCCCGCTTATCCCGGCCCTCATCGCCGCGGCCTGGTTCACCCCGCCCGAAGCCGCCTATCTCGCGGCGACCAACCTCGCCGGATATCTCTTGGGCGCCGTCTTCGCGCGCACGATGGCACAGCACTTGCCGCTCCCCGCCGTGATTCGCGCGGCCATGCTGGCGGCCGTGCTCTCGTTCGTCGCCTGCGCCTGGCCGGCGAGCTTTCTGTGGTTCTTTCCTTGGCGCCTCCTCTCGGGCATCGTGGGCGGCATCCTCATGGTGCTCGTCACCTCGTCCGTGCTTGCCCGCACGCCGTCGGCCTGGCGCGGACGCGTCGGTGGTGCGGTCTTCAGCGGCGTCGGCTTCGGCATCACGGCGGCGGGCACCGTCGTGCCGGCGCTCGCGCGCGAGGGTCTCACCACCGTCTGGCTGGCGCTCGCCGCGGTCGCGGCACTCTTGACCGCCGCGACTTGGCGGAGCTGGACGGACGAGCCGCGGCACGTGGCCAAAAAGAGGATCGCAGGCGGCAGCCTGCGCGTCTTCGCTCCGTTAGCACTCTTGATGCTGCTTTATGTCTGCGATGCGATCGGCTTTGTGCCGCATGCCGTGTTCTGGATCGACTATGTCGCGCGCGGGCTTGGGCTCGGCCTCGCGGTGGGCGGGCTCTATTGGGTCGCCTTCGGCGTCGGTGCCGCGGTGGGGCCGTTCCTCGCCGGCATTCTCGCCGACCGTGCGGGAATCGCGACGAGTCTGGTGCTCGCCTTGGTGATCAAGGGGCTCGCGGTGGCGTTGCCGGTCTTCGCTCATGACGGCTTCAGCTTGGCCCTCTCCTCGCTCGTCGTCGGCGCGTTGACGCCGGCGGTGCCCGCCCTCATTTCGGGGCGCGCGGTCGAGCTCGTGAGTGCTGCGCACGCGCCCCAAGCCTGGGCCTGGCTCACCGTCGCCTTTGCGCTGGCCCAGACCGCGGCCGGCTACGGGCTTGCCTTCCTCTTCGCGCGCACCGGCTCCTACCACCTGCTCTTTGCCCTGGGTGCTGCCAGCCTTGCCTTGGCCGCACTCCTCGCCGTGCTCAGCTCGGGTCGGATAAGCATTTGATCTCCATATAGGTTTCAGCACCCCCGATCGCCTCGGGGAGGACGCGTTGCAGCGCACATAAAAAAGGTATAAAGACACGCGCTCTCGCTCACCAGATGGACCGCATGGCGCAGCTCACCGCGGAAGAGAGCGCGGGGAATCGATCCAAGGCGCAACAGGGCCTCATCCTGGGCGCGCTCGGCGTTGTCTACGGCGACATCGGAACCTCCCCCCTCTACACCGTCAAACAATGCTTCGATGCCGGGACGGCCGTGAGCCGCGAGAGCGTGCTGGGCGTGCTTTCGCTGATCGCCTGGGCGCTCATCATCGTCGTGGCACTCAAGTACGTCGTCGTCATCATGCGCGCGGACAACCGCGGCGAGGGCGGCATCCTGGCCCTCACGGCGCTGGCGCTGAGGACGGCGAGCCGGCGCGGCCGGCGTCACCGCCTGATCCTCGCCGCCGGCTTGGTGGGGGCCGCGCTTTTCTATGGCGATGGGGTGATCACTCCTGCCATCTCGGTGCTCTCGGCGGTCGAGGGGCTGAAGGTGGCGACCCCGCTTTTCGATTCCTACGTGATTCCGATCACGGTGCTGCTGCTCTTGGCGCTCTTCCTAATCCAGCGTCGCGGCACCGCGCGGGTGGGCAGCCTCTTCGGTCCGGTAATGGCGCTTTGGTTCATCTCGATCGGCGTTCTGGGCGCCGTCGAGCTCGCTGTTCAGCCGACCATCCTCTTGGCACTCAACCCGCTCCATGGCCTCCGGCTTCTGCTCGCCGATCCGTGGCGCGGATTCATACTGCTCGGCGCCGTGGTGCTGGCAGTCACGGGGGCCGAGGCGCTTTATGCGGACATGGGCCATTTCGGCCGAGCGCCGATCCGCGCCACCTGGTTTTGGATCGTCTTTCCGTGTCTGCTTCTCAACTATTTCGGCCAAGGCGCCTTGCTGCTGAGGACTCCCGAGGCGCTCGACAATCCCTTCTACCGGCTCGCTCCCCCATGGGCGCTCTATCCGCTCGTCGTGCTGTCCTCGATGGCGACCGTGATCGCCTCCCAAGCGGTCATCTCGGGCGCCTTCTCGATGACGCGACAGGCCGTGCAGCTCGGTTACCTGCCGCGCCTCAACATTCGCCACACCTCCGCCGAGGAGGCCGGCCAGATCTTCGTCCCCACGGCCAATTTTTTCCTGCTCGTCGCGGTGATCGCCTTGGTTCTCGGCTTCAAGTCCTCGAGCAATCTCGGTTGGGCCTACGGCATCGCGGTGACCGGCACCATGTCGCTCACCACCATGCTCGCCTGCGTCTACATGGTGGGGGTAGCGGGGTGGAGTCCGCTCGTGGCCGTTCCCCTCTTCGGCTTTCTGCTCACGGTCGACCTTTGCTTCTTTGCCGCGAACATGCTCAAGGTCGAGCAGGGCGGCTGGTTCCCGCTCTTGGTGGCGACCCTCCTCTATATCCTGATGTCGAGCTGGATGCGCGGCCGCGCCGTGCTGTTCGCCCAACGCGGCAAGAACGCGCTCCCGCTCGACACCTTCCTCAAGTCGATCCGGCCCGGCCATCCCGAGCGCGTTCCGGGGACCGCGATCTTCATGACCGGCAACATCGACCAGGTACCGGCGGCGATGCTGCACAACCTCAAGCACAACAAGGTGCTGCACGAGCGGGTAGTGCTCATGACCGTGCAGACCGAGGACATTCCCCGCGTGCCGGAGGAGCAGCGGATCGAGATCCGCCATCTCGACCACAACTTCCACACCATTACGGTGCGTTACGGCTTCATGGAGGAGCCGAATATTCCGCGCGCACTCGCCCAGTGCCGCGTGCTCCAGTTCCGCTTCAATCTGATGGAGACCTCGTTCTTCGTCGGGCGGGAGAAGATCCTGAAGGCGAAACGCTCGCCGCTGTCGCGCTGGCGCCAGGAGATTTTCATCCTGCTCTCCAACACCATGTTGAGCGTAACCGACTTCTTCCATATTCCCTCCAACCGCGTGATCGAGCTCGGCGGCCAGATCGAGGTCTGATCGGCGTCGGGAGGCAGTTGGACCGCCGGAGGCACCCCGCTCGTGCCAGGAGGGGCACCCTTTCATTCGCGCGCTTCGGCACCCTATATATATGAGACCGTCCCGCCGACTGCGGCGCGCTCGCCGAGGCGGTCGCAGGTATCAGGCCGGAAGGCGGCGCGGCTCGCGATTCGCACGCGCGGTACCGGCAAAAGGGTGAAGAGATGCGCGGGATTAGGCTCGGGCGCCTCGTCTTGATTTTGCCCATGCTCATGTTGCCGTTGGCGCTTCCACGCGCGGCAGCACCCCAGCCCGGCGCGCCTGCGGAGAGCGCCTCTCTCGCCGGGCAGCTTCTGATCGCCTCGCCCGAGATCGGCGATCCTCGCTTCCGCCACACCGTGATCCTCATGGTGCGCCACAATCGAGACGGCGCGCTTGGCATCGTTATCAACCGACCGGTCGAGGAGCGCTCGCTCGCCAGCCTGCTCGAGGCGATCGGCGAGAGCGGCAAGGGGGTCGAGGGGAGCGTGCGCATCTTTGCAGGCGGCCCGGTCCAGCCTGCTATCGGTTTTATCCTGCACACGAGCGACTATCACCGCTCCGGGACCATCGATATCGACGGGCGCGTGGCGATGACCACGAGCCCCGACATCCTCAAGGACATCGGCGCCCACAAAGGCCCCAAGAAGAGCCTCGTCGCCTTCGGTTACGCGGGCTGGGCTGCCGGCCAGCTGGAGAACGAGCTCGCGCGCCACGACTGGTTCACCGCTCCCGGGGATCCCAAGCTGATCTTCGACGATGATCGGGACCAGCTGTGGGACGACGCCATGGCTCGCCGCACGCTCGATCTGTGAAGCGGCACGCTCCTCCCGCCGCGCGGGCGCGACACCTTAGGTCGGGGGTGCCTCCGCCTCGCCGGCCTTGGCATCCCCGTCGTCGTCCGGGTGCCGAGCGAGGGGTGCCGCGGCTGATCCCGGCTTCCCGCGCCCAGCCGCGAGCGCCTCGGCCAGCGCCTCGAGGTTGCGCACGCTGACCTCGCGTTGGGGGAAGGGCATCTCGATTCCGGCTTTGCGGAAGGCGTCGTCGATCGCGAAATGGAGATCGCTCGCGACGAAGCTACGCTGCTCCACGTCGCCGATGAAGACGCGCAACTCGAACTGAAGCGCGCTCTCGCCGAACTCGGTGAACAGAACATGGGGTGCCGGCCAGCTCAGGACTTGGCCGTGCTCGCGCGCGCACGCGAGCATGATGTCGCGCACCTTGCCGGTATCCGAGCCGTAGGCAACCCCCGCCTTGAGGTCGACGCGGCCGTATTTGTCGCGATGCGTCCAATTGATCACCGCCCCCGACAGAAGCTCCGAGTTCGGGACGATCACCGAAGCGCGCCTGAAGGTCTCGATCTCGGTCGCGCGCACGCTGATGCGCGTGACGAAACCCTCGTGCTGACCGACCACGACCCAGTCGCCCACCTTGATCGGCCGCTCGATGAGGAGGATGAGGCCGGAGACGAAATTATTGACGATGTTCTGCAGCCCGAAGCCGATGCCGACGGAAAGGGCGCCGGCGATGATCGCGAGATTGGAGAGATTCAAGCCCAGCGTGGAGGTGGCGAATAAGGCCGCGAAGACGAAGCCGATGTAGCCGACGAGTGCCGAGAGCGAATGGCGCACGCCCGGCTCGAGCCGCGTCTGGGGCAGGAGCTTCTCGTTGAGGAGCCGCTGGAAGAGCCGCGTGACCGTCCAGACGGCGACGAAGACCAGGATCGACAGCAGGATGTCGACGAGCGAAATCCTGATGCTGCCGATCACGATTCCGCGCAAGGCGTTGCCCCGCCACATCCCCAAGGCGCTGCTGGGCACGCCCCAAAGCCGCAGGGTCAAGCCGATCCCGAGGAGGATCAAGAGGAGGTCGAGGGCCGCCTCGGCCCAAAACGCGAGGAGGTGGCTGCCTTGCTCGGTGAGCGCCAAGGCGCGGCGCGCGCGCAAGGAAAGCGAGCCGTCGGAAGCGAAGAGAAGCGTCAGCAGCTCGCGCAAGAGCGTGCGCAAGAGGAGGAGGGCGCCCACGACCACGCCCGTGATCACCACGCGCGAGACGATGTGTCCGGCGAGATTGGCATAGCCCGAAAGCGCCAGAACGGGAACGGCGACGAGAGTCGCGCCGATCGCAAGCCGGAGCGCCGGCCAAAGCCATCGTGCCCGCTCCGGCTTGTGCTCTGCGCTCTCTCCGGCGCTCCCGCGCTCCTCGATCTGCCAAAGCCGGCGCTCGAGGAGCGCCAAGGTGAGGCCGGCGATGATCGTGTCGAAACCGAGCCCGAGCAGGTTGAAGAATTCCCGCGCCTCGGGCCTCAGCGTTTGCGTGGCAATGCGGATGCCGAGCGTCACCGCCGCGGCGGCCGCAAGGGCCGTCAGCCGCCGCGCGAGCGTGCGCGAGGAACCGGCGCCGAAGGGTACGATGCGCCAGCTCGGTGCCTCGGGTGCCAAGGCGGCACCCGCGAAGGACGAAGTGAGCGAGAAGAAAATGATGCCGACGAGGGCACCTTCCACCATGTGCGCGAAAAGGCCCGTCACGATCTCCTCGTCGAGCAGCACCGCGATGAGCGCGAGCAGCCCGATCGCCGGCAAGAGGCCCCGCGCCAGTCCCTCGGCCGCCGCCGCGAGCACGCGGCGCGCGTAGGAGGGATCGGCGATGTCGCGCCGGTGGCCGTAGCGGCGAAGCAGCCAATTGCGCAAAGGCCAGCCGACGCCGAGTGCTAGAAGGCCGATCAGGCCGATCCAGGCGAGGTTCACCGACTCGAGCTCCGAGAACGGGCTCGAGCGCCACCACTCGATCGGCGCATTCGCGAGCTGGCGGAGGACCTCGCCGGATTCCCGCGCGGCCGCCGCGAGTGCGGGGGCCGAGAGCGGGGGCGGCTCGCTCGCGAGCAGCATCTGAGCGATGCGCTGGTTTTCGATGCGCGTGATGTCGAGCTCGAGCGCGCCGGCGCGCGCGATGGCGAACTCGACCAGCTTCAGCCGCGCGTCGTAACGGGCGACGGAGGCCGAGAGCTGCGCGCGCTCGCGCGCCACGTCGGGCGGCTCCGGCGGCTGGTTCGCGGCGGGCGCCGCGCCGAGGGCCGCGAGCTGGTCGGCCAAGGGCTTGCGTTGCGCCGTCGCCTCCGCGCGGGCCGCGACCGCGGCCTGACGCACGGCCGCGATCTTGCTGCGCAATTCGTCGAGCTCGGCACGCGTGATCTCGGGGTTGCCGAGTGCGGACTGTACCGCATCGAGCGACTTCCCCCACTCCTCCGCCAGCTGACTGGAAGCGCGCTGCTGCCCGCCATCCGTCGGGCGCTGGGCAACCGCGGCAGATGCTGAGAGCGCCAGCGACAGCAAAAGGAAAGCGGGAAGGAGGGCGCGCAGGAACGGGCTCACCTGAAGCTCAACCTCGGTTGGGAAAATCCCTTCCTACACCGTCAGCCGCCCCGGAGTCACGCGCCCGAGACTTCTCACTCGAAGGCAAAGGCCGCCATCGAGAGCGCTCCGTGGCTGAAGCTGCGGTGGAGCCGCCTGCCGCGCGCAGCCGGCCCGCCCGCGCCGAAGGCGACGAAGAAGGGCAGGAAATGCTCCTCGCGCGGATGTACGCGCGACGCCGCGGGGGCCTTCAGACGATAGTCGACGAGGCTTTCCTCGTCCCCGGCTTCGGCCGCCTCGGCCAGCCAGGCATCGAAGGCGGCGACATGGGGAAGCGGGGGCGCATCGGGCGCGCTCGCGCGGAACTCGCCGAGATTGTGCGTCGCTCCGCCGCTGCCGAGGATGAGGATGCCCTCCTCCCTGAGCGGTGCCAACGCGCGCCCGACGGCCACATGGTGCGCTGCCCCGCGCGGCATCTGCACCGAGAGCTGGGCCGTCGGGATGTCGGCCTTGGGGTACATGAGAAGAAGCGGGACCCACGCGCCATGGTCGAGACCCTGTGCCGGATCCTTTTCGCAACTGAAGCCCGTCTCCTCGAGACGGCGAGCCGCACGCGCGGCAAGCGCCGGCGCGCCAGGGGCGGGATAGCGGAGCTCATAGAGGGGGGCGGGGAAGCCATAAAAATCATGGATGGTCTCGGGGCGGACGGCCGTGCTCACCGCCGGGTCGCGCGTTTCCCAGTGCGCCGAGATGCAGAGAATGGCCTCGGGCCGGCCGAGTGCTGTGCCGAGGCCTTCGAGGAAATCGCGCGCAGGGATGGGCGTCAGCGGCAAGGTCGGCGCGCCGTGCGAGACGAAGATGCTGGGCAGCCTCTTCATGGCCGTCTCCCTACTCTCGTTCGTATTTCCTTTGCCCTAGGCGCGGAATCATGGGTGCGTGATACACCCCCCACCCTCACCCTCCCCCTCAAGGGGGGAGGGGAAGTGCATGGCATGGCAACAAAGTCCCCCTCCCCCTCGAAGGGGGAGGGTGGGGTGGGGGTGACGCTCGAATTTGCGAGAGTTGGCACTAGCATTTGTCTACGACGATTCTTGCAAGCCTTGACCGGTTGAGAGCAAGGCGTGGGTGGAGACGACGCCTCAAGGCAGGTCGACGAGCACGATCTCGCTCTCCTCCTCGATGCCGATCTCGAGCCTCAGTTCGTTCGCTATCGCGAGTCCGTCGCGCGCCTTGGCGGCGATCCCGTTCACGCTGATCCGCCCGCGCGGCGCCACGAGATAGGCGCGGCGGCCGGGCTCGAGCGCGTGCGTGAGCTTGCTGCCGGCCTCGGCTGACGCGCAAAGCAGTGCCGCATCCTGATGGATGGGGAGCGCCTCGCTGCCGTGATGGGTGCTGCGGCCCGAGGCGAGCACGACGAAGCGCCCGGCGCGCAAGTCGGAGGGAAAACTCCGCGTGCCCCAACGCGGCTTGAGGCCTTCAGCGGCGGGCTCGATCCAGATCTGGAAGAGCTCGGTCGGCTCGGCCTCGAGATTGTACTCGGAATGCACGATGCCCGCACCTGCGCTCATCACCTGCACGTCGCCCGCCTCGGTGCGGCCGCGGTTGCCGAGATGGTCCTCGTGCGTGACCGCTCCCCGCCGGATGTAGGTGATGATCTCCATGTCGCGGTGGCCGTGGGGCGCAAATCCGCCGCGCGGCTTGATGCGATCGTCGTTCCACACGCGCAAGGGCCCGAAGCCGGTGCGCGCCGGATCGAAGTAGCTCGCGAAGCTGAAATGGTAGCGCGCGCTGAGCCAGTCGTTGTCGAAGCGGCCCAGCTTCTCGAAGGGACGAAGCTCGATCATGCCGCGACTCCATAGTTGCGCGCCCGGTCGTGGGGGGCCGCGAAATCGAGAGCGGGCCCCTTGGGCACGATGCCGGTCGGATTGACGGTCTTCTGGCTGGCGTAATAATGCCGCTTGATGTGGTCGAGATCGACGGTGGCCGCCACCTTCGGCACCTGGTAGAGCTCGCGCGCATAGTTGGAGAGGTTGGGATAGTCGACGAGGCGGCGCAGATTGCATTTGAAGTGGCCGTGGTAGACGGCATCGAAGCGCACGAGCGTGGTGAAGAGCCGCCAGTCGGCCTCGGTCGGCCTCTCGCCTACGAGATAGCGCTGGCGCGAGAGCAGAGCCTCGATGCGCTCGAGTGCTGCGAACAACCCGTCGAAGGCCTCCTCGTAGGCGGCTTGCGTGGTCGCGAAGCCGGCGCGGTAGACGCCGTTGTTGATGCGCTCGTAGACGAGCGCGTTGATCTCGTCGATGCGGCCCCGCAAGGCCCCCGGATAGAAGTCGACATCGGCGCTCCCCCAAGCGTCGAATGCGCTGTTGAGCATGCGGATGATCTCGGAGGACTCGTTGTTCACGATTTTGCGCGAGCTCTTGTCCCACAGCACGGGCACGCTCACGCGGCCGCTGTAGCCGGGCTTGGCGAGGGTGTAGATCTCATGGAGAAAGCGCTTGCCGTTGGCGTGGTCGGGGGTGGCGCCGGGATAATCGGAGAAGGCCCAGCCCTGGGCCCCCATCAAGGGATCGACGATCGAGAGCGAGACCACCTCCTCGAGGCCCTTGAGCGCGCGAAAGATGAGCGTGCGGTGCGCCCACGGACAGGCAAGCGAGACATAGAGGTGATAGCGGCCGGGCTCGGCCTTGAAGCGCGAGCTGCCGTCGGCGGTGACCCAATCGCGGAATTGCGACTCGCTGCGCACGAAGCGGCCGCCGCTCGCGCGCGTGTCGTACCATTGGTCGTGCCAGACGCCGTCGATCAAGAGGCCCATGCGTCACCTCCGCTTCCGCAGCCCTCATCCGCGTAGATGGGTCCTGCCCGGGCATTGTCCAGAGCGGTATTGGCGCGGTAAGTGGGGCACCAACGGCATACCGGCGCCTAAGGCGTGGGCCAGCGCGAGGCAGCGAAGATCGGCTCGCCCGCGAGCCAGCGGCGCGCTGCGTCGGGCTCCTCGAGTGCCGCGAGGAGAGCCGAGAAGAGATCGAGCGGCTCGAGCGCGCGGCCCGCATCGACCATGCCCGCAAGCAGGCCGGACTCGACGAAGTTGAAGATCGCCCAACGCATCGCGTAGACGGGTGGGAGGACCTTCTCGCCGAACGAGGCGCGCCGGCACGCCTCCGCATCCATCGATTCGAGCCCTCGGCAGTTGAGCGGCCTCGCCTCGTAGACCGAGCAGCGCTCGTCCTTCAGCATCGGGCAGGACAGGCGGACGGCGAGGCGCTCGTCCTTGCTCAGCGCCGATGCCTCACGCAGCCGCGCTAGAAGTGCCGTGCGCTCGGCGCTCGCGAAGCGGTCGCGGACGTGCTGGGCGAGGCGGAGGACCTCGGCGGGGCTGGCCGCCACGCTGATGTGGCAGCAGTGGCCGCAGCCCGCACGGCACGCGATCGGCCGCGAGGGCGGTGCGATCTTGCGCCCCTCGGCGGCGAGACTCTCGGCGAGTGCCGCGGCCTCGGCTGCCAGCGCGAAGAGGTCGGCCGGCCGCGCGTCCTCGGCCATGATCTCGCGCGCCGCCTCGCGCATGGCGAGCCCGCCGCGCTCCTCGAACTTGAGCTCGGGTCGATCGACGATGAGCGTCGTGACGCGGTTGCGCGCCCGCGCCGCCGCACCCGCCGCGAGGCTCCTCGTTTTGCGCTTTCTCCGGCTCATGGCGTCATTGCATCGATAATCGATCCGAAAGCAAGTATCCAGCGCAGAGGACGCTGAGGATGCGACGCCAAGGGCGTCGCATCAGAGGACGCAGAGGTCAGAGGCTGTTCACGAGCCGCGTAATTCCGTCGCGCATATGAGCCACAATGAAATTCAAAATATAGCCAAGCTTGTATCCGCCAAGGCGAAGGTAGCTCAAAAGTTGGCCGCGGTGGACGGGAGCAACCTTTTCAATGGCCTTTAGCTCGACGACGACCCGATCGTTCACCAGAAGGTCTATACGATAGGCATTGTCAATGACGAGCGACTCATAGCGAATGGGGACCAGTACCTGCTTCCGGACGGATAATCCCTGTCTTTCCAATTCATACGCCAGACAAAGCTCGTAAGCACTTTCAAGGAGCCCCGGCCCCACGGCCGAGTGAACTTTCATCGCCGAGCTGATGATAAGCTCACCGATCTCGTTCTCGGTCATCCTCCGCGTCCTCCGCGCATCCTCAGCGTCCTCTGCGTTAAAATCATGCTTTACTTAGCTCCCGATCGTACGTCTCATGAAGGCGACGATGTCGTCCGAGGGGACGGCCAGCCCGACGGGCGGCTGAGGTGCTGCCTTGCTGCCGGATTCGCCGAGGAGGAAGCTCGCGATCATGCCGATCACGCGCCCCTCGCGATCCAGGACCGGCCCGCCCGAGTGCCCCGGCTCGATCGGCATGGCGAGCGCTACCGCATTGTCGTAGCCGTAGTCGTTGTAGCGGATGCGCCGCGCGAGCCGCGGGTCGATGATGCGGCCGACGCTGACGATGCCGCCGTGATGCTTCGGCGTGCCGATGGCGAGTGCCGCCTCGCCTGCCGTGAGCCGCGCGCTGTCGGCGAAGCGCGCCGCCTGCATGCCCGGGAAGGGGTTGATCTTGATGAGCGCCAACTCGCGCTGTCGCTCGACCGCGACGACGCGCCCGCTGAAGCGCCGGCCGTCAAGGGTGATCACCTCGGCCTTGAACTTGGTGGAATTGGCGATATGGGCGGCGGTGACCACATATCCGCGCGCATCCGCGATGAAGCCGCTCGCGAAATTGAGCACGTTGGAGGGGGCGCTCGAGAGCTCGCTGCGCGGAACGGGCGTCTCGTTCTCCGCGAGGATGCGGACGCGGACATAGATTCCGGCATTGCGCTCGGCGACCGCGCGGAAGTCGGGGAAGTCGGTGCCCGGCTCGGGTGGTGCCGGGTAGCTCAGCGCAGCCGGCTGTTCGACGAGG
>Ga0116217_10002687_pt1 | contig 16497 bp, 12 predicted proteins | sample Sb_taG_6_FD_89697 | JGI IMG/M metagenome (GOLD analysis project Ga0116217, IMG submission 89697) | Peat soil microbial communities from Weissenstadt, Germany - Sb_50d_4_PS metaG | ecosystem: Environmental > Terrestrial > Soil > Wetlands > Peat | place: Germany: Weissenstadt | collected 2010-09-21 | reverse complement strand
GATCTGTCCGCGATACTGCATGACTTCCCGGGTGCCGGCGTGCTCGACGACACTCCGCGGAAATTCCTCGAGGCGCGCCACCATCGCAAGCGGAATCGCGACCCGCCCCTCGACCCCGTTCTCGGCCAGGAGGAGCGCACGATCGTCCGAGACTCCCGATGTGCCGGCTGGGCCGTGCCCTTCGTCAGTAGCGGGCGCGTGCGCTTCCGCGATGACCCTGGCTTTTTGTGCCAGTCCCAGCACGTCCAGGATCAGCGCCACCCGCCCGTCGCCCATGATGGTGGCGCCCGAGTAAGCATTGATCCCCTTGAGTTGCCTGCCCAAGGGCTTGACCACGATTTCCTGGGTGTCGATGATTTCGTCGACAATCAGACCAAACTGCCGGGTGTCGGCCTGCAACACGACGATGTTGACCGCAGTGGAGCGACGGGCGGAGGTTCCGGCTTGATCCTGGATTCCCAGTTCCCGGTCAAGGTAAACCAGGGGCAACAAACGTCCGCGCAGGCGATAGACGGGAGCTCCATGGACCAGTTCAATCCCTTTGCCAGGCTCATCCGATTCCAGGCGCACCAACTCCAAAAGGCTGACTTGGGGAATCGCAAAACGCTCGCCGCCGCAAGTCACGATGAGGGCCGGAATGATGGTCAGAGTCAGCGGAATTTTTACGCGCACCGTGGTGCCCCGTCCTGGCGTCGACTCGACGTCGACCGCCCCCCCGATTTTCTCGATGTTGGTTTTCACCACGTCCATGCCAACCCCGCGCCCGGATACCTGGGTGACTTTTTCGGCGGTGGAAAATCCAGGAAGAAAGATTAAGTGAAAGATGTCCCGGTCGGGCAGGAGCGCGGCCTGCTGAGCGGTGATGAGGCCGCGCTCAATCGCCTTCTGCCGGATGCGGTCGCCGTTCAGTCCGGCGCCGTCGTCGCTGATCTCGAGGTTGACCTTGCCGCCTTCGTGGAAAGCCCGCAAGGTCAGGATTCCCGTCGGGTGCTTGCCCGCGCGCCGCCGTGTCTCGGGATCTTCGATGCCGTGGTCGATGGCGTTGCGGACCAGATGGGTCAGCGGATCCTTGATGGCCTCGACGATGGTCCGGTCCAGTTCGATGTCCTGACCCTCCATCTCGAGGCGGACTTGCTTGGCGCAGCCAACGGCCAGATCGCGGACAGTGCGGGGAAATTTGTTCCAGATATTTCCGATCGGCTGCATGCGGGTTTTCATGACTTCTTCCTGCAGCTCGGTCGCGATGAGATTCATGCGCTGGGAAATCGCCTGAAGTCTGGGGTCTGGCGTCGTGCTGGAGAACTGCAGCAACTGGTTGCGCGCCAGCACCAGTTCGCCCACCAGATTCATCAGCCGGTCCAACAGCATAAGGCCAACTCGGATGGTTTCTCCCGCAGCGTCCGCTTTGCGCAACTCCACCGTCTGCTGCGCCGCGAGCACATCCTCGGGGCTGGCCGCTCCATGGGCTACAAGAAATTCGCCAATCTTTTGCTGGCCTTTTTCCTGCATCTCCAAGGCCAGAGCAAGGTCTTCGGGGCGAACGTGCCCGCGCTCGACGAGGACTCCGCCGATTTTGGACGGGTCCGGGGAAGAATCAGCGAGCTTGCGTTTGCGCCGTGGCTTGCGTGCGGATCGGCTGGGAGACGGCTGCGGGGACATCTCATCTTTCTTCGCCCCATTCTTCGCCGTATTCGGCTCTTCTGCAGCAGGCGGCGATGCAGGTGGTGCGTCGGGGGCCGGGCTGGAGGCTGCGGCAGGAGACTCCCCCGCCGCCTCGTCCTGCAAACCCGCCAGCCGGCCGATGAGCGTCGCATAGTCTTCTTCGCCATCTTCGCCAGTAGCCTGGATAGCGGCGAGCATGGTTCGAACCGCGTCGACCATGGCGAGCAAACCGCTGGTGATTTCGGCGTTCAGTGCCAGCTCGCCGTCGCGCAGCCGGGAGAGTAGATTCTCGCCCGCGTGCGTCAGTCTTTCCAGCCGGGCAAAGCCCAGGAATCCGCAGCTTCCCTTGATGGTATGGATCGTGCGGAAAACGCTTGCCAGCATCTCTTTCGAGGAAGGCTCGCTCTCCAGCTTCACGAGTTCCTGGTCAAGCCGGTCCAGGTTCTCGCTGCTTTCGCTGAGAAATTCCTTAACGATTTCGTCCATGGGTTCGTACCGCTAGCGCCTGCCTTCTGTCTCTACGCCTCATCGGCATTCTGGGAGACAACTTAAGTTCACCGTGTGTCTTACTGAGCGGGCGCCTGAGCCTGGGCCCGCTTGAAGCCTGCGCCGTGCCCCCTTACACTGGAAGGATGCACGTGCACGCTCATGGCGCGGGCGGTCCCACACGGGTTTTGAAGATATCGCTGGCCGTGACCCTGGCCTACATCGTACTGCTGGTCGGGGCCGGGATTCGCGCCCATTCCCTGGCGCTGCTCTCCGAAGCCGGACATAATCTTTCGGACTTTCTCGCCCTGCTGCTTTCGCTGGTCGCGGTCTATTTCCAGTCACGCCCGGCGAACTCCACCAAGACCTATGGCTACCACCGCGCCGGGGTGCTGGCCGCACTGGTCAATGCGACTTCGCTGGTGGCAGTTTCATTTTTCATTTTCTACGAGGCGTTCCGCCGGTTGCAGCATCCCGAGCACGTACAGGCCAGCGTGATGATGTGGGTTGCGGCCGCGGGCGTGGTGATGAATGGAGCGATCGCGCTGCTGCTGTATCGCTCGAGCAAGGGCTCCAGCGGCGACGTAAACATTCGCAGCGCGCTGCTGCATGAAGTCGGAGACACGCTTTCGACCGCGGCCGTGATTGCCGGAGGCTGGGCCATCCTGGTCACGGGAAATTACTGGATTGATTCCGCGCTATCGTTCGGCATTGGCGTGCTGATTCTGTGGTCGGGTTTCGGCATTGTGCGCGAGACGCTCAATATTCTGCTGGAAGGCACTCCGCGCGGCATGAAGCTGGAAAAGATCGAATCCGCGATCCGTGCGATTGGCGGAGTCAACGACGTGCATGATCTCCACGTCTGGAGTATTGGATCGGAGACGCACGCGCTTTCCTGCCACATTTCAATTGCCGACATCCCTCCGTCGGTCAGCGAAGCCATCTTGCGCGATGTGAAGGAATGCCTGCTGCACGACTTCCGCATTGTCCACACGACGATTCAGTTCGAGCATGTGGTGTGCGAAGTGGCGCACGGCTGCGTGATTCCGGTGAGTGAGAGCGAAGAACATCACCACCACCACAGCCACTGAGACCGGCGGTGGCTACTATCCAGGCTGTTGGCCGTAGATTTCCCGCACTCGCTCGATCGTGTCCGCGTCTTCCGCCGACTTGTCCGGACGCAGCCGGACGATGCGTGGAAATCGCAGCGCGTATCCGCTCTCGTGCCGGTCGGATCGCATCATGTTGTTGAAGGCCACTTCCAGCACGATCTTCGGCTCCACCTGCAGCCGGAATCCCTGGGCTTCGCCATGTCGATCTTTAATCGTGTGCTCGAGGAACCACTGGGTCATCTCGGCGATCTCGGCGTCGGTGAGACCGGAATAGGCTTTGCCGATGTTCACCAGCCGGTTTTTATTCGTCTCCCCATTCGTGTCCTCATTTGTATCCCACACGGCGAACGTGTAATCGCTCAGCACGCCGACACGTTTGCCGTGGCCGTACTCAACCGCGGTCACGACGACATCGAGCGTCGCCAGTTCGCGCTTCATCTTCAGCCACGACTTGCCGCGTTTGCCGGGGGTGTAGGCGGAGTTGAGGTCCTTAATCATCAAGCCCTCGTTGCCCCGCTCCTGAGCCGCCGTAAAGAGCTCTTCCAGTTCCTCCGCCGACGCGGCGCGGTACACGGGCGCACGGATGACGCGAGTCGCAACTCCATGCTGGTCGGCATCGTGGTCTTCAAAGACCAGCTTGGCCTGCCCTGGCTTCCTCCGTGCCTCAGTGCCTCCGTGGTGAACGATTTTTTTCTCCGCCGCCAGTATCTGATCCAGAATCCGCGCCCGCTCGCGCAGCGGACGATCGATCACTAGCTCACCGCCCATGTATAGGACGTCGAATGCGAGGAACGCGACCGGAATCTCGCACAGCAGCTTGTCGCTCACTTTCTTGCGTCCCAGTCGCTGCTGCAGAACGCTGAACGGCAGCGGCCGCCCCGCCTGATAATCCCAAGCCACAATTTCTCCATCCAGGATGGCGTCCTGCGGCAATCCGGCCAGTACGTCGGGCAATTCCGGAAACGACTCGGTGATCTCATCGCGCGTACGCGAGAAAAACTTCACCTCGTCGCCCGCTGCGTGGGCCTGCGCGCGGATGCCGTCATATTTGTCTTCCACGGCCGATTCCGCGAAGTAGCTCAGACCCTCCTCGGCCGAATCGATGGGGCTCGCCAACATGAATCCCAGGGGATGAAACATCCGCATCTTCGCATCGGCTAGCTTGCCCTCGGACGCCAGCTGAACCGCCACGCCAATATCTCCGACGAGCATGTTGGCGCGCTGAACACTCGCCAGCGCATCCGTCAACGTTCCTCCGTAGGCCCGGGCAATCGCTTCCTCCACCAAGCTCTCTTTCAGCCCAATGCGCAGGTCGCCGGTCATGATTTTTACGATGTACTTGGCCTCGAGCGGCGTGACGCGCGCCAGCAGATCGCGTCCGATGGATGTCTTCGCGGCTGCCCCACGGGCCGCTGCCATTTGACGAAACGTCGTCTCCACTTCCAGGACGTTTACACCCTGGCCCGGTCGTTCGGGCAGAACTTCGCCGGCAACCGATCCTAAGTCTCCGTGGCGGCGATACGCGGCCTTCAGTTCGCCTTCATTCTTGCCCGATAGCTCGGCCACGATCCGCCACAACGACCGTCCGCCCATCTGCAGCGTGGTTTCTTCCCAAGCTGGAAACGCCCGGCCCGAAAGGAAAACCGCCGACACCGCGGCTTCATCCGTCGTGCGAGACTGCAGGTAGTCTCCGACGATGCCCACCTTGAGCAGTTTCTTGGTGGTCGCCGCAATGGCTTCGCAAGCTGTGGCCAACCGCTGCATGCATCTCCGATTCGTAGCGCGGCGCAGCGCGGTGGTCGGGCCTAGCCGACGCTAGCGGTGCCGGCCCAACCCTCGCGTCTGCTTCGACCTATCGTGCTCGCAACCCCATCCTAAACGACTCCCGGCGTGTGGTACCCTAGAAGGTGCGTCGTGTGTCAGTCAGGAGCATCCAATAGTGGTGCGTAGAGTACAAAAATATTTGCGATTTCTTGCCGCCGTGCAACTTCTGCCCGCTCTGGAAAGCGGGGAAGAAACTCTAGTCGGCGGACAAGCCGTGCTGGAAGGAGTGATGATGCGCTCCCCGCACGCGTGGGCGATTGCCTGCCGCAAACCCTCGGGTGAAGTGGTCACCATGAGTGAACCGCTCGAGCGGCCTTCCGAGAAGCATAAATGGATGGCGTGGCCCATTGTGCGCGGCGTCATGACGCTTGGTTACGCCATGAATCTCGGCTACCGCGCCCTGCGCTTCTCGGCGAACGTCGCAATCGAAAATGTGATTCAGGGCGACGAGAAACACCAGGGAGAGGCGGACGCCTCGTCCGTCCCGCCAGCGCAAAGCGCGGCGGAGTCTGCCCAGTCCCGCGAGAAGGCTGCCACCATCAGCAACTGGCTGGCTGCCGTCAATATTCTGATTTCGCTGGCGTTCTTTATCTTCATGTACAAATACATTCCCCTGCTGGCGGCGACCGAACTGAAGAAGGTTGATCCTGCACTGGGCGGACGAATTGTCTTTAACCTGATCGACGGTGGCATCCGGCTCGCGTTGTTCCTGCTGTTTATCTGGGGAGTGTCGCTCTGGAAAGACATTCGCCGGGTCTACGAGTATCACGGCGCCGAGCATAAGACGGTTTTTGCTTTCGAGAATGGTGAGCAGCTCACCACGGCGGCGGTGCAGAAGTATTCGACCTATCATCCGCGCTGCGGCACTAGCTTTTTGATGACGGTGATGCTGATTTCGATTGGCTTTTACATGCTGGTCCCATTCACCACGTTCTGGGCGAGATTTGCCTCGCGCATCGCTCTGCTGCCAATCATTGCGGGAGTTTCGTACGAGATTATCCGCTTCGCCGCTAAGCACCGTGGATCGCTGTTCGCGCTGATGACTGCTCCTGGCCTGTGGCTGCAGCGCATTACGACCCAGCCTCCATCGGACGAAATGGCGCAGTGCGCCATTACCGCTCTCGAAAACGCCATGGCTCTGGAAAAAGAGCGCGGGGGCGAGTTGGTGATTGCCTAGCGGTTCCCACCGCGAATACTTTCTCTCCGCGTTCTCACAACTTTACAATGCCGTAGAGACGTAGCTTGTGACGTCTTTCTTGCCCACGATACGGGGCTGCGGCGCGAGCCCGAGACGTAGCCAGCTACGTCTTTATGAGAGAACTCCATGTTTGAACGACTCGACCAAATCGAAGCCCGCTACGAAGAGCTGACCAGTGCTCTGGCATCGCCGGACATCATGAACGACTCGGCGAGATTCCAGAAGACTGCCAAGGCGCACGCCGAAGTCGCGCCCATCGTGGAAAAGTACCGCGAGTATAAGGACCTGACCAAGGGCATTGCGGAGAGCAAGGCCATGCTCGTCGAGGAAAAAGATCCCGAGATGCGTGCTTATGCTCAGGATGAACTCGACAACTTGGGAGAGCGCGTGAAGACGGTGGAAGAGGAACTGAAAGTTCTTCTCCTGCCCAAGGATCCGAACGACGAGAAGAACGTCATTCTGGAAATTCGCGCCGGTACTGGCGGAGACGAAGCCACGCTCTTCGCCGCCGAGATTTTCCGCATGTATACCCGGTACGCGGAGACGCAGGGTTGGAAGGTCGAAGTGCTTTCGTCTTCGGAATCGTCCGCCGGCGGCCTGAAGGAAGTCATTGCCATCATCGAAGGCAATCGGGTGTTCTCGCAGCTGAAGTATGAAAGCGGAGTGCACCGCGTGCAGCGCGTGCCGGCCACCGAGCAGCAGGGACGCGTTCACACCTCAGCCGTCACGGTTGCGGTGCTGCCGGAGGCCGAAGACGTTGACATCAAGATCGAAGCCAAAGATTTGCGCATCGACACGTTTTGCTCGTCCGGCCCCGGCGGCCAGTCGGTGAACACGACGTACTCGGCGGTGCGTATCACGCATATCCCGACCAACACGGTGGTAAGCTGCCAGGACGAAAAATCGCAAATCAAAAACCGCGAAAAAGGCATGCGTGTGCTGCGCTCCCGGCTCTATGAAATCGAAATGGAGAAGCAGCAACAGGCCCTCGCCAAAGAACGCAAAGCGATGGTCGGTTCCGGCGATCGCAGCGAGAAGATTCGCACCTACAATTTTCCGCAGAACCGCCTGACCGACCACCGCATCGGATTTACCATCCACCAGCTCGAAGCCGTGATGGACGGAAAATTGCAGCCGCTGATCGAGGCCCTCACAACGCATTATCAGGCGGAAAAGCTGAAGCAGGAAGCGGGAAGCGCGGTTTAGGGGACAGACGTGGGCGTTGTTGCCCGCGAGGTGGGAGAGAGTATGTCCAGACTTGATGGAACGCTCGCGCAGGTTCTTGCCGACCGTTACGCTGCGAATGCTGCGCGCGTGCGAGAACTGGCCGCGCCACTCGCCGAAAAGCAGTTCTGGCAAAAGCCGTTCCCCTACGGAAACAGCTTTGGCCATCTTGTTCTGCACCTGACCGGCAACTTGAATTACTACATCGGCACGCAGATCGCGAAGACCGGATATGTGCGCGACCGGCCACGCGAATTCGTCGAACCGAATCCTCCCGCGAAAGGGGAAGCGCTGAAACGGTTCGATGATGCGGTCGCCATGGTGCAGCAAACCATACGCGCGCAATCGCCCGAAGATTGGTCGGCAGAATACTCGGGAGCCGGCACGAATGCGAAGATCCGACTGGACATGATCCTGCAGTGTGCGTCGCACATGCAGCACCACATCGGCCAGATGATCTATCTCGGCTATCAATGGAAGCAGACAGGGCCCAGTCGGGATTAATCACTCGGGAGCGAAAGCTGGTAGTTCTCCGTGTCTCCGTGCCGAATTGGATTGGATAAGTGCAGCTCAAGCAAATCCTTGCGTTGGCTATTGCTCGCTTTACCGTAGACAACGTCCCATCTCCTCGTCTGAACGCCGAGTTGCTGCTCATGTTCACGCTGAATTGTGACCGCGCCTATCTTTTCGCGCATCCTGAGCGCGAACTTACAGCAGACGAGCAAGGTCGCTACGAATGTGTGTTCGCCGAACGCTCTCGCGGAGTGCCGACACAATACATCACGGGACATCAGGAATTCTGGGGCATGGATCTCATCGTCACGCCGGCTGTGCTCATTCCGCGTCCCGAGACCGAGCAGGTGATCGAAACCGTATTGGAACTGGCTTCGGTGGAGGGGGCTGGCGGGCAGGAGTGCCCGCCCCACACAATGCGAGTACTCGACGTTGGCACCGGCTCCGGTTGCATCGCCCTGGCGTTGGCCAAAGAATTTCCTCACGCTAAAATTCACGCGAGCGACTTGTCGGTTGCCGCGCTCGAAATCGCCCGCGCCAACGCGGCCCGTCATCAGCTTGAAAACCGCGTCCTGTTTCATGAAGCAGACCTGCTCGAAGGGCTCGAGCTCGACGGCCTGGATTTCATCGTGGCGAATCCGCCGTATGTCGGCGAATCCGAGGAAGATCAGGTTCAGCTGGAGGTGCGCAAGTACGAGCCGCGCAAGGCCGTTTTTGCCGGCCCAGCTGGGACAGAGATCATTGCGCGGCTGATTCCGCAGGCGCAGGCCGCGCTGCGTCCCGGCGGTTGGCTGATCATGGAAATAAGCGGCAGCATCGCAGACCTAACGAAACATCTTCTAAGTGGTTGGGACGACGTGCGCATTGCTCCGGATCTACAGGCGATTCCGAGAGTGGTACGGGCGCGGAAGCCGCGGCAGTAGTACCTGCTACCGGCGCACGGCGGCGGGCAAAATCTCTTCTACATCAATGATGTCCGTTGGATAATTCCCGGTGTAACAAGCCGAACAATATGAAATCTTCTCGCCCTCGCCGCAAGCTCTCTTGAGACCTTCGAGCGAGAGATAAGCCAGCGAATCTGCGCCAATGTAATCGCGAATCTCGCTGATCGATTTGTTGGCGGCAATGAGCTGTTTTTTCGACGGCGTGTCCACGCCGTAATAACAGGGCGAAACGGTCGGCGGGCACGAGACGCGCATGTGCACTTCCTTCGCCCCGGCGTTGCGGATCATGCGCACGATTTTGCGGCTGGTGGTGCCTCGCACGATCGAGTCATCGATCAGCACGACGCGTTTGCCTTGTAGCAGAGAGCGCACCGGATTCAGCTTGAGCTTCACGCCAAAATCGCGGACGCTCTGGCTGGGTTCGATGAAAGTTCGTCCGACGTAGTGGTTGCGGATCAGGGCGAAGCGAAACGGAATGCCGCTCTCGGCCGCGTAACCCACAGCGGCGGTTACGCCCGAATCCGGCACGGGAACCACCAGATCGGCCTCTACGCCGGTTTCCCGCGCCAGCTGACGGCCGAGTTCCTCGCGGCTGGTTTGTACCGCGCGGCCGAAGACGATGCTGTCGGGGCGCGAAAAATACACATGTTCGAAGATGCAGCTCGATTGCGGCGCGGCCGTCGAATAGAACCGCGAGCTCGTTCCCTCTGGACCCACGACGATCAGTTCGCCCGGTTTCACATCGCGCACGTACTCGGCGCCGATCAGGTCGAACGCACAGGTCTCCGAGGCAAAGACTACGGTGTCGTGTTTCTGTCCCTCCAACGCCGCGATCCGGCCCATAGCGAGCGGCCGGAACCCGCGGGGGTCGCGCACCGCGAATACGCGGTCGTTGCTCATCATCACCAGCGAAAATGCTCCCTCGACCCGCCGGAGCGCGTCCGCCACCGCTTCTGGCAGCGTGTGTTCCTTGGACAGCGCGATCAAATGAACAATGACTTCAGTGTCGCTGTTAGTCTGAAAAATCGAGCCCTGGCTTTCGAGGCGCGCACGCACCTGCAGCGCGTTGGTAAGGTTGCCGTTGTGGGCCACGGCAATCGATCCCTTGTTCGATTGCACAAGAATGGGTTGCGCGTTCAGCAGCGCCGAGTCTCCGGCGGTGGAGTAGCGCGTATGGCCGATCGCCAGAGTGCCCCGCATTTTGGAGAGAACATCTTCGGTGAAGATGTCTGCTACCGAGCCCATAGCCTTGTGGGCCCGCGAAGTCAGGCCGTCGGAGGTGACAATCCCCGCCGATTCCTGTCCACGATGCTGCAGCGCATGCAGACCGAGGTAGGCCAGTTTCTCGGCTTCAGGATGGGCAAAAATAGCGACTACGCCGCACTCATCGTGGAACTTGTCGGAAGAAAGCATTTCACTCCTGGCCCAAGCTTAGTTATTGGTTTATCAACTCTGTATCCGTTCCCAGCGCTGCTTCCACCGCCCCTTCGTAAGCGTCAGTCAACTCCGAAATCGGCGCTGCAATCACAACCTTGCCATCGAGCGAGATTTCCAAACGGTTGGGAATCGTCTCTCCGATTGCGTCTGCCACCACGCCGTGCTTCTGCGCTACTTCTTTGATCCGCGCCAACTTGTCCGGGTCGCAAGAGATTATGATCCGGCTCGCATCTTCTCCAAACAACACAGACTCTGCCGGAAGCCCGCCGGACCGTATATTCACGCGTGCGCCCACATTTTTCGGAAACGCTGTTTCGGACAGCGCAACCGCTAATCCGCCATCGGCACAATCATGTGCGGAATCGATCAGGCCATGCCCAATCAATTCGATCACAGCTTTCTGTAACCCGGCTTCCTTCTCCAGATCGAGTTCCGGGGGATATCCCCACAGCCGGCCCAGAACTTCCTTTGCATATTCCGAGGAGCCAAACTCGCTCTCCGCGTCGGTGATATCGCCCGCATCTCCCGCATGCAACAGCACAATCGCGCGTCCGGGCGAGGCGAAATGCATCTTCGCGGCTTTGTGCACGTCGTCGAGAATTCCGACAACTCCCAGCACGGGCGTCGGATAAATGCCTTCGCCCAGCGTTTCGTTGTAGAAACTGACGTTGCCGCCGGTGATGGGAATTTCCAACTCCTCGCAAGCTTTCGTGATCCCGTCTATCGTTTGCGAGAACTGCCACATGATGTGCGGCTTCTCGGGATTGCCGAAGTTCAGGCAATTGGTTGCGCCCACCGGAGTCGCTCCCGAGCAGGCCACTTTGCGCGCGGCCTCGGCAACGGCGTGAATCGCGCCCAGCCGCGGATCGAGATAGCACCAGCGTCCGTTGCCGTCGAGGGCCATCGCCAGACCGCGCTGCAAGCCCCCGGGATTCGTAGGCTTGATGCGGATCACTCCGGCATCGCCCGCTCCAGGGGCTTCGACCGTGTTGGTCTGCACCATGTGGTCGTACTGCTGCCACACCCAGCGCTTGCCGCAAATATTCGGGCTGGCCAGCAACTGTTTGAGATGAGCAGTAAAGTCGCGAGTTTCGCCGAGCTCGACGTCCTCGGGCATCTCGCGTGGCACCGGCGGTTCCCATCGCGCTAGAGGACGTTTGTATACCGGGGCGTCGTCCGTCAGCGCCGGATTCGGAATCTCGGCCACAACTTTGCCGTGCTCCAGCACGCGCAGTTTATTGCCGGTCGTGACCTTGCCCACCTCGACTGCGTCGAGGCCCCACTTTTCGAAAACGCGGTAGACCTCGTCTTCGCGGCCTTTTTGCGCCACGAGCAGCATGCGCTCCTGCGACTCGCTGAGCATGATCTCGTAGGGAGTCATTCCCGTTTCACGCTGCGGTACGTGGTCGAGTTCGATTTCAATGCCCACGCCGCCGCGTCCACCCATTTCGCAGGTCGAGCAGGTCAGTCCGGCGGCGCCCATATCTTGAATGCCAACAATGGCGCCCGTCTGCATGGCTTCGAGGCAGGCTTCGAGCAGAAGTTTTTCCAGGAACGGATCGCCAACCTGCACGTTGGGCCGCTTCGCTTCCGAAGCTTCGCTGAACTCCTCGCTGGCCATGGTGGCGCCGTGAATTCCGTCTCGTCCGGTCTTTGCGCCCACGTAGATCACCGGATTGCCTTCGCCCGCGGCCTTGGCGTAGAAGATTTCATTCTTTCGTACCAGGCCGAGAGCAAACGCGTTCACCAGCGGATTACCCGAGTAGCAGGGCTCAAATTTGGTTTCGCCTCCGAGATTGGGCACTCCGAAACAATTGCCGTAAGAAGCGACGCCGCTGACTACACCTTCGAGGACGGAATGATTCTTGTGGAGTTCTTTCTGAGAAACGCCTTGCGACGCCGTGATCGGGCCGAAGCGCAGCGAGTCCATCACTGCTACTGGCCTCGCACCCATGGTGAAAATGTCTCGCAGAATGCCGCCCACGCCCGTGGTTGCGCCCTGAAAGGGTTCGATGAACGATGGGTGATTGTGGGATTCGATTTTGAAAGCGCAGGCCCAGCCGTCGCCAATATCGATGATGCCGGCGTTTTCGCCCGGGCCCTGCAGCACGAGCTTACTGCGCGTGGGCAGACGTTTCAAATGCACGCGCGACGACTTATAGGAACAGTGCTCACTCCACATCACGCTGAAGATGCCGAGTTCGGTGAGGGTGGGCTCGCGCCCGCCGAGAAGTTGCTTGACCTTCTCGTATTCCTCGGGCGTGAGGCCGTGCTGCCGGAGCGTCTCCGGCGAAAAGGCAGAAGTTAAAGAGGTGGCCATGGGAGGAGCTTCTATTGTCGCATTTCGGGGCGCAGGAGGGTAGCGCCCAGGAAGAAATCCGCGGCGTTCGCTGTCCGCCGTCTCCTGCTACGATTTCCATAAGCCATGAAATCGATCGTCGTAGGAACTGCGGGCCACATCGACCACGGGAAGACGGCGCTGGTGAAGGCGCTGACCGGCATCGACGCCGACCGGCTGGCGGAAGAGAAGCGCCGCGGCATCACCATTGACCTGGGCTTTGCGCATCTCGACTTGGCGGGCTCGAACGGCGAGCCGTTGCACATCGGATTTGTAGACGTCCCGGGGCACGAGCGCTTTGTGCGCAACATGCTGGCTGGCGTGGGTGGCATCGATCTGGTGCTGTTGGTCATCGCGGCCGACGAGTCGATCAAACCGCAAACCCGGGAGCACTTCGACATTCTGCAACTGCTCGCCGTGCGGCGCGGCCTCACGGTGCTCACCAAGTCAGACGCCGTGGATGCAGAGACGCTGGACGTGGTGCGGTTGGAGGTAGAAGAGTTTCTGCGCGGGACTTTCTTAGACACCCCAAAATCCATCGTTGCCGTGAGTTCGCTGACCGGCGCTGGCTTGGACGATCTGAAGCGGGCGCTGACTGCGGCGGCGACCGAATTGGAACCCCGCGACTCGCACGCCCTGGCCCGTTTGCCTGTCGATCGCGTGTTCACCATGAGAGGGTTTGGCACAGTCGTGACTGGAACGCTGGTAGCTGGGACAATTCGTCGCGAAGAGGAGATGGAAGTTTTTCCCACTGGCCAGAGAGTTCGCGTGCGTGGAGTGCAAGTGCACGGGCAGCCGGCCGATGCTGCGGTTGCTGGGCAGCGCACTGCCCTGAACCTGGCGGGGGCCAGCACAGAAGATTTGTCGCGCGGCATGACACTGGCGCCGATTGCGACGTTTGCGGCAACGCGCCGGCTGGATGTGCGGCTGAGCCTGTTAGCCTCCGCACGACGCCCGCTGAAATCCCGGACGCGAGTGCACTTCCATTCCAGTACGATGGAAACTGTTGCGGAGATCACGCTCCATGCCGTCAAGCAACTCGCTCCCGGCTCGCAAGCCTTCGCGCGGCTGAAGCTTCCAGAGCCGGCGCTCTTGTTGACCGGAGACCGGTACATTATTCGCCAGTTCTCGCCGGTCGTGACAATTGGCGGAGGCGTCGTGTTGGACCCGGCTCCGGTCCCACGAATGCCAGCACTCGAAACCTTCCTTGAGATTCTGGCTGCCGGCGATTCGGAACCGATGCTGAAAGCTCGCATCGCGAGGCGAGGTCACGGCGGAATCCCGATATCGCAACTTGTCGCCGAAACTGGGTGGACCAGGAACTTCATTGAAGAGCGACTCGCCGAGGCGGTGAAAGAAGTGCATGTGCTGCGGACCGGCGACCTGTTGGTAGATGTGGCTGCCATCGTCCGGCTCCAAGAACTCATTCTGACTTCGGTTGTGGATTTTCACCGCAAGAACCCCTTGGTGGGCGGGATTGCGCGGGAAGCACTGCGCGAACAGGTAAAAGCGTCCGCCGAGGTCTTCGCTGCATCGCTCGATCGGCTGTCCCGGGACAAGAAAATCGAAGCTGCCGGCGATCTGGTGCGGCTACCCGGTCACGGCGTGGTCATGAAGGATGAGGAGGCCGAATCAAAGACGCAGATCGAAGCCGCGTTTGCCGGCGCCGGATTGAAAGTTCCCGCACTCCGGGAAGTGATCGCCGGACTCAAAGTGGACAAAGCTCGCGCCCAGAAGATCATTACGCTGCTGCTGCGCGACAAGTTGCTGGTCAAGGTTTCCGAAGAACTGGTATTTCACCTCAGCGCGCTGGAGGAATTGCGTCGCTTGGTCGCGGCGCAAAAGGCCAGATCTCCGAAAATGGATGTGGCCAAGTTCAAGGAATTGACCGGTGTCAGCCGCAAGTATGCCATCCCCCTGCTCGAATATTTGGACCGGGAGCATGTCACCCGGCGCGTGGGGGACGCGCGGGAAATTCTCTAGCCACGGATCGGCACCGATTAACACGGATAGAACAAAGCTTTGTTTGATCCGTGGAAATCCGCGTGAATCCGTGGGCAAGAACTTCAGATTTTCTGTTCCGGAAACTCCACTTCCAGACCCAGCGGGTCGGTAAAACGGTTGGTGAGGTTGGCAAGGCCCGTCAGCAGATGGATGTCGACGATCTCCGGTTCGGAGAACTGGTTTTTCAGAGGCGCGAAGTCGGCGTCGCTGATGTCGTGCGGCGCGCGCGTCAGTTTCTCGACGTAGATGAGCGCAGTACGTTCTTTGTCGCTGTAGCGCGAATAATCTCCCGTTTGAAGCGCGGACCAGTCTTCTGCGGACAGCCCCACTCGTTTCGAGGACGCGACGTGGTGCTGGGCGCAGTAGTGGCATCCGTTGATCAGCGAGACTCGAAGGTAGATCAATTCATAGAGCTTGCGATCGAGGGAACGCCCCACGCTGGCGTAGAAGCTCAGAAAACTGCTAAGCATCTCCGGACGATGGGCGAGCGCCTTCTGGGCGTTGCCCGGCTTGCCACGCAGCACTTTTTCGTAAATCTCCTTTACTTCGGCAGAGGCTGCTTCTTGGTCGATCAGGCTAATCCGCGCCATGCGATCCTCCACGGTTAAAAGTCCACCTGCTCCAATCATAGATGAAGCGCAGGTCGAAAGGGCCGCCGAAACCTAAAGCGAAGCCGTGAATTGCCGATAGAACCTACATGAAAGCCCGTGCGGTAAATGTACTTATCTGCTTGTGGATCGTCCTTGCCATGGCATGGCTGCCCCTCTGCGCGCAAAACGAGTTTTCCGAGTCTGAAGCCGGGTCCAAGATTCTTGCCCTAGAGAACGCGTGGGCGCAAGCGGCACAGATCAAAGATGTCAAAGCCATGGACACGTTGCTCGACGACGCTTTTCTGAATGTCGCCCCTGACGGCCGGCTCATGACGAAAGCGGACGTCCTGGCGGATGTGAAGTCGGCTAGCGTGCAGCAGTTTGTGAACGAAGCTATGACTGCGAAGCTGTACGGAAACACCGCGATTGTCACGGGGATCTTCAGAATGAAGGGAATCAAAGACGGGAAACCGTACCTGCAGCGGGGGCGCTTCGTGGACGTGTGGATCTACAAGAATGGCAGCTGGGTCGCCATCTCGAGTCAGGCCACGCCAATCGCGCACTGAAAGCCAGCCGGGACGAGCATTCCCGCCGCGAGCGAGCTGTATGGCTAGGATTTTGCCGAGGCGGAGGAAGGAGTCGAGATGGCGAAACTGTTTTGTGTGGTTCTACTGCTGTTGACGGTACCCCACGCCTTCACCCAAGGAGCGGCTTCCACCCAAGCGGACGAGTCGCGCATTCTGTCGCTCGAACTGGCCTGGAATCATGCGGTGCAAGTAAAAGACACCAAAGCGCTGGAGATGTTGATTGCGCCGGAGATGGCCTACATCGAATACGATGGCACGCTAATGAATCGGGCTGAGTACCTTGGCAGCGTGGCATCTCGATCCGTGCAAGCGGAGCAGATTTTGTGCGAATCGATGGTGGCACATCTCTACGGTCCGGTCGCGCTAGTGAGCGGAGTGTATCGTGAAACCGGCGTGAAGAACGGGAAACCTTATTTGCACCGGGAGAGGTTTACCGACACTTGGGTGCTGAGGGCTGGGAACTGGTTATGCGTCGCCAGCCAGTCGACGCTGATCGCGCGGTGAGGAACGGCGCATTCTCAGGGGACGGCTTTGCGGATCGATTCCCTTCCAGCTACAGTCCCGCGCAAGCCAGCTAG
>Ga0116217_10002679_pt1 | contig 16521 bp, 17 predicted proteins | sample Sb_taG_6_FD_89697 | JGI IMG/M metagenome (GOLD analysis project Ga0116217, IMG submission 89697) | Peat soil microbial communities from Weissenstadt, Germany - Sb_50d_4_PS metaG | ecosystem: Environmental > Terrestrial > Soil > Wetlands > Peat | place: Germany: Weissenstadt | collected 2010-09-21 | reverse complement strand
GGGAAGAAATGAAGAATCTGCATTTGGTCGTGACGTTCCCGCGCTGTTCTCAACTTGCCGCTATTTCAGCGGCTGGCCGTTGGCCGTCAATTGGCTCAGCAACGCTTGCCCTTGTTTCTGAACCGCATCCGGCAACTTTGCGTAGGCGAGTTCTTCCGCCAAATCCTGGCCGGTCGTGATTGCGAAGGCAACAAACTCCTTCACAGCCTCCTGCTGGCCCGAATCCGCACGGTCTTTCGGAATCAGAATAAAGCTCAATCCTGCGATCGGATAAGCATCGGCAGCGGACGCGGGAGGGTCGACAATCGGCGTGCGTACGTCCTTCGCCAGTGCATCGTTGAAGCTGGAGATCGCGGCGGCGGCGCTTTCCGGGCTGGGTTGGACGAAGTGGCCAGCCTCGTTCTCGATCGACGCGAACGGAACACCATTCTCCTTGGCGTAGTTCAGCTCGAGATATCCGATTGTTCCCGGCGTCTGTTTGACAATCGCCAGTACACCTTTGCTTCCATCGGCGCCCAAGCCAGTCGGCCACGTTACGGACAGGGCGTGTCCCGATTTCAATGACCAATCCTGGCTGACCTTAGAGAGATACGAAGTGAAGATATTAGTCGTGCCGCTGCCGTCGGAACGATGCACGACAATGATCGCTCCCTTCGGCAAGCTGACCCCCGGGTTATCCTTTGCAACCGCGGCATCCTGCCAGGTATAGATGTTCCCGAGATAAATGCCGCTCAGGGTCTTGGCGCTGAGCCGGAGTGGGGCGCTCAGATGGGGCAGGTTGTAAACCACGCAGACAGGCCCTGCACTGACGGGAATCTGCACCACGCTGGACATTCCCTTGAGTTGATCGTCATTTAACGGCGCGTCGCTCGCCCCGAAACTAAGGTACCCGTGCTTCAACTCCTCAATACCGCCGCCGCTGCCAATAGCCCGATAGTTGATCTGCACCGTGGGGTGGCTCTGCTGGTATGCGCCAACCCACTTCGTCATCAGCGGGGCAATGAAGGTGCTGCCGGCAGCGCCCAGCACGGCCGTGGGCTCCGCTCCCGATGCGGCGCCGGTGCTGGTCTTTGAGCCGCATCCAGACAGGAGCAACAAACTGAAAAGCGCAGCCGTGGCTATGGCCGCAGCGCAAGCTTGCCGTGGTTTGTACATGTCCAAATCTCCTTTGCGTCGCGAATCTGTCGTTTTGATTTAATGCTCGTGGGCAATGACAACACCAGCATGGTATACGCTCATTGTTACAAGCGTATTACGCTCAACGCGGGGTTTCTGAGGCGGGGAATATCTGCGCGAGAGGAAGCGTGAATCCTGGCAACAGCTCAGGCTCCTCGAATCTGTGCCCGGCAGCGGCGCCGCGGACTTCGGGCTCGAGCCTATCGGCAACGTAGCGGTATGCCTGCTTAGTGTTGGGATAGAGAAGCCAGACGGCCTTTGCACCCGCGGAGAGGTATTGCGACACTTTGAAAATCAGGTCGTCGGCGCGATCGCTTCTCGAAACGATTTCGATCACGAGGTCCGGGACGACCGGCAACGGGACTCGATCTAGGTCGATGCCTCGCAATCGGCCGGCCCGGAAAAAAGCCACATCGGGTCTCCGCACGGTCTCCCCAATCAACCTGACGTCGGTTTGGCCTATCACGTCGCCGAGCCCTTGGCTTTCACCAAAAGCACCCATCGTGGCCACGAGGTAATACCCGATCTTGTTGTGAAAAAAGCTCGCGGAAGGTGTCACGATCAGCTCCCCCTCGCTTAATTCGTACCTCACGCCCTGGGATTCTTCGAGCGCGATATACTCCTCGCACGTCAGCAGCGCCTTGGTCGGCATCCGGATCTCCCCTCTCCTCAGAATACCACGGCGATCACCGATTTTCAGCCTCTCTCTCTAGCTTGGCGGGGGCGCAGTACGCAATCATTGCATTCGAACCGCGTCCATCGGATCAATATGCGAGGCCCGGCGCGCTGGCAGGTAGCCGGCGGCCAGTGCCACCACGACGAGCAAAAGAGACACGCCGGCGAGAGTGAGCAAGTCGTGCGGTGAAAGCCCAAAAAGTGTACTGGCCAGCAGGCGGCTGGCGGCCAGCGCGCACGGAATCCCGAGCCCTAATCCCACGAGCGCCAGCACCAGTACTTCTTGCAGGACACCTCCCAGAACCGTGGCCGGCCTCGCGCCCAGCGTCATGCGAATCCCGATTTCACGCGTACGCCGGGTAACGGCGTAGGCCATCAGCCCGTACAAGCCAATCGAAGCCAGCAGGAGCGCCAACGCTCCAAAGAAGCTCGACAGCAGGGCAATAACCCGCTCCTCCACCAGCGCCTGATTGACCTTTTGCGGAATGGTTTTCGTGCTCAACGGGTATTCATGGCCGAGGGACTCAATCTCGATCCCTACAGCTTTGGCCAGCGCTTCCGGCGCCTCGCGAGTCCGCACAAACAGCTGGCCGAATTGCATCGAATCAGGATACTGAAGGACAGGAATGTAAATCACCGGCGGCGCCGCGCTGTGGAGATCGAAGAGGCGCGAATCACTCGCGATCCCAACAACTTCAAGATTCTGGTATTGAGGCATGAAGCCGAAGCGAACACGCTGGCCGAGAGCATCCCCCGAGGGGAAAAGCCGCTCCGCAAGACCGCTGCTGAGGATGGCGACGTGTGGATGATGTTCGTCATCGCTATCTTCAAAATTCCGGCCACGAACCACGCTCAACCCGAGCGCGGGAATGACACCGGGCGAGATCGTCGCCTCTTTGGCCATCAGGCCGGCATCCGGATTCGTCGCGGCAGCCATGGTCGAAACGGTGTCGCCCCAGCCTTCCTGGGCAGGAAGCGAAACATCTGCAAACCCTGCTGAGAGGACGCCCGGCCCGCTTGACACCCGGCTGAGAAGCTGCCGGCGGTAGCTCATCATATCCAGGTTCTGGTATCCGCCCGGCCTGGGGGCCAGGCTCAACTCGAGCACGCCCTGTTCGAGACCCGGATCGATGGCGCACAACTTCCGAAAGCTTCGCACCAGCAATCCGGCCCCCAGCAGAACCACCAGCGAGAGGGCCACCTGTGCAACTATGAGTGCCTTGCCCAGCTTCGCCGTGCCACCCGCCAGGCTACGGGCGGTCTGCTGAATCACCGCTGCCGGATCCTGGCGCGAGGCTCGCCATGCAGGAGCCAGGCCAAATAGGATGCCGGTTAGGATCGCCACGGAAGCGGTGAGCAAGAGCACATGCCAATCAGGCCTCAAATCCAGGATAACCGGAGTGAGATATCCTTCCGTCAGAAAACTCACGAGCAGGCGGCTTCCCCAATACGCGAAGGCCAGGCCCAGCAGCGCGCCCGAGGCAGAGAGCCCGAGGCTCTCAGTCAACACTTGTCGGGCCAGCGTCCAACGATTCGCACCCAGCGCCACGCGCACGCTCATCTCGTGGCTGCGCGCGGCGGCGCGCGCCAGCATCAGGATGGCCAGGTTCACACAGGCGACCAGCAGGATCAAGCCGACAATACCCATCAGCACGTAGAGCGGGCGCGTAAAATGGGACCGCAATGAAGCGTTGACGCCCGTGGCGGCGGTCGACACATCCAAACCCATCGAGAAGAAAAGCTGGCGGCGCAGTCCGGGAGTGTCGGTCGAAGCTGTCGCCCGCAGCACCTCTGGCCAGAACGATTCGAGTTGGGCTCGAGCCTGCGCGACGGTGACCCCGCCTTTGAGCCGGCCGGTAATGAACACCCAAAGCATGGCGCGATTTTCGTTGGCCTTCATCGGAGTGGTAATGTCCGGTGCATCGCCGACGGTCATTCCGGTGAACCACTTCCGCGACACGCCGATGATCGTGAAAGGCTGTCCGTCAATCGCAATCTGTTTTCCGACAACGTCCGAAGCCCCGCCGAAACGACGTTGCCAATAGTCATAACTGAGCACGGCCACCGGCGAGGATCCGGCGCCCGCCAGGTTCACATCTTCCGGCGCAAGCAGTCGTCCCAGAAGGGGCGTCGCGCCGAGCTCCGAGTAGTAGTTCCCGGTGACCGAGCGCACCTCGGCCTGCGAGAGCACGCCGTTGATCTCAACATCCGTCGCCGCGCCGAAACTCCACCCGATCAAGCCCGAAAAAACCTTCTGCCCCCGTTCGATCTCGCGAAACATCGGAAACGAGAACATGATCTTGCTGCCGCGCCGGACCACCGAAAGCTCGGCAAGAGTCTCCGGGCGGCGGACAGGGAGGTCGCGAAGCAGTAGCGCATCAAGCAGCGAGAAGATGGCGGTGTTGGCGCCGATTCCCAACGCCAGCGACAGCACTGCCACGCACGTAAAGCCGGGATTCTTACCCAGCACCCGCAATGTATATCGAAGATTGCGCGAGAAACTCACGAGGAAAGTATAACATCGCCGCGGGAGAATCAGCCGCCCGGCGCTGCGGAGAGGCTGCGAACGCGTGGAAAAGCAAAAACAACTCACGCCAAGACGCAAAGCCGCAAAGAAACGCAAAGTGAATTGTGCTTTCTTCTTTGCGACCTTTGCGCACTTTGCGCCTTGGCGTGAAACCGGGTTCAGTGGTTAGAGGCAACTTCTCGCCGGAAAGATGGCTAGGCTACCCAGCCCTTTACAAACGATTCGCATAACCCACCACACAGATGGCCAGGATCAGCATGGCCACGCCGGCGACGGCCAAGCCGAATGCCTTGCGGCTCGCGCCCTTCCATTCTCCGGTTATGAATCCCAGGATGTTCGCGGTAATAACCATGGTTGACATCATCACCGCCCAGCCCACCGAGGTTCCCAGAGCACCGAGGAAGCGTGCGCCAGGGGCGTAAACGGCAAAACCGGCGATCCACATGAAACCCATGAGAGTCGCGAGAAGCCAATAAGCGCGCGTTCCCCGCAAGGCGAGCAAGCCGCCGGTCCGGTTCTTCTTCATTAACCAAACGCAGTAACCGGCGCTGCAGATAAAGAGCGGCAACGTCAGTGGCGCCCAGAGGGCGTTGCCGGCCATCGTGGGCGCCGCGCCCTGCTCGATGGCTCGGCGTTGGTATTCCGCGCCAAACGTGAACCCGAGGTTGGCGGAGGCGGAAAGTAGCCCCGAGGCTATACAGATTGCCAGGCCGACGCCAAAAGAGCCGTGGACCTCAAGACCCGAGGCCTCGGAGCCTTCGGCGGCCTTTTTCGCTGGAGCACGAAGCTTGCCCCCCCAGGCACCGAGGCCTAGGCCGATTAGAACCAGCGCTAAGGAGAAGAGCGTCATGATGCCTTGCGGCTGGGTCAGCTTCTCCGGAGACAGCACGATCATCGGAATCAGCGCTCCGGCGGTTGCCGCGAGGCCAATGATGATCGTGAATCCCAACGCCATGCCGAGTCTCGAAACTCCCAAGCCAAAGGTGAGAGATCCAATTCCCCATCCGATGCCAAATACCTCAACCAAGAGCAGAGAGTGCAGGGAGGTGGTGGTCAGGACGTTCAATGGATGTGGAATGGTCAGGAGCACGAAGAGCCACGGAAACACCAGATAACCTGCCGTGGAATAAACAAACCAGGTGTTCTCCCACACCCATTTCCTCATGGGCTTCATGGGCAGCATGAAGGCGCCTTGCAGAATCCCCGCAAGTATTACGAGTGCGTATCCCATGGTGTGTTCCATCCTTTCGAATGGCTGAATGAGCTGACGCCCCTAGCATCCCAAGCTCATCGGTGCGTTATCCTGAGCGCAACGAAGGATCGCTGCAGTTGCGGTTCTCCACGAATAACTAGAGAGACCTAGAGTGCTTAGTTGTGTTAATAAGCGCAATTATTCTGCGTCCTGGAAGGGCGGGGCTTCAGCCCCGCCGGTACGCAGAGCACGGTTGAAGGGGCCTTCAGGCCCTGAAGCAACGCGGCTTCAGGGGCTAAAGCCCCGAGGACTGGCCTGATCTCTGCGGCGGGGCTGAAGCCCCGCCCTTCCGACGCCAAACGAATAAGAACGCTTACTTCTGCAAGTAAGCGCTAGTTTGGGGCAGCGCCGACCTTTAGAGCCTGCCTTGAGCTGAGCGAAGGGCCGGCAAATGCTGGCCTGAAGGCCAGCGCTACGATCAAACTAGGACAGTAACCGCAATTCAGAGCCGCCCATTATAACCTGGGAGCAAGGAAAACAGAGGATGAAACGATGGGCAGAAAAGGCTCGTTCGATCGGGAGGAGGCATTACACCGCCATTTGAGGCGGAGAAAACTACAGGCAAGGTTCGAGTGGCCAGAGGGCGGCCACCAGGGCCGCCCCTACGGCCCAGGTGCCTAGCCCTCTCCCCGGGGGAGAGGGTGTCGCGTTCCGGCGTTTTCATCAGCCGGAGCACGACGGGTGAGGGGTCTCTTAAAATCGGCGCCCGATCCGCAAGTAACCTTGCAGTCCCACAATCCGTCGATAAGGGCAGTCGCAGGCGGTGGGGCGCATGGCCTTGCGCCGCTGCGTCGCACGCGCCTGAACCCTGGCGGCGTAGGGGTAGGGCTTGCCCTACCCTCGTCGGGGCCAGCAAAAATGCGGGGACGGCAAGCCGCCCCCCTACGGCGCGGCGGTTATCAACGGATTGGGGCCGCCCACATTGCTTGACGAGTCTGCGCTTTCCCCATAGACTTAAAACATGCCCGCATGATTGGGAGCTGGTTTCGAAGATTATGACATTCCGAAAGACTGCCGTTGCATTCACACTCGCTTTGGCGCTGAGTCCGTTCGCCTGGTGCCAGAGCGGCACAGAACTTTTCCCTCTCAAGGATATCAAAGCTGGAATGAAGGGCGTTGGCCGTACGATTTTCCAGGGTGAACAGATTGAAGAATTCCAGGTCGAGATTCTAGGCGTGTTGAAAAACGTCCTGGCGCCCAAGCGCGACCTGATACTGGCGCGGCTTGCAGGGGGACCGCTCGCGAAGACAGGAGTCATTGCCGGAATGAGCGGCAGCCCGGTTTATATTGATGGCAAGCTCGTTGGCGCAGTCTCTATTTCATTTCCGTTTTCGAAAGAACCCTTGGCGGGTATTACGCCCATCGACCAGATGGTGCAGGTGGTCCCGGAGGAGAAGAGCCACGCGCCATCCCAAGCGGAGCTTCCCGTCGACTTTCGCCTGGCAAGAAGCAGCGACGACCCTCGCGACAGCGCGCGCTTGATTCCTCAACAGGATTTCGGCCCTGCGACCCTTCGCCGCTTCTTTCCAGCAAGCGAAGCGGGGATCTCATATCCGAACGTGCAGATTCCACTGCGGTTTGGCGGGTTTGCTGCCGAGGCCGTGGAACCGTACCTGCCCCTGTTCCGGCAAATGGGCTTCGAACCGATGATGGGCGGAGCGCTGGCGGGCGGACAGAGTTCAACCCCGGTGGATTCGGACCTGAGCCCCGGTTCGATGATCAGTATGCTGCTTGTCCGGGGCGATCTTAACATGAGTGCGGACTGCACAGTTACGTACCGGCAAGGGAACAAACTCTACGCCTGCGGGCATCGGTTCCTTGCCGTGGGTCCAATTCAAATCCCGTTTGCGCCCGCCCACGTTCTAGTCACCGTGCCGAGCCTCGCGTCGTCCTTTAAGCTGGATGCGCCAGGGGAGGTCATGGGGACGATTCGCCAGGACCGTTTTGACGCCGTCTACGGCTTAGTGGGGGAGAAAAGCCCTCCCATGATCCCGGTTAGTGTGAACATTCAAAGCACCTTGAATGCCCAGGAGAATTATAAGTTCGAGGTTATTCAGGAACCGTTCCTATCGCCTTTGTTGGTAAACCTGGGTTTTGTCTCAACCCTGGGCAACACGGAGAGAGCCGTAGGCGCATCCACTTTGGAAGTTGATGGGAAGATTCGCCTGGCGGGGGCAGACGCGGTGAGCTTTCAAGACGTCCTGTCGGGTGAAATGGGGATCAGTTCGCTGGCAGGCAGCGTGGTGGCGACGCCCCTTACCTTCCTGTTGGGCAGCGGCTTTCCTGACTTGCGCATCGAGGGCATCGAACTCTCGGTGAGATCGCGGGACGAGCGGAGTGTAGCCATGCTCGAGCAGGTGTGGAGCTCGCGGTCAGAGGTTAAACCGGGTGATCACATCGAGGTTTTCGGTCTCCTGCGCCTCCCGGGAGGGCAGATGGTGACCCAGAGAATTCCGGTGGATATACCCGAAAACGTCAGCGACAAAGGTCTGATGCTCGCGGTGGGCGGCGGAACGGCCATCAACGGGTTGCAATACCGGTTCGCCCAGCCTGGAAGCTCGGCACGCGATGTTCATCAACTGGTCAAGGCTCTGAACCGCATGAGACGAAACAACCGGCTCTACGCGTTGCTCATGGCCCCGCAGCGTTCGTTCATGCTGGAAGGGGACGAGTACCCCTCCCCTCCCCCTTCCTTGATACAAACCTTCATGTCCGACCCCGCGGCGGCCTCGAGCGTTAGCCTCAGCGGCACTTCGGTGGTCGGAGACTTTGAGGGAACGGCGTCTTCGTTCATGATCCAGGGCCAAAAGGTGCTCTTTCTAAAGGTCGTGGGGCCGGGCCTGTAGCATGGTGATCAGAAGGAGAGTGGTGGTGGCCTTACACGCTGCGGCAAAGGGTCATCTGTCATGCTGAGCGGAGCGAAGCATCTGCAGTATATCCTTGAAAAAAAGCAAATGCAGATCCTTCGCTTCGCTCGGGATGACAGGCCGGGGGACTTTTTCCGCAGCCTAATTTACGCCGCCATCGAACGCTGACAGGGAATGAGAAGTGGTGGGGTACACCCGCCGCTACGCGATGCAGGCCGACTGTATCGTCGGCCTGCCAGGACGATGGAGGAAACCACGAAAGGTAGGCATGAAACCAAATAAGAAGCTCCTGTTCCTGATACTTCCATTGCTTTTTTCTCTGGCCAGTGCGGGCACGGAAACGGTGTTTTGGCAGGTCGGCTCCTTTGAGGAGTTTCTACAGGGGACGCTCGCCAACGTCTCGCTGGATACAGAGGGGGAGCTACACCTCGCCCCCGGGGCACGCGTGGTTTTCAATCCCGAGGAAGCGCTCGCCCTCTCCTTAGCTCACGACCGGAAAGGGAACGTCTACATCGGCACGGGCCATCAGGGAAAAGTCTTTCGAGTAGACGGCGCGCTGCACTCCAACCTGCTGTTTACAGCCCGCGAGCCCGACATTTTCGCATTGGCCGCCGGCCCGGATGGTTCGCTCTATGTAGGAAGCTCGCCGGAAGGCAAAGTGTATCGGATTACGGCGGAGGGCCAGTCGAGAGTATTCTACGACCCACATTCCAAGTACATTTGGGCTCTGGCTCTGGACCAGGCGGGCCGGCTGTATGTGGCCACCGGAGACAAGGGCCAGATTTTCCAGGTTGACGCTGCAGGAAAGGGCACCCTGTTCTTCGACAGCAAGCAGACCCACATGATGTGCCTCGCCTTCGAGCGAAATGGAAACCTGCTTGCCGGGAGCGTCCCGAATGGGCTCATCTACCGCATAACTCCGCAAGGAAAGGGCTTTGTTCTCTATGAGGCCAACCTGCCGGAAATCCATGACTTGGTGACTGACTCGAGCGGGCGCATTTATGCCGCAGCCTTGGGGGGCGCGGGAGGCAAAGGTTCCCCCGAACTATTCGTCCCTCCCCCTGGCGGCGCGGTTCCCGGCGGTGTCACCACCGTTACGGTACTGGCTTCTGATGAAGTTCGGCCCGGCAGTGGAACTGAGGCCCAGACTCCTCCCAACGAAGGAGGAAATCCGCCTAGCTTTAACCGGCCGACCCCTGTGATTAACGCCATTCCCAATTTTCAGATCCCGCAGGGTCGAGGATCTTTGATCGAAATACTCCCGGACTCGACGGCTGAGACGATTTGGAATTCGAACAGCGAGAGCGTCTTCGGTTTGGCTGTGCGCGGAGACCACATCCTCTTTTCCACGGACTCTAATGGGCGAATCTTCGACATGATTCCGGGGCGCAACGCAGAAAAGTTGAACCTTGTTACCGAAACACATGGGTCCCTGGCAACGCGCCTGATGACTGAGGGATCTGACCTTTACGTAGCCACCAGCAATATTGCCCAACTGTTGAGGGTTGAACAGGGTGTTGCCGCCGAGGGAAGCTACGAGTCTCCGGTCAAAGACACGAAGTTCATCTCCCACTGGGGCGTGCTTGCCTGGCGAGGTGAAGCGCCCGGCGGGACAACCCTTGAATTCTTCACGCGCTCCGGCAACTCCGAGCGCCCCGACCAAACCTGGAGCGACTGGGCAGGCCCGTATCGCAGCTCGAATGGCAGTCCGGTCTCGAGCCCTCCTGCCCGCTACATTCAATGGAAGGCGGTCTTCCACGCCTCTGGCGCGAGCAGCCCCACGTTGAATGACGTTACAGTATCCTACTTGAACCAGAACCTTCCCCCGCAAATCCGGTCGCTGAATGTGAGCACGGCAGGGGAACGCACCAGCCCAGCCGGTAGTGGCTCGGCCGGTCTGCCTGGCGGACCGGCTATTTCCATCGGCACTTCCCCTGGTGCAAGTTCCCCCGGCAAGGTGCCTGTAACGCTGACTTGGCAGGCCGATGACCCAAACAACGACCAACTCGTCTACTCGCTCTACATAAAGGCGACAGACGAGCAAGAATGGCACCTCCTGAAAGACAAGCTGCGCCAGACGAATTACACGATAGAGCCTGGCTCACTGCCGGATGGGAAATACATCGCCAAGCTGGTCGCTTCGGATGGAGAGTCCAACCCCCCCGAATTGGCGCGAGAGTCGGAGTTGCTAAGCGCCCCATTTTGGGTCGACAATACGCCACCGCAGGTCCGAGTGCTGCGACAGAATGCCACTGACGGCGAGGCAGAAGTGGTGTTCGAGGTCGAGGATAGTACTTCGCCGCTCCGCAGCGCCGAGACTTCGCTGGACGGCAAGGAATGGAAGGACATTGTGTCTGACGACGGCATCGTTGACTCTCGCAAGGAGACCTTTACGATAAGGCTTTCCAAGCTCGACGCCGGCGAACACGTTGTCTCAGTGCGGGCCTACGACACGGCGGGGAATCTTGGCGTCGGCAAGGCTGTTCTGCGGGTTGCCCCGCGCTAGCACAGGCACTCCTGCCTGTTCCCAGCGTTCCGCAGGCAAGAATGCCTGCGCCACGCGAGTGCCTGCGCCACGCTAATCGAGCAAGGATTAAGACAACTCTGGCATGGGCCACCGCATCTCACCATTCGAGTCTGGGTGCGGCTGGAAGTGAGTTTCCTTGAGCCAACAGAAGACGGCGGCTCCCAAGGCCGCTTCCGAGACTCAACTGGTTGCGCGCGCGCAGCGTGGAGATGAGGAAGCATTCACCGCGCTTTTCGAGATGCACAAGCGGCGTGTTTACTCGCTCTGCTTAAGGATGACCGGCAATACTGCGGAGGCGGAGGACTTAACGCAAGAAGCCTTCCTTCAGCTTTTCCGTAAGATCTCCACCTTTCGAGGTGAGTCCGCTTTTTCCACCTGGCTGCATCGGCTGGCTGTTAACGTCGTGCTGATGCACTTGAGAAAGAAGGGACTGCAACAAGTTTCGCTGGACGAGGTTGACACCAGCCAGGATGAGCCCGTCAAGCGCGATTACGGCGACAACGATCGGAGGTTGATGGGGTCGGTGGACCGCATCAGCCTGACGCGAGCCATCGCCGAACTTCCGCCAGGATATCGGACCGTGTTCGTTTTGCACGATGTCGAAGGTTACGAGCATAACGAAATTGCCGAAATCATGAAGTGTTCCGTCGGCAATTCGAAATCTCAACTTCACAAAGCGCGAATGAAGTTGCGCGACTGGTTGCGCCAGAACGAGGGGCCGATGACTCCCGGAGAGCCCGTAACTTCCGACCAGGCCCCGACCGAAAGGTAATGCGGCTATGGATGAGACTCGACGCTACAGGACCGCAGAATGCGATCGCTTTGAGTTGGAGCTTGACGCCTACATGGATGGCGAAGTCAGGCCCTCTGTGCCGGGTCACCTTCGCGAGTGCGTGTTCTGCAAGGTTGTGTTCGAGGATTTGACCGCGCTGCGGACAGCGGCCCGCGAACTTCCGCTTGAGGAGCCCTCACCAGTAGTTTGGGCAAATATCCGGGCTCAATTGTCAGCAGAGGGGGCGTTCGCCGAGAAGGGCGGCGTGTGGAGTTGGTTTTGGCAACTGGATTTCCTTCGCCGCCCGGTTCCTGTGTCGGCCTTTGCCTGCATGCTGGCTCTCGGTTGCTGGTTGACGGCGCCCCAAAACAATCCGCAAACGAAGACCACCGCTTCCCTCCCCACCTCGGCGGGCGAACCCACCGTAGTGCGATCCATGGTCTTCCTAGCTGGCGGTGAGGGCCTGGAAAAGGCGGTCCGAGAGTTGGAGAAAGCTTTCAAAGCGCGGGAGGCAACTCTCGCGCCGGACGTCAAGGCGACCTACGAGAATAGCTTGAGTTCGCTCGATGCTTCAATCCGGGAATGCAATGATTCGTTGCAACGTGAGCCCGGCAATTCGCTTGCTCACGAATATTTGTTTGCAGCGTATTCCCAAAAAGCTGAGGTATTATCCTCAGCATTGGAAATTGATGAAGGCCGTTAGGCCAGCCCAAGGGGGACTTAACAGTGGCTGATCGTCAACAACAAAAAACAATTAAAACAACGGCTATGCCTTTTGCCCTGGGCATATTTCTTTGCTCATTGGCGCTGCCAGGCATCGTGCTTGCTGCCGAAGGCAACCGGATTGAAAAGACCTTCGAAGTGGCGCCCAATCCTCGCGTCACGTTGTCGAATACGCGTGGCCAGATACTTGTCAGAGGATGGGACAAGCAGCAGGTGCACATAGTGTATTCCGTCATATCACCCCGTGTGGAAGTGGATAGCGACGTCATTCCAGCCAGCGGGCCCGCCGATAAAGTTCACTTCTCTACACATATCCTGGACCCCCTGGTTTCCGGAAAGGATCAAACGGCAGATTACAGCTTGGACGTCCCCATGGGAACCGACCTTGAAATCCGCGATACGCTAGGAAGCGTGAAGATTGATAAGCTTCAGGGCGACGATGCCACCGTGGAAACGGTGGGGGGATCCATTGTCGTCTCCGATTTCACCGGCCACCTTTTCGTGCGCTCGATCGGGGGAAACATCGATGTAATCCGGGCTGCAGGACGCGTGGAAGCGTATTCAATCACGGGAGACCTGCATTTCGTCTCTCCTACGACTTCCAAGCTCCGCGCCACTACAACCTCCGGGCGAATTCTTTTTGAGGGAGACTTTCCGGATGGCGGCGACTACTCACTCTCCGAATACAGCGGCGATATGGATATCATCTGCCCGCCCTCGGCGTCTTTCGAACTGAATGCCAAAACAGATCGGGGAAAGCTCGAGAACGAAATGCCCATCACCATCCGCCACCAACCCGCTACACCGCTCTCCTCCGCCAATAGCCTCTTCGGCACCCACCTGAGCGGCAAAGCCACAGTGAATCTGAAGTCGTTCAGCGGTACGATTCGCATTCGGCAACGGTAGCGGAAGGCAGTCGAGAGTCGAAAGTCCAGAGTTGAAAGCCGGAAGTTTTAGATCTCTCGACTCCCCACTGCTCAACTTCGCGACCCTACAATCAATCCTCGACTTTCGACTCTCAACTCTCAGCTTTCGACTCTCGACTTTCGACTCTGTTATAATTTCCTCGGACCATGATCCGCCACCGGCGCAAACAGATTTATCTGCTCGGATTCATGGGCAGTGGCAAGTCAACTGTCGGAGAACTTCTTTCCAAGAAACTCGGCTGGCCTTTCATCGACCTCGATACGGTTATCGAAGCCGGACAAGGTGTGAGCATCCGGGAGATATTTGAAAGGTCGGGCGAGGCCTTTTTTCGCCAGCTTGAGCGTGCTGCCTTGACCGAGGTCTCGAAAACCGAGCCCGTGGTGATCGCGCTGGGAGGCGGCACTTTCGCGAACGAAACTAATGTCGAACTGATTCGCGAGACGGGCGGAACCACCATTTGGCTGGATTGCCCTATGGAGATCCTGCTCGAACGGTGCTCCGGCATGGTGACCCGTCCGCTCTTTCGCAATCCCGAATCCCTCGAGCGCCTGCTGGATCTCCGGCTTCCCTACTATCGCCTGGCGGAATTCAGAGTCTACACGGAAGGACGGAGCGCACAGGAAGTCACCGAGCAGATTCTACGCCTGGGGGACTTCTAAGCGGAAAGGCCTAGCGGGCTAAGGTTAACTGTCATGCTGAGCGGAGCGAAGCATCTGCAGTATCTCCTTAAAAACAAGCAAATGCAGATCCTTCGCTCCGCAGAGGATGACAGCCAGGCGGTTGTTTCCGCAACCTGTTAAGCCGCTGTTTGGCCTTAAGGAGGAGCAGCAGGGGGTGTTGGTTTGAATAGAAATAACCGTAGAAGCTATCTAGCCTACAATGCCTCGAGGATCCTGCTCCCGCAACTGCTGGCGGCGGTGTTCGCCTGCAACCTGGGCGCCCGGCCCCAGGAATCGGCCGGCGGCCCGAGTCCCGTGAACGTGGACGATGAGGGCGTCTTCCTGATCTCCATGGCGGGACGCCCCGTCGGCAGCGAAAGCTTCCAGATCCGCTCCTCGCGGGGCAGGATCGAGGCGCGGGGTGACATCCGCCTCAACATTGAGAAGAACGGCAAGACAGTGAGCGTCGAGAGTTTCCCTGACCTGGTCACGGACTCCCAGCTCCGCCCGCTTACTTATGCGTGGAGATTACACGGCCCACAGTCCTCCCGGCTGGAGGTTGACTTTCGCGCCAGACCCGCCAAGGTTCGCTATCATACGATCAACGGAAGTGAAGATACCAGGGAGTTCGACCTTCTGCCTGACGTGATGGTTCTGGACGACAACGTAATCCATCATTTCCAGTTGATCGCAGCCCGCTTGCAGGCGCTGGGGGGCGGGAAACAAACTCTTAGCGTCTTCGTTCCACAAGAGGCGCTGCCAAGCCTCATGACCGTGGAAGACCTGGGAACATCCGCGATGCAGGACAGCCCGGCCGGGTCCGGTCTTCGGCATCTCCTCATCACTACTGATGTCACGCATGTCGATCTTTGGGTTGACGACAAGCTACACGTTCAGCGCGTTTCCGTTCCCGCAGCGCAGCTCGAGGCCTTACGGAAAAAGTAGATCTGATTGACGTGGTTTGAGGAGGGGCGAGCCTGAGAAAAGACAGGGGCGGGGCCAGTGTGTCGACTGGCTCCGCCCCTTGCCCAACAATCCAAATCCCTAAACTTCCTGCTCTAACGAATAACTACGGGCAGGTCTCGCCGGCCGGAGGCGTGTACGGACTCGGCTCGCCTTCGCCGTTGGCAAGCGAGTTCAGTGCGCAACCTACCGAATTCGCGGTCGCGCCCGCTGCCACAGCGTCTGAGTCAGCCGCTGAAGCCGCTGATGCCGCTGCTGCCGCTGCTGCTGCCGCCGCTGCCGCTGCCGAAGTCGCACTCTGTGCATTGGTATTCGCGTTTCCTGCGCGAGAAACTGCTACCCCTGCCAAAATCGCTGCGGCTCCCGCAGCCGCTGTGGCCACGATCGGCCAAACGCCTGCGCTGCCACCGCAGCAACGACCTGCTCCTCCGCCGCCCTGTGGCGCCTTCATCTGCGGAGTCACGGTCAGCGTCTTCCCCTTGGCAACATTCACTACCTTGCCGTTGCCCTCGTCAACGCGCAATGCTCCGTCCTTCGCCGTGACGACGACCGTGCCATTCAACATGGCCACTTCACCAAGGGTCTTGAAGCCGGAAACTGGAACCACGGAAACGTCTCCGATCTTCATTCGAACCGCAGCCCCGGACACATCATGAAAGAGGGAAACGTTGCCCTGGCCCAGCAGTACTGTTACCTCGTCCGAATCCCGCAGGAACGAAGCCACCGTGTCGCGGCCGAATACCATACGGCTCGCATTCCCCAGTGCGACCACGGCCACGCCATCTTTCACCTGGAGGCTGTCACCACTGAAAAGGGTTGTGTTAGGAAGAAGAGTCTGGCCGCCTACTGTCGCGTTCATGGTGCCCGCCACCGATCCGACAACCGCTAATCCCGCAAACACCGGCCCCACAGCGACCAATCCCAGGAGGATAAGGTACAGCGAAAAACGCGCGATGCAATTCCTGCTCAACATTATTGGTTCTCCTTTTTTTGTGGGCCGGGTTGCTCCTCGCCCCCTAACCCATCGTGTGTTTTTCCAACCTTTTCGATTTCGGTATAAAGGTACTATGACCAACAAAAGGTTGTCAAGACCTTTTTTGGTATTTTTGCAGCTGTCACATCCTCTACTCTTTCCATCAGCGCGGAGATTCGTCTGGCTCGGAAATAATCGTGACGCCCCAGCAAAATCGGCCTTGCCAGCGGTGTCAAGATTCTTGCAGTCATGCGACCACCCAAGGTTTTCGATATTCTTTCGTCAGCAATTTGTTCGCTTCCGCATCGCCCGGAAATTGCTCCTGTTCTGCATCCCAGGTGAGCTTGCGGCCCACCTTGTAGGCAATCACCCCCAGCAGACCGGCGCTTGTCGAACGGTGCATTGTATCCACATCCGAATTCGGCTTCTGTCGGGACTTAAGGCAGTCCAGGAAATTCAGCACGTTCGGATAATGCTGAG
>Ga0116217_10002674_pt1 | contig 16530 bp, 10 predicted proteins | sample Sb_taG_6_FD_89697 | JGI IMG/M metagenome (GOLD analysis project Ga0116217, IMG submission 89697) | Peat soil microbial communities from Weissenstadt, Germany - Sb_50d_4_PS metaG | ecosystem: Environmental > Terrestrial > Soil > Wetlands > Peat | place: Germany: Weissenstadt | collected 2010-09-21 | reverse complement strand
CCGTCGACCGCATTTTCAATCACCTTCACGCGTTGGAACTCTTTCTGACTCACTGTCACCATCCCTCTAGGGTGACAAAGTCTGGTTGCAGTTAGGGGGTGACATTATCTTGGAGCATCTACAATAGGTTGCGCGGCTATGCCCAAATTTCGCAAACTCCAGTAAACTGGTGGGCTTTATCGAGAGCGAACTATGCTGAGAGAAAGTTTTCGCAGGAGCAAGCCATCGCGGTGCTTCGTCGTTTTAATTTTGCTGATTCTGTGCGCGGGAAGCCGCGCGGCCAGCGCTTCAGACAGCAAGGCAATTCCCACCATCGTCTTCATGACAGACTTCGGTACCGTGGACGATTCAGTAGCGATCTGCAAAGGCGTGATGTATTCGATTGCTCCGGAGGTGCGCATTGTCGACCTCACGCATCAGGTTACGCCCTTCTCTATACTCGACGGAGCGCGCTTTCTGTACGGTACGACCCCGTACTATCGGGCGGGAACTGTCTTTGTAGTGGTGGTGGATCCGGGTGTGGGCAGCATCCGGAAAGCGGTCGTGGTCAAGTCGAAGAGGGGACAATATTTTGTCTTGCCGGATAACGGCTTGATGACACTGGTGCAGGATCGCGATGGAATCGAGAGTGCTCGCGAAATAACAAATCGCGACTGGATGATCGGAGCGGCGCTGTCATCGACATTTCATGGACGCGACATATTTTCACCCGTAGGTGCACATCTGGTGCGGGGCGACGACTGGACCGGGGTGGGCCCCGAGCTTGATGTCAGCAAACTTGTGCGCCTGGACATCGCGCCCGCCAGGCTGGATGAACGCGGGTTGAGCGGAGAAGTGATCGCGACCGACGGGCCCTTCGGCAATCTCGTCACTAATATCAGCGGCGATGATTTTCTCAAACTGGGCTACGCGCGGGGCCGGGCGGTTCACGTCACTATCGGAAAGAACGAGATGGATATTCCGTTCGTGCGCACCTTTAGCGACGTACCGCTGAACGCGCCGCTGCTGTACATCGATTCGCGCGGGCATCTTGGCTTAGCCCTGAATCAGGGAAGCTTCGCGGCCACGTACGGGGCAAAGCCTCCGGTCGCAATCTTTATTCCGAGGGCGAGCAACTAATTCTGGAGCGAAGTCGAGGAGAACGCATTCATGAACAGACAACAACCAGTCGCTGATTCTAGTAGCAAGATTCAAAGCCTGATTCTTTTGACTATCGTCTTGCTCCTGCCTTGCATCGCTCTTGCCCAAAGCTTCCGCGGCTCGATTCGTGGAAAGGTGGTGGATCCAAACGGCAATGCCATCGTCGGTGCAAAACTGACGGCCAAGAACAGCGCGACTGGACAAATGCGCGACGCGGCGACCGGCGACGACGGCGCCTACGTGCTGGCCGAGCTTCCCGCCGGAGAATATTCGGTCACCGCCGAATACGGCGGATTGTCTCCGGTCGGCCAGAATGTCATCGTCAATGTTGGCTCGGATACAACCGCGAACTTCGACTTAACCAGAGTGGAAAAGCGCTTGGAACAGTTGACCGTCACGGAGGAAGCGCCGGTCATCGATACCACCCGCGACGTTCTGAGCGAGGTCGTGGACCAGAAATTAGTTGCCGAACTCCCGCTCAACGGCCGCGACTTCGGCAAGCTGGTTGCACTGTCGCCGGGAGCCACGGTCGATCCTTCTGGCGTCGCCGGTACGCAGGGTGGTTTCGGACAATTCAACATCAACGGTAATCGCGACCGTTCCAACAATTACACTCTCGACGGCACCGACAATAACGATCCTTTCTTCAATAACTCGGCGCTGAACCAAACGGGTATCGGAGGTGCGCCCGCTTCGCTGCTGCCGATTGATGCCATCCAGGAATTCAACCTGCAGTCGCAGTTTGGCGCGGAATACGGCCGGAACAGCGGTTCCGTGGTGAACATCGTCACAAGATCGGGCACCAATAAGTTTCACGGCTCCGGTTTCGAATTCTTCCGCAATAGCGCGTTGGACGCACGCAACTACTTCAATACCGAGTCCCACAAGTCCGTCTTTCAGAACAACAACTTCGGAGCCTCGTTGGGCGGTCCGATCGTGAAGGACAAAACCTTTTTCTTCGGAGCTTACGAGGGTCAGCAAGAGCGCGTGGGTTCCGACTTTCTGCTGTTGGTTCCGACCCAGTCGCAGATTCAGCAGGCTCGTACCATAGCAGGGGCAATCAATGGTACGCCCAGCAATCCAGTGATCAACCCCGGCCTTGATGCCATTCTTGCCTTCTATCCGAAGAGTAATACCAGCGAGATTCCTGGTGTGGTGCGCGACACGAACAACGGGAACAACTTCATCGCAAAGATTGACGAAAACATCACAAACACAGAACTGCTTACCGGTCGCTACGCCTTTAGTCAGAGCTACCAGGTTTTTCCTTTCGGCTCGCCGGGCGGTTTCGGCACCGGATCGCGACTGCCCCAGTTCGCGCAAACATCGCCCACGCGGGTGCAGGTGGTTTCGGTCAGCCTGCTTTCCACGTTGAGCCCTTCCAAGATCAACGAAGTACGATTTGGCTATAGCCGTTACCGGACTTCGTTCAGTTCGCTGGATGCCAACTTCGATCCCAACAGCATTGGCCTGAACTTCGGTACTGGCAAGCTTGGATTGCCCGAGTTTGACTTCACCAACATTGAGAACCTGGGCGCGACCGGCTTCAGCGTTCCCCGAGGGCGGACCAGTCAGAGTTTTCAGATTCTTGATAACTTCACCTGGCTGAAAGGCCGCCACACCTTGAAGTTCGGAGGAGAGTTTCGTCGTGCCGCCATCAGCAATTTCAACGACAACCTGGAGCGCGGCATCTTCCAGTTCACAGCTGGAGTCGGCCTGAGTCCCGATCCCGTGGTCGACGCGTTGGCGGATTTCTACACAGGAGGCACGCAGGACGCAAATTTTTGTTGCTCGTTCGTTTCCGTCGACGCGGGCAACACGCAACGTACGACCTACAACAGCGGGTTCAGTTTCTTCGCGCAAGATGATTACCGCATGACTTCCACCCTCACCGTGAACTTTGGTCTGCGCTGGGAATATTTCGGGCCATTGAGCGAGAAGAACAACCTGCTCTCCAACCTCGGCCGCGACAGCAATCTGGCCATGGTGGGGACCGACGGCCTTAACGGCTTGTATAACCGCGATCTGCACGACTTTGCGCCGCGCCTGGGATTCGCCTGGCAAGCCGCGAAGAACACCGTGGTCCGCGCCGGTTACGGAATCTACTATGACTACGTTCCTCAGGATCTGTTCATCGCGAATTTCACTACCTCCGCTGGAGTCGTGACCAATCCCATCGGACCGAAAGCGGTGTTGCCTCTCTCCTTTGATCCGACCGCGTTTAACGGCACCAATCCAACCCCGAATCCGCCGATCATGAACGGCGTGGCATCGCCGCCGTACTCGATTTTCGTCACGCCGCGGAACTTCCGTTCTCCGTACACGCAGAACTGGAATTTTAATGTGCAGCAGAAAGTCGCGGAGAATGCCTCGTTCGAAGCCCGTTACGTGGGCAGCAAGGGTAGCAGGTTGGTGCGCCTCACCGACCTGAACGAACCCAACGCCAATGGCGTCCGCCCCAATCCCAATTACAGCGCGATGGACGAGCTGACGCCCGAGAGTTCATCCAGCTACAATGCGCTGCAGGCAATCGGCCGTATCCAGCAGAACCACGGTTTTTCGGGCTTCGCTGCTTATGTGTGGTCGAAGGCGATCGACGACGCTTCGGATGGAATTGATTTCGTCCCGGGCGCGGCCTTTCCTCAAGATCCCGGCAACCTGCCTGCAGAGCGCGGGCCCTCGCTCTTCGACACGCGGAATCGCTTTACGGCGGCGGTCAACTACGATGTGCCTGCCTGGAAAGCGGCTCGGGGATTTGGCTCGGGCTGGCAGCTGAACACGATCATTACTGTTCAGAGCGGCCGTCCGATTCCCATCGCCAATTCGACAGACACCAGCGGCCGGTTTTATTTCAATCAACGGCCCAATGTCGTGCCCGGTGTGAATCCGATCCTGCCACATTGGACTCCGAGTACCGGCTATCTCAATCCGCTTGCATTCGTGCAGCCAGCTTACGGAACCTTTGGTGACCTGGGTCGGGACTCGATCTTTGGCCCCGGACTTCGCAATGTGGATTTTTCGATCACGAAGAACACGCGTCTGACGGAACGACTGAACCTGCAATTGCGCGCAGAGTTCTTCAATATTTTCAACCATCCGAATTACGCCCTACCGGCGCACAACATTATCCCGGGATACGTGGACAACGGAAGTCCGGGCAGTCCGCAGGTCGTGCCGAATCCGGCCGCCCACGTGAACGGCGACATCACGCAGCCGCTGCTACCCATGGGGCTGATCACACAGACGCCCGACGTGGCACAAACGAATCCTGGCCTCGGCGGGGGTGGCCCACGCGTAGTTCAACTGGCAGCGAAGTTCACGTTCTAGGACGGATCGTGTGGCGCGGGCGCCCTCGCCCGCGTCATGCTCGCGCCTGCTAAGTATTCACGTCTGCCACGATCTCAGGCAAGACCGCCCGCAGCAGTGCCACGAAGTCTCCCTTAACCCGCTCGCCAGTCGCGAGCACATCTTCGTGGCTGAGCACCTCATCCGATATCCCCGCAGCCATGTTGGTCACACAGGAAATGGCCAGCACCTTGATTCCCATGTGGCGAGCCGCGATGACTTCAGGAATCGTCGACATGCCAACCAGATCCGCGCCAATCGTACGCAGGTATCGAATCTCCGCCGGAGTCTCGTAACTCGGGCCCAGGAGACCCGCGTAAACACCCTGATACACTGTCTTGCCCAGGCGGTTCGCGGCTCGCAGCGCGATCTCGCGATACTGCTTCGCGTACGCCTGAGTCATGTCGGGAAACCGCGGTCCGAAGCGATCGTCGTTAGGGCCGGTCAGCGGATTTTGTCCCTGCAGATTGATGTGGTCTGTAATCACAACCAATGCGCCCTGTTTGTATTGGAGATTGATGCCCCCGGCGGCATTGGTCAGAATCAACGCACGGATGCCCATCCGCCCAAACACGTGTGTGGGGAATGCGGCCTCCTTTGCTGAATACCCTTCATACAAGTGCACGCGTACCTGCATAGCCGCCACGGCGATTTCGCCAACTTTTCCGATCACCATCTGACCGGCATGGCCAATCGCAGTGGAACGTGGGAAGAAAGGAATATTTGCGTAGGGGATTCGCGTTGCTTCGGAGAGTTCGTCGGCAAAGCCGCCCAGACCCGAGCCCAGAACCAGTCCGACTGTTGGTGAAAGTTGAGTCTGCAAAAGCAGAAATTTCGCAGCAGATTCCGCGCTGGTGAAGTCGTCCATAAGGGGCCAGCTCCTGGCTAGATCTTGTCGACTGAGAACTGCGAACCATCCACTAACAACCGCTTCTAGAACTTCTTCTCAAATACAGCGAACTCCTCTTCCAACTTCCATTGCATCTGGGCGCGTTCATTGCCATCTAGAAATTTCTGGCACGCGGCAGAAACTTTCCCCGAGCCCGCACGATCATTCGTACACGCCGCAACCTGACGGAACTCCGATGCCCACAGGCTGGAGCCAGCAAGAAAGCTATGCTCCAAGCTCATTCGCGCCATGCGCTTCAAGTCTTTGTAACCGAGAAAATCGTAAGTTTGAACTGCACGCAGATACTCGTGAGTCATATCGGAGCGAGACACTCCTTCGTCATCAGTGGCCAGGGCTACCGGCACGCCGTACCGTAGATAGATCGGCAGAGGATGTGCGTCGCCATTCACCCCCAGGATTACATCATTGGAAGTCAGGCAGATTTCGACCAAAACATTCCTTCGTGCCATCTCACGCAGCAAATTGATGGGGTGATCCTCGTTCATCACGTCTACTCCATGCCCGATGCGTTCTGCGTGTCCGCGCTCGACCGATTCGCGGATATGGAAGCGTAGGCCCTCCGGCGGCACCAAGCCCATAGCCAACTCACCCGCGTGCAGGCTGATGTGCACCTTGGGATAGACGCCGTGCAGGTAGTCGAGCATCTTCATGTGCAACTCGAAATCGTGCATGGGGACGTACCAGTCTTCTGGCATCACCAGGTTCAAGCCAACAAAGCGCGGATCCGCCTGCGCCAGTTTGAAGCCGAAAAGAATCTGCGCGAAGACCATCTCGCGAGGCAGGCCGCGCAGTACCTGATACAAATAGCGAATCTTAATTGCACATCCTGGACTCGCTTCCGCAGTCCCACACTTGAGGACAGACCGCATTTTGCTCTCGTCGTCATCGAGCCGTTTGCTGGTAGTCGCGACGATCTCTTTGAGACCGCCAGTCAGCAACTTCTCGCGCACGCGGGCGAAGTCATCGTCCCATCCCAGCCTCGTGCCGAGTTGCCCGGACTGAACGGAATCCGCGGTGTACATCAGTTCGAGATATTGAAGACGGTCTTCCGCCGCGCGCGATGCCGCCTCGGCAAGAGCGTCCCCGGTACGGTTACGAGTCGCCAACGAAAACTTATCGAAGGTTGCGAAGAAATGATCGTGCCCCGATTCTTCGCCTGGCTCCCAATTGCGCATCGACCACGCATCGACGATCGAGTTGAAGAGCACGTGATCGCCATACGCACAGCGGATCGCCGGCTTGCTCGTGTACTTTTCGCAGGAACCATCGCACGGAGGAGCTATGAGAATCGAAGTCGTGCGGTCGACGCACAGATTGTCGCTCGCGGCATAGTCGATGAGATTCTCCGCGTACAGAGCGCCGCTCAGGTGGATATGCAAATCGCCACCCTTGGGCACGTCGCGCAGAAACGCCAACCGAAGCGAAGGCTGTCGCCGTATGGACTCGAAATAGCGTGCGGTGCGCTGCTCAGCGCTGGGACCAGATTGCGCCGACGCAAAATCGGTGAAGCACGCGATGATTAGAAGAACAGCCGACCGAACGACGGGCCCCACAGCACCTCCCCTAGAAGCATCTTTCCGGAAAACGGGCATTTTACCCTGACGCAAGTGAAACGTGGAAACAACCCAACGGCGCGCTTCACGTTAGTTGAGATTCTACGAAAAACAAATCTCGGCCTACTCCGCGGCAGTTCTCAGCGGTCTCCGCGTTCCAGGATTTTGATTTCAACAACAAGATCTTAAATCGCAGAGGTCGCGGAGAACAGCCGCAGAGCGCACGGAGATGCCTCTGAACTCCTTATGCAACAGGGTTTTGTCCGCGATTTTCACAAATGCAACCAGTGTCCGTTCACAAGGCTAAACCGCGTGGGACATGAAGATCCGCGAAAATTGCGCGTTGGCGCACATCACAAAGCTCTGTGACGGATGAACTGCACCAACTCTGCTGCACCGGCCTGTGAACTGCTTGCACTCGATTGAAAACTCGAAAGATACGGTCCCACATTTTTCATTGACTCTGAAAATGAAAAGAGTAAAACCATAATCGTTCTTTGACAACTTCTGAAGTTTTCCCGGTTGGTGCAGCGTCCGGGGCTCAAGCGAAGTCACCCTCTACATTGCAAAATGACGGAGGGAGGGTTAGCAAGGGTCTATAGCAAAGTGCTGGTCGAGGCGAACAAGAAGATCTGTCGAAGGCAGGATAGAGTCCCGAGGCGTTGGGGTGGTTTATCCGGTTGGCGGTAAGCCCGGAGCCCGAGCAAAGATCGCGAGTTGCCATCCGCAAGGACCGCAACTCATGCAGGTCAGCGAGGGTCTAAAGCGAGCTACTGGCCGAGACGAATGATCCCAACACTACCTCGGGACTCTTAATTTGTCTGCAGCGGCGAGTGGGCGGTGGTTAGCCTGGGCTACAGCTCTCCCCCAAGCAGATTGCGAATCGATAGCTGAGGCTCCCCACTGTCCACGGTTCTCACGGCCCCTGCAGTATTTGAAACCGTTCCTTCGGCACCAGCCGCGTCCGATAAATCGAATTAGTCGCAGCCACTTCTGCGACCGCGTCCACATTCAGTTCGTACGAACCCCGTGGCAGGTTCTCTCCAAAAGGAATCTCTGTCCCCGTATCGCCCTTCTTCAACGGAAAACGCTGATAGCCGATTGCCGTAGCGCGCCCGGTCTCATTCACCGCCATCATGATTACAGTCAAATCGAAATCCTGTTCGGTCTGGTTGGAAACGATAATTGAACCCTCCAGCCGCTGGCCTATCACTTTGGGATAGCGCCCCCACTGCGCCATGAGCGGCGCTACGACCGTCAGAACCAGTTGCTGGTTGCGTTGTACTGCGGGCCTGCCGCTGTCGGTCACAGTTACCGTAAACCGGAATTCGCCGGTTTCGGTTGGAGCGCCACTCAGAATTCCATCTTGCCCCAGCACAATGCCAGCGGGCAGAGCACCCTCCGTGATTTCCCACCGCAGGGGCGTTATGCCCCCGTGCGCTTGCAAACGAGTTTCATAGTGCTGTCTGAGATAGGCCTTGGGCAAGCTCGTGGTTTGAATGACAAGCGGTTCGCCGGTTGCCGCACCTTGTTGCGCGCTAGCGATGCCGGCAAACAAGCAACAGACTAAGAGAAGGAGCACGCTTCGGTGTTCGAGCGGCATCGCAAGTCGGAAGGACACAGAAGCGATTATAGCCTCGTGCCTCTCGACGCCGCCGCCACCCGCACGATAAGCTAGATGGTTTCCCGAGGGGGGCGGATTGCATGCGCGATGCGGTCGCACGGCTGTGGCCGGAGATTCAGTGGATTGAGAAACCCAAGCTGCGTGAGCAGGTTACCCAGACCTGGATCAAAGCACTGGAACGCAGCCCGCTGAAACCTGACGACCTGAACCGCATTCCGTTCACACTGCTCGTGCCCAACTGCCCAATCACTTTTATGGAGCATAAGCGCTGCGTGGTCCACATCGCACGTCAGAGCGCCGAGTCGATGCACGAATTCATGGGCCGCGCTCTGCCGATCAATATGGATGTGGTGATCGCGGGCGCCATTCTCGCGGACGTCGGCAAGCTGCTCGAATATGAACTCGGACCCGACGGCAAGAGCCGTCAAAGCGAACGCGGCGAAGCCTTGCGGCATCCGTTCACGGGAGTCGCACTGGCGCTCGAATGCGGTGTGCCGGACGAAGTTTGCCACATTATCGCGGCTCATGCCGCCGAAGGTGATCTGGTGAAACGCACGACCGAAGCCTACATCGTGCATCACGCAGACTTCATGGCATTCTTGCCGTTTAAGAATCCGAAGAACGTGAAAGTGAAATGAGTGACGCCGATGCTTCTTGCTGTTGTCAATCCTTTTAGTCTTTTCATTCCGAGCGAAGCGAGGAATCTGCTGTTTCTCGCACACGCTGAATGCAGATCCCTCGCTTCGCCCGGAATGAAAAGTTCAAGGGGGGAACGTCGCTCAAGGAGATACTTTGTCCGCCGCTAAAGAAGTAGTCGCAACCAAAGAAACTATCACCGCGAAGATGTCCCGCTGGGCGGCAAGCTTGGATTACAAGCAACTCTCGCAAGATGCCGTGTATCAAGCCAAGCGCTTCCTGCTGGATTCCGTCGGCTGCGCCCTCGGAGGCTACCAACAACACGACGTAAAAATTGCCCTCGAAGTGCTCGACGAAATCGCGGGCAAAGGACCTGCAACGGTAATCGGCACCGGCAAGCGCATCGATCCCGTCTCGGCCTCGCTCGCCAACGCCCTCATGATCCGCTGTATGGATTACAACGACATCTACTGGAAGCAGGATCCGTCGCACCCTTCCGACATTTTTCCTGCGGCGTTGGCGTGCTGCGAGCGCACCAAGAGCAACGGAAAAGAATTGATCGTCGGCCTCGTGCTGGGACACGAATTTGAAATGCGTTTCTGCGAAGCCGCGTTCCCCGGCATCCGCGAGCGCGGCTGGCATCACGCAACCTTAACCGCCTTCGTCTCACCCTTAGTCGCCGGACGCGCTCTGCACCTCCCGTGGGAACAGATTCAACACGCCGTAGGAATTTCGGCGAGCCGCCATGCCACGCTGGGCGCCGTAACTGCCGGCAAGCTCACCATGATGAAGAACACGGTCGACCCAATGGCTACGCAGAGCGGAGTGCTCGCCGCGCTCATGGCGGAGAAGGGCTACACCGGATCCGAACACGTGATCGATGGAAAAGAAGGACTGACGCACGTGTTTGGGCCGGAGTGGAAACTAAATATCCTAACCGACGGGCTGGGCGACTCATGGCGCATCACGCAGTGTGGCATGAAGGCGTTTCCAACCGAAGCGCTGACCCATACGCCGATTTCGGCGGTGCTCGATATCGTGAAGTCGAACGACTTGAAGCCGGATCAGGTGACCAAGATCCAAATTCGTTCGCTGGCCCGTGCCGCGGACATACTTTCCGATCCCAGCAAGTACGATCCCCGCAGCAAAGAGACCGCCGACCATTCGCTGCCTTACGTAATCGCAGCGGCGCTGGCGGAGCGGCAGGTGACGCCGGTGCAGTTCACCATGGAGAAGATCATGGATCCGACTATTCGTGCCCAGCTGCAGAAAGTCGAGGTCGTGGCCGATCCGGAGATCGAGAAAGTGTTTCCTGCATTGCAGCGGGTGATCGTAAACATCACGACCACGGATGGTCGAATGTTCACCAAGCAACTCGACTATCCGAAAGGCGACCCGCGCAACCCGCTAACCGATCAGGAAGTCGAAGAAAAATTCGCAGCTTTGGCGGAAGGCGTATTGTCGCAGCGCACCCAGCAGAAGCTGAAAGACGCCATCTGGAACCTGGAGAAGATCGGCTCAGTCAGCAAGTTGATGGCGCTGATGAAAGCAGACGTGCGAGCGAAAAAGCTAGCCCCGCGGAAGTCGACGAGCAAGAAAAAGCGATCGTAGAAACGTTGCTTGCAACGTTTTCTTGTTAGAACTGTCATTCCGAGCGAAGCGAGGAATCTGCTTCTTGTTCGCACTGGGAGTAACTCATGCCCCAGACCATGGTTGAAAAAATCGCGCAAGCCCACCTCGCCGAAGGCCCCAAGCGCCCGCTGCGCACTGGCGACTTCCTCTCCATCCGCCCGCATCACGTGATGACTCACGACAACACCTCAGCAGTGATGAGCAAGTTCAAAGGCATCGGCGCGAAAAAGATTCACGATCCCAGGCAACTCGTCTTCGCGCTCGACCACGACATCCAGAATAAAGACGAGGCCAACCAGAAAAAATACCGGTCCATTGAAACATTCGCCAAGGAACACGGTGTCGACTTCTACCCCGCGGGCTCAGGCATCGGCCATCAAATCATGGTGGAGCGCGGATACGTCGTCCCTGGTTCGTTCGTAGTCGCCTCCGATTCGCACTCCAACATGTACGGTGCGCTGGGAGCGATCGGAACACCCATCGTGAGGACCGACGCCGCCGCAGTCTGGGCGACGGGAGAATTCTGGTGGCAGATTCCGCGCTCGGTCGAAGTCGTGCTCGAAGGCAAGTTGCCCGAGGGCGCGACCGGCAAAGACATAATCATTACCTTGTGCGGCCTCTACAATCACGACGAAGTTTTAAACGCCGCCATCGAATTCAGCGGCCCGGGAGTCGCCAGTCTCTCCATGGACGCGCGCCTTTCCATCTCCAACATGACTACCGAATGGGGACCGCTGGTGGGCTGGTTCCCGGTGGATGAAGTAACGATCAAGTATCTGAAGAGCGTGCATCAGCGGCTGAAGGCCACGGGTGTGGAACGGTTTTCGGAGAAAGACATCGAAAATTGGACAAAGAATCCGCCACGACCCGATGCCGATGCTGTCTACGCGGCTCGGATCGTGCTTGATCTCGGTCAGGTGACGCCACATGTATCGGGTCCCGATACAGTGCAGACCATGGCTTCTCTCGCTGAGATGGAAAAGAATAAGGTCACGATTCAGAAGGCCTACCTGCTCTCGTGCGTGAACTCGCGTCTCGAAGATCTGGATGCCGCAGCGAAAGTTTTGAGAGGCAAGAAAGTCGCACCAGGTGTGAAATTCTATTTAGGCGCAGCCAGCAAGTGGGTCCAGGAAGAAGCCGAAAAGCGCGGTATCTGGCAGACGCTGCTCGATGCCGGCGCGAATCCTCTGCCGGCAGGCTGCGGACCTTGCATCGGTCTGGGAATTGGACTGCTCGAGCCCGGCGAAGTCGGAATCTCCGCCACTAATCGCAATTTCAAAGGCCGCATGGGATCGCGCGACGCCAAGTGTTATCTCGCGAGCCCCGAGGTTGTAGCTGCTTCCGCCGTCGCGGGCTACATTCGCGGACCGCATGAAATGAGCGGCCGCGAGCCCACGCGCAGCTACACGGCATTTGCAACAGTCGCAGCAGCAGAGAAGGTCGACATCCTTCCAGGCTTTCCAGAAAGAGTCCACGGTCGCCTCGTCTTCCTGCCACAAGACAACGTGAACACCGACGCGATCTACGGAAAGGACTACACTTACCGCGATGACGTCACGAAAGAATTGATGGCGAAGGTCGTAATGGAAAACTACGATCCGCAGTTCGCGTCTCGCACTCGCGCGGGCGACGTGGTCGTCAGCGGATTCAATTTTGGAACTGGATCGAGTCGCGAGCAAGCAGTGACTTGCCTCAAGGCGAAGGGAATTCCACTGGTGATCGCGGCCAGTTTCTCGCAGACCTATCTGCGCAACGCGTACAACAATGGCTTCCTGTGCGTCGAAGTATCGGGCCTTGTGAAGCGCTTGCGCGAGCAGTTCGCCAACGAAATCGCGGAAAAGGAAAAGACAATCATTCCCGGCGAAGAAATCGACATCGACTTCACTTCCGGCGTGATCCACTGGCGCGGCGAAAAGTTCGCCTTCCCCGCGCTAGGGAGTGTGCCGCAATCACTGGTCATCGCCGAGGGAGTGGAGAACCTGGTAGCGAAGCGCCTGGGCCTGAACTGAAATCGAGACGAACTGTAGAAACGTTGCGTGCAACGTCTCCGAGGCAAAGCCAGAAGAACTTTTTGAGCCTCGTGTGTCTCTGTGGTGAAAAGTTCTTAGGAGAATCGCATTCATGGCAAAACATACAGTAGTCACAATGCCCGGCGACGGAATCGGAAACCAGGTCCTGCCCGAGGCACTGCGTGTTTTGAAAGCTGTTGGCTTCGACGCCGAATACATCCACGCTGACATCGGCTGGGAGTGCTGGAGAAACGAAGGCAATGCACTTCCTCAACGGACGATCGATCTCTTGGCCAAGCACAAGCTGGGTCTTTTCGGAGCCATCACTTCAAAACCAAACAAAGAAGCGCAAGCGGAACTCAAGCCCCAGTTGCAAGGCAAAGGTCTGGTGTACTACAGCCCGATCGTGACCATGCGCCAGAAGTTCAACCTCGATATCTGCATGCGCCCGTGCGTCGGGTTCACGGGCAATCCTCTGAACTACATTCGCAAACGCACAGACGACGACTACGACGAGCCGCAAATCGACACCACGGTATTTCGTCAAAATACAGAAGGCATGTACGCCGGCATCGAGTGGACCAACCCGCCGGAGATTGTGCGCGCCGCGCTGAATTCGCATCCCAAGTTCAAAACTTTCGCCCACGTGCCGGGTCCGGACATCGCCGTTAGTGTGCGCATCATCACTCGACCCGCCGCCCGCCGCATCGTCACCGCAGCGTTTGAGTACGCGAAAAAGCGCGGTTTCAAGGGCGTTACCATCTGCGAAAAGCCTAACGTAGTTCGCGAAACTTCGGGCATGATGGAAGAGACTGCCAAAGAAGTGGCCAAGAACCATCCGGGAATCGCGCTCTGGTCCACCAACATCGACGCGCAATTGATGTGGCTGAACAAAAATCCTGAAGACTACAACGTGATCGTAGCCTCGAACCTGTTCGGCGATATCCTCTCCGACGCTTTCGCCGGGCTGGTCGGCGGCCTGGGATTCGCAGCCTCAGGCAATATCGGAGACGAAGTCGCAGTATTCGAGCCTACGCACGGATCCGCCCCGAAGTACGCCGAACTGAATCCCCCGATCGTGAATCCAATCGCCATGATCCTTTCCGCCGTAATGATGCTCGAACACGTGGGCGAGAACGACAAAGCTAAGAGAATTAAGGACGCCATCTCCACTGTGGTGAAAGAAGGCAAAGTGCGAAGCTACGACATGATGCGAATTTCGGGCGGGGCAAAATCGATCAGCCAGGGCGCCGCCTCGACGATTCAAATGACAGACGCGATCCTGGCAAAGCTAAAGTGACGGTTGGAAGAATACAGCAGGGGTTCCTTTGCGAACCTTAGTGTCCTTTGTGGTTAATGATCTTCCATGATTAACAACAACACAGCAACGAGCGCACATCCAGCCGAAGCCGGCCACTACGGCAAAGACGTGCGCTCCGATTTGCACGTCGCCATTGAACCGCGCGACAGCGGCGGTCTCGAGATCACGCTCGAATCCCGCGTTGGGCTCTACTATGGCAGCTCAATCCTGAGCCAGACCCGGCAAGTGCTCGAGTCTCTCGGCGTTAAGCATGCGCGAATTTCGATCCACGATGAGGGCGCATTGCCGTTTGTCATCTCAGCGCGAATTGAAGCAGCGGCAAAACGCGCCGGCCTCGGTGGTGGGCAGAAGGCGTTGCCCGAGAAAATCACGCTCTCGGAACCGACGACTCGCGATCGCCTGCGCCGATCTCGGCTTTATCTCCCCGGAAGCGAGCCCAAGTATTTCATCAACGCCGCATTGCACGGACCCGACGCCATCATTTTGGATCTGGAAGACTCCGTTCACCACGCCGAAAAAGATGCCGCACGAATTCTCGTGCGAAATACGCTGCGTGCTGTCGACTTCGGTAGCTGTGAGCGCATGGTGCGCATCAACCAGTTGCCGCTCGGGCTACAGGATCTGGCAGAGATTGTTCCCGAAGCTCCCGACCTGGTGCTGATTCCGAAGGTGGAAACGCCCGATCAAGTCGGCGAAGCAGATCGCCTGATGCGTGAACTGAAAGTCAGCAACGGCATCGATCGCGCAATCTGGCTGATGCCCATCCTTGAATCCGCTCTCGGAATCGAAAACGCGTTCGCCATCGCGACGGTAACTCCGAATGTTTGCGCGCTCACCATCGGACTGGAAGACTACACCTCCGACTTGGGCGTGGTGAAAACTTTGGAGGGCCGCGAGTCGGAATACGCCCGCACGCGTGTGGTCAACGCAGCGAAGGCCGCCGGCGTCCAGGCGATCGACTCGGTGTTTAGCGATGTCGGTGACTTGGCCGGGCTGCGACAGTGGGGAGAAAATTCTCGCGCTCTTGGATTCGAAGGCATGGGATGCATACATCCCTCGCAGATTCCGGTCGTTCATGAAGCCTTCGCGCCAACGCAGGCAGAAATCGAAAAGGCGCTGAAGATCGTCGCCGCCTTCGAAGATGCACAGCAGCGTGGACTCGCGGTGGTGAGCTTAGGCTCGAAGATGATCGATCCGCCCGTGGTAGAGCGCGCCCGAAAGCTGGTAGCAAGAGCAGAGGCGATGGGCAAGGCCTAGCAGATCGAACGTGGTGACGGGCGACTCGCCCGTCTGCGCCGGGCGAAGCCCAGCGGTTAATACAGTAAAAGGAACGGAATGAGCGAACGCATCGAACTTGCCCAGAATGCCGCCGGACGCAGCGTGCCCACGATGGTCAACGGCAAGCCGCAGATTCCATTCCTGGGCGTGGCGCAGTATCAACCGCGCGGGCGAAAGGCTGCCCCACCCATCTGCTCCAGCAAAGATTATCCCGAGAACGGCGACAAGCGCGTGGCCAACCTCGAAACCGCTCTGCGCAATTGCGGCTTGCGAAACGGCACGGTGATCTCGAATCATCATCATCTGCGCGACGGAGATCGGGTCGCGCTGATGGCGCTCGAAGCGGCGGCAAGAATCGGCGTCAAGGATCTGATGTGGTTTCCCAGCGCCTCGTTCCCCTCGCAAAAATCTGCGATCGACCTCATGCAGTCTAGCGTCATTCATCACATCGAAGGCAGCATGAATGGACCGCTCGGCGACTACTGCACCCAGGGCAAGATGCGCGGCATGGGCGTGTTGCGCTCCCATGGCGGGCGCTGGCAGGCCATTCAGGATGGCGAAGTACACATCGACGTTGCGGTGATTGCCGCGCCGACCGCTGACGCGTTTGGCAATGCTGACGGATCGCATGGAAAATCGGCTTGCGGATCACTTGGATTTGCCCTCGCGGATTCGATGTACGCTGATCGCGTCATCGTGGTCACCGACAATCTGGTTCCGTTCCCCTGCATTCCCTGGCAGATTCAGGGCAACAATGTGGACTTCGTGGTCGAGGTCGACTCCATCGGCGATCCGGCCAAGATCGTTTCGGGCACGACGCAGATCACGCGCTCGCCTGATCGCTTGCGCATCGCCGAATTTGTCGCTCGTTTCCTGCGCGACGCCGGAATCATGCGCAACGGGTTCTCCTTCCAGGCAGGAGCGGGAGGAATCGCGCTCGCCTTTGTCGACTATCTGCGCCGCATGATGAAAGAAGACGGCGTGAAAGCCCGCTTTGTCCGCGGCGGTTCTACGAAATACCTGGTCGAACTTCTACAAGAAGGCCTGACCGACTACATTCTCGACGGACAGACGTTTGATCT
>Ga0116217_10002658_pt1 | contig 16577 bp, 17 predicted proteins | sample Sb_taG_6_FD_89697 | JGI IMG/M metagenome (GOLD analysis project Ga0116217, IMG submission 89697) | Peat soil microbial communities from Weissenstadt, Germany - Sb_50d_4_PS metaG | ecosystem: Environmental > Terrestrial > Soil > Wetlands > Peat | place: Germany: Weissenstadt | collected 2010-09-21 | reverse complement strand
CTCCCGCCGCAGATTGACGACCCGCAAGTCCATCGCGTGGCATCCCGCCTTCCGGGCGTGGTCTTCAGCGGCAGCCATGAGCCGCGAGCCCAGCCCCGAGCGTTGGCGTGCGGGGTCAATGGACAGCAGCCCAACGTAGCCTCGGTCGCCTCGCACTTCGACGTAAACACAGCCCACCAGCGCGTTGCCGTCCTCCGCAACCAGAAAGTCTCCGGTCCCGAACAACTCCCGCACCTTCTCCGGGCTGATGCGGTTTCCGTCGATGAAGAAGCGTTCGACCGCAAAGGCTCGGTTGATCAACCCCGCAAGGGCGTCGGCTTCGGCCGGTTCAGCTTTTTTCGAAAAGAAACTTCCGTCGCCACCAATCGCTGCTCCTACTTGTGGGTCTGTCGCACAGGTTAGGCGCTCGCGCGCCCGATGCGCCCATGCCTCCCAGAACGCCTAAGATATTGGGCGTTGAAGATTCTATACCCGGAGCGTCCCGGTGATTTCGCGCAGTGGCTTGCCCACCCTGCGAGCCGAGGTTCCGACGAGGAGCAGGCGTTGGAGGTGACAACGCCGTAGCCGGGATTGCACCATCTTAGAGAATTGACCTTCCCCGCCAATTTGCAGTAGCTTGCCCCTCATGATGGTAACCATGCTTTACGAAAGCAGATTGCACAGAGTGTTGATCTCAGCGGGAGTGTGCGCCCTGGTCATGGCCGGTGAGTTTGTCGGGGAACTCCTGTTGCGGCAGGCGTTCCATTCTGGATGGCGGGAGCCTCAAATGGCGCTGGCGTCCAACTCGTTGGGGGGCCTGGTGGGAGCTGTGCTGGTCTATAAACTGCTGTCCTTCGAAGCCCAAAGAGAACGCCTCCGGAAGGAGTTGAACCACAGAATCCGAAACGCGCTCCAGCCTATCGCCTACTGCGCTCCCAAACTGGACGGGCCGGAGCGGCAGATCGTCGAAACCTCGGTCATCCAAATCGACACGTGCTTGAAGGAAAGCCTTCTCACCGAATCGCCGGAGATGAGGAACATGGCCCGGAGGAAGGGGCTCACGGATACGCACGACCATAAGACACATTAGACAAAGGAAGGCCCGCATTGCCCGCACAAGCTGTCGCCACAGACAGCTACAACTCCCAGCGGGCCACACTGGGTGCATCCTTTCGCCGCACCATAGCATCCGATATCTGACAGGGCCCAGGACTTCGCATCCATGCCGATCTTTGGCCAGCTCGCAACGGCTAAATGGCGCCCTCTCCCATGGCGGAGTTGGTTGGTCTGCTTCGCCATCCTCTCCCTCGGCGCACATCTGGCAGGCCGCTTTAGTCTGCCCCTCTCTGGCCCCGTAACCGTTCAGTCCAACTCACCCAAGGTCCAGCATATGGATCGGGACGCGTGTGGCTGGGCGCCGCCGGTGGTGAGTGTATCCGTTTCCTTGGCGCCGGCCCCCGATCCACCGGTTGTGGCCGACGAAAGAGGCCACTTATCTCCGCCCGTCCACTGCCTGTACGACCGCCCGCCTCCGGCTCTGGTGTGACGGCATTTAGCTAACCAGAAGCTTCGATCGCTGGAGAGACGCTCGATGGGGTGTGGGGAGATGCAGGATATGTGCTGCCGAATAATGTGCGCCCTGCTGCTGGGCTCGGCCTTCGCGGTCGGCGCGTTGGGGGCGCCGGCTAAGCATCACAACGATGCCAGCGTGGCCAACAAGGTAACCCGCCATGACCCGGCATTCCGTGCCGGCTACATGGATGGCTACCGCCAAGGGGCGAATGAGTCCGAGGCTCTTGCCGCCGGCTACAATGACCAGAGTGGCCCTGCCTACGAACAGGCCATCGACGGATATACCCCGCAGTACGGGGACCAAGCGGCCTATCAGAAACTGTTCCGTCTGGGCTATATCGCGGGGTACAAGGAGGGATGGGACTTCAATTCAGGACAGTACAACCCTCTGGGAGCCGGTGGAGGTGGTGGCGCCGGTGGGTAATCTCCCCGGCACGAGAGGAGCTGTCACATAGGCTGCCGCCGCATCTTCCTTAAGACCGACGGCGCGAGGAGGTTCTATGAAGATTTTTCTGCACGCGTGCTGGCTGGCCGGACCTTTGGGTTTGGCAGTCCTGCTGGCCTTGCCGGCGGGAGCCCAGAAAGCTAATTCTCCAGGCGATCAAGCCAACAGCCAGAACTCCCCGGCGTATCAGCGGGGACACCAGCAGGGCGCGAGAGACCGGCGAGATAACCTCGAGCCGGCCGCCCGGTACGCGAATGGAAATGGCGCGGACCGCCCGGTGTACGACAGCGGTTATCGTGCGGGTTATTGCTACGACGAAGCGAGCAAAACCGGATACTACACCGGTACCTACCACGACTATGGTCCGCCGGTCCTCCGCAACGGCTATTACGGCTACAATGCCCCCAGTGCTTATTGCGAGAATGGCAGCGGCAACGCTACCCGCCATCAAGCCGACCCGCAGGCGCAGCAGAACCGCGTGGAGTACGGCGGAGGCGGTTAATCCCCCAGGGTTGCCTGATGTTGTTTCTCTCCTCATTTCGTAGTCGCCGCAGAACGTGGATCCTGGTCTTCGCGGTGACGTTTGCGCTGGGCACGTTCGGGTCGCCGGATAAATGTCAAGCTCGCAACAATTCCGGCGCGGCTCAGCACAAGGTGAACCGCAAGGATCCGGCGTTTGTGGCTGGTTATGATGAGGGCTATCGCCAAGGCGGGAACGATTCCGCAGCTCTTGCCAACTACGACGATCAGGGTGGCTCGGTTTACGGACAGGCAACGGATGGATATGCCGCGCCGTATGGTGACAAAGAGGCCTATCAACAGCGGTTTCGCCTGGGTTACATCGCGGGGTACAAGGCAGGATGGGATTTTAACGCAGGGAGATACAGTCCGCTGGGAGCGGGAAGCTGGTGAGCCCGCCGGAGCTGTCGGCGCCACGTTAGAGGCGGGCCCGGTTGTCGTTGCAGGCGATCCACGTGGCCGCTGAGCATGGAGGCATCGGTCCATGAAATGTTTCTTGATCAGCCTGCTGCTGTTCTCGGCTGCGGCGTGGGCGCAGAATGCTATCCCCGTAGGGACTGTGCTGCCAGCCGAGCTGAGCGCTTCGCTGGACTCCGGCAAGAGCAAGCCTGGGCAAGTGATCACGGCCAGGATCATGCAGGACGTTCCGCTGCCTGCCGGAAGAATTCCAGCCGGCGCCAGAATCGTCGGCCACATTGTCAATGTGGCTCCGGCGAAGAACGGGAGCGGCATGGAAATCTCTTTGCAGTTCGACGTGCTCCGGTTTTCCCATCGGAGCATCCCCATCATCACTAATCTAAGGGCCTGGGCATCGATGACGGAGGTCGAGGACGCGCAGATTCCACCTACTGGTACCGATCGCGGAAGTCCCTGGGCCTGGATGACAACGAACCAAATCGGCGGAGAAGTAGTCTACGGCCAAGGTGGTCCGGTGACGAACGGCTCCAGTTTTGTCGGCCGTGCGGCGCCGGGCGGTGTGCTGGTCCACCTCAGGGCCAAGCCCGGCAGCATGTGTCGCGGCGAGGTCGGCGGCAACGACAGCCCCCAGGCGCTGTGGCTGTTCTCTTCCGACGCGTGTGGACTCTACGGCTTTCCCAGCTTGGAAATCGCTCATGCCGGACGCACAGACCCTGTTGGCCAGATAAGGATTGCGTCCAAGCGTGGGCGGCTTCACATCCAGGGAGGCAGTGGCTTGCTGCTTCGCGTCAATGCGCAGTAGCGCGGTTCCGCAGGTGTCGGCCAGTTTTTCCAGCCTGTTCAACCTTTTTGTTCCCACGTAGGATTGCGGCAGAAACAAAAAGGCCGGAGCATCTGCTCCGGCCTTTTGCATGTATCCGACGGACTTGTTATGGCTCTGCGTTTTCCGGCCTCAATCCTCGCGGGAAACGTCTTTCTAGCTATCCCTCAAGAATCCGTCATCGCAGCACTTCCCAGTTGATGGCCAAGCCGCTAGGGAGCAGGTTCTTAGCGGTCGGGTTACACAGGACGAAGTTGACGTGGTCGGTGGCCACGTAAGGGGAAAGAATCAGCAGGCCATCGGCGGCTGATGGAACGCTAGCATAGCTCCACTTGATAACGTCGGTCATGCGAGTGCCCGCGGCGGCCGCGGTGAGAGTGGCGCCACAGGCGCCTGAGCCAACCACGCTATTCGTCAGCTTGGAGCTCCCGGAGGAGATGACCAGGGCCGCTCCCTTCGTGCATCCCGTGCAGGCGCCGTTCACGGTCAGATTATTAGTCGTAACCGCACTCAGGGTTGCGGTGCCACCGCTGGCGGTTAGGTTCGGCGTAGTCACCGAGGTGGCATTGACAGGCCCGGAGGTGATCCCACCAGAGATCCAGTCCAACGTAAGATCATGCGTACCCCTGCCCGACGGTGACCATAGGTGCAGCCAATGGTTAACGGGATCGGCGTCGACTCGCCCAATCCCCGCGGATGAAGCCTTTGCCAAAAGCTGGAGGGTATCCGTCGAATCGTTCAGATCGGAGATGAACGCATAGTGGGGAGTGTACCGGAAGTGGAAAATGGCACCCCACCCCTGCCAGATATCGAACAATCCGGGATAGCCAACCAGGGCCGAGATCGCAGAGGGCGTGTTGTTGCCGAAGCTCATGCCGTTCCAATTACGGTCGGCCATGCCATCGTAGAAGTAGTTGCCGAAGAACCCCGGTTGCCCTCCTGCCAGACGCGGGAAAAATCCCTGGACCGTGACCTGCCCGCCCGAGGTCCAATTGTCGAAATAGTGGGCGAGAAAAACGCTGTTGCCCGCTGCAAGCGACATCGTACCGGACGGCTCAAGCGTCAATGTGTCGCTCTTTTCCGCAGTCTGTACCGGATCGGCCACGCTCACCACCCTGGCGCACGGCCAGATGTCATACGTTGCGCCGGCCGCCGGGGCGTGCCCCGAGTATCCCGTGTAGCCCTGCGATCCATTAGCTATCCAAAGATCCACGGTGGAACTTGTGCTCCGCACGATGGGCAAGATGTAGTGCAACGTGCCGGTCACCTGCGAATAAGCGGTGTGAGTGGCATCATCCCCGTGAGGATCAAAGCAGTAGCCTTCAAGCCCCCCGCCCGAGACGAGCGCCGTGGTCTGATGCGGCCAAGCGAATGTGGCGGTAAAGCTCGAGCCGGTTGTGGCTGTGACTTGCACAATTTCAAAAGTCTTAGGGTCTGTGATCGCCAGGAACATTCCCTTTGCAATTCCGCTCATTGAGGCCGGGGTAACTGTCGTCGTGCCTGGAGCGGAGACGGCTGTGCCAAGTGCGGTGTTGACGGAGGATGCCGGAAACGCTCGGCCGCTGGTGAAGCTGACGGTAGCTGGTGCCGTACCTGAATTGCTGTTGAAGCTGGAGATGGAGCCGGTGCTGTAGTTGTTTCCTGAAGTGTTTACCAGCCATTCCCCGGAAGTCTGCAGCCCCTCGCCCTGCGAAACCGTGATCCTTGCCTGGTTGCCACTGACGCTCTCCACCGTACCTGCGTACTCCACCGTCGCCTGCTGGACCAGTGCGCTGAGTGCCTCCACTCCTTCCGCTCCACCGGCATTCCTGCCTGCCGTGTTGTTCGGCATGGTGATGTAAAGACCCACCATGTCTCCCGGCGAATGCTTGGTTCCCCAAATCACCTGTCCGAAGGTGTTACCGGGAGTGTCACTTACCGCGAAAGTCTCCTGAGCCGCCTGCCACGGCAACTTGCAGTAACCGTACTGGCAAATGTTGATTCCGCCGCTCAGGTAATAAGCATGGTTGTAGAGCGACCCTTGATGTGCGCCAGTGGTGTTTGGCTGGGTGAACACCGAACGCAGAAATTCACCCATGTAGAAATTCGGGAAGGTCGCCTGGGGATTGAAGTACGTACGCTCATTGCCGTGGCGGTAGTCCCAGAGCTGGAGGCCGGGGTTAACCCAGTTGAAGCAGCCTCCTCCCGCTCTGACGCTGCCAGGGTTCGTGAATGGACACGGGCGGGCCGTATAGGCGGAAGTGGAAGGAATGCCGATGAGGCCGCAGCCTGCTGCCTCCGCTTCCTGCACTCCACCCGTCACGGAGTTGAGGGCATAGGCAGCGGCGTCACATTGTCCACTAGGGGTCAAATGCCCGGCGGCTGGGGTCTGGGCAAGGAGGGAACTGCTGAACAGAAATAGAGTGGCGAGCAGCCAGAACTTACGTGGCATTAGGGTAGAAGGGACCTTTTCGTCGGGCCCCAAATCGTGCGTGCGTGGGCTGGCTATTCCTGATGCGTAAACCGCTACACATACTGTGCGGCTGCGTGAGCGTAAGCCTTGGGGCGGTGAGCCTGCACCTGCGGCTCAATCCACCAATAGGTCTTCGTTAACCCTTCTCTTAGAGACATGCTCGGCTCCCAGCCCAGTTCGGCGCGAATGACTCGGTTATCCGAGTTACGCCCCCGAACCCCCGTGGGACCGGGCCGGTGCTGGACGCCGAGTCTCTTGCCGGCAATTTGCATGATGATTTCGGCCATCTGGTTGATGGTGACCATTTCTTCCGAACCTATATTCACGGGACCGCGGAAGCTTGAATTCATCAATCGGCGCACCGCCTCCACGCACTCATCAATATAGAGGAAGGAGCGAGTTTGCTCGCCATCGCCCCACATCTCGATGGTGCCGCCGTCTTCTTGCTCGGCGACTTTCCGGCAGAGCGCGGCCGGAGCCTTCTCCCGTCCGCCTTGCCAGGTACCTTCGGGACCGAAGATGTTATGGAAGCGGGCAACGCGCACGTCCAGTCCGTGATTGCGGAAGAACGCGAAGTACAAGCGCTCGCTGAACAGCTTCTCCCACCCGTACTCGCTGTCCGGCGCGGCAGGATAGGCCGAAGATTCCGCGCAGTTCGGTTTTTGCGGGTCCTCCTGGTTGTAGGCCGGATACATACACGCTGAGGATGAGTAAAAAACCTTTCGCACACGTTTCTGCACGCCGTAATGCGCCATGTGCAGGTTGATCATGGCCGAGTTGTGCATCACGTGAGCGTCGTGGTCGCCGGTGAAAATGTAACCGGCGCCCCCCATGTCGGCGGCTAGTTGATAGGCTTCATCTAGCTCGATGTCCAGGGCCTTTTCCCAGCTCTTCGCGTCTCGGAGGTCGGCAAGGACGAAGTCATCGGCGGTGGTGGGGCTAAATTCCGGGTATTTCAAATCGACACCGCGGACCCAGTACCCCTCGCTCTTCAGGCGGGTTACCAGGTGGCTGCCGATGAATCCACCCGCGCCACATACAAGTGCTTTCTTGATGGACATTTGTTTTCCTGGGATTAGGAATTAAGAAATTTAGCTGCTTGGGTTTTGTGAAATCCTGCCGGGCGCATTCACTTCGGCCGGTATTGCTACTATGCGGGTTTGAGCTTTGGCGTCCGTGACTGCATGCAGCGGCATGGAGTCGTTTGGAGCGCTGCAGGCATAGCTGCGCTTGCCGAGCACGAAATGGAACACCTCGAGGAAGCGCTCGGTGACCTCCTCAATCTGAAATGTCTTTTCGGCATAGCTTCGCGCGTTGGCGGCATAGCGCTGGCGCAGGGACTCGCCCTGGAGCATTCGTTCAGCAGCCTCGATCAGCGGTTGGGGACGATCTGGTGGTACCAACTCCCCGGCCAGGGCGCGCTGCACAATCCGGGCGGCGAGATTGCCTTCCGGTGCACTCACAAGCAGAGGCCGGCCAGCGCACAGGTAGGCCAGAGTCTTGGAGGGAACCGCGAACGCGCCACAGTCGCTGTCCAGCAACGTGATCAGCACGTCGGAACTCGCCAGCACCTCAGAAAGGCGGTGGTACGGCTGGAAGGGCAAGAGAACCAGTGCTCCGCGACGAACCTGACGGGCGTTCTTTCGCAGCCAATCCGCGCCGGCGCCCTCCGCAATTACTACTGTGACCACTTCCTCGCGTGCCTGAAAATGCGTCGCCAGTCGCAAAAGCAGCTCGGGATTGTGCTTCATGCCGAGCGTGCCCGAGTACATGAAGCAGAATTTCCCCAGAAGACCTCGTTCTCGCGCCCAGGGGGTATTCCGCGGCCGCGGGGTCACCTCATCGAGCGGCGCCCAGTTCTCGATCACGAAGGTTTTGCGCATCTCAATGCGCCACTTCTGAATGACGTCGTGAAACTCGGGAGCAATGGATACCACCGCATCGCTGGCGCCAAGTAATCTCTGTTCCAGCCGCTTGTAGAACTGCCCTACGTATCCGGCAAAGGGCACTCGCTTTTTTCTCAGCGCAAATTCCATTCCGATGCTCAACAAATCCTGCAGCCAAAACACGAACCTGGCGTTGGCATTGTGGGCGGCTTGCACCAGGAGCTTCTGTGCGTCCAGAGGCGTGTTGGCCGACAGCACGATGTCCGGCTTGAATTGCCGTACCCGCGCGCTGACCGCGCTGCCGTAAGCATGATCGGCGAAGATGCGGGACAGCACGGAATGCTTCTTGAACTCCCGCACGATCTGCACTGACTCGATGGCGAAATTGGGCGAGTCATGCTCCAGGGCGGAGATCGAACCCTTGGGCGTGTTATTGGCCCCAAGGTACGTATGCAGCACCATATGTCCCACGCGCGCCAATTCGCGGCTTAGCTGGATCTGAAACGGGTGCCCGGCAAAATCATTGATCAGGATTCTCATTGCGATGAGTGTCGTGGGTTTGGCCGTGGAGCAAGCCGGCGGGCGTCAGTTGCCCAGAGCAGATTCAAACCGAGATCTTCGAGAGATACGGGAACTACTCTTATTCTTGGCCTGAGTGGCACACTGCGGTCGAAGCTTGCAGTATGAGCTTTTCTGGTCACGTTGGCCGTGAGACGACGCCACTCGGAGGGCGCGTCGGACTTCGGGGCGGTGCCGCAACTGTGCGGGCAGCTCGGACTCTCGCACCGTAGCAGCGTGAGAATGTAAGCTGGCGTATCCGTTTGCGGAAAGTTGCCGCGTTTGGCGCGTGGCCGACATCGGGGAATGAAACGGGGATTCGAGCCCCCGGATCGCCTGCGTAGGCTCGAAATGCTTGCCGTAAAGGATGGCGCTGTTCGCTGTCACAGTAGCTGCCAGCCCGGTCTCGGCGCCGACCGCACCAGAATCATCGGGACGCCGGCGGGAGTCGTCCCTTTGAAAGAGGCTGCGAGTCTCGGAAAGATCGGGCTGAAAAGCGGTATCGATTGTTCCATATCCCAGCCGATCCGGAGCCTGGCCGGGGGTCAGCGGAAGCGATGTCTTATCCGGCACGTTCTTAGGACGCATCCAGGCACTCACCGCGGTCGGAGCCGCCTGAGTCATGGCTCGTGCTGGATTTATGCCGGCCGAAGGGTTTTGTTCCATTGCCTTCAACGCTGGCCCCAGCGTCCATGAGCTGGCCGGCGGCGGAAGCTGGCTCACAGCAAGCGGCGAACTCGTCGAGAGACCACGATCCTTGGGATTCGCCCCCGGCGCGAGCGTCCACCTGCTTGCCGTTTGGTTCGCGACGCCTGACTTGGCTCGCGCAGAATCGAGGGGCGCTAGTTGCGGTGGTTCGAGGATGTTGGCCGGGATCGGCTGAGTGTGCGCAACAACATCTGGCAACATATCCTGCGGCTGCGCGAGAACATCCGCGTTTACCTGCCGGTCGATGGGCGGCACCGCGCGCTTCTCCTGCTGCTGGGCCCACGCGAGCTGCGATATCGATAATGCCAGTATGAATGTGTAGTGCCGAATATCCATGATGCGCCTGCAGCGATGGGTTCTTAGTACGCGTTCCTGCTTATCAGGACAGCGTATACGGTCATGGCTATGATCTTCAGGTCGAAGACGAGGTTCCAGTGTCTTAGGTAGTGGAGGTCGTATTCCACCCGCTTTGCAATGGAAGTATCCCCGCGGTAGCCATTGACCTGGGCCCAGCCGGTGATGCCGACTTTAAGCCGGTGGCGGGCACTGTACTTGTGGTAATCGCGCCGAAACTTCTGCACGAAATAGGGGCGCTCCGGGCGCGGCCCCACGATGCTCATATCGCCGCGCAGTACGTTGAAAAACTGCGGCAATTCATCGAGGCTGGTTTTGCGCAGGAAGGCGCCGACGGCAGTGCGGCGTGGATCGGAATCTGTCGTCCACACGGTATCGCTTTCCCTCCCGGATGACACACGCATAGTGCGAAACTTAAACATGCGGAAGATCTTCCCATTCAGCCCAACACGCTCCTGCGCGAACAAGACCGGGCCCGCCGATGTCAGTCGGATGAGGGCCGCGAGAGCCAGCATCGCGGGAGCAGTAACCAGCAGGCAAAGCGAAGCAAAGGCGATATCGAAGGCGCGCTTCACCAGCAGATAGGCGATCGACTCGGCCTGAGTCGGATCCAGGTTCATCATCTGCAAGCGGCCCACCTGGAAGAGTTTGTCGCGAACGATGATGTTGTCGCCGAAGTCGAGCACCAGGCGGATGGGCGCGGCCAGGGCCTCCAGTTGGGCCGTAATGGCGGGGATCTCCGAGTAATGAGCCGAGGGCAACGCAATTACGATTTCATCGATCGGCGGATCGAGGTGGAGGTCGCTCAAGCCGTCAAATTCGTACACCGGCGTTCTCTCCACCGCCACCGGCTGGTTCGGCAACCGCACATATCCGACCACGGTACCGGACGCCAAAGGTCCCCGTCTCAAGCGCGAAGACACCCGGAGCGCGAACCTATCGGCGCCGACAATCAGAATGCGAGACGCCTTACGGACATGCCGCTGATTGATGACATACAGGCGGAAACCGGTCCGCACCAGCAGCGTCGCGGCCAGCAGCACGACAGCGCTGAGGGCAAGAAACAAGCGCGAGTAGCTGCCCAGACGGGTGAAGAAGATTACAAGAGTGGTCACTGCATAGGTAAGTGCGCATGCGATCGTCACCCGCTGCAGGCAGAAATAGTCCTCAAACAGCTCGGACACACTCGCCAAGCGGCCATGCTCGACCGCAATTGACCAGGCAAAGGTAGTCACAATCACCAGGCGCAGGTATTGGTAGAGAAGATAGCTGGCGTCTCGCCGCAGCCCGGTGAAAAAGGTCAGATAGAACGCCAGCACAAACGCCAGCACCGGCAGCGAGTAGATCAGCAATCGCAAATAGAAGTTGTAAAGAGTAATGCGGAGCGTCATACGCCTCTGGCTTCCTGTCTCGCGCGCTACTACGGCGCTCGGCGGGAACACCGACTTTGTGTGCTGGTTGAAAGGGTTAGCTGGTGTCAGGCCTGCAAGGTACAGACGTGCTCGGAATGGCTCGCGACCGGCTCATCCCGCGGAGCGAGCCTGGGGCGAATTACTTTGGCCGGATAGCCGGCACAGATCATCATCGCGGGAAGATCGTTCAGCACCACGCTGCGCGCGCCCACCACCGCCCCGCGCCCGACGCGGATTCCTGGAGCGACGAATACTCCCGCGGCAATCCAGGCCTCGGCCTCGATGTGTACCGGGTCGTCGTAGATATCGAAGGTAGGCACCGCATAGTCGTGCGAGGCGGCGCAGATGTACGAATGCTGCGAGACCACGGCATTTTCGCCGATGCGGATGTCGCCCAGGGTGTAGAGCGTCACGTAGTCGCCGATCCAGCTCCAATCCCCGATGGTCAGCTTCCAGGGATAGGTGATCTCCGCGGTGGGCCGAATCTGCACTCCCTTGCCGATCTTGGCCCCGAATCTCCGCAGCAACCAGCGGCGCCAGGCGTAGGCAATCTGGGGCGAGCAGCGGAACAGAGTCGCTTGCACCAGCCACCACAGTTGCACGAACCAAGCCGGCCGGCCGCGGAAATTCGCTGGCAGACGAAAGGCCTTAAGGTCCTGAACCGGCGTGCAGCCCGAGGTTTCTGAAAGTATTGCCGCCATGGCGTCACACAGCCTCAACCGCCGGTCTCGCTCGAAAGGTAGGCCGCTGCCATCCGCGCTGGAGCCCGGCTTGGGCACAATTTCTGATACAAGACGACATAGCCGGCGATCATGGCTTCCGTGCGGAAGCGCTTCGCGTTCTCCAGACCGGCCTGCCGCATCTCCTGAACCCGAGGCAGGCGCTGGATAATGGTGTCAGCCGCCGCGGCGGTCTGGGTGGGATCGAAGTACACAGCCGCGTTGCCGCCGACTTCGGTCATGGGCGCGCGGTTGGAGGTAAACACCGGACAGCCGCAGGCTTGCGCCTCCACAATGGGCCAGCCGAAGCCCTCCTGCAGGGAAGGGAACAGCAAAGCCACGGCCGAGGAGTACAGCGCGCCTAAGTCTTCGTTGCCGACTCCCTTCAGCTCGACAATCTTGTCGGCGAGGCCGCAGCCATGCACGAAGTCGCGCATCGCGCCTGTCCAGCCCTTGCCGACCATCACCAACTTCAGCCCGGCGGCAGCAGGGTGTTGGATCACCGCGGCAAAAATCTTCAGCACCCCGAGCCGATTCTTGTACCACTGGTTCCCGCCCACGTGCAGCAGGAACCTCCCGCTGACTCCCAGGCTGCGCAACCGCTCCCCGGCCTCCTTTAGACCCATGAGCCGGTACGGGTAATTCAGCCCATTCGAGACCCGCGTGGTTGTGCCGGGGTCGCGCCCGGTCAGCCGGAGCAGCTCCTTCTCGGTGTGCGCCGAGACGCAAGCCACGTGTTGCGCCCGAACCAGGCCCTTCATGATCATGCGTTGCAGAATCTTGCCCGTCCACGGCATGCGATGGTCCTGCAGTTCGCCCAAAGCATTGGCGATGGGGATCACGTCGTGACAGGTGACCACGTGCGGAACCCGGCCGACATATCTGGAATAGAAAGGATTGGAGTGGTCGCAAAAATGTACGACGTCCGCCCGGCGCGCCGCTGCCTTCAGCAGCGCCGGAAACAGCAGAAATTTGTCGACGTATCCCAGCCACTTGCCGAGCCCCGTAGGCGAAGGCAGTAAGCGGCCAAAGACGGCGGGCGCGCGGATGGTGCGCACCCGGTGGCCGCCTTCCGACAGTCCTCGGGCCATCACGGCAGCAAACCGCTGCATGCTTTCCTGTTTATCGTTCCGATAAGCAGCAACCAGGAGTATTCGCATGTTTTTCGGATAGCGCCGGCGGCGCCGGCGCATGGATCGCGTTCAGGATGTTCTCGGCGGCTCTCCCTACCTCGAACCTTCCGCGAAAGCATTCGCCGGCGCGGGCTTTCATGATTTGCTGATTGGCGGCGGACATTGCCAGCCAACGTTGCAACAGGGAAGAGGCGCCGTCAGCATCGTCGGCGGCAACCATCCCCGCGCCATCGGATTGCACCTCGCGCCAGATGTTGACCTTGTCCGAGATCAGCACCGGAGTGCCGCAAGCCAGAGCTTCGGCAACCACAATGCCGAAGTTTTCTCCACGGGAAGGCAGCAGCAGGACCTCCGCCGCCCGCAGCGCGCCCCACTTGGCGTCGCCGCGGATCATGCCGGTCCAGGTAATCCGATTCGTGATCCCGGCTGCTTCCGCGATCCGGAGAAGTTCACGCTTCCATCCCGTCTGGTCGGGCCCGGCGACCACCAGTTGCCAGGAAGGATCGGCGCCGAGCGCAGCCGCAAAACCTTGAATCGCCAGGTCGCACCCTTTTCTGGGATGGACCCGCCCCATATAGAGAGCCAGGCGCTTGCCGCGAAGCTCGGGATGAAGGGCGAAAAGCGCCTCCGCCTGACTCGCCGGGTCGCCCTGGAGACGAAGTTCCGTATCCCACCACCACTTCGTTGCAGCGGTAGAGCCAGAAAGACTGCCGCGCCAGCAGGCGTTCCTCTTCGCAGGTAAAGAGCACGGCCTGGGCGTCGCGCAGGACGCGGTATTCGGCCCACGGCCAGTACATCCACTTCTTCAAGTGCTTGAGCGGATATTGCCGCTTGAACCAGGGATCCAGCATGCCGTGGGTGAAGACCAGATACGGTATTTGCGTGTCTCGCAGCACTCGCCAGGTCCCGAAGCTGTGGTACTGCCAAATGCCGTTCGCGATCACCACGTCATAATTGCGGAGGTTCTGGCGCAGCCAGGACGCCCAGCGCCGGCCGTATCCGTAGGTGCCCAGCGCCGGTCCCACCGCGTACACCGGCAGCGGGAAGTCCTTCAGCCAGGGCGCGTCGGGCGCATCCAGACAGGCGACCTCCACTCCATGGCCGCGTACGGCAAGGGCGGAGCCGAGCTGTCTGATGCCTTCAACCGGACCACCCCAAGCCGGGTTGACGGTGCGGATTACATGCAGAATTTTCATGGGTTGAGACCGAGGAGTTACTGCTCAGTAGCTGTTCAAGGTCGTCCCAATCGGAATCGCGGCAGCCTCATCAAAATGGTCAAGAGTGCCGCGAAAAGAAGGGTGTTTCGCACCGCGACGACGTAGTCCGCAATCGTAATCTCGGCTTGCACAGCGGCGAACAGGAGCCCAAAGTTCACGAAGACGCTAACGGGAGCCGGAACGCACCGTCGGATGCCAATCGAAAGCAACGCGAAGGCAGCCGCTCCGAGGAGTGGATACACAAGGGCCCCTGGAATTCCGAAATCGATTATTCCCCCGGTGAGGATAGAATTTGCCATGTCCACTGGCGGAAGCCCGAAATGCGGGTTGGCTAACACTTCTTCGCACCCGATCTCGTCCCGCAGCGGGCCTTTATCGGGCCACAGCACCGAGGGCACGGCAAGCCCCATCGAAAACTGAAAATCCTCCCCATACAGCGGAGGGGTGTCCCTACTGGCGGCGAGTAGATCAGACAAATATGTAATGATGAATGTCCGCTCCCGTAGATTCTCGTTCAGCAGCTTCCACGGCTCGCTTCCGGACTCGCCTCGTAGAACTTTGACGGCCCCTAGGCCTGCTTCGTAAAGCGTATACCGCTGATTTCCGAGCTGCCAGGTCGCATAACGGAGCGCAAAAAAGCCTATCGTCGAGGCAGATGCGAGCGCGATGATCAGCGCTCCAGCAAGCAGACCCTTCTTGGCGTTGAGACGGCCCGTCAACCTCGCGGCAATCACGTCAAAGAAGAGGGTGTAGAGCACTATCCGACGTCCCTGCGGGATGAGGAGAAAAAACCCCAGGAGCCATGCGATGGTATACGCCACCCTCTCCCTCTTTGTCCGGGACTGCATCCAGGCCATGGTTGTAACGGCACTCAATGGCGGATTAAGCCATGCCGCAAAAGTACCCAAAAAACCAATTGTGTGATTGTCGGATACCGATACACCCATGTATCCGACATCACCGCTTAGCAGCGCGATTACGACGATCGCCAATGCACCCCAAACGAGGCGGGGCACTTCCGTGCGTTTGCCGAGGTTGATAAGAAGGGGGCCGATGGGCCTCTCGGCGGTTGTCGCAAAAAAAAGAAGAAGGGTGCACGCGACCATAACCAATGCCAACGTACTGCACAAGTCGGCACTGCGCCGGCTGAAGTACTCACTTGCCGATGCGGCCGACCCCACACGCACAACCGTGATGAGCGAGCCTAATCCGTAGCCGAGCAGCAGGCCCGTAGCGATTGTCGAGCTTATGCGAAGTCGCCGCGGATCTCTGAGGGTCCAGTAGGCGGCGCCGCACGCGGCCACGCTTGCGACCACGCAACCAAAAACAAACATCCCGTCGCCAGGGGCGAAAAGAAGTGCCGCCGCAAACAGACATAGGCTCCATGTTAGGGCGAGCTTGCTATAGCGGATGGACGCAGCGGGCCCAAGCCACGCCGTCGTCCTGTGGAAGCTAGTCGAGCAAGCCGGGTTCAACGAGGGCAAGTGCAAACTAATCCAGCCTCTGAGCTATTCACTCTATGGGATCAGTACCGAATGGCGGCAAAACTCGGGAGGTTTACGAGCGCCCGAACGAAGCCGCGGAACGAGTCCTGCAGCAGTCCCAACGACTCGCGAATGACAAACCAGCCGGTGGCGAAATCAACCACCAGCAGTGACAGCGCGGCGCCGGGCAGTTGGAACGAGCGCGTCAGCACAACCGCCAGGCCCACCGACGCCGCGGTCGCGCAGATGTAGACTGCGGCCAGCCGTTGATGGCGGTTGGTGGCGAGGGCCACCACCGAGCTGGTGTTCCAGAACGAGCTGGCGAGCATGACCAGCAACAGCAGGTGGAACGTGGTGGGGTCCATGGTCACCCGACCGTGGGTCCAAATGGCGTAGATCCGCGGACCAAAGACGAACAACCCCGCAACCGACAGGGCCGACAACCACAGCGACGCCTGGCAGGCATGGCGGTGCAACTTGCGCGCCAGCCGCCAATCCTGCGCCCCGTACGCCGCGGAAAGCTCCGGCCAGACGCTGCTCTTGATCGATTCCATCAACTGGAACACGAACCGGGTCAGCGTGCGCATGGTGGAGAACGTAGCTACAGCGATGGGCCCAAGGACAATCCCAACCGCCAGCACCATGCCCTGAATGCTGAGGGCATTGCCGGCCGGAAAAGCCATGAAGGCGAAGGCTGGCCGCACCAGCGCACGGACGGACGATGAGGCCGCCTGTCTCACCCCATAACGAATCCAGGGTGTCATTGACAACATCACCGCCGCGAACACGAGGATGGCAAGCGTCCGCATTCCCAGGTACAACGCGGCAACGTGAACCGGCCTGGCATGAAGGACAACCGCCGCCGTTGCTATGAGGGCTTCGGTAATGCGGATTACGTTGGT
>Ga0116217_10002656_pt1 | contig 16581 bp, 16 predicted proteins | sample Sb_taG_6_FD_89697 | JGI IMG/M metagenome (GOLD analysis project Ga0116217, IMG submission 89697) | Peat soil microbial communities from Weissenstadt, Germany - Sb_50d_4_PS metaG | ecosystem: Environmental > Terrestrial > Soil > Wetlands > Peat | place: Germany: Weissenstadt | collected 2010-09-21 | reverse complement strand
GCCGCCTGGGTCAAACACCGCAACCAGCACCACGCCAAGGCCGACTGGCGCTTCACAACCGAGACCGCTCGCATCAAGCTCAAGCACCTATACCCCGTGCTTTAGATGAATCGACCGACTAGCCGCGGCTCTGGCGACGGACTGTAGACGCGGCCGCTGGCCGCGTCCGCGATCAGCGATCGCGGCTACAGTGCGTACGCGATCAGCGATCGCGGCTACAATGCCTCCGCGATCAGCGATCGCGGCTGAAATGAGCGCGGGCCAGCTACTCTTTCTTCGGGGATCCGCCGAGACGGGCCATCAGGCCGCCGTCGACGCGCACGACCTCGCCGGTTACGAAAGACGCGGCGGGCGAGGCGAGAAACGCGACCACCTCTGCGATCTCTGCGGGGGTCGCCGCCCGGCCTAGCGGGTGCACGGCTTTGATCGCCGCCCAGACTTCATGCGGATTATCCGCGAGCGCGACGGAATCGCGCAGCATCGGCGTGTCGACGGAGCCGGGCATCAGCACGAGCGATTCATATTCCCTTGACAGGCGCAATGCGACGGCGCGGCCGATGCCTCTTCCGGCGCCGGTGATCAAGGCGCGCATTGGCGCCTCCCTGTCGACCTCGAATTGGTCATGGGAGCCTGCTCCGAACGGCGAATCCAACGGATGCGACTCCGTCAAGGACTGTGACGTCCACGTACTGTCTCAGTTTCAAGAGCCGCTCAAGGACCTGGGACTAAACCGCTCGCGCGGTAGCAGCCGCGAGCGGCGGGGGGAGCGCGCCATGGGCTGACGAGGAACGCGAAGGTCTGAGCCTGTCTCAAGATCGTGGGGTCCAACCCATGCGAGACAGGAGGTTTCGCGATGCCCGACAAGCCCAAGCCCATCAGCCCGTTGCGCCAGCGCATGATCGACGACATGACGGCGCGCCGCTTCAGCGAAGCGACCCGGAGGGACTACGTCCGGCACGTCAGGAATTTCGCGGCTTTCCTTGGCCGTTCGCCGGACACGGCGACCAGCGAAGACCTTCGCCGCTTTCAGCTCCATATGGCGCAGCAGCGGATCGGCGCGGCGACCGTCAACGCCGCCGTCGCCGCGTTGCGGTTCTTCTGCAAGGTGACGCTCGAACGGCCCGACCTCGTCCGCCATCTGACGACCGTTCAGGAGCCGCGCAAGGCGCCGATCGTGCTGAGCCAGGACGAAGTGGCGCGCCTTCTCGAAGCCGCGCCCGGCCTCAAGTACAAGGCCGCGCTCAGCGTCGCATACGGCGCGGGCCTGCGCGTGTCCGAAGTCGTGGCCCTGAAGGTGTCCGACATTGACAGCGAGCGAATGACCCTGCGGATCGAGCAGGGCAAGGGGCAGCGGGATCGCACCGTGATGCTCTCGCCGCAACTGCTCGAACTGTTGCGCGACTGGTGGCGGGCGGCGCGGCCGCAGGCCTGGCTCTTTCCCGGCCAGAACCCGATGAACCCGATGACCGCCCGGCAGCTTTGCCGCGCCGTGCACGCCGCCAAGAATCTCGCGGGCATCGCCAAGCGCGTGTCGCCGCACACTTTGCGGCACTCCCCGGGCTTTGACCCGGGGATCGCCACACACCTGCTCGAACAGAACGTCGATATTCGCGTGATCCAGGTGTTGCTCGGGCACGCGAAGCTCGAGACGACCGCGCTCTATACGCGCGTCGCCGTCAACACGATCCGCGACGTCAAGAGCCCGCTGGAGCGGCTGGGCGTCAACCTCGCGAGCCGATCGCCGCCCGTCTGACCGGCGCCGCATGGCGCGGCCCCCGGGTCACAAGCCCCCGGGTCACGGCCCGGGGGTCGCCGACGTCTTTCGCGCCCATGGGGCGGCGTGGCGCAAGGCCAACGCCGGCCATGTCAGCCTCGGCCAGCTGAAGATAATGTCGGCGATCGAGACCTGCCGGACCTCGGCGCTCGGCGGTCACGTCGAGCGCTGCGAGGATTGCGCCCACACGCGCGTCGCCTACAACTCCTGCCGCAACCGACACTGCCCGAAGTGTCAGGGCGCGGCGGCGCGGCAATGGCTCGCGGAACGCGAGGCGGAACTCCTGCCGGTCCCCTACTACCACGTCGTCTTCACCCTGCCGGCCGCGATCGGCGCGATCGGCTTCCAGAACAAGACCGCCGTCTACGACCTCCTGTTCAGGACGGCGGCCGAGACGCTGCTCACCATCGCCGCCGACCCGAAGCATCTCGGCGCGCGCATCGGCCTCACCGCCGTGCTGCACACCTGGGGCTCGGCGCTGACCCATCATCCGCATGTCCACGTCATCGTTCCGGGCGGCGGCCTTTCTCTGGACGGCGCCCGTTGGGTCGCCTGCAGGCCCGGCTTCTTCCTCCCCGTGCGCGTGCTGTCGCGTCTGTTTCGCCGTCTCTTTCTCGAAGGCCTCAGGGCGTTGCACAAGGCCGGCCGCCTCGCCTTCTTCGGCGATCTCGCGCCCCTTGCCGAGAAGCGCGCCTTCGACGCCGCGCTCGCGCCCTTGCGTCGATCCGAGTGGATCGTCTACGCCAAGAGACCCTTCGCCGGACCGCAAGCCGTGCTCGCCTATCTCGCGCGCTACACCCATCGCGTCGCGATCTCCAACTCCCGGCTCATCGCGCTCGACGCCAAGGGCGTCACTTTCAACTGGAAGGACTACCGGATCAAAGGCCGCGACCGGCTCAGGACCATGACGCTCGACGCGGCCGAGTTCCTCCGCCGCTTTCTCCTGCACGTGCTGCCAAGCGGCTTCCACCGCATCCGACATTACGGCCTGTTCGCCGGGAACGGCCGAGCCCGCAACATCGAGCGCGCCCGCCAATTGCTCGCCGCGCCCGAGGCCTCGCCCGAGCGCTCGTGCGCCGAGGCGGACAGCGAGGCCGAAACAGCTTCGCCTGTGCGCCGATGCCCGTGTTGCGGCGGCCGGATGATCATTGTCGAAACCTTCGAAGGCCCGCGCCCCGCGCGTTCCCCACCGCCAAGCCGGATCAGGATCGACACCTCATGATGATCGTCGCGGCGCTTCCCGACTCGCAACGCCGTTTCTCCTCGCCTCCAGCCGCGCGCCGGAGCGGGAAGGCGATGTCCTCACAAGGTCGGCGCTCCTCCTCCAAGCGCCGCGCCCACACCCGCCCCTCGCATCCTCGCCCTCGAAAAACACCGTCGTCTTCGCTCCCACCGAGAACAATGCGCGCCACCCGCTCCCGAAGTCCCACGAGCCTTCCGCCCGCGATCCTCAAATCCCCATAGGTCGCGCCCGACCAAACAGCGCCCTTCCTACCCGCGGTTTCCTCCTTGGGAGGCTTTCGGACGCCGGCCCCCAAATCGCGCACGACCGTCCCGGAAGGGGCCGGCCTCCGAAACCCTTCACCAATTCGGCCACCAGCGCAAGCAAGCTCATTGGGTTTTGATCCTAAGACCGCGGTCGTGCTTCGAGCCCGCTGCCCGCAGGCGGCGCTCGAGGCCGTTTCTGAAAAATCTATATTTTCTTGACAAACGGCCGGACTCGTGATTCCCTGTTTGTTCTCGCCGCAAATGAACGGCCGCGGCGGGGTAGAAAGGAGGCGAGCAGAAAGCGCGAGGAGAAATTCTTATCTTCTTATTTGGATTTCGCCGTAACCCATTGAAAAGTCCCGATTCGCACGAATAAAACCAAGCAATTTCGCTTCGTTTTATTTGGCTGGGCTTGGCCTGGCTTGGCGTGGCTTGACGCTATTTGGCCGCCGAGCGCGAGCCCCGAGAGGCGCCGGTCGAGCGCCTAGGGTTTGGCACCCGAACGTTTGATCGCGCTGTAGACCGCAAAGGGGGTCGCCGGCATGTCGATGTGCTCGACGCGATAGGCGCGCCACAAGACGTCGGCGACCGCGTTCATGACCGCTGGCGTCGACCCGATGGACCCGGCTTCGCCGGCGCCCTTCAAACCCATGGGGTTGGTCGTCGAGGGGATGTTGCGCGTCTCGAAGTCGAACTCCGGCAGATTATCGGCGCGCGGGACGCAATAGTCCATAAAACTGGCGGTCAGCAGCTGGCCATTTTCATCGAAGACCGCACGCTCCATCAACGCCTGGCCAACGCCCTGCGCGATGCCGCCGTGAACCTGTCCCGCCAACAACAAGGGATTCAAGGTAAATCCAAAATCGTCGACGACCGTGTAGCGGACGATGGCCGTCTCGCCCGTTTCGGGATCGATCTCGACCTCGCAAGCGTGCGTGCCGTTCGGATAGGTCGCGCTCGGAGGTTGAACGACTCGATCGCCGTCAATTTCGCCGCCGTCGCTGAAGGCAGAGCGGCGATCTCGGCATAGGAGATCGCGCGATCCGTTCCGGCGATGCGCACGTTGCCGTCTGCGATTTCCAGGTCGGCGACCGCGGCCTCTAGCTTGTCGGCCGCCAATTCCTTGAGCGAAGCGGCTAGCGTTTGCGACGCTCGAGTGACCATCACCGCGCCGATGGGGATGGATCGCGACGCGCCCGTCCCGGCGCCGGTAGCGATCCGATCGGTGTCGCCCTGCACGACCTTGATTCGCTCCAGAGGCACGTCGAGATATTGCGAGACGACCTGGGCGTAGGCCGTTTCATGGCCCTGCCCATTGGACTGCGTGCCGATCAACACCGTGAAATCGCCGTTCTTCTCAAGCGTCACGGAGCCCTGTTCGGAGTCGTTCCAGGCGGTGCATTCGATATAGCTCGAAACGCCAAACCCGCGGATCTTGCCGCGCCCTCCCGATTCCTCCGCCCGCCGCGCGAAACCGGCGCGGTCCGCCTTGGCGAGACACGCGCGCATCGCGCCCTCGAAATCGCCGACGTCATAATCTCGATTGGTGTGCGTGTGATAGGGCATCTGCTCGGGCTTGATGAAGTTGCGCGCACGCAGCTCTTCAGGCGCGATCCCCAGCGACCTCGCGCAAACGTCGACCAATCGCTCAAGCACGTAGGCCGCCTCCGGCCGCCCCGCCCCCCGATAGGCGTCGACGGGAACCGTATGGGTGTAAACGCCCCGAACGCGAGCGTAGAGCGCGCCGATGTGGTAGGGGCCGGTCGCCATCGACGCGCCGAGCCACGGAATATAAGGCGCGAACATCGAAAGATAGGCGCCAAGATTGCCCAAGATATCCACGCGCAAGGCGAGAAACCTCCCCTCGGCGTCAAGCGCCATTTCGGCCGTGGTCACGTTGTCGCGGCCTTGCGCGTCGCCGACGAAATGCTCGGTGCGATCGGCCTGCCAGCCGACCCGGCGTCCCAGCCGCTTGGCCGCCTCGAGAACCAGCGGATATTCGCGATAGACAACCGCCTTGGTTCCAAAACCGCCGCCGACGTCCTGGGTGACCACGCGAAGCGATTCCGGCGGGATCTTCAAGATCGGGCCCGCGATCGCGTCCCTGACGCCGTGCACGCCTTGAGTTCCTGCGTTCAGCGTGAATCGGCCGGTTCTCTGATCGTATTCTCCGACCGCCGAACGCGGCTCCATGTAGTTTGCGACCGCCCGCGGATTGACGATTCTGATCCGGACCCTGTGCGCCGCCGCCTCGAACGCGGCGTCCGTTTTTTGCTTGTCGCCGATATGGGCATCGTAGGCCACATTGCCAGGCGCGCCGGCAAAGACGAGCGGCGCTCCCGGCTTGACGGCTTCTTCCATGTCGACGACGGCGGGAAGCTCTTCCCAGGCGACGCTGATCAATTCGGCGGCGTCGCGCGCCTGCAGCGCCGTGTCGGCGACCGCCATCGCGACGATGTCGCCGACATGATGGACCTCGTTTTCCGCTATCACCGGATAGGGCTTGAGCGGCGTGTCAGACCCGTCGGAGTTGGAGATCGGAGCGACACAGGGGAGAGCGCCGAGATCGGCGAAATCGCTCGCGACATATACGGCGCGGACGCCCGGCGCGGCGCGCGCGGCCTCGATATCGTCGATGCGGAATTTCGCACGCCCATGGGGACTGCGCAAAAACACCGCCCTGAGCTCGGCTCCCTCGACCGCGTCGGAGGCGTAATTGCCTCGGCCGCTGACCAGGCGAACGTCCTCAACCCGCTTGACGCCCTGCCCTACCCCGAATTTCGTCGGTTTCATGTCCAGGTCCATTCCTTAGGAGCGGTCGGATCGCCTCTTCGCGGCGCACCGGGTTCGCGACCTACCTAATCGAAGTTCGCAGCGCAACCAAACCCTCGGCGTCAGCTCGAGGTCAACCTTCATTGCCGGTTGAGAAGATCGCCAATACCGGCCATGTTGGCCCTCGTCGGAGGCGCCATCCGGCGAATGTCGGATAAGCAGAGACTGGACGATGACCGATCTGACGCTTGAAAACTTGCGCAGCGAGCTGGTGCCGATACGCGCCCAGCTCGACGGATTGCCGGTGATCAATCGCGCATTAACCGTGCTCCAACAGGATATGCGTCCTCTAAAGGCGGCCTTTAATGATTTCGCCCGCACCAACGTCATCGCGGGAGAGGTCGAAGCCCTCCACGCTGACGTCAATCGAGTGCAAGCCGAGAACACTGAGCTTTCGGGCGCGCCAGCGACCCTGGAACGCCTGCTTGAACAACTGCAGAAGGAACGGTCCTGACGACGCTCGCCGACGAGGTGGTGGGGCGATGACCGGCGCGAGCGCGTGTTCTTCGGCGAGGACGACGACGCGCATTGTCGCAATCTCCTGCCGAGCCACGGCGTGGCGGTCTTTTGCCTGTGGCCTGACGCGCGCTCGGTGAGGCGCGCCGGCGTTATGGGTGACCGACCATCTGGGAGCGCGCGCCCCCTTCTCCCGTTGGGAGAAGGGCCGGGGATGAGGGGACCTGGCCGTCATCGTCTTATCGCCGACTCCTCCGGCGTCGGGTCCCCTCATCCGGCGCTCCGCGCCACCTTCTCCCCTGGGGAGAAGGGGCCCCCTGAGCGGCCTTATGACGGCGGCGCGCGATGTGGCTTCGAACCCCCAAACGGGCGCGGCGTCGGCGGCCTCGCCGCCGCTCACTGCCGCGCAATCGGCCCGTACTTCCACGCGCTCCATATGTGATGTCGGAGCGCGGGTCCAGGATGTCGCCCAAGCCGTTGAACCTGACCGGGCCGTCACCCGTGTCGCCGGATCCTTGGGTCGCAGATTAGTGGTCAAGAGACGCCGGGCTTGCTATCACCGGCCCGCCAGCCTCGAGGCTTAGGAATCGCCATGCGCAAGGGCGCAATCGTACGCAAGACCACGGAGACGAGCGTCGAGGTCGGCGTCGACCTCGACGGATCGGGCGCGGCCGACGTCTCGACCGGCGTCGGCTTCTTCGATCACATGCTCGATCAGCTCGCGCGTCATTCCCTCATCGACCTCACCATTCGCGCCGCGGGCGACCGCCACATCGACGATCACCACACGGTCGAGGACGTCGGAATCGCCGTCGGCCAGGCGTTGGCCAGGGCGCTCGGCGACAAACGCGGCCTGACCCGCTACGCCGACTGTCTTCTGCCGATGGACGAGACCCTGACGCGCGTGGCGCTCGACGTATCGGGCCGGCCGTTCCTCGTCTTCAGGACCGAATTCCCGACCGAGAGGATCGGCGCCTTCGACACCGAGCTTGTGCGCGAGTTCTTTCAGGCCTTGGCCGGGAATGCCGGCCTCACGCTGCACATCGAGACGCTCTACGGCTTGAACAGCCATCATATCGCCGAGTCCTGCTTCAAGGGCGTCGCCCGGGCGCTTCGCGGCGCGATTGCGATCGATCCGCGTCAGGCCGAGCGGGTGCCGTCGACCAAGGGCGCGCTTTAGGGGCGTCATGCGATGAGCGTCGCCATCATCGATTATGGCTCGGGCAATCTCCACTCGGCGCGGAAGGCCTTCGAGCGCGCCGCGCGCGAGACCGGCATGAGCCGCGAGATCAAAGTCACCGCGCGCCCCGAAGAGGTGCTCGCCGCTGAGCATATCGTGCTGCCCGGGGTCGGCGCTTTCGCCGACTGCCGGCGCGGCCTCGACCGCGTCGCCGGCATGGTCGAGGCGCTCGAAGAGGCGGTGCGCAAGCGAGGGCGGCCTTTCTTGGGGATTTGCGTCGGTGCGCAATTGTTGGCGACCCGCGGCCTCGAGCACGAAGTCGTCGCGGGCCTCGACTGGATCCCAGGCGACGTCGCGCCGATCAAGCCGCGCGATCCGGGGCTCAAGATTCCGCACATGGGGTGGAACACCCTCGACGTGAAGCTGAGCCATCCGCTGCTCGACGGCGTCAGGACCGGTCCGAGCGGATTGCACGCCTATTTCGTCCACTCCTATCAACTTTACGCCGATGATCCAGGCGACGTCGTCGCGACCGCCGACTACGGCGGCCCGGTGACGGCCGTCGTCGCGCGCGACAACATCGGCGGCACGCAGTTTCATCCAGAGAAGAGCCAAACGCTCGGCCTGGCGCTGATCGCCAATTTCCTGAATTGGCGCCCGTGATTCTCTTTCCGGCCATCGATCTCAAGGACGGCAAGTGCGTTCGGCTGGTCCACGGCGACATGGCGCGGGCGACCGTGTTCAACGCCGACCCTTCTGCGCAGGCGCAGGCTTTCGCCGCCCAGGGGTTCGAATATCTCCACGTCGTCGATCTCGACGGCGCGTTCGCCGGCAAGCCGGTCAACGCCGAGGCCGTTCGCGCCATTCTCGCCGGGCTCGCGATCAAGATTCAGCTCGGCGGCGGCATTCGCGACCTGAAGACCGTGCGCGGCTGGCTGGAGAGCGGCGTTACGCGGGTCATCATTGGAACCGCGGCGGTCCGCGATCCCGATTTCGTGCGTGAGGCCGCGCGACTCTTTCCTGGCCGGATCGCCGTCGGCGTGGACGCCCGCGAGGGCATGGTCGCCGTGGAAGGCTGGGCGAAGATCTCGGACATTTCCGCCCTCGATCTCGCGCGCCGGTTTGAGGACGCAGGCGTCGCGGCGATCATCTACACCGACATCGCGCGTGACGGCGCGCTCGCCGGCCTCAACATCGAAAGCACGATCGCGCTCGCTGAAGCCCTGGAAGTTCCAGTCATCGCCTCGGGCGGCCTCGCTTCGATCGAGGACGTCAAACGGCTTGCCGAACCCGATTGCGCCCGCCTCGCCGGCGCCATTGTCGGGCGCGCCCTTTATGACGGCCGGCTTGATCCGCGCGAGGCGCTGGCCCTGCTTCGATCGAAGCGCGACGGCGGCGCCGACGCCATGCGACTGCCGGGGTGGACGCAGTGACCCTCAAAGTTCGCGTCATACCCTGTCTCGACGTCAAGGACGGCCGCGTCGTCAAGGGCGTCAAGTTCGTCGATTTGCGCGACGCTGGCGATCCGGTCGAGAGCGCAATCGCATACGACAAGGCGGGCGCGGACGAGCTCTGCTTCCTGGACATCACGGCGAGCCACGAAGATCGCGGCATTCTGCTCGATGTGGTCAGGCGCACGGCTGAAGTTTGCTTCATGCCGCTGACGGTGGGCGGCGGCGTCCGCACGTGCGACGACGTTCGCGGTCTCTTGCTCGCTGGCGCGGACAAAGCGTCGATCAACTCGGCGGCGGTCGCGGACCGGAATTTTGTGCGCCGGGCGGCGGAGAAGTTCGGCGCCCAGTGCGTCGTGGTCGCCATCGACGCCAAGCGGGTCTCCGCGACAGGTGAGGCGCCGCGGTGGGAAATCTTCACCCATGGGGGACGACGGGCGACTGGCATTGACGCGATCAGCTACGCACGCGAAGTCGCCGCGCTCGGCGCGGGCGAAATCCTGTTGACCTCGATGGATCGCGACGGATCGAGACAGGGCTTCGACCTCAAGCTTACGCGTGCAATCGCGGACGCGGTCGCCATTCCCGTCATCGCTTCGGGCGGCGTCGGCGCTCTCAACCATCTCGTCGAGGGCGTGACGCGAGGCCACGCAAGCGCCGTGCTCGCGGCGTCGATCTTCCATTTCGGCGAATTCACGATTCGGGAGGCGAAGGCCCGCATGGCCGACGCAGGCATCCCGGTGCGCATGGACTGACCGGCGTCGGTGTACGCACTGCGCTTGGCGCGCTAAGGTCTAGGCCGCTTCACGGAGAGCCCCCTAATGCCTGCCGCGCCCGATGAGACGCACTTCGGCCAACGCACCATTCGTCTGGACGAAAAGCAGGGCCTGGTGGACGACGTGTTCCACAGGGTCGCCAGTCGCTATGACGTGATGAACGATCTGATGTCGTTCGGCCTGCACCGCTTGTGGAAGGACGCTCTCGTCGCCAAGGTTCGGCCTTCACGCTTGCGGCCTTTCGCCCATATCGACGTTGCAGGCGGGACGGGCGACGTCGCCGTGCGGCTGGCGGATGCGGGCGGCCCGCTGACTGCGGTGACGGTCGTCGACGTCAACGGCGACATGCTGCGCGTGGCGGCGGACCGCGCGGCAAAGCGGTCAGACTCCAGCCGGCTGACGTTCATCGAAGGCAACGCCGAGGCGCTCCCGCTGCCGGATTCGCGCTTCGACGCCTATACGATCGCGTTCGGCATTCGCAACGTGCCGCGCATTGAAAGCGCGCTTAGCGAATCCTATCGGGTGCTCAAGCGCGGCGGGCATTATTTGTGCCTCGAGTTCTCGCGCGTCGATTTGCCAGTGTTCGAGAAAATCTACGACGCCTATTCGTTTGCCGCCATCCCGGCCATCGGAAAGGTCGTGACCGGCGACGGCGCGCCGTACCGCTATCTCGTCGAATCGATCCGTAAGTTCCCGTCTCCCGACCGGTTTGCTGACATGATCGGGCAAGCCGGCTTTGCGCGGGTGGACTTTACCCGCCTCAGCGGGGGGATCGTCGCGATCCACTCGGGCTGGAAGCTCTGATTGTGTCGGTTTTTTCGTCGCTCGGCCACAGCCTGCGGCTCATGCACGCAAGCTATGTGTTCGCGCGCGAAGGAGCGTTCGTCGGCATTGATCCGGCGCTTCTGCCGCCCGTCGCGCGCCTGCCGCTGCGCCTCGCAAACCTCATCGCCAAGCGCAACGTCGACGGGCTGACCGGCCTCTCCCGGGCGATCGACCGGCTGGGACCGTCCTATGTCAAGCTCGGGCAATTCTTGTCGACTCGTCCCGATATCGTCGGAGCGAAGGTCGCCCTCGATCTCGAGCGCCTGCAGGACCGTGTTACTCCGATGAGCCGTGACACCGCGATCGGCATTGTCGAGGCCGCGTTCGGCGCGAAGGTCGAGGCGCTGTTCGAGAACTTCGGCGAGCCGATCGCGGCGGCTTCGATCGCCCAGGTCCACCGCGCCGAGGTGAAAACCGGCGAGGGCGTGCAGACGGTGGCGGTAAAAGTGCTGCGCGCGGGCATCGAACGGCGGTTTACGCGCGATCTCGCCGACATGTTTTTCGCCGCGAAGCTCATAGACCGCTTGGCGCCGGAATATCGCCGATTGCGCCTCGTTCAAGTCGTCGAGACGCTCGCGCGCTCGGTGCGCATCGAGATGGACTTCCGACTCGAAGCCGCGGCGGCTTCGGAATTTGCCGAGAATTCCAAGCAGGACCCGGAAATCCGTGCGCCTACGATCGATTGGCGCCGCACCACGCGCGAAGTGTTGACGATGGAATGGATCGACGGGGTTCCGCTTACCGATCCCGAACGCCTGACCCAGCTCGGGTTTGATCCTCGCGCTCTAGCGCGAACCCTCATTCAGGCCTTCTTGCGCACCGCGCTTCGCGACGGGTTTTTCCACGCCGACATGCATCAGGGAAATTTTTTCGTCGACGAGGCGGGCCGCATCGTCGCCATCGATTTCGGCATCATGGGGCGGCTCGGGCGCAAGGAGCGCCGGTTCCTCGCGGAAATCCTCTATGGCTTCATCCGGCGAGACTACATGCGGGTGGCCGAGGTCCATTTCGAGGCGGGCTACGTGCCCCACGCCTATCGGGTCGAGGACTTCGCCCAGGCCCTCCGGGCGATCGGCGAGCCGATCCACTCCCGCACCGCCGATGAAATCTCGATGGCGAAGCTCTTGACGCTGTTGTTCGAAATCACAGCGTTGTTCGAGATGACCACGAGGGTCGAGCTCGTGATGCTGCAAAAAACGATGGTCGTCGTCGAAGGCGTCGCGCGAAAGCTCGATCCTCAGCTCAACATGTGGTCGACGGCCGAGCCGGTCGTGGGCGCTTGGATCGCCGAAAATCTCGGCCCTCGTGGCCGGCTCGACGACGTGAGCCGCGGTCTTACCTCCCTTGCGGCATTTCTCGCCGACGCTCCGCGGCGCCTGGAGGAAATCGCCAGCCGTCTCGACGCCGCCTCGGGCGCCGGGCCCGGAGAGCCCTCCTACGGAAATTCGCCACGATCGCGCGCCATCAACACCACATTTGTGGCGATTGCAATTTCGTTAACGCTTATGGCAATTCTCTGGTACGGTTGGCGGCGGTAGAAAAGCCGAGCGCACGGAGACGCCTTGGCGGGGGAAGCGGACGAGAGAACCGATGGTCAGGTCAGGCGCGGTCACACGGATATTCCGCCGGTCAGGGGCATATTCTCGTGCGGGCCGCCGTAGGGAATGCCGATGACCGCCGTCCTGCTCTCGCGCGCGCGCATTCTCCTGATCGTCAGCGGAGGAATCGCGGCTTACAAGTCGCTCGAGCTGATTCGCAGCCTGAAAGACCGCGGCGCGACGGTTCGCGTCGTAATGACCGCGGCCGCCCGGCAATTCATTTCCCCCCTTTCGGCGGCGACCCTCAGCGGGCAGCCCGTGCGCGACGACCTGTTCAGCCTGACCGAGGAAGCGACGATCGGCCACATCGAATTGTCGCGAGCCGCCGACCTCCTCGTCGTCGCGCCGGCTAGCGCAAATATTCTCGCCCGCATGGCCGGCGGTCTCGCCAACGATTTGGCGACTACGCTCCTGCTCGCGACCGACAAGCGCGTGCTGGCCGCCCCAGCGATGAACGTCAGGATGTGGCTGCACCCGGCGACCCGCCGCAACGTCGATCGGCTCAAAGGCGACGGCGTTCTGTTCGTCGGTCCCGAATCGGGATCGATGGCCTGCGGAGAATTCGGTCCAGGCCGGATGGCCGAGCCGCCCGCGATCGTTGAGGCGATTGAACAGGCGTTGGCGGGGGGAACGGCGCTCGGTGATTCGCCCGGTCCGCTCAGCGGACGGCATGTCATAGTCACTTCGGGCCCGACTTATGAGCCGATCGACCCTGTCCGGTTCCTCGGAAACCGGTCTTCCGGAAGGCAGGGGCATGCAATTGCGCAATCCGCGATTGGCGCCGGCGCAAGGGTGACGCTCATCACAGGCCCGGTCTGCCTGTCCGATCCCCCGGGGGCCGACGTCATCCACGTCGGTTCCGCGCGAGAGATGCGCGAGGCGGTCGAGGCCGCGCTGCCCGCCGACGCGTTTATCGCCGCGGCGGCGGTCGCAGATTGGCGAGCCGAAAGCGTCGCCAATCACAAGATCAAAAAGGGCGTGAGCGAGTCTCCGACCCTCCGCCTGGTCGAAAACCCCGATATACTTGCGGAAGTCTCGAAGAAGACCACAATGCGGCCGGCCGTTGTGATTGGCTTCGCCGCTGAAACCGAAAACGTTACGGTCAATGCGAAGGCCAAATTACGGACGAAAGGATGTGATCTGATCATTGCCAATAGTGTCGCGGAAGGCTCCTCGACCTTTGGCGGCGGAACCAATCAGGTCGAAGTCATCGACGCGCGCGGGGTCGAGTCCTGGCCGCCGATGAGCAAGGCCGCGGTCGCCGACGGCATCGTCCGCCGGCTCGCGCTCGAGTTGGCGAAGCACGAATGATCACCATTGTTTACAGGCGTCTGCCGCATGCCGAGGGCTTGCAATTGCCGAAATATGAGAGTGAAGATGCTTCCGGGATGGACCTCGTGGCGGCAGTGCCGGCCGGCGAGGAAGTCGTCCTGGCCCCTGGGTCGCGCGCGTTGATTGCGACCGGATTGGTGATCGAGTTGCCGAAGGGATTTGAAGCGCAGATCCGGCCCCGCTCGGGGCTGGCTCTGACGGATGGGGTGACGGTTCTCAACAGTCCGGGGACAATCGACGCCGATTATCGCGGCGAAATTCACGTCATTCTCGTCAATTTGGGAAACAAGCCCTTTGCCGTTCGGCGCGGTGCGCGCATAGCGCAACTCGTCGTGTGCTCTGTGGAACGCGTCGCTCTGATTGCGGGCGAGCGGCTCACTTCGAGCGTCCGTGGCTCAAATGGATTCGGTTCCACCGGGCGCTCAACGCAGGAGGTGTGAAATGAACTTATTGTCGCGACGGAGCGTTCTCGCCATCGCCGCCGTTGTCGATGTCGCGTTGCATTCGCGGTCGGCGCCGGTTGCGGCCAAATCCTTGGCTTCGCGCCACAAACTGCCGCCGCGCCACCTGGAGACGCTGCTCCAGGGGCTGGTCCACGCCAGGATTCTCAAAGGCGTGCGCGGACCCCGGGGCGGCTATGAGCTGGCGCGCGAGCGCCGGCGCATTACGGTGGGCGAAATTGTGCGCACCGCAATGTCGTTAAGCACCGCCGATCCCGAGGATCTCGGCGCAAACTCGGTGCTGCTCGAGCGCGTGATTGATCCCGCGGTGCGCAAGGCGGGCGAATCCTTTCTCGCCAATCTGGATTCGATCTCGGTCGAACAGATGTGCGAGACGGCCGAGAGGGCGCATGTGCTCGACGACGAAAAGGCTACCGGCGATTTTGCTATCTGACGCCGGTATTCAAGGCTTTCTATAGTTTTGTTCCGCATAAAATGTTAACCGTCGGGTCGCGCCGAACGGCGCTGACCCGACGAACATTTTGGAGATGCGGTCAATGACAGGTGCAGACGCTGCGCGGCCGACGCCCGGCCGCGGTAGGATCTATGCCTCGATCACGGATACCATCGGCGATACCCCCCTCGTCAGCATGGATCGACTCGCCAGGGAGAAGGGGGTTGGCGCGCGCCTGCTCGCCAAGCTCGAATTCTTCAATCCGATTTCCAGCGTCAAGGACCGCATCGGCGTCTCGATGATCGATGCGCTCGAGGCGCAAGGCAGGATTTCGCCCGGGCGCGGCGTTCTGGTCGAGCCGACGTCCGGCAACACCGGCATCGCGCTCGCCTTCGTGGCGGCGGCGCGCGGGTATAGGCTCATCCTGGTAATGCCTGAATCGATGTCGATCGAGCGGCGCAAGATGCTCGCCCTGCTGGGGGCCGAATTGGTGCTCACTCCCGCCGCGCAAGGCATGAAGGGCGCGATCGCGAAAGCCAATGAGATCGTCGCCGCGACGCCCGGCGCAGTGATGCCGCAACAGTTCGAAAACCCCGCCAATCCCGAAATCCATCGCCGCACCACGGCGGAGGAGATCTGGAGCGACACCGACGGCGGGGTCGACATCGTCGTCTCGGGCGTCGGCACCGGCGGCACGATCACCGGGGTCGGCCATGTGCTGAAGGCGCGCAAGCCGAGCGTGCGCATGGTCGCGGTCGAACCGGAGGACTCGGCGGTGCTCTCCGGCGGCCCGCCCGGGCCGCATAAGATTCAGGGAATCGGCGCGGGCTTCGCTCCAGCGATTCTCGATCGCAGCGTGATCGACGAGATCGTCGCCTGCGGCAACCAAACTGCTTTCGACACCGCGCGACTCGTCGCGCGCGTCGAGGGGATTCCGGTCGGCATTTCCTCCGGCGCCGCCGTCGCCGCGGCGATCGACGTCGGGAGGCGTCCGCAAAATGCCGGCAAGATGATCGTGATCATCATCCCCGATTTCGCCGAGCGTTATCTCTCGACCCCGCTCTTCGAAGGGTTCTGAGGCTAAGGCGAGCCGCGAGCGAGAAGAACCGGTTCGACGGCCTTTTCCTTCCGCCCGCGGCTCGGTCGCGCGGCGCTCAATTCGGCGACGGCGCAAAGACCCGCAAGCGCTGCCCGTCCGGATCGAGCGCGAGGAAGGTGTAGCCGAAGTCCATCTTTGTCGGCGTCTGGGCGATCGTGACGCCGCGCCCGCGCCAATCGGCGAAAAGCGCGTCAACCTCCTCCGCGCTATTGACAGGAAACGCAATCTCGCCGCCGCCCGCGGTCGTTGCCGCGGGCGCGACGCCGTCGCGTCGCCATAAGCCGAGCATGAGGCCGGGCGCGGCGGGAAGCATCGCGAATGTCTTGGAGGATTCGATCGCAGGGCGGCCGAGGATCGAGGCGTAAAAGGCCTCGCTCGCGGAGACGTTTTCGACATAGACGAGAATGAAACCGACGTTCGGCATAGGGGACCCCTGGTTTGGTTTGACCGGGCCCATCCTTATTGGCTCAGGCTGTCAGTTTCTGTCAGCAGCCGCATTCTAGCCGCGCTCGATAGCCCGTCGAAAGACGGGCGTCCTTCCGGACGCCCTATGGCCCGTCGAAAGACGGGCGTCCTTCCGGACGCCCTATGGCCCGTCGAACGACGGGCGTCCTTCCGGACGCGCGCGACTGACGCGGTCCGCGACGTCGCCGACCGCGGCTACAGTGGCGCCTTCGGCGGTCTGTCGAAGGCGCGAGCGCCATCGCTCCGCCCGCGCCTGCGCCTTGTCAGCAGGGCTGCGTCGCGATAGCGATCTTGCGAACTGGCCTTTCGACCGGGTGGCCCATTGTCCGCGCCCATAGCTTTCACGCCCTATGCTGCCGCGCCGGGCCGCGAATGCGGCGGCTGTACGATGTGCTGCAAGGTCTATGCGCT
>Ga0116217_10002654_pt1 | contig 16586 bp, 13 predicted proteins | sample Sb_taG_6_FD_89697 | JGI IMG/M metagenome (GOLD analysis project Ga0116217, IMG submission 89697) | Peat soil microbial communities from Weissenstadt, Germany - Sb_50d_4_PS metaG | ecosystem: Environmental > Terrestrial > Soil > Wetlands > Peat | place: Germany: Weissenstadt | collected 2010-09-21 | reverse complement strand
GGCTCACTCTGCCCCGAGTTCCGCCGTCCCGGCTGCAGCCCCACATAGCAGCCCACGTCGCGGCTCTTGCGAAAACGTTGCGCATCTTCCAGCGTCAGCAGGTAAGTGAGCGCGATCAGCGTTCCCACTCCCTTCACCTGTTCCAGCCGCGCTACTTGCGGATAACTTTCCTTGGCGATCTTCGCGATCGGTTGGTTGTATTCGTAAATCCGCTGGCTCAACGATTCGATGGCTCCGAGCAACGGTTCCAGCGCCGCTCGCAGCTCCGGACTCAGTGGTCGTGCTTTCTCCGCATTCAAGTTGCGCGGGCTGCAGCCGCGCAGCCGTTCTCCGTAGGACTTCGTCAGTCCTCGCGCCGTGTTGATCAACGATGTCCGTGCCCGCACCAGTCCGGCTCGCGCTCGGATCACTATCAGATGAGCCTGCGCCTGGGCGCTGCGATGTTGCACCGGCGCCAGCAACTGCGGATCGATCCGCGCTAATCGAGCCAAGGTCCGGGCGTCGAACCGATCATCTTTCCGTCGACTCTCTCCGATCAAGCGCACGTTGCGCGCATGCGCCACGATCACTTCGTGTCCCAACTCGCTCAACACCCGACTCACCCAGGGCGAATGCATTCCCGTTTCCAACGCCATCCGGCTCCGCGGCATTCCCCGAACACTTCTTTCATGGCTTTCGCAGTCGTGCCCAGCCTTTGTTCCAGCACTACTTCCCCCGCTTCATCCAACACGCAATACCAGCTCGATCGAAAGCTTGGCTTCCTCTACGAATGCTCGGCCTGCATCTGTGATGACCACTTTGGCATGGTCGCGGTTAAAAAGCTTAAATCCACATCGGCTTTCCAATTCGTTCAAACGTCGACTGACTCCTGACTGGGACATCTTGAGCCGCTTTGCTGCACCGGTGAAGCTGAGTTCTTCGGCGAAGAATCACTGCGGCGAGCAAATAGCGCGTTTCAAGCGGAGCTGGCATGGCCATGCCCTATCAGCCAACGGGCACACCTGCTTGAAACCATCGGCAGGGGAAGTGAGTGTCTTTAGCCCTCAGGAGGCCAGTTGACCTCCAAAGCCCTACGACAAGAACGCAGATTCACGAGGATGAAATATCGCTAGGTTGCCGACAATGCCCGCTACAGGCAAGACTTAGGGGCAAGAAGCGTTATGAGCGGGCCGCATCACGCGCTGTCTGAAACTCATTTCTGGTTGGTGATCGGAGCGACCTTCCATGATCGACTGAGCAGCCCGAGTTCGTCGTCGCTGAACTCGTCAATATAAGTTAGCTTCCGACCCTGCGCAAAATTGACGAGTTCACGCTGCATGAGCGTGAATTTGTAGAGCCAACTGTGCGACAGTCGTTGCCCTTGTTTCTTGGCGATGAATGCGTCGAGTGCGGCTTCCACGGTCACTCGCGCCGGCGATGGATCAGCGGCATTTGCGTCCATTTGTCGGGCCTTTTTCTCCTCACGCTCCCAGGCTCGCGTCCGTGCGCTGACGCGCACGAAGGCGCCAGTGCTTTCGATGGTGCCCATGATCCACTTCGGGCAGTGGCAACGTCTGTAGTTCTGGTCAGTCTACGAGCAGGGAGGGTAGTGGCGGGTGTAAACAGTCAGCAAGAAAATGCCTCCGGAGTCCTACTTCCCACGGAGGCTGTTGTACGATCATTGTACGGAATTCACTAGTGGCCTATAAGCTCTTCAATATACAACGTTTAAATTGGTGCGGAAGGGGGGATTTGAACCCCCACGCCTTTCGGCGCCACCCCCTCAAGATGGTGTGTCTGCCAGTTCCACCACTTCCGCGTTAGAGCGTCCTCATACTTCCCGCGCTCGGCCAAAAACGTACGGTGAAAAGTATGAAGGTCGTCATCCGAACCGAAGTTAATCTTATCATGGGCCAGTGTTTCTCAGAACCGCCCCATCAGGTTAGACGGTTACGGCAGCAACTCATAGCTGACAAAAGCAAATTTCTTGGAATCAGGCGACCACGAGTTGACGTTGATGGTGCCCTGGCCGCCAAAAATCTGGGTCAGAACTTGAATCGAACTGACTGCTCCCTTGCCGGCAGCATCTTGAGGCATAGGAATCATGCGAAGCTGAACGTTGGTTTTGACATTGTGCCCCGCAGTGCCCTTGGGAAAGGACAAAAAGACCAGCCACTTCCCGTCGGGCGAAGGATGCGGGAACCAGTCTTCTAATTCGTCGCTGGTGATTCGCTCGGCCTTGGCATCGCTTGGACCTGCTCCTTCCGGAGGAAATCGCCAAATGTCCCATCCACCGGAGCGGTTGGAATTGATATAGATCCACTTGCCATCAGACGAATAGTCGGGTCCATCGTCGGCGACTGGACTGGAAGTCAGCCGCTGTTCGCCTCCGCCTCCTACAGGAATCCGAAAGATGTTGAAGTTGTCGCCACGCTTGCCGACAAAGGCCAGCCACTTCCCGTCGGGAGACCAACCGTGGAAGTAGCTCGGACTGTTCGGCGTAAGCAACCGTGGGTTCGCGCCGTCCGAAGAAGCGACGAACACCTGCGATTCCGGGGAAGAGCCGTGTTTCGCGGAAAACGCCAGCAGCTTGCCGTCGCGTGTGATGCCGTGATCGTTGTTGCACTCATATGCGGCGTCAAGAGCCAACTTCTCTGGCTGCGCCTTTCCGTCAGCGTTCAGCGTGAACCGGTAGAGCGCACCGCCAGAATTCGCCAGCAGGTATTTGCCATCGGGAGACCAGTTCGGTGCCTCCCAAAGCTTGTCCGCCGTGTAAACGACCCGGATGCTCTTGCTGTCCATGTCATAGATCGAAATTTTGCTGCGCACATTGCTGGGGTTCTGATTTTGCTCGACGGGCGTAGGTTTTTGGGCGCTAATGTTTGAAGACAGGGCCGCCTCAAGCACATTCGCATCATGCGGCTGAAATGCGTCGGCCTGGCCCCACATGTTGGCCCCGCCTCCAGTGATACGATATTCGCCAGTGGCAGCACTGGACGTAACCGCACCTTGCAACGGCGCAATGCCCACATTAGCGTGGGCTTCGAACCGGCTCAACTGGTCTGACGGCAACTGCGCCTTCGCAGCCTGCGAAAGTACGCCAGAAGCGAAAGCCAAAACGGCGAACGAGAGAACTATACGGTTGGGCCAAGATGATTTGAATTTCATGGAAGTCGCACATCACAAGATTTGCGCCATAGCATACTCGCAAACGGTACCAGCAGTCCATCTTGTCAGGCGTAAGCAACCGCGATGAAACGGTACGCGACGAAGACAACAACGCGAAATCTGTTGATGATTTTCGTCTTGACCGGCGCAAGTGCAAGCCTCCTCGCCCAGGAAGGCAAGCTTTCGGTAAGCACTCTCGCGCCCACGCCGCCGATGGGATGGAATAGCTGGAACAAATTCGCGTGCAATGTAAGCGAAGACCTCATCCGGCAAATGGCTGACGCCATGGTGAGTCGGGCATGAAGGATGCCGGTTACCAGTACGTTGTGATCGACGATTGCTGGCAGGTTGCGCGTGACAAAGACGGCAACATCATCGCTGATCCTCAGCACTTCCCTTCCGGGATCAAAGCACTCGCAGATTACATCCATTCTCTGGGCTTGAAGTTCGGGATTTATTCTGATGCGGGAAGCAAGACCTGCGCCGGCCGACTGGGGAGCCTCGGACACGAATACCAGGATGCCCGACAATACGCCGCATGGACCGTGGATTACTTGAAATACGACTGGTGCAATACGACCACGCAAGATGCGCCCGCTAGTTATGCACTGATCCGTCAGGCACTCGATGCATCCGGCCGTCCAATCGTGCTGAGCATCTGCGAGTGGGGCACCCATAAACCCTGGCTCTGGGGCAAAGATGCGGGCGGGAATCTGTGGCGCACGACTGGCAATATCCAGGACAGGTGGGAAGGCCGGATCAAGTGGTCAAACGGCGATTGTTGTTCAAACGGCGTCGTAGACATCGTCGATCTGCAGGAGGGTCTCGACGGCTTTGCCGGGCCCGGCCATTGGAACGACCCCGATATGCTCGAGGTCGGCAACGGGGGCATGACTGATACCGAATATCGCTCCCACTTCAGCCTGTGGGCCATCCTTGCTGCCCCGCTGATCTCCGGCAACGATTTGCGTGACATGCGCCCGGAGATTCGCGCAATCCTGACCAATAAGGAAGTGATCGCCGTTGATCAGGACCCGCTCGGCAGCGAAGGCAAGCGAGTGCGGAAGAATGGTGACTTGGAAGTGTGGGCCAAGCAAATGAAGGATGGCAGCCGTGCCGTAGTTTTGTTCAATCGCGGAAGTGCCGAGCATGAGATCACCGTGAACTGGGAGGATCTGGGCTATCCCAATCATTTGGGTGCGGCTGTCCGCGATTTGTGGCTGAAGCAGGACGTGGGCAGATTTACCGGCAAGTTGACTGCTTCGGTCCCATCCCATGGCGTCGTGATGGTCACGGTTAAGCCTTAGTCCTAACTCTGTGAGACGAATCGACAGACCGGCGGATGATACGGCTACTCCAATCAGATCCACTGGGGCTGCCACAGTACGGAGGTTGAAAGCGTTATTCGCTGAGCGGTATGGCTCAATTCCTACCATTTACCGAGCGCCGGGGAGAGTCAATCTCATTGGCGAGCACACCGACTACAACGACGGCTTCGTCATGCCTGCCGCTCTCGACTTGTATACCTACGTCGCCGTGAGTCCGCGCGCTGACCGGAGGCTGCGGATATATTCCGAGAACCTGGGTGAGGTGTGCGACCTGGACCTGGACTTGATCCGTCCCGGAAGATCTGGCCACTGGAGCGATTACGTTCGCGGGGTGGCCGGAGTGTTCGAATCCACAGGATACCGACTGCGAGGTGCTGATCTGGCCATCATTAGCGACGTGCCATTGGGAGCCGGGTTGAGTTCCTCGGCTGCCCTCGAAGCGTCAACTGCGTTCGCACTTCTAAACAACTCTCAGATCAGTGTCGATCTCACGACGGTCGCGAAAATGTGCCAGAAGGCAGAACATCTTTATGCAGAGATGAGATGCGGGATCATGGACCAGTTCATCTCATGCTACGGCCGCACGGGGCACGCCCTCATGTTGGATTGCCGTTCTCTCGATTTCCAACTTCTCCCCATACCGCCCCAAGTACGGCTCATGGTGTGCAATACCATGGTCAGGCATGAGCACGCGAGTAGCGGCTACAATACCCGGCGGCACGAGTGCGAAGTCGGTTTCCGTACACTGTCCGAGGCTCTTCCTGGAATCTGTGCCCTTCGCGATGTGACTCTCGATGATCTCGAAAACCATTCGAACCATTTAAGTGATGTTATTTACAAAAGGGTGCGTCATGTCGTGACAGAAAATGATCGGGTGAAGAAAGCTGCGACCGCGTTAGAGATGGGTGATATTGCTGAGTTCGGGCGGCTTATGGCGGACTCCCATCGCAGCCTTCGCAACGATTTCGAGGTCAGCACACCGGAGCTCGATCTGATGGTTGAGTTGGCGAGTGGCCAGGAAGGCGTGTACGGTGCGCGAATGACGGGCGGTGGTTTCGGAGGATGTACGATTAACCTCGTAGATGCCGCTCACGCGCAAGAAGTCCAGCAAAGACTGGAACAAGATTACGAAGCAAGAATGGGACTGAGGCCCACGATCTTGATCTGTGAAACCTCGGATGGCGCCGGAGCTGTGTCGGAAAAATGAGATATCCGCCGAAATCCGACCTGACCAACCAGGTCATGCAGAGTTCTCCGCATCGAAGATTCAATCCGCTCACGCGGGAGTGGGTTTTGGTCTCGCCCCACCGGGCCGAGCGGCCCTGGCAAGGGCAGACCGAGCCTCAAGAACAGAACTCCGTCCCGCCCTATGATCCGAATTGTTATCTCTGCCCGGGGAACGTTCGCACCGGAGGGGCACGGAACCCGCCCTATTCCGATACGTTTGTCTTCGATAACGATTTCGCCGCATTGAAACCCGACACACCAACGGCGCACGTGGATGTCGAAGCTAGGGGAATTCTTGTTGCGGAGACTGAGCGTGGCGTCTGCCGGGTTGTGTGTTTCTCGCCGCGCCATGACCTAACCCTCGCGCGACTGTCGCCGACGGAAATCCGTGCCTTGATCGACGTCTGGGTAGGCGAGTTCGAGAATTTGGGTCGACGTCCCGGTATCAACTATGTGCAAATCTTCGAGAACCGCGGACTGATGATGGGATGCAGCAATCCTCATCCGCACGGCCAGATCTGGGCAACCTCGACGATGCCAAACGAACCTCGAAAAGAGCGAGAAGCTTTTGCCGAGTATCAAAAACAGCGAGGCACCTGTCTTCTGTGCGATTACATCGGCCTGGAGGAAGCTTCCGGAGGCCGCTTTGTTTGCGGCAATGACCATTTTCTGGCGGTAGTGCCCTTCTGGGCGGTCTGGCCCTATGAAATCCTGGTGGTCTCCAGGCAACATCTGGGCAACATGGGCGCCCTTGATGAAGAAGCGCGAGTTGCGCTGGCCGATATTTTGAAGCGCGTCACTAGCCGATACGACGGTTTGTTCCAGGTTTCTTGCCCGTATTCAATGGGATTCCACCAGCAACCGACCGACGAAACGAAGCAGGGTGAATGGCATTTCCACGCGCACTTTTTCCCGCCTCTTCTCAGGTCTGCCAGTATCCGGAAGTTTATGGTTGGCTTCGAACTGCTGGGATCGCCGCAGCGTGATATCACGCCAGAATATGCGGCGCAGAAATTGCGAGAGATCAGACTGTCGTCAGACAATCTGACTTGAACGAAGCGCAGAAGTCAGCGATGCCAACTACTGATTACTCGGAGCGGCCTCCGACGCAGAGGCTGTGGTAGTTCCCGCCGCGAACCGGTTGGGTTGCGGACGATACCCATTTCGCGTCCGGATGTGGTATTTCTTCAGATGCTCGCCCACCAGTTTCACGGTGATGCCACGCCAGCCTCGGTTGGGATTTGGCTGAGGATAGTAGCTGAGCGAATAGAGATGCGCGAGGTCATCCCGGATCGAAGCAAACGCTCGTTGTTCGTCCCGCCAGTTTTTGGCAAAATACGCCTTGCCTCCCGTGGCCGCGGTCATACGTTCAAAAACTGCCGTGGAAACTGGCTCTAGCCTAGCCAACTGCGTGCTGATCATGTAAATAGCCGTCCCCGTGGACTGGGCCAACTCGGCCACATCCTCGGGAGGCACCATGCTGGAATTGTCCGGACCGTTTGAGAAGACAACCACCACTTTTCTTCCGGTAAAGTGAGACGCGTCTTTAATGGTCAGCAACAGGCAGTTGTAGAGTGCTGCATCGTCTCCGGCCACGGTTGCACGGACGCCTCGCAGTACCGCTTCCCGGTCAGGGGTCAGCGGAGCGGACCGGGAAAGATCGCGACTGTAAGAGTAGAAGGCCACTTTATCCGCGCTTTCCAGGGAACGCACGAAGTCAGCGATAGCATCTTGCGCGAAGACAAATCCACGGTACATGTAATTGCTGGTATCGAAGAGGAGGAAAACGTTAGCACCAGCCACCATTGAACCCAAGCTTTGAGAGGCGTCGTCTCTGGGCGACTTGGGATCCGTTTGAGATTGTTGTCCGCCCGCCTTCGCCGAGGTTTTTTCACTCGTCGACGAAGTGTCGGCCACTCTGTAGGCGGGTTCGTTGCCTTCGCCAAACGTCGCGAGTTTTTGCGGGATGCTGTCCTCGACGATTGCGAAGTCCGAGGGATGAAGGCCGGTAACGTAGTTTCCCTTATTGTCCGTCACCGCTACATTTAACTGCACCATGTCGACGACGACGCGAATATTCGGGGCGCTTTCCTGAGCGACCACTCGGATCCCGCGGCTGGAGAAGAGGGTCAGAACTAACGCGAGAAACAAAAACCATTTCTTTGTCATATATACCTGTTCCGTTAGGTGGCCTCGTGTTGGCGAACAGCTTAAGGCGTCACTTTTCTCCAAGACAACAGTTCACGGCTGGGTGATCGCGACGCCTGTTGATAACGAAGCGATCTTGCCCTGCCGAAATTCTTCTCCAGTTTCCCTCATGGCGCGAAGCATAGCCGGCCAATCCTCGAAGTCGCTGGCAAAAATCTTTTCGACCATACGATGCGTCAGTTGGGGAACCAGGGCATTCAGCATCACTGCTGAGTAGCCCTTTTCATCCGCCAAGCGGGCCCAATACAAATTGTTCGAATCCCAAGTCTCGGCCAACAAGCGGCTGGAATAGCCCTCGAAAGCGGGAAACGGTTTCAGATTCAGCAATTCGCGGGAATAGCTCTGCGCCAGGATTGGATGAGGTACGCCGAAGTCATGCGACAGCCGGTCCCAGCTTAGCTCTGTGGGATTCCGGCGACTCAGGCTCTCCAACTCCTGATTAGCGGCTCCCAGGGAATCGGTCTGTCCCGAAAATCTTCGACGAAACTCTGCCGCCAGGTAGAACGAGTCAGCCGGCGTCACTTGAGGATCTACGTCAGCCAGGCGTCCCGTAACGAGGGCCGTCTCCACTCGGCCGGAAACCTGCGGATCCATGCGGTCGGACAGGATCGTCATCACCTTTGTCCGCAGTTGTGGATCTCCTACCGAAGCCGTCAAAAGTTCCTCTCCGGATCGCTGATAGAGGGTGATGGCATGAAGTTCACTCTGGCTTACGCCCCACCAGCGGGGTAAGGTTGCGTTGATCAAAAGACCGGGGACCAACTCCCTCCAGATCAGGGCTTGGACGTTTTCTGGGGCGATGAAGTCCTGCTCCACTTGTGCCAGGACATACGGCAGGTCAGCTAGCGAGCCAACCAGATGAGCTCCGCCTCCCGCAGGAGAGCCCTCCCCGAACAACTGGGGAGCTTGCCAAACTCGGTCCACGCCCGCGACCGTATCCCCCGAAAAGTCATGAGATCGAACGAAGAGTGGGTTGATGTGTAAAATCTGAGCTCCCGGGGGCTCGTAATACGCATAGTTCAAGCCCACCAGAGTGTCCCGCAGAAACGGACAGAGCTGACCTCGGGCGTCTTCCAATTGCTGCTTCGAACCGGGCGCCTTGATCACTTTCGTCAAATCCGTCCGCATCTGCAGATCGGTGTGACGGTTGTTGTAGACTCCGGTCGCCCATTGAGTTCTCTCACCACTGCTGAAAATCGGGCGCGGCATCTCAAATTCCCGAAGCTCTCCAGCCAACGGGACCAAACTATCGCCCACAGCCGCTCCGTGCGCCATTGCATCTAAGCCGTCGCCCAGGCCCAGGATCGTATCCAGAGAAACCAGGCGCTGGCCGTCCATCACCGATCGAATTTCATTCGCCACTCCCTGATGCATCCTTTGGCCATCAGGGCTCGCTTGTCGCGGACCCGCGAGCAAGTCGATGATTTCGTCCTGAGAACCGTTCCGCTGGCCGGTTGCCGCCAGCAGCAGTTCGCCCAGTGAGTCGCGGCCTGCGTCGAATAGCTGAGGAGACGAAAGGACCTTGCCAAAGGGCTTAATCACGTTCTGCCAGGAATCATTCAGCGTGGAGCTTTGGATCTGCCCCTGACGGGCCAGGATTTGCCACATCCCGATGTTGGCCTGGAAGATCCCCATAGCGTTGCCTCGCAACGTGTGGTTGGGAATTTTGCCCAGGCTTTCGGCTACATTCAGAAAGCGAGTGATGGATGCGTCATTCAACTCCGGAAACTCGGAGAAAATCAAATACTGATTGCTGAAGTCGGCGAACCGGCTGGCCATCAAGAGAACGGTCTGCGGACTCAAGCGATTTTCCGGAGACCGTTTGCTGTCCAGTTCACTCAGCATGAGATAGATTTGCAGCGGCCCAGTCTCAGTCTCCACTCGACAAAGGGCGAACATTGTTTCCGCCAGCTGTTCGGGGTTTTTCATGTGACCGGCGCGCTTGCCCGAGTCGCGAATAATTTTGGAATCGCTTTTCTGCTGGAGGATTTGTTTCCAAACGTCCAGACTCCCGGGGACGTAGGGTTCGCCGTTAGGCTGCCACTGCAGCCGGGTCATCAGAAGCAGGAGCGCCGGAGCCGGCCGAAACGCCGGCCTGGCCGCATCGGGAGAAATCGACTGGCCGCGAAAACTTTCGTAGAAACGCCGCAGCCGGACTTCGGTAAAGTGGGCCTGTTGAGTTTGATTGACCCGCGACAAGGCATCAAAATACGCCGCCAGCCAGCCATTGTCCTTGGCGAGCAACCGACCAACGAACTCTCTTGGCGAATCTGGGCTCGCCCCCGTCAGATCCTTCCAGGCTGAGGCCGCGCCCGCTCCTCCCGGCACGATCACGCGACCGGACCGAATGCAAATATGGCTTCCGTAAAAATCCAGGACAGCGGCGACGGGAAGTAGTGTCCCGAGCCCCACGGATCGCTGCAACGCAACCCGGCTTTTAGCATCGGTTCGACTCAATGCCCAGTAGAGACGGCATAGCAGAGGATCATGGAGAAGGGTTTCGATCAAATCTCTCGAACCTTTCCTGTTTTCACTACTTATGGTTGTCCAGTCGCTTTCCGTAAACAGCACAGGAACCCGGGAAGCGGGAAATGCATAAGTGAAGGGCTTGCCTCCCTGGAGCGTGAGTTCCAGCTCGGGCAGAGGGAAGCCAGAGTCGATCGTGACAAAAGCCCGTTCCGGATCGGCGGTCACCAGGGCGGTATTCTTCGCTCCACAATCCTGGCGCACCCGGTAACCAAGAGTGTGGAGCAACGGTTTCGCCTCATCACAATTCGAGACGTGGATGCTGCCGTCAGCACCGGCCAGAGCCGCCAGTTCTCTCGCCTGATGGACATACCGGTTCAACAGAATCAGAAATTCCGTGGGCCGCCCCCCGTCCCGAGAGCCCTCATAACCTTGCGCGAATACGTTGTGCGCGAGCAGGGGCAGAAGTTCTTCTGGCGTGACTTTCTGGCTGATGCCGGCCATCCGCATGAAAGAACGGAGAGGCCCAGGAATAACCACACTTGTGGCTTGGGACGGCTTTGATTCCGGCTCATCTGCCCGAGAAGAGTCAGCCGCGCTCGAAGCTGTTGCCGAGAAACACGTGGACAGACACATCGATAGAAGAACTAGAGGAAAGGTGGGCAGACAACGAGGAAATTTCATGGCTGGAGTCCCTCTCCGAACCTTCGCTACGTTACGGCCAATTCTTGATTAAACCCAGGAACCGAATGATCCTGGCCTCACCCGAGTTCGGCTGACCCATCCTGTTCCTTACTTTCGTGTCGGCCACGATAAACCATCTCTCGCCTTAATCCAAGGTCTTTTCGCGCATCCCGCACAGAAATTATTTAGGGGTAGGAAATAGAGATGATTTGGGGCCGATCTTCTCCTCACCAACTGCCCCTCCGGCAGCAATGTCACGAGTGGAGTCGGGCTTTAGTTATGCCTCCAAGTGCACGCAGGTCAGCACTTTAGTGGGTGAGTTTAGCGGTAAACCTTCAGGTTTCAAAAGTTGTAATCGCCCAGCGAGATCGACCTAAGGAGTTGGCCGTTGGGCGGGGTAGCTGTACGTTTACGGGGAACCATGTGGGCGGGCCAGGAAACCGCGTCGCGCACCGAGAGGCTCGACGGATTCAACTTGGCAGGGCGCGTGGTTTACGTCACGAGCCTGGCCGACGGGTGTTTGCGTTACACAAGGGTAACCTTCTGGCTTGATTACGTGTCTGCTTCACAGCCCACGATTCTTGTATTCTGTAACCAGCGCTGCACTTTTGGGGCGGGAGCGCGGGGACGGATTGCTTTGAACGAACTGGGATCTCGATAGAAGTAGAACAATGGAAAGAAACATATTCATGGCTCTCCGTTTTAGGTCTGGACTCATAGTTTTTGTGCTTGCCACGTTGGGTTGCGCGTCGATCGGCTTCGGCCAGACCGTTCAGCAAAACCCGCTGTCTGGTTCCAAAGATCGGGGGATGGGCCACCCCACGGCCCAACAGGGGCCCGATCAACAATTGCCAGGGAGCATCAGCGGAACGGTTGTTGATCGTACGGGAGCCGTCGTCGCTGGGGCCCATGTAAGCCTTACCCGTGAAGATCACTCCCCTGCCCAGGCGGTAGTGACAGGCCAGGATGGGCAATTCTCCTTTGCCAACATCGCTCCCGGGCTCTTCCAACTGACAATTAGCTGCGCAGAGTTCGCGACCCAAGCTTCCTCTGGAATGCTGCATTCGGGAGAGATTTACACATCGCCGCCAATCGCGTTGGCAGTTGCAACGGCCATCACAGATGTGGAGGTCGTCCTTTCGCCAGAGGAGGTGGCGGAAGAGCAGATCAAGGATCAAGAGAAACAGCGCGTGCTCGGCGTCATTCCAAATTTCTATGTCAGCTATGTCCCCGATCCAGTTCCACTCACCGCGAGGCAAAAGTTTGGGCTCGCCTGGAAGACGATAATCGATCCGGTCACTTTCGTGCTGACTGGGGGCTTTGCGGGAGTGGAACAGGCGACAAATCAGTTCAGTGGGTATGGGCAAGGCGCGCAAGGTTATGCCAAGCGCTTTGGCGCCTCGTATGCGGACACTGTTTCAAGCACGTTCATCGGAGGCGCTATTCTGCCGTCGCTGCTGAAGCAAGACCCTCGTTATTTCTACAAGGGAACCGGCAGTACGCGATCACGGATTTTGTACGCGCTCGCCAATTCAGTAATTTGCAAGGGTGACAATCGACGCTGGCAGGCAAATTACTCGGGTATCCTCGGAGCACTCGCCTCCGGGGGTCTCTCGAATCTCTACTATCCATCGACAGATCGCGATGGACTTGGATTAACCTTCGAAAACGCTCTAATTGGAATTGGTCAGGGTGCCGCCGCCAATATCCTGCAGGAATTCGTAATTCGAAAGTTGACGCCAAAGCTTCCTAACCAAGGTCCACCCAAATCCCAGTCAGGCGTCGTTACCGGAAGTGGGGTTGTGTCGGAAGGAAAGTGATTTGCGGAGCCGATTCTCTCCTCTTTACAAATCTTCTTCTGCGCGAGGCTAAAACCGCGCACCCAGAAACTACATTTTTCAATTTCAAAGCCCCGTTGACAAAGCCTCTCATCGAGGATAAAGTTTGGCTCCGATTCATCCATAACCCCGCGACTTTTCCCGCCAGGAGGTGCGCCATGTGGAGGACGATCAGGCAGACAATTTTCTTGGTGGCATGTTCGGCGATGTTGCTGTCGCTATCTGTCGGAGTTGCCGAGGCCTCGGGCGTTAAGACTTACAAAGGCAAATTTGCGGATGGCGCGACCTACCTGATGCAAGTGCCTTCGAACTGGAACGGAACCCTGGTCCTCTACAGCCACGGATATGTCGTGCCTGGATTTCCGAATCCGGCAGAGGATGTTGGGGATCCGATCACAGGCGCGTATCTTCTCGCCAAAGGTTATGCCCTGGCGGGATCTTCTTATGCCACAACCGGGTGGGCGATTCAACAGGCGTTGCCGGATCAGATTAAAGTGCTGGACACGTTCAAGACTCGCGTCGGCACGCCCACGCGAACCATTGCGTGGGGACACTCGCTAGGCGGCATGGTCACAGCGGGTCTAGTGCAGAGATATCCCACGCGCTTTGACGCAGCGCTTCCTATGTGCGGAGTTGTAGCGGGAGGGGTCGGCACCTGGAATCAGGCTCTGGACTCGGCTTTTGCGTTCGATGTTTTGCTCGGGGCGAATTCGGGATTGCAAGTGGTGAACATCACCAACCCAAATAAAAATATCGACATCGCGGAAGGACTCCTCGCCGACTCACAAAAAACCGCCAAGGGGAAGGCGCGAATCGCTTTGACCGCGGCGCTTGACGACACTCCAGGTTGGTACGATCCGCTATCTCCCGAACCACCCCCTACAGATTACGTTACCCAGGAAGCGAACCAGTATCTTTGGCTGGCGAATATTGACTTTCCTTTTGGTTTCGATTTTCGCGCTGAACTCGAGGGCCGCGCAGCCGGGAATCCGTCGTGGAACAATGGCGTCGACTACCAAAAACAGCTCAAGAATTCTGTCGACTATTCTGAGGTTCAGGCGCTTTACCAGAAGGCTAGCCTTAGTCTGGATGATGATATTCAGGCGCTGAACAATTCCGCGCGCATCAAGGCGAAGCAATCCTCGGTCGCTTACCTGGAACACAACATTATCTTCGACGGCCAGATTCACATTCCCGTGCTCACTCTGCACACCAAAGGTGATGGACTGGTCGTGGTGGAAGACGAGAGCGCTTACAAGGATATCGTCGACGAGGAGCACGAAGGTGCACTCCTGCGGCAGCTATTTGTGCATCGTGCGGGGCATTGTGAGTTCACTCCGGCTGAAACCGTCGTCGCCTTCCAAGCTCTTATCAGTCGTTTGGATACGGGCAAATGGCCTGGGCTTGGGGCGGCCACGCTCAATACAGCGGCCAAGGGGCTGGGATCTTCGTTTAATGTGTTATCGGTAAATGGCAAGGAAGTTCATGTGCCACCGGCATATTTCAAGTTTCAGCCCGCGGTTTTCTTACGGCCGTTCGATGCGGGGAAGGACTAGTAACAGTCCGACTGAAGTTCAATTTCAAATAGATCCCGCACGAGCGCGGACGCTCGCGCCTACATTCGCAGAACGGCTGCGCCTCTGATTTCGCTTTTTTTTAAGGCCTGCAAGGCTTGGTTCGCTTGTTCCAAGTCGAAGAGTTCGACGTCGGTTTTGAGAGGAACCTCGGCAGCCAACTGCAGGAATTCGCGGGCATCCTGACGGGTGCTGTTGGCGACGCTGCGAATCACGCGCTCATGGTAGAGCAGCGAGTAATCCATGGACGGAATGGAACTCATAGTGATGCCGGCTAGTGCGAGCGTGCCGGCTTTGCGCAGGACGCGCAGGGCATGGAGAACGAGAGCACCAGCGGGAGCAAAAATGATTGCGGCATCGAGTTGGTTGGGTGGCGCATCCTCCGCGCTGCCTACCCATGCGGCGCCAAGACGCTGGGCAAATTCTCGATGGATTGGGGTACGGGTGAAGACATAGACTTCGCACCCCTGATGGCGCGCAAGTTGCAGAACCAGGTGGGCTGAGGCTCCGAAGCCGTAGAGTCCCAGCCGCTGACCCGGAGCAATACCGCTCAAACGGTAAGAACGGTATCCGATGATTCCGGCGCAGAGCAACGGGGCGGCGTTCTCGTCGGAGAATACTTCCGGGATGCGATACGCGTAGTTCTCGTGGACGATCGTATAGTCGGCGTAGCCGCCGTCGACGTGGTATCCGGTGAACTGCGCCTGGTCGCATAGGTTCTCCAGCCCTCGCCGACAGTAGTCGCATTGATTATCGGTGGAGTGCAGCCAGGGAATGCCGACACGGTCTCCTTTCTTGAAAACCTGGGCGCCCGGACCGAGGGCGTCCACGACTCCGACAATCTGGTGGCCGGGCACAACGGGCAGCTTGGGTAATTGCAGGTCGCCTTCGACGGTATGCAGATCGGTATGGCAGAGTCCGCAGCAACGTACGCGTACGCGGATTTCTCCGGGTCCGGGATTTGGCGTGGGCAGATCTTCGAGACTAAGCGGGGAATCTTCGGCGGGTCGCGGGCGTTTCAGGAGCATGGCTCGCATGCATTCATTTTAGTTGAGACATGTTCGGCAGTCAGCGTTGCCGAGTTGCCCGGACGAGGCGTCCGGGGCTACGTGGGCCTTGGGGAATCCGACCCGCTTTCGACGGGCGAGTCGCCCGTCACCACACGAGCTTGCTCCATGTGTCCAGAATTCAGACACGCTCGGCAGGATAAGAATCGGCTAAGTGTCCTGATTTGAAATGAAGATGGTTCAATGCTGCGAATTAACATTGACATCCATAACAAGCAGATTGAGAATCGTGGCCGTTGTTCCTGGCGACGTCCAGTTCCCCCTGGATGGTTAGGAACTCTTGGAGAAACTTCGAGATGTTGATCCGCCACTGAGCCAATTTCTAAGGAGAAAGAAAACCTATGAAGACTCGTTTTGCTCGTTTCAGTTCACTGGTTGGGGTCATCGCGGTGGCTTGCATTGGCCTGGCCAGCGTTGCCTTAGCTCAGGACATCAAGCTACAGCCAAAGGGGAAGTATGTCGTTTTGCCGGCGCGGTTGCGCTATGACGTGAAGGTGCCACCGGCTTCGTTGCAGACCTGGAATGGTTCGTTCAACTACCTGGGAACAAACTATACCTACAACATGGTAGGAACGGCACCTTCCACGAATACGTCGACCACGGTTCAGGTTTATATCATTCCACTCAAGGTTGTGATCACGCCACGGCGAGGATCGAAGACTACGTACGATCCGGCACACGTGCTCTCGAACGGGAACACGGTGACCAACAACACGGTGGGATCGCCGATTTTCAATTCAAGCACAACCTACGTCCAAGGCGGGGTGAACGTGGGCACGACCCAGTACATTGATGCTTACCAGCGCGCCAATTTCTGGGGCACGGTGAGCACCCATCCAAACTCTCATCTGCTGTTGGGAGGTCCGACAGTGCTTGCCGAACAGACCCTGAGTCCACCGGCGGCCGACGGCAGTAGGGGATCGGCGTTCGGTGTTACCGCCGCCTTGGTGAACATCAACTGGTTCGACGCGGAACTGCAGACTATCATGACCAGGCTCACCCAAATCCAACCCAACACGTTGCCGATTTTCCTGATCTACGACACGT
>Ga0116217_10002647_pt1 | contig 16604 bp, 17 predicted proteins | sample Sb_taG_6_FD_89697 | JGI IMG/M metagenome (GOLD analysis project Ga0116217, IMG submission 89697) | Peat soil microbial communities from Weissenstadt, Germany - Sb_50d_4_PS metaG | ecosystem: Environmental > Terrestrial > Soil > Wetlands > Peat | place: Germany: Weissenstadt | collected 2010-09-21 | reverse complement strand
GCGGGTCCGGGTTCTGACGTGCTGGAGGCGAGCAGAGCGCAGGGGCTCGAGGGGATCGTCGCCAAGCGGCTCGATTCCCCGTACCTCCCGGGCAAGCGGGCGCCGAGCTGGAGGAAGATCAAGAACATCCTCACGCAGGAAGTCGTGGTGGGCGGCTGGACCCCTGGCCAGGGGAACCGGCAGGGCCGATTGGGCTCGCTCTTGCTCGGCATCCCCGGTGGCGACGGCCTTCACTACGTCGGCCAGGTGGGCACCGGCTTCTCCGAGGCGACGCTCGACGATCTGGCGGGCACACTCGATCCCCTCCGATCCGACCACAATCCCTTCGTCACCGAGGTTCCCCGTCGCTACGAGAGTGTCGCCACGTGGGTGGAGCCGACTCTGGTAGGGGAGGTGCGCTTCAGCGAGTGGACCAAGGAGGGCCGATTGCGCCAGCCCTCGTGGCGGGGTCTGCGCGTCGACAAAGCTCCCGAAGAGGTCGGTCGTGAGTCCTGAGAACCGCGTCACGGTCAATGTCGGGCCCCGAGAGCTCCAACTGTCCAATCTGGACAAGGCGCTCTTCCCGACGGGCTTCACCAAAGGCGACATGCTCGACTATTACGCGCGGATCGCACCGGTCATGCTCCCGCATCTGAAGCAGCGCCCGGTCACCGTGAAGCGCTTCCCCGACGGGGTCGGTCAGCAAGGTTTCATCGGGAAGAACGTCCCCGGCAACGCACCTGATTGGGTCAGGACGGTCACGCTCCCTCGCAAGGGCACGGACCGGTGGGGAAAGCCGGCACCACAGGCCAACGGCGATAACACGCAGTTCGTCATCGTGGACGAGCTCGCCACGTTGATGTGGTTGGTGAATCTGGCGTCGGTGGAGTTCCACACCCCGATGTGGCGGATGGGGCCGAAGGGCCAGCCCCGCGCACCCGATCTCCTCGTTCTCGACCTCGATCCTGGCCACCCGGCCACTATCACGGAGTGCTGCCAGGTGGCCATGGAGTTGCGAGACCGGGTCGGCAAAGACCGGATCGAGCTCATCGCGAAGACAAGTGGCTCAAAGGGGATGCAGCTCTACGCCGGTATCGCGGCCCGGCGGTGGCCGGCCGAGCGCATCAACGACTATGCCCGTGCTCTGGCCGAGGAGCTCGAGCAATCCCATCCTGACCGGGTTGTCTCCCGGATGGCGAAGGCCCTGCGGCCGGGCAAGGTGCTGATCGACTGGAGCCAGAACAACACGGCCAAGACGACGGTGTCGCCCTATTCGTTACGGGCGCTCGAGCGCCCTGTGATCTCGACCCCGCTGTCATGGGACGAGGTCGAGACCGGCGCCGGGGGTGGCGCCGAGAGGCTCCTCGCATTCGGCCCGAACGACGTGCTGGCGCGGGTCGAGTCGATGGGTGATCTCTTCGCATCGCTCGGATCCTGACCGAAATCGGACGGGATCCAAGGTTCCGACCTTCCCGGTCGCACGTGTGGACCTGGCCCTGACTATCCGGACGGACACCACAACATCCATGTGGCGGTGCAGGGTCGCAGGGGCCGCCAGGACCTCCACGGCCTCGTCCCGGCCGACCAGCGCTCGGTCGTCTGGGAGCTCGAATGTGCCCTCGCGCTACCACCACCTGACAATGACCTGCGGGGCCTCCAGATCCACGGCTCACCCGGGAAGAGGTTCGTCTACATCTCGTGGGGCGTCGTCGACCGGTCGGATGTGTTCACGACGTCCCGTCGGGCAAAGCTCTGGCTCGATGCCGTCCCGGCCGATGTCATGGCCAAGGCGTGTGCCAGTGGCCTCTTGGTCGGTCGACTCGGACTCAAAGACGAAAAGGGATGGCCCGTCTGTGCTGCAGTCCGACCCCCGCGGATTCAATGGTCCGCCTAACGCCGACAGTGGATCCGAGCAGGGGAGGGTGACTCTCTTGACACGGTACGTCGCTGGGTCCACAGTTCAAAGCATTGCCAGAGTCGGTGATCACCCAAAGTTTTTCGATGGAGGAACGATGAGCTCCACTGCCAGCTTGATAACTCTCCTCGCATCCGTCGCCTTCGGCCTTGTCGTGATCGCCGTGATCATGCGCATCGGGGAAGGAACGTCTTCCTGACTGGGAGTCGAGGGGGGTCCCCGCACACCGGGGGTCGGAGTGCGCTAGCCAGGAAACCAGCCGGGTGGTGGCGGTCTTGCCGGTACCCGACGCACCGCAGACCACGAGCACATTCAGGTTGGGGCCGAGCATGTCCTCATTCTGTGGCACGTTCGCGCTCAGGATCCCCAAGGAACGGAGGATCCGAGCACCCCACCATGGCGGCCCCAGGCCCTTGATGAGATTGGACAGGAGCCATCCCGTCCGGTTTCACGATGTCGACATTGATCGGGACTTATAGGAACGAGTGGTGCTTGGATGGTCGCTCCTGGAGCGCGACGAGGTTCGTCTCGCGTGTCGCGACTTTGGCGGAGATGGGCCGTCTCCCCTCTTGCTGCACGGCCTGGCGGGTCACGCTGGGGAGTGGACCGAAACCGCTCGGTGGCTGACCGATCGTTGCCACGTTGTCGGCTTTGATGCGCGTGGCCATGGTGAGAGTGAACGCGCTCCAGTCGATGTGACACGGGCAGCGCATTGCGCCGACGCCGTCTTCGTGGTCGAAGCACTCGAGCTCGCTCCGGTGGTGCTCATCGGCCAGTCTCTGGGTGGGCTCACCGCGATGCTCGTCGCCGCCGAACGCGCCGACCTGGTGGCAGGTCTGATCATTGCGGATGCCAGCCCGGTGGGGAGCGATGAGCCTGAAGAGTTTGCGCTGCAGGTGGGTGAGTCGTTGGCGAGGTGGCCTGTTCCGTTCTCGTCGCATCGCGCTGCGGTGGAGTACTTCGGTGGCCCTTCGCGGCGCGCCGAGGCGTGGGCCGATGGACTGGAGCGTCGCGCCGAGGGCTGGTGGCCACGCTTCGACCTTGACGTCATGATGCGGACGCTCCGTGAAACCGTGGCCCGATCGTATTGGTCCGAGTGGGAGCGGATCCAATGCCCAACGCTGGTCGTGCGCGCCGGTGACGGCATCATCCCCCGCGCCGACGCGCAGGCCATGTCGGCCCGGCTAACGCCGGCGCGGCTGATCGAGCTCCCGGTGCCGGCCACGACCTGCATCTGGAGCGCGCTGCGCCATGGCAGGAAGCTGTCTGTGATTTCCTCGAGTCGATAGGGATCCGCGGCTAGTTGGGTGATCCGCCGCAGGACCTGTGTCACAAGGACCCCGCTTCGCCCGACAGGGTCCTGGCGTATGTGAGGGCGGAGAGGGCTGCCTCTGAGGCACGAGTGTCATCGGCGTGGTGGCTACCACGGTCCGCTCCCTGGTCCCAAGCGCTGCCGGGCACGAGCGAGGGTGGCTCTCGAGACTTCCTTGAGCGCGGGGTCGGGGAGAGTGAGGGTAATCCCTGATTGTCGGCTCCCTGTCGATCGTGGAACATCGACGAATGAGCGACCACCCAGACGTATCCCACCTCGTGTTCGTAGCTGGCGCAGGGGGAATTGGAAAGGTGGCCGGCGGAATGTGCGTTGCAGGGTCTTCCTGGTGACACCGCCGCGCCCGGATGGCGGGGTACTGTCGCTCGAACAGAACCGGGCACTTTCAACAACGTTGCCAAAACGACCGACTCGGGGATCCGATGAGCATTACGTCAGTGCTCGGTACATCTGACAGGGGCGCCGCCCAGAGCCAGTGGGCGGTGGAGGCCCATGGCCTGACCAAGCGGTTCGGTGACAATGTCGCCCTGAACGGGGTGGAGCTGCGCGTCCCTCGGGGATGCGCGTTCGGCTACCTCGGTCCCAACGGCGCCGGGAAGACCACGCTCATCCGGGTGCTGCTCGGATTGACACACGCGGATGCCGGCACCATGTCCCTGCTCGGGTACCACGTTCCCCGACATCGTGCGGCGGCACTGGCCCGAGTCGGTGCCATTGTCGACGAGCCCCGGTTCCACGGCCATCTGACCGGGCGCCAGAATCTCCAGGTTCTCGCCGCCGCGCGCGAACCTGCGGCCAGAGACCGTATCGGGCCGGCACTGGAGCGGGTCGGCATCCTCCAGCGAGCCGATGACCGGGTGACGAAGTACTCGATGGGCATGCGCCAGCGTCTTGGGGTCGCCGCCTGCCTGCTCGGGGACCCCCAGTTGCTGATCCTGGACGAGCCGATGAACGGACTCGACCCCGCCGGCATGCACGAGATGCGCGACATGATCGTCTCCCTGGTGGCCGAGGGGCGCACCGTTGTGCTGTCCTCGCATCTCCTCGACGAGGTCGAGCGGACCTGTGATGCGGTGGCCATCGTGGACAAGGGCAACATCATCCGCCAGGGGCCGATCTCCGAACTGCTGGCGGGAACATCGCTCGTGCTGCAGGTCGAGTGCTCCGAGCCCGACCGAGCTCGCGCCCTGCTCGGAGCCACCACGATCGGAGGCCAGGTCGAGGTCAGTCCGGTGGGGCTGGGGATCACCTTGCCGACCGGGACGGGGCGCGACGTGGTCGCCGAGATCAACCGTGTGATCGTGGAAGGGGGGATCTCCGTCTATCGGCTCCAGGTGATCCAAGCCTCGCTCGAATCGTGGTTCCTGTCGGTCACGAGTCGACTGGGGGCTCCCGAGTGACGACCGTTCCTGACGTGAGCAGCCCGGCTCCGGCCCCGATTCCGGCCACCTCGTCCGTCGGCGCGTGGCGTGACCACCGGGGATCCTGGATCCCCACGGGCGGCATGATCTCCACCAGATTCATGGAGCTGCGCAAGCGGCGCGGCCTCATGCTCGCCCTGATCCTGGTGACCATCGGCATTCCCGCCGTCTTCCTCCTCATCCGGCTGCTGCTCCACGCATTCGCGCCGCACTCCTACGGCCCGGCCGGCGGCTACGACGTCTTCACGGGGTTGGTGGCGGGCGTGCTCTATGTCTTCGGCTTCATCGTCGCCGCCACCTTGGGTTGCACGGCGGGGTCGATCGACCTCACCGAGGGGATGTTCCGCCACCTGGTGGTGACGGGCCGCTCCCGCTTGGCGCTGTATCTGGCCCGGATCCCCGCGGGGCTGGCCATCATCGTGCCGTTGGTGGCCATCGGGTTCACGGTCGTCTGCGCCGTGTGTGTCTTTGCCGCCCCGACGCAACTCAAGTACCAAGGTGTGAACGTGCCCGTGAATCTGTCGAGTGCCGGGCTCCAGAGCTGGGCCGCGGAGCATCCCGACGAGGTTCTCTGCAACTTCAACCTCAATGTGGGGCCGAACTCGTCGATCGCCGCGGTGGTCAACGCCGCCCCGTGCGGAAACGGTCCGGGCGGGGGTCAGCCGGTCTTCAAGCAGGCTCCCGGATCCCAAGGCCAGCCGCAACCCTCCCAAGCACAGATTGAACACGCGGCTGTCCTGATCGCCCGCATGAACTATGCCGACTACGCCCGGCAGTTCCTCTACCCGTCGACCTCGCTCATGGTCAAGACTGGGTTGTGGATCGAGCTCGAAGCGGCCGTCGGGTTCATCGTCGGCCTCGGGCTCGGATCGCTCCTGGGGCAGAGAACGGTTGCGGTGATCCTGATGATCGTGCTGGAGGTCATCCTCACGCCGATCCTCTCGCGGGCACACATCGCTCACATGATCAACCTCCAGCGCTCGGTGGTCGGCCTCGCCGTGGCCCATCTAGAACCCAGCGGCCTGGGGTTCGTGTTCGGCGGCGGGGGCGGCCCCGGGGGAGGACAAGGGACAGCACGGCTCGTACCGGAAACGACGACCGTCGCTGTGTGCGTCATCGTCGCCTGGTTGGTGGGGTGGACCATCCTCGGCGCGTGGCGGATGATGACCAGGGACGCCTGACAGATCCGACCCGTCAGCGAGGATCGCGCCACACGGCCCATACGACGGGACCACGATGGACGCGGATCCCCCTGGTGCCACGAACCCGTGGCCGTCGTAGAAGAAGATGTTGCGCGGGCCGTGACGCGATGGGGCTCTGACCGATCCCGACTCGTCGGCTACCGTACCCGGGTGTCGCGCCAGCCGATGACCGCCGATGAGGTCCTGGGCCTCCATGAACGACTGTCCAACTGGGGTCGATGGGGACCGGACGATCAACTCGGAACGCTGAACTTCGTCACCGCCGAGATCACTGCCGCGGCGGCATCAGCGGTGCGCTCAGGGCAGACCGTGTCTTGCGCCCGTCCTCTCCCGACCCAACCCGGGCCGGACAACCCCAACCCGGTGGTCCACCACATGACGGGCACCGCCACCGAGGGCTACGGAGCCGACTATTTCGCCCTTGCCCCACATGGATACGCAACGAGCCATATCGACGCGCTCTGCCATATCTTTCACGCCGGCCAGATGTACAACGGGTACTCAGCCGAGGCGGTGACGGCTCATGGGGCGGGCAAGCTCGGCATCCATCACCTCCGTTCCGGAGTCATCACGCGGGGGGTCTTGATCGACATCCCCTCTGTACGTGGTGTCGAGGCTCTGGCGCCGGGTGAGCCCATATTCCCCGAGGACCTCGAGGCTGCTGAGACGGCGATGGCGGTCACGGTGCAGCGCGGAGACGCGCTCCTGGTGCGGACGGGACGATGGCGGTGGCGGGAGAGGCACGGTCCCTGGACACCGACTGAGGGAATGGCCGGCCTGGATGCCTCCTGTTTGGCCTGGCTGCACCAGCGCGAAGTAGCAGTCCTGGGTAGCGACGGGATCTCGGACGTCTGGCCGTCGCGCATCGAGGGCGTCCCCATGCCGATTCACACCGTGGCCATCGTGGCCATGGGGGTCCACCTTCTCGACAATCTCGATCTCGACGAGCTGGGCCTCGCGTGTGCCGCCGCCGACCGCTGGCACTTCCTGTTTGTGGTCGCACCGCTGGTGCTCAATCGGGGCACGGCATCGCCGGTGAACCCGATCGCCGTCTTGTAACCGGACGACGTTGCCTGCGCCCTGGGCGGGGTGCCTTGCAGAGCAAGCTAGCATGGGCTATCTTGTGGTACATGGGTAACAACGAGGGGCGCAGGAGCCAGCTGCTCCGGGGCGTTCTCGACCTCTGCCTTCTGGCGGTGATGGGAGAGGGGCCGGCCTACGGCTACGAGATGACCAAGCGGCTGCGGGGGCGCGGCCTCTCCACCGTCGGAGAAGGTTCGATCTATCCCCTCTTGGGAAGGCTGGAGCGCGATGGCCTCGTCGAGACCCGTCGGGCAGCGAGCAACGGAGGCCCGCCCCGGAAGTACTACAGCCTCTCGCCCGAGGGTGAGCGGGCCCTGGAGGCCGGCGTCAGCGAATGGCAGGCAACGCGCGACGCCGTTGATGGTGCCCTCGGTCTGGTCAAAGCGGAGGTGAGCCCGTGAACGAGTTCGTCGACGAGTGCCGCCGGGAGTGGCGGCGGCTCGGAGTCTCGGATCCCGTCGCCAACGAGATGGCCGCCGATCTGACCGCCGACCTCGAAGAGGCCGAGGCCGAAGGAGGCTCACCGGAGGACGTGCTCGGGAACAGTGCCTTCGATCCGCGGCGGTTCGCGGCATCGTGGGCCGGGGCTCGCGGTGTCACCGGTCCGCCGCCCCCCGACCGTCAGTCGTTCTGGCGGCTACCCGTGGCGATCGCCCTCACCGTCCTTCTGGGGGTGCTTACCCTCGGCGCCGGCTTGGTCCTTCTGGTGGGTCGGGCCAGCAGCTCCATCGCCTTCGCCACCCGCCGGATCATGGCGGGCCCCGGGCCGCTCCGGATCTTCGGACCTGGCGGGCGGATCGTGGTCCCCGGACCGAGGGGCCTGCCGATCGTGGGGACGCAGATCACAGGCGTCGGCGTCCACCCCGTCGCCTGGGTGCTGCTCATCGCCGGCGTGGTGGGCCTCGGAGTGCTGGCCGTCCTCTACTGGTCGCGATGGTCCGGTCCTCGGCGATACCGCCGGCACGAGGGCAGTCGGACCCCGAGCTGGAACTGACGAATCTGTCTTGTGGGACGAAACTAGTGCCGGCGCGTAACGGTAGGTCTTGATCCCTCAAGGCGCTCGCATGAGGTCGCCGGGCTTGGACCGCCTGGCCATCAGCGCCGGAGCCACTGCGATGAGGTTCGCGATGATCAGGACACCTACCGCCACTTCCCCGAGGACGAGGATCGGTACCACGGAAACCGGCACAGCGCCCAGGTTGTCGGTGAATGCCTTCCATATCGCCCGACCGACGATGACCCCCAGTGGGACTCCGACGGCGATACCGATCAGGACCACTGTGGTCGCTTGCCAGGCCACGGCAGAGACAACCTGGCCGTTCACGAATCCGAGCACCTTCAAGAGCCCGATCTCCTGACGGCGGCGAGACACGCTCACCACGAGGAGATGAGCGAGCGTCGCAGCTCCGAACAGGGCCAACATGACGCCGAAGATGAGCGGGAAGTTGACCGCCTCACCGAAGTTGACGAGTGATGTGGGGGTTACGCGGAGTGTGGCGCTCGAGTATCCGTTGAGATAGTGGTCGATCACGGCCTGTCCTCGGGGCCCGGACACGACGCTGACCAGGAGCCCGGCGTTGCTGTGTGCCTTCACCGAACGTGCACACACAGCCTGCTCGGGCCCGGGAGGGCACAAGGCGTGGTAAAGGCCGGCGACCGTGATCAACGCTCCGTTGCCCAAGCTCACGACCCCGCCCGCAATCACCGGGAAAGAAACCTCTGACACCACCCGGAACGGCAAAGTCCCGTTGCGAGCTGCGATGTGGACGATCGAGCCCAGATGGGCGCCGACGAGGCGCATGGTCGTCGCACCGAGGCCGATCTGGTCGGGGCCTGTCGGAGGATGCCCGGCGACCGTCGAGAACAGAAGTGGACCACGGACAGGTGTCGCCGGGATGCTGCCCACCACCACGTTGTTGATCGTGAGCTCCCCCCCTCCCGCATACTCGGTGATGGCGCTGACGGCTTGGTTGTGGTCGAGGCTCGAAACGACGGCCGGGTCGAGGGATCCCGGCTGGAAGTTGAGCTGGAACGGGGCGCCGTACAACTTGGGCGTGGTCGTCAGGTGCGACAGGCTGGCACCGAAGACGGCTGTCGCGCACAGGGCCAAGACCGCGAGCGCCGTGCCGAGGAGCGTCGTAGCCACCGGGACCGAGGCGGCACCACGTCCCCGTTCAAGTGCGTGGCGGACCCCGATGACTGCACTCGGCGGGGCGCCGGTGGCGGCCAGGTGGGCCACGATCGACGATTGGCGGAAGTCGGTCACACGGTCGTCGCCGACACGAGCCCGCGAGGCGCGCACCGCTGGCCACAGGCCGACGGCGAGGACAACGGCCACGGTGGCCAGCGCCCCGAGCGGGAGGACGAGGGGGTCGAATGCAATGCCGGTCGAAGTCTCGGCGGTGCGTGCTTCGCCGAGCGGAGCGAGCGGAGAGAGGGCCGTAGCGATAACGACGGCACCAGCGGCACCGGTCAGTCCGACGGCCAGATTCCGTGCCGTACCCAGGGTGACCAGCTGTCGCCGGTCGGTGCCGAGGGCGGTCATCGTCGGGTAGTCCTCGCTCTCGACAACGCTCTGTCGGGCCAGGGCCTGACCGACGACCGCCAGTCCGACCACGGCGGCGAGTGCCGCCAGGATCCACCAGCCAATGGCCTGAGGATGGATCGAATCTTCGACGGCGACGGCCTGTGCGTCTTCGTTGGAATAGCCCTCCCCAGCATTGGGATTGAGGCCCAGCTTGGCCCTGGCTGCTCCCTCGAAACTGAGTATGTCGGCCGCGCCGTGACGAAGTCCGACGAAGTAGAGGTAGTAGGTCGCCGTCCTGGGGAGCACGGTCCGGGCGAAGGCTGGGGTTGTGTACAGGAAGTACGTGGGAGTCGTGCCGGAAGGGAACTCGTATTCGGTGGCCTCGAACCCGACCACTCGGAAGGCAGTGGTCGGTCCCGCCGGTGCCGGTCCGGCCCCGGTCGAGTTGTTGAGCGCCGACTGTTGCGACGATGCGTAGAGCGGGACATGGATAACGGTCCCGAGCCGTACGCCGTAGTCGTGCTCCAGCGTGAACGACGCCAGCACCTGGTGAGGGTCCGACGGGTCGGGCAGGCGGCCCGAGACGAGGTGGAACGGCGACCTTCCGGTGGCCGAGATCACGTCAAGGTTCGATGGATTGATGGGGCGGGTGCAACGGCACGTCGGTTGACCGTTGAACGGGCTGGCAAGCTGTGTGAAAGAAGCAACTCGGGGGAGTGTGGCGACCTTGGGCTGTGATTCATTGGCATAGACCACGATGTCGAAGCCATGAGCGGCCACAAAACTGGGGAAGGCGGATTCCGTGCGACGACCGGCGGCGGCGGCGGACAAGACGAACCCGCCGACGACGCTGATCAAGACCGCGATGGCCAGCCATGAACGCCACCGGCTGCGCAACTGAGCGCGAAACGCGAGCCGGACGGCTTCCAAGTCACCCTCCTCCGCTCTGTGCGTCCCGATCTAGCGTGTCGGGCGAAGTCGTGAACGGACCAATCCGAGAATCCCAAGCACGATCAGGAGAAAGAATCCGATGAACGACACAGCCCATGCGACTTTCAACACGTTGAGAAACGACCCCTGGGCGTTGAAGGCGAGAAGGTCGGGCCCCTGAGAGTCAGCGAGCACCCAGATCACGGCGTCGACAACGACGAGGCCGATCCAAGTCCACAGCCATCTATGGTGCCGGATTGCAGACCCTCCCGCTGATCGAGAGCCAATAGGCCTCGGGTCAACCGTCGAAGCAGCGTCGGTCATCGATCCTCCAAGCGCTCCCCCGTGGCGTTGTCGCCTCGGGACCATGGGTCCATTCACGCATATCCGTCCCAAGGAGCCAAGGGCGTCCTCAACCCCTACCGAGTGGTGCTGGCACCCCCGCCCCATCGGCCACGATGGTGCCGTTTTCGGCAATCAATCCGCAGGGTGGCTCTCCAGATGCCCGGTAATGATGGTTCCCACGGTCGACATCGCCGTCGCATGGCCGGTAACGGCCTGGACGAACAGCTCCTTGTGCAGCGTGTAGAGCGAGGCGTCGGTGGCCGCAGTCACCGTTGCCTGTCGGGGAACATCACGGATCAGGGCTATCTCACCGAACCCGTCACCGCGCGATACGACCTGGAGGAGTCGACCCTGGCGTGAAATGGTGAGTTCGCCCTCCGCCACGGCGTAATAGCAATCGCCGTGTTCGCCCTCCTTGATCACGACCGTTCCTTGCGCCACGCTGACCGGCTCGAGGTCCCGTGCTATGCCCTCGAGCGAAGGCGCCGGAAGAGCGGCAAAGATGGAGATCGAACGCAACAATTGGATCTCCACCTGAGGCACAGTCGCAGAAGAGTCGATCCTCCGGAGTGGGCGCCACAGCCCGGCGATGAGGAAGAGGGCAACCACGGCAGGGGCGAAGAGTGCTGCCTTCAGACCACCGATTGCGATGGCGACACGGACCAGGACGGCACCCAGGGCGAGGCCGGTGTCCATGAGGGCTTCCAGGATCGAGAACGACCCGGCGATCGCGTCAGAAGGAGCCGAACGTTGCAGGAGGGTCCGACCAGTGATGTCGAAGACGGCTCCCGCCAAACCCACAGCGCCGATGAGAAGAATGGCGGGTGCCACCCTGGGAATCGCACCAATCAACGCAAGGGCCACCACCGCCGTCGAAAGGGCAACCGTGAGCGTATTTGCAAGGTGGCGTCGACCTACGAGAAAGGCCGTGACGAACCCCGCCAGCAGTGCCCCTGCCCCCAATGCGGCGTTCAGGAAACCCGGACCGCCCGGCCCCATGTGGAGATAGTTCACGGCGAGGATGACGCAGAGCAGGTCGAGGGCACCGATGAGGATGAAATAGAAGGTGTGCAGCGTAAGGAGAACCCTGATCTGTGGGTTGCGCAGCGTGGTCAATAGGTTGGAGCGTGCGCCCGTGCGGATGGACGCCAAGGCCCGCCCGATCCCTGAGATCAGACCGACAGCGGGGTGGCCCCCTTCGCCGCTCTGCCCGTCCTCTGGGACCGATTCGGACGAAATGGCGGCCGCGGGCCCGGCCACGCCCGCCACCAGAGACGTGGAGATGACCGTCATGCCGGCCATTGCCGCCACCGCCAGCCATGGCCCGCGCCACGTAAGGAGGACGCCGACCGCCGCAGGGCCGACCAAGGCGGCGGCTGCGTCTGTCCAGCCGGTCATCACGTTGGCTGCAGTCAGCTCATCGGGCGTTCGGACGATGGCGGGAAGGAGAGCGGCTTGTGGTGGTCGTGTCACCGTGAGGCTGAGCGACGTGAGCGGTGCCAGTGCAAAGACCACGACCGTTGGTGCACCGAGGCCGATGGCGGCGGCCACGGCTCCCATCGACACCGCTTGCAGCCCGTAACCGACGAACAGGACGCGGCTCGGACGCCGACGATCAGCAAGAGCACCCAGGAAGGGGCCGAGGGCGATGCACGGGATGAGCTGCACCAGGACCATCAGCACGCTGGCACTCGGTCCGCCATGACCGTAGGCAAAGACCAACAGGGTTATCCAGACACCGAACTCCGCTGCCCCAAACAGCGCGTAGGCGAAACCCACCCGGCGAAGCACGGGATTGCCGAATGCTGCGCGGAACACCGATAAGACGGCACGAAACCGCAGAAACATCGAGCTCTCCTGGCTTGCTGGGTCCAGCCGGCCGAGTGACCCTCCCCGACGACACACGGTCCGTGTCGAACAGTATCCAAAACCTCACCCAAGTGCGCCGGCCACGTGATCAAGCAAGGGCGCCGCACGCTCGATAGCCGCGAGGTCCGACGACCGAACTGCTAGAACGAGAAGGTGTCGAAGAACGCTGTAGCAGCCGTGGCGCAGCGTGGGTTCTTCTTCCGTCACAAGCACGTACGAAACGTTCTGATCGGTGTGCTGGTGATCGTGCTGGGTCTCGTCGGGCTCGTCGTATATTCCCAGGTCAGGACGACCCGTGCACAAAATGCCCTTCAACCTTTTTACGACACGTCCGGGTTGCCCCGCACCGGACCACTGGGCCAGGTGGTCCGAAGCGAACCGCTCGGGGTTTCGGTGGCCAATGGGACAGGTCTGCGGATCTTGTACCGGACCCAACGGAGCGATGGGTCCATGACCTACAGCTCCGGCATGGTGTTCATCCCCAACGCCGACACCGCCGGGCGCCCCCGACTGGTCGTTGCCTGGGCGCACGGGACGGTGGGAATGGGTGACCAGTGCGCGCCGTCGCGAACGTCGAATCCTGTGGCGGGGATTCCCTGGGTGTCGTCGATGCTGGCCCGGGGATGGGTGGTCACCGCTACCGACTATGCCGGCCTCGGCACGGCGGGAACCGAAGGGTATCTCGTAGGCGACGACGAGGCCTATGACGTGCTGAACAGCGTTCGCGCGTTGAAGTTTGTCCCGTCTGCGGGTGCCGGCAATTCCTTTGCCGTGTGGGGCCATTCGCAGGGCGGAAACTCAGCGCTGTTCACCGCTGCCGTGGCCAGCTCGTATGCGCCCGAGCTCCACCTGGTGGCGACGGTGGCATCGGCCCCCGCCGCCGAGCTGCTACCGCTGTTGAACGAGACCTATGACTCGGCCCTGGCCTGGGTCATCGGACCCGAGGTGTTGACGTCGTGGCCGACGGTGTTCTCCGGTCTTTCCGTCGGACAGATCACGACCGCGGCTGGGTACAACAATTACAAGCGGATCGCGCAGCAGTGCATCACCTCTGCGGCCATTGAGGGTCTCATTCGCAATGGGCTCCATCAGCGTTTTTTCAAGGTCAACCCCGTGAGTGTCCCTCGGTGGCGGGCGGCTGCCCAGGAAGAGATGGCGCCTCTGCTCTCTCCATCGCAGCCGCTCATGGTGGCCGAGAGTTTGAACGACGAGGTCGTACTGCCGAACACGACCGCCCTCTACATCGAGCGAGCGTGTGCGGCAGGGTCCGATCTCACCTCGCTCTGGCTGGCCGACGTGGGACACATTCAGCTGGCCCCGACCATCGGGCCATCGGTCATCAACTGGCTGGGGGACCGGTTCGCGGGCAGGCCACCGGCACCGACCTGTGACCAGCCGTCGCCGATCAGTCCGGCCGCACCGAACTAGGGGTGTTCGGGCGCCTCGGGACCAGCGTCCGACCGGGATCGACCGCACAATCGACCGACCTCTACCCCAGGTCATGCGGTTTCGCAGGCGGGCAACTCGTCGTCGTCCACGGGCAGCTCGCGAAGACCGAGCCGAATGAGGTGAGGTAGCCGAGAAACCAGTCCAAACGCCGCCCCGGTTCGCGTCGTTTCCTCGAGATGCCCGGTACTCAAGGGTCTCAAGAGCAGCGAGTTGCTGACATCCAGCATCAGTGAACTCGTTGGCGAAGGTCTGGAGATATGGCAATCCTGTGAGCTGCTCCGCCTATCCAGGACCTGATAGCCGCGTGCTTCGTGAGCATCACCAAGGCTGTAGCGGAACCCGAGAGGGAGGCCGCAGCCGGGCCGTCCAACCGGGGAGGGGCGAGCCCTCAGGATGAGGCGTGCGACACTGCCGGAAGATGAGGCACCATGCAACTATGGCAAACACCATGGACCAGGTTGCCGGGCAGGTCCGAGAGGCCCTGGCCGCAGCGAATCTGTCGGCCTTCACTGAACTGCTTGATCCGGACGTGACATGGGGTGCACCGGGTGCTCGCAAACCCACCTGCAAGAATCGCAATCAAGTGCTGGCTTGGTATCAGCGTGGTCGCGACACTGGGGTCCGAGGCAGCGTGCTCGACGTTGAAGTCATCGGTGATCGACTCCTCGTCGGTATGAGCTTGCGAGGCACCGACAATGCCCGAGAGCGTGGCGGGGCAGCCCTTCGGTACCAGGTGCTGACGGTGCGGAACGGCAGAATTGTGGACATCGTCGGATTCGATGACAGGACGGAAGCCATCGATCACGCCGGATAGCCTTCGTCAACGACACCGGGCAGAGATCAACGTGATTCGCGCAAAATCGCGGTTCAAAGACTTGGAGTCTGGCGCGGAACACAGCATTAGACCACCCGAGAAGCACCCGACCGGGTCGGTCGGATCGCAGCCAGCCGTGGATCGCACTGCTGTAGCGGCTGATGCCGGGCCCATCGGGAGCCCTATGCCCGGCGATCCCGATTCCGTCTGGCGATGGACAGTGAACGCTACGATTTCCATGTGAACGAGTCCATGGAGGGTTGGTACACGGACCCATTCGCTCGCCATGAGGCCCGATGGATGTCTCAGGGCGTACCGACCGCCCTGGTGAGAGATGGTGGAGCCGAAGGCCATGATCCCATGCCCGACGAGCCGTATTCGGTCACGCCAACCAGAATCGAGCCGGAGGTCAGGCCCAATGGAGGAAGCAACCTTCAGCGGGCAGACGATGCCGAGAGAAGCGGCCCGTACGATCCGGAGTTAGCGAGGCAACGGGCATTCGACGTCTACGACATGAGCGGACCCGGAGAGACAGCACCCCTTAGCTTGGGCTTTTGGAGTCGGTTTACTCGCCGCAAGCCTCGATAACCTTCCAAGCTCCGTGCTCGGGGTTTGTCGACGTCCAAGTTCTCCGGGCTTCGACCGATTCACTCCGATCTGCCCGTACCGCGCTGATCCACGAAGACGAGGTCATGGGTCTCATCGATCTGTTTGAACGTCGACAATGCCCACGAGACCTCTTGCGTCGCGGCCCCGCCGGGTCCTCCCTCGAGATAGAACATCGGATCGGGCGCGGGAGCCGGTGGCGGGAAGGACGTTCACCCAGAGCGCCGTTGTCGGGCCCGATGGGTTCGCCCAATCGGTTGGTACGGTTAGCGAGCGGCACCAGCCTGGTGTTCTTGTCACTCCTTGGCAGGACACGAAGCCAGGCGGCATGTGTCGCGCGATGGCACTCTTGGCGCAGCCGGGTAGCAATCCGAGCACGAGCAACGCCAGCGCTACGATCACGCCATTGGCTCTCTGCCAAGACAACCAACTCGTCGCCTGTTCCGGACAGCACCCCGACTGTGTCATGCTTGCTCCTAAGTCAGTTGAACTTCAGCCACCGGCGACGGACTGTTCAATCATTAGGCCGATGGTGCGATGGCGCGGGTCGTGAACGGTAGGGCCGAAGATCTCTCCGTTCATTGGCGCTTCATCAACCTGGCTTCGTTGCTTCGATCAGGAAGCGAGTGGCGTGGGCGACGAAGGGCCCGTTGGTCGTGATCTCCCGATGCATAGCGGTGAGCCGATCGCGGTACCGTTCCACGCTGAAATCGGGAACGGTCCAGATGACGAGTCGTAAGAAGTAGACGACCGCACCAACGTCGGCAAAGGTGGCTCGGAGTCGTTCCATCCTGAGGTCGTCGACTCGGAGCCCCGCTGTTGCCGCCTTCTCCCGGGCCAACTCGGGGCTCCTCGGCGACGTGGCGGGCTGCGGACCCCTGAAGAACTCGGAGACTTCTCGCATGCTGTGCGGGCCAACCTGCTGGGAGAGGTAGCGGCCGCCCGGTCGAAGGACTCGTGCTACCTCGTCCCACCAGGTCACGACCGGATGTCGACTGACGATGAGGTCGAAGGTCCCCGCGCCGAATGGCAGTGTGGGTCGGTCCTCCTGAGTAACCACGACCCACCCACGTCGTGGGTGGAGCCGCTGAGCGGCCCGACGCACGTTCGGCTCCCATCCTTCGGTTGCCACTG
>Ga0116217_10002646_pt1 | contig 16605 bp, 11 predicted proteins | sample Sb_taG_6_FD_89697 | JGI IMG/M metagenome (GOLD analysis project Ga0116217, IMG submission 89697) | Peat soil microbial communities from Weissenstadt, Germany - Sb_50d_4_PS metaG | ecosystem: Environmental > Terrestrial > Soil > Wetlands > Peat | place: Germany: Weissenstadt | collected 2010-09-21 | reverse complement strand
GTCCGGCTCTGGGAGGCGGACACCGGCCAGGAGGTACTCACGCTCAAGGGGCACACCGCCACTGTCAACGGCGTGTGCTTCAGCCCCGACGGCCGCCGCCTGGCCAGCGCCTCCCAGGACCAGACGGTCCGGGTCTGGGACGCGGACACCGGCCAGGAGGTACTCACGCTCAAGGGGCACATCCGCGAGGTCACCGGCGTGTGCTTCAGCCCCGACGGCCTCCGCCTGGCCAGCGCCTCCCAGGACAATACGGTCCGGCTCTGGGACGCGGCCAAGCAACAGGAACTGCTCACTCTGAAGGGGCACACCAACGAGGTTGCCAGCGTGTGCTTCAGCCCTGACAGCCAGCGTATCTTCGGCTGGGACCAACAGGCCAAGGTGCTGGCCTGGACGGTCCGCGACGGCCAGCCGACCGAGCCGGCCAACCCCCCGGCCCGCCCGGAGAGCCGGGACGCCCTCAGCCCGGACGGCGCCTTCCGCGCCCTGGCCAATGGCACCGACGTGCAGCTGATCGACACCGCCGAGTATGCCCGCCGCAACGCCTGGCCGCCGCCGGACCGTGCCGAGCGGCTGCGCTACCACGGCGAGCAGGCCCGGCAGGCCGAGGAGCAGAAGCAGTGGTTCGCCGCCGCCTTCCACCTGGGCCGTCTGCTCCTGGACCAGCCCGGCGACGCCGACCTGCTGCGCCGCCGCGCCGCCGCCCTGAAGAACCACGCCGCCCCACCGCCGGCGCGGATGGACCCGGCCCCTCCGTGAGACGCGCCGGCCACGATCCTGCTGCACATGGTCGCCGGCGGCCGGCAGGAGCGGCCGCTCGTGGAATACATCCTCGAACACTACCGGCAATATCCGCAACAGCTCAATCTGTTGCCGAGCCTGCACGGTATCGCCCTGATGGAGACCCTGCTCATGCACAATCTAACTCCGGAACAAATCGGCATTGACTACGATGCCCTCGGTAGAATCCTCAAGCCGGAGCATGTTCTCAAACATCACAGCATGGAGGAGGTGATGGAGGAGATGGCCAAGCGCCACGGGATCGAAAAAATGCGCGAGTGGCTCGAACGGCGAAAGCCAGCCCCGCCCGATCCCGAGCAAGCCGCACCCTCGAAAAACTAACCGATCCGAACGAGTTTCCCCGGGCCCGGGGAGGATTTGTCCATGTCGGCGCACGATCCCCGCGACCCGTTCGCCACTACGCCGCCGCTGGCGCCCACGCCGCCGGCCCCCTCGGACAACGCCACGACACCCCACGTCGTTCCGCCGCCGGCCTCCTCGGTCCCCCGTCCGCCGGTGCCGCGGCGTTACGAGCTAAAGCGGCTGCTGGGCGAGGGCGGCATGGGCGACGTCTGGCTGGGACGCGACCGGCGTCTGCGGCGGCTGGTGGCCGTCAAGGTGGTGCAGTCGCGCTGGGCCGGACACGATAACGTGCTGCGTCGCTTCACCGAGGAGGCGCAGCTGACCAGCCAGTTGCAGCATCCAGGCATTCCGCCAGTCTACGAAACCGGCACGCTGCCCGACGGCCGGCCGTACTTCTGCATGAAGGTGGTGCGCGGCCGCACGCTGGCCACGCTGCTGGCGCGGCGCGGCAGCCCAGACGAGGAACTGCCGCGGCTGCTGGCCGTCTTCGAGCAGGTGTGCCAGGCGGTGGCCTACGCGCACAGCAAGGGGGTCATTCACCGCGATCTCAAGCCGGGCAACGTCATGGTGGGCGCCTTCGGCGAAGTGCAGGTCATGGATTGGGGACTCGCCAAGGTGCTGAAGGACGGCGCGCCGCCCCAAACCGAGACCGGAGAGGACGACGCTACGGCAACGATGGTCGAGACGGATCGAGCTGAGCAGGCGGACAACCTGACACAGGCCGGGGTCGTGCTGGGGACGTTTGCCTACATGCCGCCGGAGCAGGCCCGCGGGGAGGTGGACCGTCTCGACTGGCGCTCGGACGTGTTCGGTCTGGGAGCGATGTTGTGCGAAATCCTCACAGGCAAGGCGCCCTACACGGGGAGCCGCGAGGAAGTGCGGCTGCACGCTCAGCTGGGCTCCACTCAGGCGGCGCTGGAGCGGCTGGCGGCGTGCCCCGCGGACGGGGAGCTGACAGCGCTGGCGCGATCCTGTCTGAGCGCCAGGGCGGATGACCGCCCGGCCGACGCGGGAGCGGTGGCGTCGGCAATGGCGGCGTACCTGGCAGCGGTGCAGGAGCGCTTGCGCCAGGCCGAGGTCGAACGGGCCGCGGCGGCGGTCCGTGAAGAAGAGGGGCGTCGGACGGCGGCGGCGGAGGCGCGGGCGGCCGGAGCGCGGCGGGTGCGCAACCTGACGGCGGCGCTGGTCGTGGTGCTGTCGGCTGGCATCGGCGCCACGCTGTACTACTTCCTCCAGGCCCGTGACCAAGCCCGAGCGGCGGCCCAGGGAGAAACCGAAGCCGTGGCCGCGCGCCAACAGGCCGAGAAGGCCAAGCAGGCTGAGAAGGGGCAGCGGGAGATTGCCGAGCGCGAGCACGAGCGGGCGGAGCGGCTGGTGTACGCGCGGGAGCTGGCGCTGGCGCAGCGGGCGTGGGAGGCCAACAACACGGCAGCGGCCTGGCAGCACCTGGACGCGACCCGCTGGGATTTCCGCGGCTGGGAATACCGGCACCTGGCCACCCTCTTCACCAGCAACCAGCGCATCTTCCGCGGCCACACCGGCTTCGTCGCCGCCGTGGCCTTCAGCCCCGATGGCCAACGCGTGGCCAGCTCTTCGGCTGACAAGACGGTGCGCGTCTGGGACGCGGCCACGGGGGAAGAACTGCACACGCTGAAGGGGCACACCAGCATTGTCCAGAGCGTCTGCTTCAGTCCCGACGGCCAACGCCTGGCCAGCGCAGGAGAGCACACGGTACGGCTCTGGGACGCGGCCACGGGGCAAGAGCTGCACACGCTGAAGGGGCACACCAGCGAGGTGTGGAGCGTGTGCTTCAGCCCGAATGGCCAGCGCCTGGCCAGCGCCTCCTTTGACAAGACGGTACGCGTCTGGGATGCGCAGAAGGGCCAGGAAGTGCAGACCCTCAAGGGGCACACGGACCTTGTCAGCAGCGTGTGCTTCAGCCCCGACGGCCAGCGCCTGGCCAGCGCTTCCCTGGACCAGACGGTGCGGCTGTGGGACGCCGCCACGGGCCAGGCGGTGCGCTCTCTCCAGGGACACACCAACGCTATCTGGAGCGTGTGCTTCAGTCCCGACGGCCAACACCTGGCCAGCTCTTCGGCTGACAAGACGGTGCGGCTGTGGGACGCGGCCACGGGGCAAGAGCTGCGCACCTTCTCGGGGCACACCGGCATGGTCCGCAGCGTGTGCTTCAGTCCCGACGGCCAACGCCTGGCCAGCGCCTCCTTGGACCAGACGGTACGGGTCTGGGACGCGGCCACGGGGCAAGACCTGCGGACGCTCAAGGGGCACACTGGCCGTGTTAGCAGCGTGTGCTTCAGTCCCGACGGCCAACGCCTGGTCAGCGCGGGGGACCAGACGGTGCGGCTCTGGGACACGGAGAAGGGGCAAGACCTGCGCACCCTCCCGGGGCACAAAGGTCCTGTCATGAGCCTGTGTTTCAGTCCCGACGGCCGGCGCCTGGCCAGCGCCTCCTATGACCGGACGGTGCGGGTCTGGGACGCGGCCTGGGGGCAAGAGCTGTTCGCCCTCCACGGGCACACGCACTTTGTCACCAGCGTGTGCTTCAACCCCGATGGCCAGCGTCTGGCCAGCGGTTCCTGGGACAAAACGGTGCGGCTGTGGGACACGGCCACGCGGCAAGAGCTGCGTACCCTCTCGGGGCACAGCGGCATTGTCCACAGCGTGTGCTTCAGCCCCGACGGCCAACGCCTGGCCAGCGCTTCGGCTGACAAGACGGTGCGGCTGTGGGACGCCGCCACGGGGCAGGAGTTGCTCGCCCTCCGGGAGCACAGCGGCATTGTCCACAGCGTGTGCTTCAGCCCCGACGGCCAACGCCTGGCCAGTGCCGCAGATGACCAGACGGTGCGCCTCTGGGACGCGGCCACGGGGCAAGAGTTGCGGACCCTCAAGGGGCACGCGGGCAATATCCTCAGCGTGTGCTTCAGCCCCGACGGCCAACGCCTGGCCAGCGCGTGGGATCAGACGGTGCGGGTCTGGGACGCGGCCAAGGGCCAGGAGCTGCTGGCGCTGAAGGGGCACACCGGCTTTATCTGGGGCGTGTGCTTCAGTCCCGACGGCCAGCGCCTGGCCAGCGCCTCCTCGGACCAGACGGTACGCCTCTGGGACGCGGCCACAGGGCAAGAGCTGCTCGCCCTCTCGGGGCACACCATCCTGGTCAGCAGCGTGTGCTTCAGCCCCGATGGCCAGCTCCTGGCCAGTTCCTCCTTAGATCCGGCGGTGCGACTCTGGGAGGCAGACAAGGGGCAAGAGCGGCGCGTCCTTCAGGGGCACACCAGCGTGGTCACCCGCGTGGCCTTCAGCCCCGACGGCCAGCGCGTCTTCGCCTGGGATGCGGATGACAAGCTGCTAGCCTGGACGCTGCCCGATGGCCGGCCCACGGAACCCGTCGATCCGCCCCCGCGCACGGACAGCCGGAGCGCCCTCAGCCCGGATGGTGCTCGCCGCGCCCTGGCTTACGACAAGGACGTGCAGCTGATCGACGTCGCCCTGGACCGGCAACAGGCCGCCTGGCCGCTGCCCGAGCGGGCCGAGCGGCTGCGTTACCACGGCGAGCAGGCCCGGCGGGCGGAGGAGCAGCAGCAGTGGTTCGCCGCCGCCTTCCACCTCGGCCGGATGCTGCGCGATCAGCCCGGCGATGCCGATCTGACGCAGCGCCGCGACAAGGCCTTGAAGAACCAGGCCGCCCCGCCGCCGGCGCCGATGGACCCGGCGCCTCCGTGAGGCGGGCAGGCAGAAAGGAGTCGGGTTCCTGTTTCCACCGATCAAGGAACCCGCCCCCGTTCTTCGAGGGCAAACCCAGCCGGCGCGCTGCTGCAAGCCGACCTGCTCCTCATCCGCCGACGTGTTCTTGAAGCCCGACGGCCAGCGCCACGGAGAATCAGACGCTCTGGCCGCGGTGAAGGTTTCCGACGCCGTTGCCCCGGTGATCGATCCGTCACGATTCCGACGGCGCCGGAGCCGCGCTCAGGAGTTGCTTTGCGACAGCGACCAGGTAGCGCACATCGGTCCCTTCGAGTGCGTCGGGTGACAGACCGTGGACGAGTCGGCTCCGCATGTCGAGGGAGTGCTGGAGTTTCTCGTGGTCCTCCCGCGAGATGATCTCGTGGGCGAGCAGCGCTTTCAGGATCGAGCGCGGGAGGCGAGATTCGACCCCCAACTCCTCGCGGCGTGCCGCCTCGCGCAGGACCGCCTCGACCGCGGACCAGGCGATCAAGAAGGCGCTCCGGGGCGTGCCCTGCTCAAGCAGTCGTTCCGCCTCGGCCAGGAAGGACTGCACGTCGGTCGCCGAGGCGGTGGTGCCGGGGGGTAGCTCATCGCTCCCGTTGACGGGAACCACGATGAGGTCGTAGCTCCAGCCGGGCTGCGCCTTGACTATCTCGGCTGTCGGGACGACGTCGAAGAGCCGATCGCGGCGCTCGACCTGGACGGCGACCGTTTCGGCTCCCCGCCGAGCCAGGAGGTCAATCCTGTGCCCCTCGATGGGACCAGGAAGGTCGTCGCTGCTCGGTCGGATGAGGACGGTGTACCCTTCCTGCCGGTATTTCTCAGCGGCCTGTTCCAGGGCTTCTTGTTCGGTCATCGCGTCACCTCAAAAGTTCTTCGTGACTTGGCGCTCGGTCGATGACGACGTGAAGAAATTCTTCACCCTTGGCGAACGCTTCGAGCACAGCGAGAGAGATCCACCGCACGCGAAACGAACCATCGATGCGCGTCTTGCGGACCACGGTATCGGTGACCAACCGATCGTCTGCATAAATGAGGCCAATGAGGGCATCCTGAATCGGCTTGACCATGTTGTCGTTGTCGAGCCGGATGGCTACTTGTTCGTGGAAGTATGTGACGGAGATCTTCAATGGTTCGGAATGAGGAGCTTGCATCCCCCACTTCGCAGCCGCCACAGCGCGGACCCTCTTGCCCCAGGCGGCTAACTTTCTCTTATTACCCGACTGGTGGGAAATCGGCGGTCCAGGGACAATAAACTCGAAAGGGAGCATCGCCGATCCCGCCGGGCCATCCCTAGACCATCCACTGGACACCTCCCACAAGTCAGTTTACCCGTATGCGGCCGTTCGTTGCAATGCCGGGTCTGCGCTCGCCCTGTTCGCTGGCCGGCCGTACAATCCAAGCGCTCTCCGACCAACAAGGGGGTTCATATGCCGCACCGCACTCTTCTGGCCGTCGTGGTAGTTTTCGCACTGGTCGCGCCGTCGTCGGCCCAGCCGGTCGCCAAGCCGAAGCCCGAGCTGCCGAAGGTCGTCCTCATCGGCGATTCCATCCGCCTCGGCTACGCCCCGCTCGTCGTCAAGCGGCTGGAGGGCAAGGCCCGCGTCGTCAGCGTCGAGGCCAACGGCGGCGACAGCGACAACGTCCTCAAGCACCTCGACGAGTGGGTCATCCGCGAGAAACCCGCCGTCGTCCATCTCAACTGTGGTCTGCACGACCTGAAGCTGTCGAAGAAGACCAAGCAGCATCAGGTGCCGCTCGACAAGTACGAGGCGAACCTCAAGGAAATCGTCATCCGCATCCGCAAGGGCACGTCGGCGGCGCTGGGCTTCGCCGACACCACGCCCATCCTCGATGACCGGCATGCGAAGCGCGGCGCCGACTTCGACCGCTTCGAGGCCGACGTGAAGCGCTACAACGAGTCGGCCCGCAAGGTGATGCGCGAGGCCGGCGTTCCCGTCCACGACCTGCACGGCATCGTCGAGGACGGCGGCGCCGACAAACTCCTCGGCGGCGACGGCACCCACTACACCGCGGCCGGCTACGAGCGCCTCGCCGACGCCGTGGCCGACTGCGTCCTGCGCCAGCTCATCGTGTCGCGCCCGCGCACGCCCCCTGTCCCGCGCCCGGACCCGAAGGCCGATGCGGCCACCTACCGCAAGGCGGAGGCCGAGCGCGACGCCCTGGTGCCGAAGGCGTACCGCGACCTGCGCGCCCCCGAGTTCCACGTCCCCGAGAGTCCCGCGGCGTGGCAGGAGCGACGGCCTGCCCTCCTCAAGGCGGTGCGCGCCTCGCTCGGCGACCTGCCGCCGCGGCCGGCGCCGTTGAAGGTGCGCCTGGTGTCGCGCGAGCTTCGCCCCGGCTACACCCTGGAGCGTGTCGGCATCGACAACGGTGTGGACAACGAGATCGGCGCCCTTCTTCTCGTCCCCGACAAGCGGACGAAGCCGGCCCCGGCCATCCTCTGGTTGCACTCCTCGACACCGGACAAGACGAACATCATTACTCCCGATACCGAAGGCGGTCCGGAGCCGCTCGGCGAGGTCTTCGTCAAGGCGGGGTACGTCGTCCTGGCCCCCGACGCTTACTGGCACGGGGAGCGCGCCGGCACCGGCCCGTCCGGCTCGGCGGAGACCGGCCGCGCCGAGCAGGAGAGCCTGCACAAGCTGCACTTGTGGATGGGGCGGACGCTGTGGGGCATGTTCGTGCGCGACGACCAGATCGCCCTCGATTACCTGTGCGGCCGCCCCGAAGTGGACGCGAAGCGCGTCGGCGCGACCGGGATGAGCATGGGCAGCACACGCGCCTGGTGGCTGGCGGCGGTCGATGACCGGGTGGCGGCGGTCGTCGGCGTGGCCTGCCTGACGCGCTACCAGAACCTGATCGCGCACGGCGGCCTGCGGCAGCACGGCGTCTACTACTTCGTCAACGGTCTGCTGAAGACGTGCGATACGGAAGGGGTCATCGCCCTGATCGCGCCGCGGCCGTACCTGGCGCTGACCGGCGACCTCGACGCCGGCTCGCCGGCTGACGGCATCAAGGTGATCGAGGAGAAGGCGAAGGGCGTGTACAAGGCGCTCGGCACGGAGGATCGCTTCCGAAGCGTGCTGTACCCCGACGTGGGCCATACCTATACGCCGGAGATGCGCAAGGAAATGCTGGCGTGGTTCGAGCGCTGGCTGATCATTCCGAGTCGTCCGTGACCCCTTCGTCGCGCTCCTGCCGGCGGCGCGTGGCGTCCTGATCCAAACCGTTCAGCGTCTCCGAGGTGTTGCGGCCGAAGTCGTACTCGCTGTGCGGTGCCTCCTCGGGCTTCTCCTGCAGCTCGCGCTTGAGGTACTGCCGCCGGCGCTTGTTGCCGGCGCGCTTGACGTCGCGCTTCAACTTTCGCAGTTGCTTCTTTTGCGGGTCCATGTCTCACTAAACCTCCTCAAGCGGCTCTGCGCGCCGCCGTTGCGAAGCCGCAAGCGGCTACTGCGGCGCGTTCTGCTGGATCATCTCGGCCAGCTTGCCGAGCGCCTCGCCCTCGCGGCTGGCGGTCACGCCGCGCGGCAGCGGCACATCATTGACAAAGATGGCGAAGCTGAGTTCGCGCCCGTGCGCCGTCGTCATCACGCCGCCCAGCGCCTTGCTCCGCAGCAGCAGGCGGTCGTTCATCAGGTCCTCGTACATCAGCGTCCCTGTCTTCGCCATCACCTTCCCCTTCGCCGGGCTGCTCGCCGGCACCACGTCCGCCAGGGTGCCGTCCACGGCCAGCGCCGGCAGCGCCGCCCGATACGCCGGCCAGTCGTCGCGCTTGCGCATGGCCTGCAACAGGGCCACCGTCGCCCGCGGCGTCACGTTGTCGGAGAGCGCCCCGCCGGCGCCGCCGCCGAAGGAGATCGTTTCGACCGGCACGCCCAGGTCGGCCAGGAACTTCCGCTGCAGGTGCATGCCCTCGGCCAGGGTGCGCTTGCCGTTCTTCGTCGCCACCAGCAGCGGCAGCGTGCTGGCGTAGAGGTTGTGGCTCACCTTCAGCGTCACCTTGATCAACTCCCGGAACGGCGGGGATTCGTAGACGGCCACGCGCGTCAGCTTGCCGTAGCCGTCCCTCTCGGGCAGCTCGCCGTCCGGCGTGGCGAGCGGGCTGGCGGTCACGGTGATCCCTTCGCGCCGCAGCGCCTCGATGAACAGGGCGCGGGCGAAGGCGGCCGGGTCGTCCACTGGGTAGATGCGCACCAGCGACTGCGACTTCGCGCGCACCTGGCCGCGCACGGTGAAGCGGTTCGAGCCGACCGCCTCGACCGTGATCGACTGCTCCTCCTTCTCCGGGCAGGTGCCCACCTGCGCGTCCATCTGGATAAAGCTCGTCTCCGGCCGCATCTTCACGAGGGCGGGATGACCGGCCTTGTCGGCGGGCGTGATGAGGACGTCGATGAGGTTGTCGTTGACGACGATGGGGGTGAGCAGGTCCGGCCCGCTACCGCTGCCGCGCGCCCGCGCAAAGAGACGGTCGTCGATCAGCACCTCGCCGTCGATGCGCTTGATGCCGGCCTGCTTCACCTGCCTGGCCAGGGCCGTGAGGCCGGCGAGCGGGTCGGTGTCGGTCACTTCGGACTCGTGGCCGCTGGGGAAGTTGGCGTAGATGTGGTCGTGGTCCTTGAAGGCCATCTTGCCGTCGGCGCTGGTGCGGCCGCCGAGGGTCAGGTCGCCCTGGGCCACGAGGACCAGGTCGCCGTGCAACCGGCCCTCCTTCACCTCGCCGCGGCGGTAGACGGGCGTCTCGAACTTGTGGTCCGCCCCGAAGGCGGCGAGGGCGGCGGCACACGAATACAGCTTGGTCACCGACGCCGGCATGAAGAGGCGGTCGGCGTCGCGCTCGTAGACGGTCTTGCCCGTTTTGGCATCGACGATGAGGACGCCCCAGCGGGCCTGTTTGTAACGGGGGCCGTTGATGACGGCGTCGATCTTCGCGGCGAGGTCATCGGCACCCCGCACGACCGGGGCGAACAGCCCGACGCACAGGAGGGAGACGAGAAGGACACGGCGAGATGAGAGCATGCAGTCACTCCTTGGCAAGGATCAGGTCCGGCAGCCGGCAACCGCGGGCGTGCCCCCCACCCGGGGCTAGGGCGCCGGGGGCGCCGTCTCGCCCTCGACCACGTCGGCCGCGTGCGCCAGCTGAATGATCTCGTCGGTGCTGGCAGGATCGACCTCGCGGCAGCTCGCCGTCAGCCGATCGCTGAGGTCGCGCAGGTCGCCCTGCCATTCGTCCGGCGTCGTGTCGGGCGGTGTCACCTGCAGGAATTCGCCCACCATCAAGATCAGCCGCAGCAGGTGGCGGAAGACGATGCCCTCCTGCTTCACCAGGTCGCGCGTCTTGACGTACAGGTTGAAGTTGCCCGAGAAGCGCAGCAGCTCGTTCGCCGCCCACACCGATTGCGTGTTCACGTCGGTCACGTCGGGGTACAGGGCGTCGAACAGCAGCCGCAGCTTGTCCGCCAACGTGGGCGGTCGCTCGACCCATTCGTCCTCCTCTTCCTCCTCGTCTTCCCCCTTTGGCGGCAGGGGGGCGGCGATGAGGCCGCGGTGTATCAGGTCGGGGTCGAGGCGCTGCTCCAGCGGGCCGGGCGGGCGCTCGCCGAACGGCACGCGGACGTAGCGCAGCAGCGGCCGCGGCATCTCCAGCACGCTCTCGAACGCCTGGATGCGCTCCTCCCGGTCGGCGAGGCCGAGCTGACCGATCAGGTAGGCGCCGTACAGCGGGTGGATGCCGCGGAAGACGAGCAGGTTGTCCAGCGCCGGCGTCGGCGTGGCTAAGACCGGCGAGTACGGCGGAGCAGATGGGGGGGCAGGGAGAGAAGGAAAGAGGGAGTGCGCCTGTGCTTCTGCTTCGCTCCTTCGTTTCTTCTCTTCTTCTCTTCTTCTTTCCTCCTCTTCCGGTGTGGGCGGCAGCGGGTCCAGCACCACGAAGCCGGCCCGGTGTAGCGTCAGAAGCATGTGATCGAGCGACTTCTCGCCGGCCTTGATGCGTGGCTCGTCCATCAGGCGCTTGCGGACCACGTTGCGGACCTTGCCGACCTCGGGCGAGATCTTCAGCAGGTACGCCAGCAGCCGCCACGGCAGCGGGCCCTTGCTGTACAACTTGCCCGGCGGCGCCCCCTTGAGCTGCGTGAACTGCGACTCGCTCCAGTACGTGACCGTCTCGCGGCGGCTGCTTCTTGCGCTTCAGGGCCTTCTTCGCCCGCAGCAGCGTCGGGTCCTTCGTCGTCTCGGGGATCCGATCATATTTCTCCTTCCAGCGAAGGAGTTTCACGTCGTCCTCGTGGGCCAGGGCGAAGACGAAGCCCTGGTCGTCGTACTGCGGCCGGCCGGCCCGGCCCATGATCTGGTGCGCCGTGCTGGGGTCGATCAGTTTCTGCTTGCCCGGCGGCCCCTTCACCAGCGAGGTCAGCACCACCGACCGCGCCGGCAGGTTGATCCCCGACGCCAGTGTCTCGGTACAGACCGCCACGGCCAGCGCCTTCTTCACGAACAGGTCCTCGACGACGCGGCGGTACTTCGGCAACAGGCCGGCGTGATGCACGCCGACGCCGCGCCGCAGCATCTGCACCAGCTTCGGCCCGACGCCCTGCGTCCAGTCGAGCTTGTCCACCTCGGCCATGACCCGCGTCCGCTGTTCGCCGCCGAGGAGGTGCAACCCCTTGAGCACCTCCGCGACGCTCCAGCACTCGTCGCGATTGAAGCAGAAGACCAGTGCGGGGGTCGTGCGCACCGAGTCGTCGCCCTTGGCCATCTCCACGAGCTGCTCGCCGAGGAGCATGTCCGGCACCCAGCGGTAGGTGAGCGGAATCTTGCGCTCCTTGCCCTCCACAAGCTCCAGTTTGCGGCCGTGGCTCCGCTGCAGCCAGCTGAGGAATTCCAGCGAGTTGCCGACGGTGGCCGACAGCAGCAGGAGGCGGACGTGCGCGGGCAGCATGGCCAGGGACAACTCCCAGACGATGCCGCGCTCGGGGTCGGCGAAGCTGTGGAACTCGTCCATGACGACACTGCTGACGTGGGAGAAGTCGAACACCTCGCCGCCGGAGGCGCCGCCCTGGTGCAGCAGGCGGTTAAGGAGGATTTCGGCCACGACGACGAGGACGCGGGCGTTGGGGTTGACGCGGCGGTTGCCGGTGACGAGGCCGACGTCGTCCGCGGCGAAGCCCCAGCGGACGGCACTGGCCTGCATCTCCTGGAACTTCTGCTCGGTGAGCGCGATGAGGGGCGTGGTGTAGTAGGCGACGGTGTTGGTGTGCAGCGCCTCGAAGAGGGCGGCCTGGGCGAAGAGTGTCTTGCCGGTGCCGGTCGGGGCGCAGACGAGGGTGCCCTGCTCGGCGCTGAACCAGGACAGGAGGGCTTCTTCCTGGACCGGGTAAGGGGTGTAGGGCAGCTGGTCGAGGTACAGCGAGACCAGTTCGTCGCGGCTGGGGACGGGCATGATTGGTTCCAATCGGGATCGTTTAGGGGCCGCTCGCAGAGCGGCGCGGACCGCCCTGAGCCGGTCGCGGCTGAGCGCTAAGCCGCAAGCGGCCGGCCATCACCGCCCCTGTTTCACGATCCGGTCCATCTCGCGCAGCGCTTGCAGGACCGTCGGCATCCGGGTGAATTCCTCCAGCGAGCGCCTGGCCCGCCGCATCCAGTTGGGCCGCTCGCGCCACGTCCCCGGCACGTTCTGCGGGTGCGCCTCCAGCCAGAAGTCCTCGACGTTGGCCAGCGCCACCCGGCCCGGGCCGGTGGCCAGGAAGTTCAGGCACGCCCGCAGGACGGCCAGCGGGGCGGCCCTCTCCTTGCTCTCTTTCAGGAAGCCGCGCTGCTGCAAGAACGTCTCCACGCTGCGGATCAACTCCCTTCGGCGCTCGCGCTCCTCGTCGGCCGACTCGGCGTCGAAGAGGCCCAGGTCCAGGCGGTCGTCGATGTCCAACCCCTGCCAGAAGGCGGCGAAGGTCGGCATGTCGTGCGTGTTGATGCTCGCCACCGCCCCGGGGAAGATCGGCGACAGCGCCTCGTCCCGGGGCTGGGCCTGGTACTGCAGCACGTACATGCGATGCATGTTGTGCCGGGCCATCATCCCCGGCAACTCCTCGGGCACCGTGCCGAGGTCCTCGCCGACGATGACGGTGCCGTGCCGGTGCGCCTCCAGCGAGAAGACGGCGTACTGCTCCTCGGCGCGGTAGCCGACGTAAACGCCGTCCTTGGCCTCCATGCCGTGCGGGATCCAGTAGAGGCGGTGCAGCCCCATCATGTGGTCGATGCGCAGGACCCCCGCCAGCCGCATGTGATGGCGCAGGTAGGCGCGAAGGTACTGGTAGCCGCCTTCGCGGATCCGCTCCGGGTGCAGCGGCGGGAAGCCCCAGTTCTGCCCCTTGGCGAAGAACGGGTCGGGCGGCGCCCCGGCGGCGGTGTCGAGGGCGAACCCCTCCCGGTGGCGCCAGGTGTCGTAGCCACTGGAATTGACGCCCAGCGGCAGGTCGAGGTACAGGCCCGGCCCGTTGGCCCGCGCCTTCGTCGCCAACCCCTGCAACTGCTCGCGGGCCAGCCACTGGACGTAACAGTGATAGTCCGCCAGGGCGGGGTCGAAGTCGCCCGCCGTCACGGCCCCGTCGCGCAGCGCCGCCGGCCACGTCTGCCAGGCGGCCCGGCGCTGTTCGCCGATGGCCCGGAACACGGCGTAATCGCGCACGGCCGGGTCGCCCTGGACGTACTCCTCCAGGGCCGCGCGCCGCCCGCTGCTGTCGGCGGTCAGCGTGCGGGCACATTCCTCCAGGACGCGCCGCTTCAGGGCCATCTGGTCGCGGTAGTTGACCAGCGGCGCTTTTCGCAGGGCGGCGACGTCGTCCTTGAACTGGCGGGAGCCGAGCAGGGCCTGCGCCTTGGGCGACTTCTGGACCTCGGGGATGCGCTCGACGTTCAGGTAGAACTCATTCCAGAAGAGCCGGCTGGCCGGCGAGTAGGGCGACGGCTCGAACGGCTCGTCGAGGAAGGCGGCCAGCAGCGGCAGCGTGGCCACCATGCCGCCGCCCTGGCGCTGCACCCACGACACCAGCTCCTCGAGGTCGGCGTAGTCGCCGGCGCCCCAGCTGCGGGCGCTGTGCAGCGCGTAGAGCGGGACGAACAGGCCCCAGTTTTTGGCGGTGCGGCTGGCCTGCGCCTCCGCCGGCCGCTCCGGCGCCGCTATGAGAGTGCATTCGGCCGTGTGCCCGCCGCCCTCGATGGTCAGCTGGTGGTAGCCGAGCGCGTACGGCCCGATGAGGCGTAGGCGGCGGGCAGCGTAGACGGTGCCGTCGAGGTCGATGCCGCCGGCGTCGGGCAACTCGCCGGGCGTCATTGTCCAGGTGTAGGTTTGTCCCGATTCGAGGACGAGCCGGCACTGGTGCGGCGTGTCGAGGTCGGCCTCCGAACAGCGGAAGAGCAATTCGGGCGGGTAGCCGTCCCAGCAGACCGCGACCGGCTCCAGGCGCCGCCCCCACAAGTCGCGGCGGCGCTGCTCCAGGGCGGCCTCCACGTCGTCGAGGCCCCCCAGCGGCGCGCCGAGCGCCTGCAGAGTACGGATCAGGCTGTCGTCGTTGGCCCAGACCTGCTTGCCGGTCACGTCCCAGTAGTTCAGATGGACGCCGTGCAGAGTGGCCAGTTCCTGGAGCTGTTGGTTCGGTTCCGCCATGATTGGTGAGTCTCATCCTGTCTCGGGGTCCGGGTGAATCCTTCCCCGGCGGTCCGGCGCGGCCCGGCCGGGAGCGGGTATTTTACAGGGAGGGGGAGCAGAACGGTAGAAGAGATTCGCAGCAGCCGCTTGCGGCTTAGCGTTCGCATCGACCTTCGATGACGTGAACGCTAAGCCGCAAGCGGCCGTAGCGATTACTCGATGTCGAGGGCGGCGAGGTAGTCCTCGAATGCCTTGCGCTGCCGGAACTCGGTATCCTGGAGGACCTTGATCTTCTTCTGGAAGTCCTCGATCTGGGTCTCCTGGTCGTCGAACTTCTTGAGGTAGCGCTTGTAGGCCTCGGCGGTGGCGGGCATCTCCTTGAGGTTGGCCCGCAGTCGCGCCTGGTCGTCGGTGATGTCCTTGAGTTGCTTCTGCAGCTGTGCGATCTCCCGCGACGTGTCGCTCACCTTCCCCTTCAGCTCGATCGCCTTGGTCAGCGCGTCCTCCACCGCGCCGCTGACCACCCGTTGGCTGAGGAAGAAGCGCATCGTGTTATCGTCGCTGTTGGTTAGCGCGATGCTCGTGTGGACGTCCTTCTCATCGGCGAGTTCCGTGCTGGCGGTCTGCCCGGCGGGGAGCTTGACCTCGAAGCGGTAGACGTCGCGGGTGCGTTCCGCCGGCTTGTCCTTGCTGAGGAGAACGAAGTCGGGCCGGAAGGGGTGCTCGATGAGCACGACGCGGTCGTGTTCGGAGCGGTTCTTCAGGTTGTAGGTCTTCTCCTGGCGCACCTTCGTCGTCTGGTTGAGAATGCCCTTGTTGATCTTCACCTTGGTGATGCGGTCGGACTGGCTCTTGGCGACGGGCTCGACCTCGGTGCCCAGGTCAATGGCGTAGGAGATCAGGCGTTCGTCCTTGGGGGTGATGTCGAGGATGCGGGCGTCGCCGGCGTAGCTGCTCCCCTCAAAGACCGTGATGGGGCCCTGCATCAGGTGCATGCCGGTGGTGTTCTTGAAGCGCAGGCCGAGCAGCGGGTGCTTGGCCTGGGTGCGCTCGTTGTAGATGGAGACGCGGGCGGCCTCGACCTCCTTCTGGACGATGGGCAGCATCGCGCTCTTGTGCCGCGGCAGGCTCACCGGGTGGTCGATCACGTACTGGAAGAAGTCCCCCAACTCGCTCGCCGTCGCCGCGGAGGCGCCGCCCTTGGTCAGGTCGAGATCCTGGGCCAACCTTTGCTCCGCCTCCAGCATGAACCCCGCAGTCACGCTCGGCGGGATTCCTAATCTCTCCGCTTCACCATTCGCCGACTTGCTTTCCTTGAGCTTCTCTTCCATCCGTTTGACGCGGTATGTGGCGGTGCCGGCGGTTTCGGTCTGCGGTTTGCCCGTCATCGCTCCCTGGTAGGTGGGCGGGCGGAGGGAGGCGAAGAGTTCGGGTTCGACGACAGGGCGTGGGACGTACAGCGGCTGATACAGATCCATCTGGAAGGAGATGGGTCGGCCGCTGAGCAGGGCCATGCGCACGTCCTTCCAGTCCTCCTCCGAGGAGTTGTCCACGATGGCCCACCCCTGCAGCATCGGCTTGCCGTCCTTCTTATTCGGCAGCACAAGGCGATAGCTGGTCTTCCAGATGGGGTTCTCGACGACGTAGCTGACGCGCACCTCACGCTTGCCCTCGCCGTTGAACGACAGCGACACCGCCTTCTTCTGCGTGTCATGGGAGAGGGCCAACGTCTCCAGGGCGCGCTTGAACTCGCTGTCGAGGACGGGGTTGAGGAAGCGGACACGCTGCACGTCGGTCAGTTTCGCGCTGCGCATCCCTTCGGCGCACCACAGGTTGAGGAGTTCCACGTCCACGGCGCTGTCCTTGCCGACCTGCTGGCGCTGCTTCTCGACGCCGATGATGGTACCGGTGACGTTGCCCGGCTGCGCCGCGTTGCCCTGCTGGAGGGTGACTTCAACCTTCTCGCCGCGCGCCTGGCCGAGAACAGCGCCGAAGCCGGGGTTGCCGGTAAGGTTGATGGCGAAGCTCTGCAATGTCTTCTCGATGGGGGCCTGGCTGTC
>Ga0116217_10002645_pt1 | contig 16607 bp, 15 predicted proteins | sample Sb_taG_6_FD_89697 | JGI IMG/M metagenome (GOLD analysis project Ga0116217, IMG submission 89697) | Peat soil microbial communities from Weissenstadt, Germany - Sb_50d_4_PS metaG | ecosystem: Environmental > Terrestrial > Soil > Wetlands > Peat | place: Germany: Weissenstadt | collected 2010-09-21 | reverse complement strand
TCCGGCCACGAATTACGACCACGGCATCTACGTCGAGGAGAGCCACGGGTCGAGGATCCTCGACAACCTGATCTACGACAACGCCGATCGAGGGATTCAGCTCTACCCGCAGGCGATCGGCACCTCGATCGTCGGGAATCTGGTCGACGATAACGGCGAGGGGGTGCTGTTCGGTGCGAGCGGTTCGCAGTCCTCGAACGACAACCTCGTTGCACGCAACATCATCGTCAACTCGCGTGTCCTGTACAACGTCGCCGGCGCCTATGGGCCGGCGGACCGGGTCGGCACGGGAAACGTCGTCCGCGACAACTGCATCGGCGGCGGCGCGACGGATGATGCCGCGAATCCCGGAGGCGTCCGCGGCAACCACGCGGGTTTCAGGCTCTCTGACAATACGCTCGTGGGTCGGCAAGCGGCCGCCAGGACGAGCTTGATCCTGTCGGCCCCTCCCTCCTTGCCGGTGCAGCTGGACGCGCCGCTTGGTTCGGTGGTGCCGCGGCTTGCCCGTAGTCCCGCGGCCGCGTCTCAGTGGCCGGGTGCCGCGTGTAGCGGAGTGAAGATCGCCAGGTAGCCGTCAGCGCGAGAACGTGCCGCGCGCCCTGTCGAGCAGGTTCCGCGCCACTGCCCGGCGATCCCCGTTGGCTTCGCCCGTATACCCGTAATAGGCGTAGGACTCGGAGGCGTACTGGGGATCGCGGTTGACGACGATCCCCAGGATCGTCGCGTTCGCGGATTCGAGCTGCCGAACTGCGTTGCGCAGGCCTCTGGTGGTCGCCTTACTCAAATCCAGGATCAAGATGACCCCGTCAACCCGCGCCGCCACTGCCGGCGCGTCGGCTCCAACGGAGAGCGGCGGCGTATCGATGATCACCGCGTCGTAACCGTCCTTGAGCTGCGGCAAGGCAGCCCTTCCGTGTGGGGTCTCGAGCAGGTTTGACAGGCTGGCCGCATGCTGGCCCCGGGGCATCAGATCTAGCTCGGCCCGAGAGCTCGAAGCCTTCCCCTCATGATTCGCCCCGGGATCCTCCGCCCCGATGGGCTCGACAGCATCGCTGACTTCGGTCGAGCCGACCAGATAATCGCTCAGCCCCGGCTCGAGACGTCCGCTCGGTCCGCCGTGTAGACGCGTCGAGAGTCCCGTTCGATGGATGTCGGCGTCGACCACCAGGATCCTGGTGTCGATCGCCGTCAGGGCGAGCGCCAGCTGGTGCACCACGGTGGTCTTGCCCTCGCCCTCGGACCAGCTGGTGATCGCGATCGATCGGGTGTCCGCGGGAAGGAGCATCCGAAAGCTCGTGCGCAGCATCCGGAAGGACTCGGTGAACGCGCGGTCCGCCGCGCCGGGCTTGCGCTCAGGGATGTAAGCGAGTATCGGGACCTCGAGGTCCCTGGGCAGCTCCTCGACCGTACGAATCCGGATGTCGAACCGCTCCCGCAGGAAGGCCAGAGCGACTCCGATGGCGAGTCCGAGAAGGGCGGCGACCAATCCGTAGAGGAGCGGTCGCGGGCGGGCCGGGGACGTCGGTAGGGGCGCGTAGTTGGCCACCGTCACGGACGCCCCAGTCTCACCCGCGAGGTGCGGCGCGTACCGCACGAACAGCTGCGCGTACGTATCCGCGATCTTCTTGGCCCCGGCGGGGGTCGGATATTCGGCCGTGATCGTCATCAACTGAGTTTGCGCAACAGCGGCGATCGAGACGTCAGACTGGATGGTCTTGCCGGTCGCCCCGTGGCCGAAAACCGTGGCGACCTGGTTGGCGAAGTTCGGACTCGAAAGCACGTCGGCATACGAGCGGGCGGCTTCCTCGTCTGCCTGCGTGGTGTCGAAAGAGCTGATTCGGCCGGGCTGGGCGACGAGTAGCGTCGCCGAGGTGGAATAGATCCGGGTCAAGGTCGTCGTCACCAGTTCGGTCACGACCACGAAGACCAAAACCGTGACAAGGACGATCGCCTTGCGCTTCCACAGGACCGCAAGCCAGCTGGCTTCATTTGAGTAGCTTTGAGTAGACAAGCTGGGGCCAGATTACCCGTCGCCATCTCGCGGTGTCGCCGATCGAGGACTCCGTAGCGCTCCGGCTCGGCGCCGGGGCTGAAGCCGGCGGTTCGACGGTGCCCGCAGCAGCTCCTGGTAGAGGGTCTCGACGCGCCGCGCGACCGCATCGATCGAGAACTCCTGGCGCTGCCGGTCTCGACCGCGCAGGCCGAGCTCGCGAGCGCGCCGAGGATCTCGAAGGAGTTTGGCGATCCCCTGCGCCAGCGCCGCCGGATCCTCTGGCTCGACAAGCAGCCCGTGTACCTGATCCTCGATCAGGTCGGGAATTCCGCCTGCGCGAGTGGCGACCACCGGCTTACCCAGCGCCATGTACTCCATGATCGCCAGGGGCGTGGTTTCCGAGTACGAGCACAGAGTGGCCACATCGCATGCGGCGATCAGGTCTGGAACGTCTGAGCGCGCTCCCAGCAGCTTCACGACATCGCCGAGCCGGAGTTCGGCGATCTGGCGTTCCAACCGTGGGCGCTCCGGTCCCTCTCCGGCGATCAGCACCCGGAGGCCGGGGAACTCGGCCACGAGGCGCCCGGCGGCGTCCACGAGCACGTGCAGCGACTTGTACGGGTCGAGCCGGGCCACAGCAACAACGAGCGGTGCGTCGTCCGCGATCATCAAGTCGGCTCGGGTGGACCGACCGGAGGGAACGGGCTGCGCGATCCCGTTGCGGATATAAACCAGCCGGGTCCTCCTCGGGTCGATGTGTTCGACCTCCACCATGCGGATCCGGGCCAGCTCCGAGGACGCGATAATCGCGCTGGATGAGCGCGCCACGAGAACCCGATCGAGAAGGCGCCGAACGGGCTGACCCTCATAGGACCAACCGTGTTCGTGGGCGACGATCACGGGAACGCCTGCCAGCGAGCCGAGCACAGCCGCCCAGACATTGGATCCGAACATGTGACCGTGGAGGACCTGGACGTTTTCGCGACGCAGATAGGCCACCAGCGGACGCCACGCTGCGAGGTGAAGCTTGCCTCGCCTCACAAGCGACAGTACACGAACTCCTTGGGCCTCGAGATCGCGCATGAGGGCGAGGTCAGCCGCGGCCGGCTTCCCGGGCCCGAGCCTCGTCACGCATAGCGTGCAACGAAACCGAGTCGGGTCGAGCCGGAGGGCCAGCTGGCGGGCCATCGTCTCGGCGCCACCGCCCGTTATCGCGAGATCGTCAATGAGCGAGACCACGTGGACGCGTTCATCGTGCGGCACGGTGGACACGGAAAGAGCATCGCAAATCGCCAGCTGTGGGCGCATCTCCCGATCAACGTGACAGGCCCACCTCAAGCTTCGCGGCCGGGCGCGCGCACGACGCGGGGGCCAGTCGGCAACACGCTGCTGCAACTGGCCGCGCAACTCACCGGGGCCGCGTTCACCGCTGTCCTGACGCTGTACCTCGTCCGGGCCCTCGGGCCTGCGGGATACGGGGCGTTCGCGATCGCGGTGAGCATCAGCCTGCTGGTGCTGTTGCCGTCCGACTTCGGGCTATCCGCGGCAGCCGCTCGCTTTCTTGCGGAGCGCCGCGACGATGCCGATGCAGCGGCGGGAGTCCTGGCTCGGGGCCTGCACCTGAAGCTGATCGCCGGGGCCGTGACCACGATCGCGCTGTTCGCCGCCGCGCCGCTGATTGCGCATGCCTATGGGGACCCGGGACTCACCTGGCCGCTCCGCTGGGTCTCGATCGCGTTGTTCGGTCAGGGCCTGGTCTACTTCTTGAACGCCTGCTTCGCGGCACTCCGGACGGTCTCGAGCAGTCTCATGATGTATACCTGCGAGAGCGCGACCGAGACCGGCGCCAGCGTTGTGCTCGTCGCGGTGGGGTTGGGGGTGGCCGGGGCCGGTCTCGGCCGCGCGGTGGGATATGCGGTCGGGGCAGCCGTGGGATTGATCCTCGCCAGGCGGTTTACTGCTGGCCCGCTCCGGCGGGCGTGGCTGAGCCGGAGGGTGCTTTCCGTCCGGGCGATCGGTCGGTACGCGGGCTCGATGATGATCGTCGACGCTGCCCATACCGCGATCGCGCAGGTCGACGTGTTGTTCATCGCTGGCCTCGTGAGCGTACAGGCAGCCGGCCCGTTCGCCGCCGTGACCCGCCTGTTCACCCTGATCAATTACCTCGGCACCGCGGTTGCGTCCGGGGTGGGCCCGCGGCTGGCGCGAAGCGCAGAGGCCGAGCCCGACGTTCGGACGTTCGGCCTCGGCCTCAAGTACGTGGTCATCTTCGAGGGTGTGTTAGTCGCGCCGCTAGTCGTTTGGGCAAGCCCGATCGTGTCGCTGGCGCTGGGATCGGGGTACGGTGAGTCGGTGGGGGTCATGCGCGCCTTGGCGCCGGCAGCGGTCTTGGGCGGACTCGCGACGGTGCTCGCACTCGGCGTCAACTACCTCGGCGAGGCGCGGCGCCGGGTCCCGGTGATGCTGGGTGTCCTCGCGCTCGGCCTGGCGTCGACGTATCTCCTGGTCGACACCATCGGAGTGATCGGAGCCGCGATCGCCGATGACCTCGTGCTGCTCGTGCACGTGCTCGCGCATCTCTGGATCTGCAGGAGGCTGATCGAGATCGACCTGCGGCGATTCGCCCTCACCAACGTCCGCGTCCTCGCCGCGGCGGTCGCGATGGGGCTCGTCATGGCCTTGGTGGGGACAAGCCGTCTGACGCCCCTTCAGTGGCTTATCGGCGGCGCGGCTGGACTTCTGGTGTTCACTTTGACCCTTTGGTTGAGCGGTGAGGTAACGAGGCAGGAGCTCGGCTCGATGCGCCGTGTGGCGATGATGGCGCTGCGCACGGTGAGGCCGAGACGCGTAAACGTCTGAGAACATGGGGTCCGTGCGCGCTGTCGTCGTCCTCTGTTATCACGCCATCAGTTCGACTTGGCCCGCCCCGCTCGCGGTGTCGCCGGACGCGTTCGAACGCCAGATGTGCTGGCTCGCCGACAACGGCTGGCGGGCGTCAACCTTCAGTGACATCATCCGTGAATCGAGTGGGCGGTCGGTCGCGATTACGTTCGACGACGCGTTCGAGTCAGTTGCCAAAATCGCACATCCGATTCTCTCCTCGCTCGGCCTGAAGGCGACGGTGTTCGCCCCAACGGGCTACATCGGTCAACCGGCGGGACTCCGGTGGGCGGGGATCAAGCACTGGGTCGGTACTCCCCATGAGCGCGAACTGGCCGCGATGACATGGGACGAACTCGGCACGTTGATCGAGGCGGGGTGGGAGGTCGGCTCCCATACCCGGACCCATCCCCACCTCACCGAACTGAACGACGCCATGCTACGGGAGGAGATGGAGAGCTCGCGTGTGGCCTGCCGCACCCAGCTGGGCCGCCCCTGCGAGACCATCGCCTATCCGTTTGGCGACGCGGACGAGCGGGTGGCGAATTGCGCGCGCGAGGTGGGGTACGTCGCCGGCGCAACGCTGCCTCGGCGACTGGAAGTCCGTGGGCCCCACCTGATACCCCGGATCGGGATCTTCCGGGACGATCAATGGTGGCGCTTCAGACTGAAGCTCAATCCGGCCGTGCGCCGCGCGCGTCGATCCTCGAAGTGGCCGGATCCGGATGCCGGGGCGAGACACACGTGACGTGCGCGTTCATCTACCACGATGTCGCGATCGCCGGCGAGCAGCAGAGCACCGGGTTTCCCGGCGCCGTCGCTGGGCGTTACAAATTGACTCCCCGTGACTTCGACGCGCATCTGAGTGCGCTCGCCTCCACGGGGCTGACTGTCGGATTGATCGAGAGTAACCCTTCCGTTGCCCTGACGTTTGACGATGGCGGCGCCTGCGCGCTGGCCGTCGCTGCGTCGCTCGAGCGCAGAGAATGGTTCGGGCACTTCTTCGTCACCACGGGACGTATCGGAGCACCGGGGTTTCTCGACGTCGACGGCATCCGCGAGCTCCTCGCCCGAGGACACAATGTCGGCAGCCACTCGCACAGCCATCCGAGGTACATGGGAACCCTCAACCGCAGAGAGATCGCGCGGGAGTGGCGCCACAGCCGCGACGTGCTCGGCGAGATCACGGGAGCGGCGCCCCTGTCAGCGGCAGTCCCCGGCGGGTTTCTGTCGAGCTCGGTTATCGAGGAGGCGGCCGACGCCGGCTACGAGCTCCTCATGACCTCGACGCCAACGGCCAAACGAGAATATTTCGGACCCATGCTGGTTCACGGCCGTTACACGATCTGGGCTAACACCTCCGCGCGACGGGTGGGTGCATATGCGCGTAATCGTCCGTTCGCTCGGATGACCATGCGGGCGACTTGGGAGGCCAAGAGTGCCTGCAAACGCGTCTCGCCTGATGGCTACGAAGCGCTCCGGCGAGTGACGCTCGAGGCCCGCTCGGCGGTGGCCGGCGGCTCACCACGAAGACCGGACCCGCGGCGGGGATCGAGCGAGTAGCGCTCGTAGGCGACCACGATCCCCACCATGATCAGCAAAGTCGCAAGCACCGCGGGGGTACGCGGCGGGTAGTCACCCAGGCAGCTCAGCAGCTCGCCTGTGAACGCCGCCGCGACTCCGAGCAGGAGTATCTCGTCCCGAGGTGACCGTCTGAGCGCACGCCAAATGGTACGGATGAACACGTACAGGAACGCCAGGAACACGGCCAATCCGATCAGCCCGAGCTCGGCCGCGACGGTCAAGAAGATGTCATGCGCATGGTCGATAGGCGTGAGGTCGAAGGCGTATAACCCATAGCTGGGCGAGATGACGGGGAAGTTACCCTCGCCAACTCCCAGCAGGGGATGGGCCGCGATGATGCTGGGGGTGGTCTTCCAGATCAGCACCCGCGGGTCCTGCTGAACCCCGGCGAGGCTGTCGATCGAGGCAAGCCGCTGTTGCACCGCCCCGAGCTCGGGGGAGCGCAGGATCGCTCCGAAGTTGAACGCGACGACGAGGAGTAGCACGACCGAGAGCGCCACCACCACGCGCCTGAACCGGGATGAGCTCAACAGGACGAAGACGATCAGAAATGCACCCAGGATCGCAGTGCGTGATTGGGTCAACACCAACCCGGCGAGGATCGCCGGCGACGCGACCGCTCCGAGCACACGGCGACGGACGTCAGTGCCGTCGGCGATGAACGCCAGCGCGGGCCCTAGGGTCAGAAGCAGGTAGAACGCAAGCACGTTGGGACTGTCGAATCCAAGCTCGGCACGCGCGGCATCGCTCGCCGCCGCACTGACGGCCGTGCCGGACGATGCGATGGTGATCGCGCCGACGATTCCCCCGGAGATGACCAGCACCACCACCAGGCGCTCGATATCCGGTTTGTCCATTCGCGAGACGTAGATCGAGATCAGCAGATACGCGAACGCATTCGCGGTGATCACGAGCACGGCGTGAGTATCAGGAGCGAACACCAGACCGGTGGTTGCAACCCCGAGCAGGACCAAGAACCAGACATGTGTCACATGCAGCCTGCGGTCAGAGCTGAGGGCCAGACGAGGGAAGATCGCCAGCGCCGTCACTACCAGCAGACCCTTGGCGGGCGTGATGTTCGAGCTGGCAATCGAGGTCCCGAGAGACTCCAGCGGAATCGAAAGCAGCGCAGCGTAGATCCCCAGTATCGGCCGCCAGGCGATCAGCCCGACCACGATCGGGCCGACCACGAGTGCGGCCGCGTAGGTCGGGGACAGCCGATACATCGCTTCGGCTAAGATGGCCGCGACCAAAGCCGCGAAAAAGACCATCGCCGGCGCCGCGGCTGCCCGGGATGCAATCGCCCGAGTGCTCATTGCCCGCCAGGATACGGAAGAAGCAGGGGGAGACAGGTAATGCGCGTGGCTGTGTTCACCGACTACGTGTACCGGCGCGACGGTGAGCGGATCTACAGCGAGCGAGCGTTCGGGCTGTTCCTCGCGGCCGTCGGTGAGAAGGTCGATCAGCTCGAGGTGATCGGTCGGATTGCGAGTGCCTCGGGACGGGCGCGCTACCCGCTGCCAAGCGGAGTGCGCTTCGCGCCACTGCCTCATTACGAGAGCCTGGTTCGCCCGGCGGCCGTCATCTCATCGCTGCTTCGGTCCGTGCGGGCGATGTGGGGCACGCTCGAGGACGTAGACGTGGCGTGGGTCCTCGGGCCGTATCCGCACGCGGTCGCGTTGGTAATGGTGGGCTTGGCGCGCCGCCGGCCGGTCGTCCTCGGGGTGCGGCAGGACTGGCCGCGGTACGTCCGGATGAGACGGCCTGGTTGCCGCCGGCTGCACCGCGCAGCTGACGTGCTTGAATTCATCTGGCGGACGTTCGCGCGGTGGCTGCCGGTTGTCGCGGTAGGTCCCGACCTGGTCTCCAAGTACGCGTCGGCTCCGGCGATTCTCGAGCTCGCCGTGTCGGTCGTCCCGGAGGCGGCGATCCGGCCGGCAGCCAACGGCCTTGAACGCGACTACTCGGAGAGCCTGACCGTGCTGAGCGTCGGACGGCTCGAGCCCGAGAAGAACCCGCTGCTGCTGGCCGACGTTCTGGCCGGGCTGCGTGCGCGTGATCCCCGCTGGCATCTACGCGTCTGCGGTGAGGGGGAACTCGCCGAGCCGCTCGAGCGCCGGCTGGAGGAACGGGGGGTGACGGAGTACGCCGCCCTGGAGGGTTACGTTCCGATGGGTGAAGGACTACTGGACCTCTATCGCGACAGCCATGTCCTGCTGCACGTGTCGTGGACGGAGGGGTTCCCGCAGGTGCTTGTGGAGGCCTTCGCCAGCGCCCTGCCTGTCGTCGCCACAGCTGTCGGCGGCGTGCCCGCCGGAGTCGGAGAGGCGGCGCTGTTATTCCGCCTGGAGACGCCGATGCGGCGGTGGCCGCGCTTATCCGACTCGCGAACGATCCGGCGCTGCGGGCCCGCCTCGTGGCCGCTGGCCACGAGCAGGCGAAGGGACAGACGATCGAAGCTCAAACCGAGCGGCTGGTCGCGTTTTTGGAAAGGCATGCCGCACGCGGTGGACGAGCCCGCGTTCGCTGATCTCGATCGGGTCGGCGACGGGGTCGTCGACTGCTCGGTGCTGATGCCGGTGCTCGACGAGGAGCGCCACATCGCCTTGAGCGTGGCGGCCATGCGGTGCCAGCGGTTTCCTGGGCGCCTCGAGTTCCTCGTGGTCGACGGCGGATCTTCCGACCGAACGCGCGCGCTCCTGGCTGAGCTCGCGCGCGAGGAGCCTCGCCTGCGCGTGCTCGAGAATCGGCGCCGGTCGACTGCGAGCGGTCTGAACGTCGCGCTCGCACACGCTCGCGGTCGGTGGGTGGCGCGGATGGACGCCCACGCCCAGTATCCGGACGATTACGTGGCGCTCGGAGTGCAGCGGCTCATGCGCGGGGAAACCCGCTGGGTGAGCGGGCCGGCGATCGCGACCGGCTCCGGGCCGGTGTCACGCGCGGTTGCCCTCGCGCTGCGAACCCCGCTCGGGCACGGCGGCTCGAGGAAATGGACCGCGGCGCGCAACTCGTCAAACGGAGAGTTCGAGCTCGACGCCGGGGTGTTCGCCGGAGTCTGGGCCCGCGACGCGCTGCTCGCGTACGGAGGATGGGACGAGCAGTGGTTGCGAAACCAGGACTCGGAGATGGCAGGTCGGTTCCTGGCCCGCGGTGAGAAGCTGATCTGCCTGCCGGGGATGGCGTCCGAATACACCCCTCGAGACTCGCTCGGGTCGCTGTGGCGACAGTACCTCGAGTACGGCGAGTACCGCGAGAAGACGGCCGTACGCCATCCGCACACGCTGCGCCGATCGCACCTGCTGATCCCTGCGCTCGTGCTCACCGCAGGCGCCGCGGCCGTGGCTCCCCCAACCGCGCGACGTGCCGCGCGCAAAGGGCTGGCGGTGTACGCGTTTGCGCTGGCGGGGGCGGGACTGCGGGCAGCGCGCGACGCCAACGCCGCGCGCGACGGAGCGCTCGTGCCTGTCGTGCTGGCGGCGATGCATCTGGCCTTTGGCCTCGGCTTCCTCCGTGGAGTGAAGCGGCACGGACCACCGCTCGCGGCCGTCGCCGGCGCCCTCGGGCTCGGGCGGCTCGCGTTCAGTCTGGCTCCGGAACCGCGGCCGGTGTTCGCGCCCTCGCTGACCACGAGCGAGGGCCCGCTCAACTGATGGCGCGCGCGCGTCCTCGGACGCCGCGAGCCACCCTGGCCTCTCGTTCTAGCGCTCCTCGCTAGAACGAGACCGGCCCCGGTCGCCGACGGAGCGCAGGACCTCCAGCACGGTCAACGTCAGGATTCGGAGGTCGAGCCGCAGGGACCAGTTCCGGATGTAGTAGTTGTCCAATTCCACGCGGTCGCCGATCGAGGTTTGACCGCGCAGGCCGCTGATCTGAGCCCAACCGGTGATCCCGGATTTCACGCGATGCCGATCCTGATAGCGCCAGACCTCTCCGGCGAAGCGCTCCACGAACTCCGGCCGCTCAGGCCGTGGCCCCACCAGGCTCATCTCGCCGCGCGCGACGTTGATCAGCTGCGGTAGCTCGTCCAGCGAGGTCTCGCGCAACCACCTGCCGAAGCGAGTGCGGCGATCTTTGCCCTCGACCCCCCCAGGAGCACATCCCTCGGGGAGCTCGAACCGGACCGGGGCCGTCGGCTCGTACATGGTCCGGAACTTCAACAAGTCGAATTCCCGGCCGTCGCGGCCCACGCGCCGTTGCCGGAACAGGGCCGGCCCGGGCGAACTCAGCCGAACCCCGGCCGCAATCGCCGCCGCCAGCGGCGCGGTTTCGATCAGCCCCAGCAGTGCCGCGGCCCGGTCGACCGCGTGTTTGATCGCGAATTCCCAGCTGCGCGGATTGGTGGGATGGAGTGACAGCAGCGGCAATCCGCCAATGTGGTCGAGCGTCGCTCGGTCGCTGATCGACTCGAACAGCCGCGGCACCAGCGAAACTCGGACGCCGAGCTCCTCGCAGACCCTGATCCCATCAACCAGCACGCGGTCTGGCTGCGAGGAGAAAGCCAGGATCGCTCGTCGAGCGCCCGTCTGGACGATGGCGGCGGCGAGATCGCTCGGACCTCCGAGGACCGGTAGTGCGGCTCGTCTGGCGGACGCGGCGACCGGCATCGGATCTGCGTCCAGGAACCCAACCGGCCGCAGGCCGAAGCTGGGGTTCTCCGAGATGCGCTTCACGACGAGCTCACCGACCGAGCCGGCGCCGACGATCAGCGTCGGGACGGCGAGCCCGTTGGTCTCAATCGCGTGGGTCCGCAAGGAGACCAGCACGGCCCGTGCCAAACCGGCATAGACGACCGAGAAGAGCCATAACCGAAGGGTCAGTTCAACCGGGTGGCTGCCGCCGACGATCGACGCGGCCGCGATCGTCAACACGGCCGCCGTAGAGACCGCTCCGATGACGCGCGCCGTGGTGTCGAGGATCGTCGCTTGGAGCCGGTCCTCGGCGTTGCCCCGGGCCTGCAGTGCCAGAATCGCGACGAGCGGGAACAGCGCCGCCAGCGCGCGGTTGGCGCCTGTGCCCAGCTCCGGCGCGGCGAACACTGCCGCGCTGGCGGCAAGCGTCAGCATCGTCAGGTCGACCAGGAAGCGGGTGCGGGCCCACGCCCGAGGCTCGACAATGTGCCCCGTCGCAGCCGCGATGAGCTCGCTGCCCAACGGCTTGGGGGTGGACCCCGTCGGCCTCGGCTGGGCGGCGTGAGTGGCGGAGGGCGGCGGTGTCAACTGTGAAGGTCTCCGTCCATGAGCTTCCGATGAGCGCGGGCAGTGACCGGTCGCTCGCTACCAATCCCGGTCCGTGGTCAGGCGCGGCGCTCGCAGTTCCCGCACCATCAATTAACGCACAAACCTCGCAATTGCGCTACATCCTTACGTACCTGGTTAAGGTGCATCGAGCGGCTGATTTCGGTTCGGGGCTGGCGCGTAGCGCAGGGTCCAGCGTACGATGGAGCCCGCACCCCGTCTCCAGGAGGCACAAGTGTCCCGACTCGTCCGGATGGATCAGACAGGTCACACCACGGTGGCCGAGTGGACGGCCGACGATCCGAGCGCAATCGAGGTGGCGATCGCCGCCTTCCGGGCGGAGCTCGATCAGGGCTATTTCGCGGTTGTTTCAGCAGGTGAAGGCCAGGCCGAGCAGGTTCGAGACCTCCCAGTCGACGCGTCGCTGGTGATCCTGCGCCGGCCGATCGCGGGGGGCTAGGTCGGCGCCGGTGCCGGCTGACACGAGCGCCGGCGGCCTGCCCGAGCTCGCCGCCGTCTACTGGCGACCCCGTGCCAGCAACAGGACGCTGACCCATACCGGGCGCCTGTGGACGCTCTCGACGGCGGCGCACACAGTTCCGTTCGTGGTCGCCGCCGGAGTGCTCGCCTGGCTGAAGCCCGTGCTTGCGCCGATCTCGCTCGTGCTGCTCGTCCACGCCTGGGCCATCCTGGAGCTCTACGCGGCCCGCGGTGCGAACGTGGTACGACGGCCACTGCGCGGCGAGCATCGCGCGGAGCCGGTGGCGCTCGGGCTGCTCGGAGACCTGGTCGACCGCGGTGTGCGCGACCTACACGCCCGAACGCGACTCGTGCTCGAGCGCGGCAGGCTCGGGACATGGCTCGTGGGAGAGAGGGGGGCGTTGCTCGTCCGCCCCGGCGGACGGCGCGTGCACTGCTATTGCGTCAAAGTGCCGGAGCCCGACCTGCCGCCGAGCGACCGGACGGCACACCTGCTGCTCGCACTGCGGACGGACGAGGCCGGGTTCGCGACCGTGGCCAACCTGGCCTTCTCGGGGGCGACGTGGAGGCTCCGGCGGAGGCTGCCCGCGCCCGCGCGCCAGGCGCTCGAGGCCGCTGCGCAGCGCACCCGATCGGTCTGAGCGTCCCCGGGCGGCGGCCGCCCGGCCCCGCGGCCGGCGCACCAACCGGATGTTTGTACCCAGGGCCAATGTGCGGGGAGGGCCCGCGGTCGATCATTCTCGCCATGACCCGCTCAGCTACAGCTTCCAAGGTCCTGCTGGTGGCCGACCGCCGGTCCGCGCCCTCGACGCGCGAGTCCACGCCCGTCCGTCGCTACCGGCTGGCTCGGCTTCGCTTCGACCCGCCGCCGGCCGGGTCGGAGTCGCGCTTCGATTACCTCAAGCGCGTCTACGACTGACCACGGAACCGGCTTCTTAGCGACTCCTTCGGGAGACGTGCTTGCCCTGGAGTACGCTTAGGTCATGGATACACAAATCGAGCCATCTCGGTCTCGTACGCCGGTCGTCCGCAAGGCCTTTGCTGGCATCGTGCTGATCGCCGCGGTCGCGCTGTTATTGAAGATCGTCATCGGCTTTGTGGTGGCGATCTTCTGGACGGTGGTCGTCGTCGCGGCGGTGCTTGCGGTCCTCTGGGCGGTCAAGACACTCGTCTGGTGACACCAGGCCCATGGCTGGCATGGGCCTGGTCGTGATCATGTTCTTCTTCGGTCTGGCCGGGGGCATCGTCGGCCGGATCAAGGGCAGTTCGTTTTTCATGTGGTTCCTGGTGTCGGGCCTGATCCCGTTCTTCGGCCTGATGGCGGCGGTCTGCTATCGCTGGGACAACAGGGAGCTGCGGCGCCAATGCCCGGGGTGCGGGCGGATCTTGATGCTTCACGACGCGGTCTGTACCTCGTGCGGCTACGAGCTCGAGTTCCCGGACGTCGCGATTGCGTCCGAGGTCTCGATCCGCGAACGCGTCGCTTCGGGCTCGCGCGCGGGTTGAGAACGCGCCCCGGCGCGGCGAGAAGCCGTTGTTAGACTGGCTCGGCGCTCCCGCGCCGAGCGGCTGCGTCTACTCAAGAACGAATTTGCCGAGAGGAGGCGAAGTATGCGTGCAGTCGACGCCCTGATGGAATGCTTGAAGGCCGAGGGTGTGGACGTCGTATTCGGTCTCCCCGGCGGAGCCAACCTACCCACCTACGACGCGTTCTACGACGCCGGCATCCGTCACATCCTGGTCCGCCACGAGGCCGGCGGGGGACACGCCGCGGAGGGCTACGCAAAGGCGACCGGCAAGGTCGGCGTGTCGCTGGCAACCAGCGGCCCGGGTGCGACCAACCTGGTCACGCCGATCTGCGACGCGATGATGGACTCGGTCCCGGTTGTTTTCATCACCGGCCAGGTGCGCACCGAGCTGCTCGGGACGGACGGGTTCCAGGAGGCCGACACGATCGGCATCACGATGCCGATCGTCAAGCACAGCTTCATGATCCAGCACCCGCTCGAGATCCCGCGGTCGATCCACGAGGCGTTCCACATCGCGCGCACCGGACGGCCTGGCCCGGTGGTCGTCGATATCCCCCAGGATCTGAGTCGCGCCGACATCCCGTACGAGCCCGTCACCGACGTGCGTCTTCCCGGCTACCAGCCGACCACCGAGGGCAACCAGAAGCAGATCCGGATCGCCGCCAAGGCGCTCGCGAACGCGCGGCGGCCGATCATCTACGCCGGCGGCGGCGTGATCGCATCGAACGCGGCCGCCGAGCTGACCGAGCTCGCGACGGCGGACCGGTTCCCGGTGACCACCACGGTGATGGGACTCGGCGCATTTCCCGCGCCGCACGACCAGTGGCTCGGAATGCTCGGCATGCACGGCACCCGCGCCGCGAACTACGCGATGGACGAGGCCGACCTGATCTGCGCGATCGGCGCACGGTTCGACGATCGCGTGACCGGCAAGCTGTCTGAGTTCGCTCCGCGCGCGAAGTTCATCCACATCGACGTCGACCCGGCCGAGATCTCGAAGAACGTCCCGGCCCACATCCCGATCGTCGGTGACGCCAAGAACATCCTGCCGCGGCTGACCGCCGAGTACCGCGCGGTTGCGGGCGAGGGAGGGCGGCTCGAGGAGTGGTGGTCGCGGATCCGCGTCTGGCAGGACCGCCACCCGCTTCGTTACGACGACTCGACCGATTCCGAGATCAAGCCGCAGTACATGATCCAGTCGCTGTACGAGGCGACAGGAGGCGACGCGATCATCACCAGCGACGTCGGCCAGCATCAGATGTGGGCGGCCCAGTACTACCACTTCGCCAAACCCAGGCGATGGATCAACTCGGGCGGCTTGGGCACGATGGGGTTCGGGCTTCCCGCGGCGATGGGCGCGAAGGTCGGCTGCCCCGATGAGACCGTCGTGTGCATCGCCTGCGACGGCTCGGTCCAAATGAACATGCAGGAGCTCGCGACGTGCGCCCAGGAGGGGATCGCGATCAAGGTGTTCATCATGAACAACGGCTACCTGGGCATGGTCCGCCAGTGGCAGGAGCTCTTCTGGGACAAGCGCTACAGCCAGGTCGACATGGGCCAGTGGCCCGAGTTCGTCAAGCTCGCCGAGGCCTACGGCGCCACCGGGATCCGCTTGGAGGACAAGCGCACGCTCGTCGAGGACATGAAGCAGGCGCTCGCCGTGGACGGGCCCGTACTCGTGGACGTGCGCGTCACCCGGGAGGAGAACACCTACCCGATGATCCCGGCCGGCCAGGCCGCGCGGAACATGGTGGGTTGACCATGGGCGAACCGGCAACCAAAGAGGTTCTGTCACTCGACGAGCTGGAGGCGGCGGTCGGCCTGCGCACCGGACGCAAGCACGTCCTCTCAATCACAGTCGAGAACAAGCCGGGTGTCCTGACCCGGATCGCGGGCTTGTTCGCCCGGCGCGGGTTCAACATCGACACGCTCGCGGTCGGTCCCACGGACGACGATCGGATCTCCCGGATAACGCTGACGCTCGACGGCGCCCTGCACCCGATCGATCAGGTCACCAAGCAGCTGCACAAGCTCGTCAACGTGATCAAGATTCGCGACCTGGAGCCGCGCGAGACGCTCGCTCGCGAGCTCGCTCTGTTCAAGGTCTCGGCCGACGGCGCCAGCCGGACCGAGGTCATGCAGATCTGCGAGATCTTCCGCGGCAAGGTGGTCGACGTCACCAAGCGCTCGATCGTGGTGGAGCTGACCGGCACGTGCGACAAGGTCGACGCGTTCGAGCAGCTCGTCAGGCCGTTCGGACTGATCGAGATGGCGAGGACGGGCGAGATCGCGATCGCGCGGGGGCGGGCCGAGACCTAGCGTGGCCCTCCGCGGCGGGTAGCCTGCGCGCATGCACGATGTGGCGCGAGGGCTATCGTCCGCGTGGGGCTGGCTCGACCCCGGGGCCGCCCGGCGCCTCGAGCACCGGCTCGACGCGGCGCTTCGCCGGGCCCGCGCCACCGGGACGCCGGCGCTGGTCAGCGTCACTGGGCGCGTCGATACCGCCGTCGATCCAACCGCGGTCGCGGTCGCCTCGCGGCGCCCCGGCGAGCCGTGGTTCTGCCTGGAGCAGCCCGACCGCGACGGTTACGCCCTGGCGGCGATCGGGTCGGTTTGTGAGCTCGAAGCGCGCGGCCCGGACCGCTTTAGGGCGGTGGCCAGGCACTGGTCGGGAGTGGCCGCGGCCGCGCTCGCGGATGACCCCGACGGCCCCTCCGGATCGGGTCTGGTCGCGCTCGGCGGGTTCGCGTTCGCGCCCGACGGCGGCGACTCGCCCCGGTGGGAGGGGTTCGCGCCGGCGTCGCTGGTCGTCCCTGAGCTGTCGCTGGCCCGCGCCGGCGATCGGGTGTCGCTGACCTTGAACCTCGAGGCGGCTCCGGATGACACGCTCGAGGACCTGGAGGCGCG
>Ga0116217_10002640_pt1 | contig 16631 bp, 19 predicted proteins | sample Sb_taG_6_FD_89697 | JGI IMG/M metagenome (GOLD analysis project Ga0116217, IMG submission 89697) | Peat soil microbial communities from Weissenstadt, Germany - Sb_50d_4_PS metaG | ecosystem: Environmental > Terrestrial > Soil > Wetlands > Peat | place: Germany: Weissenstadt | collected 2010-09-21 | reverse complement strand
GCCCTTCTTCTCCCAAGCAACCGAAGCAAACGTCGTCTGTTGCATCGTTCTATCAGCTCCACCGCTGCTGCTCACTGCACACAGTATCGGTCATTCCGTGACACCTGTGCAGAGCTTCCCTAGGTCATGCGCGACTTTTGTTCATGGAGCTACGCGCCCAAAGAGCTCATGAACAGCCCATGGGACTAGGTACCAGAGCATTATGCTGCACCCCGCGGTGGCTGCGGCATAAGCCCAAATCAGCCCGCCGGCGTTGGGACGAAAGCGGCGCACGAGCCGGAAAACCGGCCACAAGAGCGTCATACTGAGTAAGCCGAACCCCAGAACAATAATCGTCCATCCAACGAAAGCCGTCATAGTCCTGCTATCTCTGCTTGTTGCTTATCAGTGACATTGCAGTCCGCAAATGCTTTCAGCCTGTAAGCCCTGAGCGGTGGCTCGGGTAGTTCGGACAGACTTGTCGGTTCGATAAGTGGAAAGATCTGCCACTGGGTTGAACACTGCGAGGCATTCTGCCTCATCTCTTGGTCTTCGTCTTCCTTCATTGGTTCAGCAGCAGCGCAGTCTGACGCCCCGTCGAGCGTGTGGTGCAGCCGCTGGCTGTTGTAGGTGTCGAAGTATGCGCGTAGCCGTTGCTGCGCCTCGCGTCCGTCCCGCCTCTCCAGGCGGGGTGACGCGCGAAGAGCTGCCGAGCCTTGTTTTAATCCGAAAATCGGAGGCGGCCAGCAGATTGCGAATGCCATGACGGGCAACATGCGGATCGTGGAGTGCTCATCCCGACGGGCAAAATACTCGCGGGGCGGACCGGGAGCTTATTGACGCTGCGAGCAGCTCTCAGGACGACGCCGATCCAGATCAGGTCATTCGCGACGGTTGCCGCTCCGGCGCCCTCGGCGCGGCGCGAGCGGACGTGATCGATCAGCATCGCGGCGGTCAAGGTCAGGGCATTTGTCTTGTCGAGCGCGTGTCGCTCGAAGAATTCGAGATGAGTCTGCTTGCTGCGCTGCCATTGGGAGATAGTCTCGAACGCGCCGATATACCCGCGGATCAGCTCGGCGAGCGTGGGCGCTCCTGGCTGCACTCAGACACGGGCCGTTGGATCTTCGAGTGCAACTTCACGGTGCCTCGCCCAGCTCGTTTCCGCGCTCTTATCGTTGCCATTCTGCTTTCCGAGGTGTCAAGCTATTTCATGACACCTTTACGGCACCTTGGCAACCGCTAAACTCCCCAGAATGCACAGAAATACCGCAGAAATGCGCAGCTCCGAAAGCCCTATGGACATAGGCATTTCCGCCGAAAAAAATACTGCAAAGCTCGAGCACCGCTTCGCGGTCGCCCCGATGATGGAGTGGACCGACGAAGTCTATTTCGGTTTACTACTCAGCGACTTGGCCGAGTCAAAAAACGCCTGTCGCCTTTACGTCGCCCCGAAAAAGTGAGGTCCGCAGCCCGCAGTCGCGAAAAGGGTCTGACTTGGACTCGCGGCGACCCTGATCGGAAACCTGGTCGGAGTTTCTATGGGATTTCACCCAGAAACCCGGACCGGGTGCAGAGCCATAGAAAAATCTCGCGAGGCTTCGACGGCACGCGTGCGCATCTGCCATGAATAGGTCTCGCCTTTTCGCTGATAGCATCGGCTTCTTCGAGGATGCGGCGATCAATCTCTTGATCGCTAGCGCGCTCGGATGGAGTGCCACCGCGGCACTATCGTGGCCAACTACGACGGCGCGAACAAACACGCCACCGTCAGCGAGGACGAGGCGCACACGGGCTCCAACAGCGTGCTGGTCGCGCTCGCTGGCGCTGCTGTGGGCGCGCTGCTCGCATTTCGACTCGAGCGGCGCAAAGCAAAGTACGATCGAGAGGCAGCGGCGAGTGCGGCTGCGCTCGACCTTGCCGGTCGGCGTGCGATGGCTGGGGATTTGGCTCTCCTCACGCTGGCACAGAATCTACAACGACTTATGTAATATTCAATCTGGAGCTCCAAAGGGGCGGCACTCACGGTCGCGCTTCGCGCGCAGCATCAGCTCTTGTAAGACTCCCACCAGCTTCGGATTTCCCAAGCCGTTCACGGAATAGGGCTAGTCCTTAGTAGGCAGATGCGACCTGCTTCGCCGTGCAGGGCGGCGCCCCGTGTTGTAATACCCAGCATTCTGTTACATGGCGGGCTGCCAACGCGACACACGCGGGAGAGTCCTCCACAAATGAGTACCGCGTCACAGACGCGGCCCCTCACCCGAGCCATCGAGGGCTTCAATGAAAACCAGCAGTGCCGCACTCGTTGCGGGTGAGAGCTCCGAAGTCACGGGGCTATTCAGGATAGCCGGCGACGGCACGCCAGTTGAGGCGTTATTCCGCAATACCGTCGAGCAGGCACCAGTGGGCATTGCCTTTGCCAACCGCGACGGCACTTTCCGTCACTGCAACCGAGCATTCTGCTCGATGCTCGGCTTCGATGCGGCAGAACTCAACAACAGGTCCATCGCCAACCTCACGCACGCAGAGGATCTCGAGTCCACTACCGCGAGCCTCGAGCGGCTGTGGGGCGGAGAGCTTACGCACTTAGATGTCGAGAAGCGCTACGTCCGCAAGGACGGCAGCGCGCTGTGGGTTCGCGTGAGCACCTCACTCGTTCATGGCGGCGGCGCTGAGGCAGAGTGTTCGGTCCAATTCCTGCGCGACATATCCGCGCGCAAGGAGATGGCGGCGGCGCTGCTGCAAAACCAGACGCTGCTCGCTGCCGTGATCGCCGAACTGCCGCTCGCGCTCCTTGCCTGCGACGTCACCGGGCGGGTGACGCACTACAACCGCGCGGCGGTCGAGCTGTTTGGAATTCCCGCGGAGAACACCGCCGCCCAGGCCCGCAGCGCCTACCCCGTCACATCCCGGGTTTATCAGCTGGATGGCACGACGCCGGTACCGCCCGAGGACCGTCCACTGGCGTGTGCGCTGCGCGGTGAGGAGGTCAGCGACGCCGAGTTCATCGTCGTTACACCGCAGGGTGCCGTGCGCACGGCGCTTTCAAGCGCGCGGCGGCTGGTCGGACCGGCCGGACAGGCACTCGGCGCGGTGGCGGTGGTCCAGGACATCACCGAACGGCGCCTCGCTGAACAGGAGCTCGAGCAGGTACACAAGCAACTGCTCGTCGCATCTCGGCAGGCGGGCATGGCGGAAGTGGCCACCAATGTCCTGCACAACGTCGGCAACGTACTCAACAGCGTGAACGTCTCGGCAAGCCTGATCGCAGAGGGCATCAAGAAATCGAAGTGCGCCGGGCTCGCGCGGGCCGCTGCGCTGTTGAGCGAGCACGCGCACGACCTGGCGACCTTCCTGGCGGGTGCTCATGGTAAGCACCTGCCGCCCTATCTGCAGGAGCTTGCCGCGGATCTCGTCCGCGAGCGTGATACAGCCACCGCGGAATTGTCGGCGCTGCGCAGCAACGTTGAGCACATCAAGGAAATCGTCGCGATGCAGCAAAGCTACGCCAGATGCGGTGGCGTAATCGATACGCTCGACATTCGCGTGCTGGTCGAGGACAGCTTGCGGATGAATGAGGGGGCCTTCAGCCGTCACGGGGTGGTGCTCAGCCGCGACTTCGAGGACGTACCGCCGATCCAGGTCGACAAGCACAAGGTGCTACAGATCCTGGTGAACGTAATTCGCAACGCCAAATACGCCTGCGACGAAGCGAAGGCCGGCGAAAAGCGCGTGACCGTCCGGGTTCGCGCAGCGAACGATTCGGCGCTGATCTCCGTCATTGATACGGGGGTCGGAATCCCCAAGGAAAACCTGAACCGAATCTTCAATCATGGCTTCACGACTCGCCCGGACGGCCACGGTTTCGGACTGCACAGCAGCGCCCTCGCGGCCAAGGCACTGGGCGGCTCGTTGCACGCAGAAAGCGCCGGTCCCGGCCAGGGCGCCACGTTCATCCTAACGCTGCCGTTCGCGTCGCCGGAGTCGCTCGATGCCAAATGAACCCGACCTGCTGACGCATCGCATCCTTGTGATCGACGACAATCCGGCCATTCATCAGGACTACCGCAAGATCCTCGTAGCCGACGGGAAGGCGCTGACGTCGGAGGCCGAAGCGGGGCTGTTCGGCGAGCAGCAGCCCGACACCGCGCGCCCGAGATTCGATATGGATTCCGCGATGCAGGGTCGGGATGGCGTCGAGCTCGCGCGTGCGGCTCTCGCCGAGGGCCGTCGGTACTCGGTCGCTTTCGTCGACATGCGAATGCCACCGGGTTGGGATGGGCTCGAGACCGTCGAACGGCTGTGGAAGATCGACCCGGACGTACAGGTCGTCATCTGCTCCGCCTACACAGACTACGACTGGCTGGAGCTCCTGGCACGACTCGGGCACTCGGACAAGCTCATCGTCATCAAGAAACCCTTCGAGCCGATCGAGATCCTCCAGTGTGCGAGCGCCTTAAGCCAGAAGTGGCAGAATGCCCGTGCACTCAAGCGCCACGTCGAAAGCCTCGAGCTGGTCGTCACCGATCGCACCAGCGGTCTCGAGGCGGCGAACCGGCAGCTCAGGCATCTCGCTTCGCACGACGCGCTCACCGGCCTGCCGAACCGCATGCTGCTCGATGACCGCATTGCCCAAGCCATTGTCCATTCGCAACGGCACTCACACGAATTCGCGGTCCTCGTCATCGACCTCGACAGATTCAAGCTTATTAACGACTCGCTGGGGCACCGGGCGGGCGATGAGTTGCTGCGGGAGGTGGCGCAGCGGCTAAAGAGCGCCGTTCGCGCCGTCGACACCACGGCGCGTCTGGGGGGCGACGAGTTCGTGGTCCTGCTTGACGGGCCCCTTACGCACGCGGAGGCGGTCGAGATCGGCACGCGGGCGATCAAGGCAATGGAACCGTCCCTGCGACTGCTCGGTATCGATGTGCACATCTCCGCGAGTATCGGTATCGCGTTCTACCCGCGGGACGGGGCGAGCGTGGACACGCTGCTGACGCGAGCCGACGCCGCCATGTACAGCGCCAAGGAGCGCGGTCGCAACAATCTGCAGTGCTATGCCGAAGGCATGAGTACGATGACGCAGGACCGTGTGAAGTTTGAAAGCGAGCTGCACGAAGCCCTGCGGAACAGACAGTTTGAATTGCACTACCAGCCGAAGGTCGACACCTTGACCGGTCGGGTCAACAGCGCCGAGGCCCTGATCCGCTGGCGGCATCCGCAGCGCGGCCTTGTGCCGCCAAACGAGTTCATTTCGATCGCCGACGAGTGTGGCCTGCTCGATGCCATCGGGGAGTGGGTCCTCTTTGAAGCGTGTCGCCAGGCGAAGGCGTGGCAGTGTGAACGGCTGCCGTCCTTACGCGTCGCCGTTAACCTCGCACCCTCACAGTTCAGACTCGCGAACCTGGTGGACCAGATTCGCCGGGCGCTGGAAGCGTCTGGCTTGAATCCGCAGTTGCTCGAGGTCGAACTGACCGAAACCGCGGTCATGAGCGATGCGGAGGAGTCGATTCAAATACTGGAGGCGATCAGCCGCATGGGGGTATTGGTGTCGATCGACGACTTCGGCACCGGTTACTCGAGTATGAGCTACCTGCGCCGCTTTCCAATCGATAAGTTGAAAATCGACCGTTGCTTTGTCGATCAGATGACTCGCCGCCCGGAGGATGCGTCGATCGTGCAGGCGATCATTTCACTGGCACACAGCCTGCACCTCAAAGTGATCGCGGAGGGTGTGGAAACACCAGAGCAGCTCGCCTTGCTGGCGGCACTGGGATGCGATCAGTACCAGGGATTTCACTTCAGCCCGGCGCTGGAGCCGACGCAGTTCCTTGCGTTCGTCAAACAATCGAGGGCCGACGCGCGAAGTCTCACCGATGACGAGGCGGCGCGAACGCACAGCAAGCTGGCCGTCCTGGCGCACCGCTGAGACCGTGGACCGGTTGCAACGCTGAACCTCGCCCGGCACGGGCTGTTGGCAATCCGGGGCACTCGTGGCGGATGCGTCGTAGTGTGAACGCATCGGCCCCGACCAAGAGTTTCATCACGGACCCCGTCGGAAAGGCGAAATCGGTGGGCCTCACCCAAGAGGGGTTGCGGGAGTCTCAGCGGCTGTTCGAGACACTGTTCACCCGGTAGATCACCGATCCGTCGAACCTCATACCCGGATTCACTACCGATGAGGGTTGGAGTATTGGGGTGAAATCGCCCAGAAACTCCGACACCCGTGCGCGCCGGCAGTCCACCGGCGCGCTGCAAATCATTCTGCAATGTGATGTTGCGAGTCCCCAGCGGCTGATGGTTTGATTGTTTCGGCTGCTCTTTTCGATGGGCGGCAAAAACATCCAGACACCTGTCAATGCAGGAGCTGGGAAGGGAAGGGGGCGGGCTTGCCTCGATCCCTTGGATCCTAGCAGGTCGTTCTCGGCGTTAAGGGCGCGAGCGAGAAGCGCGCGGCCTCACGGCAAACCCTTGAAGCCTCCGCTGCGACCTGCGGCGGCGGCCTCGGGCAATCCCGCCCCGGATCCACCAGGAATACGCTCATGAACACCTCTGCCGATCGCGCACCACAGCCGATTGAGGCCCGTCAGGTCACTGACGAGGCTCGCATCGAAACCTTACCCCGGCACTCTGGTAGATATATGCTGGCGGTCGAGGACGCCGACTATCGCTTTATGCGCCAGCTCGCCAAGGACTACTCCGGGGGTTACTGGCGCTTCTACGAGCTCTCCAACGGTGGCTTCTACATGGCGCCGGAATGCGAGCCTTTGGTCCTTCAGGTGCAAGGAAACGGCTACGCCGGCCGGATGAGCGCGGAAGCCGCCGGCATTACGGCCTGTCTCTTCGCCTTCAGTCACCTGTCATTCCGGATCCCCGACGAGGTCATCAGCGGCCACTACTACCAGCTCCGCGATTTCGCTCTCGAACACGCCGAGGCGAGTGCCATCCTAGCGGCCATCGACTGATGTGACCGCCAAATCGGTCAGGCCCGGGCGCGCCCATCGCGCTCGGGCTTCTTTCCCTTTGGAGGTCCACGTCAGACGGAACGGGGCCTTGCTGATGGGATAACGAGGACGATGCCGAGTACGACCGCCTATAACTTCGGCGACGTCATCCTCGTACCGTTCCCCTTCACCGATCAGAGCCAGAGCAAGCAGCGACCCGCCGTCGTCGTGAGCAGCCTGCGCTACCATGCCGAGCCCGCTTCATCATACGTAGCCCTCTCGTGCGGCAGCACCCCGATGTACCGTCGCCTCGGGGCGAATTACAGTGCCACGTCTTCTCTCTAATCTTTCTTATTTTCGGCCATTCTAGGGATTGTTCGGGGGCCTGCAAATTACCCCCTTCGCCTCCTACTCTCCTAGAATTTCGTTCAATCCCTCGATCACTTTAGTGACATCGGTCGGCGGTATCCGGGCCAGGCGCTTGCCGATCCGCTCTACTGACAACGTACGAATTTGGCTGATCTTTGCCCACGTCGGTTTCCGAAGCTCTGCCACCTTCAGCTCAAGCGTCAGCGGAAACCCTGCCTTCTGTGCCTGGCTAGTCAACGCAACCGCGATGACGGTGCCGGACCGTGCGTTGAAGATATCGTGGCTAAGGACCAGAACCGGACGGTGACCGGATTGCTCATGGCCGCGAACTGGATTGAGATCCGCCCAGCGGACCTCTCCTCTTAGAATTCTGGCCATACCGCCGCATCCGCGCCCATGCCTTCTTCCGCCAACGACTGCTCAAACTTTGAGTCCAGCTTGGCGCATTCAGCAGCCAGGCGACTGCCCTCAAGCCGCTCAAGCTTCTCGTGGAGCGCCGTCTGAATCGCCCGGCTCCGGTTCTTAAATACTCGCCGCGCTACCAGACTATCTACCTGGCGTAGGGTCTTTTCCTCAAGCGTGATAGCTACCTTTACACTTGCCATGGCTTACACTCAGGTATGATAAATCATCATACCACGGTTCTAAGTGTCGAGTGAAAACCGCCAGAATGGCTGGATACTTGATTTACGCCGCTCAAAATGGGAAAGCGCGTTTGGCTATGTTATCGCCCGCATATCTTCCCTGCTCAGCGGCTTGACCGCCCTGGCCGAAGAAATCACAAAGTGCCCTCTGCAACCCGTGCAGCGCGCAGCGCGGCCGCGAGGCGCGTCTCCACGCCGAGCTTGCGATACACACGAGCCAACGTGTGATTCACCGTACGTGTGGAGATGCTCAAGATGCGTGCGATCTCGGCATCGGTCTTCCCGTACGCAACCCATTTTAGAGTCTCCGTTTCTCGACGTGCCAGACCAAGCGGCGCCAAGTCTTGCATAGACGGGGCCCCGCGTTCTTCCTGCAGCACCATAAGGCGGCGGCCTCGGTGACTGAGCCAATGCGCACGCAAGTACTTGCCACCGCGCAGCGCAACCGGCGGCGTGGTCGCTACATTCGCGGTCGCGTTGATCGGACCGGTACGGTCCAGCACAGCCTGTAATGCACTGGGCAGCGCGGCGCCCTCGGTGTGAGCCGCGTCGAAATACCGTGCCAGCCAACTGCGAGCGCGCCCGGTCAGCGCGCTGATGCGATCGTCCCGTCCGAGCAAAATCGCGCCGAAACCGGCAACGTCCATGCCTTGAAGGAAAAGGCCCAATTCTGCTTCGTACTCGGTGCGCAGTGCCGCCGTGCGGTAGGCGTGCACCAGATGCGGACGCAGTAGAGTCAGGATGGCCCGCTCGCGTTCACTGAATTCGGCACCGGCGCGCAGCGGCGAGATGCCGACAAACCCCGGTTGCGTCGGAATGTAGATGGCGAGTACATGCTCCAGACCCAAGCGGCAGTAGAACTCGCTGTACATGCCCGTGCTTCGCCACCGCCGCTGGCTCAAAAAGTCGCTGATCTTGACGGCGGTCTGTCCGCGGCACCGCGCGTGATGATTAACGAATGGATGCTCAGGCATATGCGCCTCGAATACCCGCTCTGCATCGGGAAAGCTCGCAACTCCATCCGTCACCACCCAGCGGATGCGCTTGAGCCGCGGGTTGATCTCGTTGTAGCTCGCCGCGTCGCATTGGATCAACTTGGGCAGCTGATTGCTGATGTAGAGCGCGAGTCCGTCGAGGTCCGGCAGGGCTTGAGCGCCCTCGACAAAGCTGAGCACTCGAGTCAGATCGCGACGGCTGAGCATGAGAGACCGCTCCAGTCCGATGGCTAGGCAGAGTTGCCTATTTCGTGCGGGGTCGCGACCGCGGGGTCGCGACCGCCGGATAGTTAACCGGAATTAATGTGCCGCCGGTGCACGCCGTCAATGAATTTATTTGGTGCAGTGCGCCATTTGAAGCTTACCCAGTATTTAACCGAATCGAACGGTCGCCTGGAGGTCTCGGGGTCCTCTCGTTTTCCTTGCGCTAACATACGGTAGCGATCCGGCGTTTTCCTCGAGCCTCAGCGATCCAGGCTGTCTCGGCATGGGCCACCCCCACAATAGGCAATTCTGCCCATTGCATGCTGTGTCAGGACCGCCGCATCATGAACGGGGAATGTACTGGGGGAGATTCGATGGCAGCATGCCGAGTCTTGTACCGTCGCGCTGCTGCAATTGGTGCCCTGCTCTATGCCGCTCAGGCGAGTGCGGTTTACACGGGCGTAACCATTGCACCCGACCAACAGAATGAAATCGCTACCGTCACGATTACGCTGACGGACGTGCCTCCCGCGACGGTAGAAAAGTCCGACGGAGATTCACGCAAGCCGGCCGGCTGGTACATCGACACCGCGCAGACCGTAAGTCCGGGAGCACACGGTACTGCGACCGTGACGTTCAAAGATGGTCAAACACGAACCGTACCGGTCAACGTCGGGCCGGACGGCCGCATCGAGCTCGGGCTCGCGCTGCTCGTGCCTGGCGACCAGGTCGGCATCCGCGGCGGCACGCCATCCAAAGACAATTGGTTGAGCCGATCGCAAGACTGGCCGATTCGGATCGTCTTGGAAGGAGGCGCGGGCAGATCGTGGAATCCAAGCGCCAGCTGCCGGGGCGTTACGCAGCAGCTTCAAGAGCTCGGGTTCGACACGGTCAACTGCGCCAACCACGCCAGCGATACCGCCTACGTCGTTGAAGGACAAATCCGTTTTTTGAATTATTTCGGTATCTCCGGAGGGTACCTCGATGACGGCTCGATTACACAAAGGACCGCTGCAACCGTCTCATCGGTTCCCGGCGTTAGCGCCAACGTTAACGGCTCCTTCGGTCCCGTGCGGGGAGGGACATTCCTGGGATTCCTGATTCTACCGCTCAGTAACAGCTTTGCAGTCACGTTACGCGGAGGGCTGCAGGCTTGGGGGGTGCGCTCGGGTAATACCGCCGTCTTTATTATCCCAGGAGTTCCCTCGATGACCAGCGTGGTCGGGCAGAAGAACAGTGGCACTAACCCGCTGATAGAGGTGACGATCGAATATTGGGTGACGCCCAATTTCGGGCTCGATGCCGGGTATGCCTATGCGCGCTACACCGATGGTTCCTCGGTCGACGAAAAAGACTACAAAGTGCTGTTACGCGTAAAGGTCGGCTTGGGGAGGTCCGCGCACGCTTTTTGGAAGCACTGATATTGTTGGGAACCCGCCATATCTAGTGCTGGCTCGCGACGGGCACTCAAGGCGGATACGAGGACGTGATGCTGCGAGCCCTGACGAAGATCATGTTGCTGACGGTGGCCGTCTGCGCGCCGCTTTCGATCCACGCAGAGTCGAGCGCTGGAACGGCCGCGGCGAGCGCTAACGCATACCTGCAAGTGCTTGCCTCGAAACTGCGGGATCGCGATATCGGAATTGAATTCCCTTGCTCGGAAGAATGCATCAATCCCGATGCGTTGCGCGAGGGGATGGTCGCGCTCGATAAAATCGAACAGTTCGCGGAGTTACTCGCCGGGGTGTACGGCCAGGTTTCCGCTTCTAAAACACTTAATTCTAGCGGTTTTTCTGCAGTGTACGATGATATGCGGTCGGGCATGATTGCGTGCGCACAAAAGCACGGATTCCCACTCGACGGTGTGGCGCTAAGCAATATAGGCGGCGACGCATCCATCGCGGTAGAGAAATTCAAAGACGAATTCGAAGCCAGGCACGAGACCTTCGGCAGTCCGGCGGAACCCACCGATCAAGAGATCGAGGCGGAGATTTACAAACAGTTTGAGGACCTCGATCGCGCGATCGAAAGGGTGGCAAAGGAGTGCCCGCCCAAGCCGGGGCTGCCGACCGAAACGGTGAACGGCGGTGGCGGTGCCAGTGGTGGCGGCACTGTCGTAGTGGATTCCCAGAGGCCGTGTCACTACCGGATCGGCGGCAATCCGGGCGTCCCGGTCGGACCCGGCGGCACACCGGTGGGTCCCCCGACCGGGGGAGGGATTCCGGTGACGCCCGGAGGAACGCCGGTCACGCCCGGGGGCACGCCGGTGATTCCCGGAGGAACATCGTCAAGTTCGGGAGGAACGCCGACCACCGCGGGCGGGACGCCAGTGTCTCCCGGGACACCGGTCACGCCCGGCCAGCCGGGGCAACCTGTACAGCCGCCCAGCCAGCCCGGCGGCCCGCCCGTGATTCTGATCAACATCAAGGCGACAGCCGAGGCAGTTCAGGCCGGCCAGAGTGCGCAGGCGATCGGCGGCCAGGTGATCAAGATCGAGCTCAACGTCAATACGTCGCTGCCCGGCGTGGCGGTGGCAAAGGACACTGTCACCAACGCCGGGTCGGGGCCCGAGCAGGCTGTCACGGACGCGAATGGTAACGCGCAGGTGAATGCGGGAGGGGCTGGCGCCGGGGCGTCGGCGACGGGGCAACCGGCGGTGACCGTGACGGTATCGGATCAGCAGAGTGTCATCGCGATTGGCTCGTCGGGCAGCCCAGGCAATAGTGCGCAGCTCGTGCAGACGGTGACGATCGGGGGCACCACGTACTCGGTCTTCACGCTGCCGGCGGGCGCTCCTGTGAGTGCAGCGTATGAGATCAATATCTGCTGGACCAAGGAGCCGATGCCCCCAGGGCGGCGGATCGGAAAACGGGTCGACCCTCACGCAGAACTGCCCGGTGCCCGCCTCGCCCTCGGAAGAGTCCACCCATGAAATGGCTGCGCCCAGCGGCGGCGCTGATTCTGATCGTGTGCGCAGGCTGCCCACGCTTGGCTGAGGCGCTCGAACCTCCGGCAGACCCCTACTTCTTAGGTACGGGTTCATGGAAGCAACCCTACGAGGATATGTGGGCGCTGCACCGCATCGGATTTACGGCAGACAGCGACTCGGCCTGGCGGCTGCTGCCCGCGAAGCTCACGCCAGTGACGGTCGCCATCATCGACACCGGGCTCGATTGGAATCACCTGGATCTGTCCTGGGATAACCTCTGGCGCAATCCCAAGGAGATCGGCGTGACGGGCAAGGTTCCCGCCCGTGGTCAGTACCAGGACGATGTGATCGGTTGGGATTTCGTCAAGGGTAACAATCATCCCTGGGACTATGACGGACACGGCACGTTCGTGACCGGCCTCATCGCGGCGAGCTGGAACAACGGCGCTGGCATCGCCGGCATCAATCCGGCTGTTCGCATCATGGTGCTCAGAGCACTCAATGACTTCGGTCACACCCGCGCCTCCTACATCGCCGAGGCCATTGTCTATGCCGCTGACAACGGAGCGCGCGTCATCAACGTCAGTGTCGGCGGGCAGGGCATCCCACAGATTGCCCGCAAGGCGGTCGAATACGCCGTGGCAAAGGGCGTGCTGATTGTGACGGCGGCCGGGAATGATGGCATCGAGCTCAAGGACTACGCGCTCGCGGGTCTCGACGGCGTGATCACGGTCGGCGCTTCGGATCACGATGACAATCGCGTGGTGTTTTCAAATTGGGGTCGAGCAGTCGACCTGGTAGCACCGGGCATCGATATCCTGAGCCTGCGCGCCCGCAGCACCGATACATTGCGCGACATTCCGGGCGCACGCTACACACCTGACAGCGCCTACGTCGGCGCCGATAAGCGCTATTACGTGGCCGGTGGTACGAGTTTCTCAGCGCCGCTCGTCACGGGCGTCGCATCACTCCTGTTTGCCAAGGATCCGACCCTGACCGCGGTTGAGGTCAAGCGGATGATCCTGAACTCGGCGCGCGATGTTGGCGTCCCTGGCATCGACCAATTCACCGGACACGGAGTGCTCGATGCACGGGCAGCGCTCGCCGCCGATCGGAACTTCTTCATCGATGCGTCGATTTCGAGCGTCGCGGTTACGCAGGAAAAGGGTGCGACACTCGTCGAGGTGCACGGAACGGCCGACTGCAATGCATGGGGGCAGGCGAGCCTCGAGCTCGGTGCGGGCGATTCGCCGGCGCAGTTCAACGCGATCGCCGCGATCCCAGAGGCCGTGCGCGGGGGCATACTCGCGCGCATACCCGCAACGGCATTCAAGGGATCAGCCGTCTGGCAGCTCCGCGTTGTAGTACGCCACCGCAACGGTCGCAGCCAGGAGGCGCGCTTTCGTTTGCAACTTGGCTGACGGTCGGCCGGTGCTGCGACTAACGACGATCCAATCGATCAGGCACCGCTGTGCGCCTTGAGGTTTATTTAGGGGTCCTTTCGTTTTCCTTGCACTAACATACGGTAGCGATCCGGCGTTTTCCTCGAGCCTCAGCGATCCTGGCTGTCTATCCTGCTGATCGGCAATGAGTTCGTGATCGACGAAATGCATGCAAATTTATCTAGCAAAACAGCGCGACCTGGTGATCTTATCCGCACCTCAAGACTGTCGAGGACTACGAGGCAGTGCTGCCGTGGAACATCAATGAACATCGATGGCAGAGTCCCAGCTATGAAGTCGCAATCGCGGCAGTCGAAGCAGCAAATCGTGGGCTGGGCGCTCGCCTGCTGCATCGTCGCCTTGTCGGTCGCCTCGGAGCGAACGAGCCCCCGGGCTGCTCCGCCGACTGCCGCAAGACAACAGCTGCTGGACCTCGAAAAGGAGTGGGCGGCCGCCGAGGACAAAAACGACGCGACCGTGCTCCGGCGCATTCTTGATGAAAGGTTCGTGGCGACTTTCGAGGCTGCCAAGACGTACGACAAAGAAGCTTTCATCAAGCTATTCGCCGGTGATGTTGATCCTACGGCATCTCAAACCTTGACTTACGAAGCCGTGATCATCGACGGCGACACTGCGGTGGCCGTTGGCACCGACACCGCACGCGGGACGAGAGACGGCGCGGCGTACACGGCGGTCTACAAATACACGGCAACCTATATCCGCCGCCAGGGACGATGGCTCGGGCTGGCAGAGCACATTGTCGAAGTGCCGCAAGCAAAGTAGCGACGACAGCGCGGTTGTTTGATCGCTTACATCTTATCGCGCCCCTGCAGCCACAGCGAAACGTCTGCATCGGATAATGCTTCAGGGCGCTCTATGAAGCTTACACATCCAAATATGTAAGCGGAGGTGGTGGCGAAAGCGAAGGGGACGTACATCGCGTGTCCGGTTTCTCTGGATTTTGAGCGGATCGCGCAGGATAGCCATTCGGCGGCTATTTGGTACAAATGTGCTGCATGCGCAATGGCAGCACACATCTCTCGACCTGGATCACCGCAGAGAGCAAGCAACGCTTTCGCGCGATCGCGACCAAGCAGGGCGTTTCCGAGTCCGCACTCCTCAAGCGCCTCATCGAGCAGCTGCTGGCCCTGGCCGCCGGCGATGACGCGACGGTGACGAGCCCGCCGCCAGAATTGCGCGACGCCCGACTGACCATCCGCCTCCGGGCCGACGACCGCCTGCTCTTGCGCGAACGCGCTGCCGCACGGGGCATGCCGCCCGCCACCTACCTGTCGGTTCTGACCCGATCGCACCTCCGCTCGCTGGTCCCGCTGCCGGACCAGGAGCTCGTCCTCCTGGGCCGCTCCGTCAACGAGCTGAACCCCATCGGTCGCAACCTAAACGTGATCGCCCGTTCCGCCCAACAGGGAGCCTCTGTGGGCGGGGTAACGAGAGAGGAGCTGCGAGCGTTGCTCTCGGCTTGTGAGGCCCTCCGTGATCGCGTGCGGACCCTTATTCGCGCCAACACGTTGAGCTGGGAGGCCGGCCATGCCCCGACGCCCCTTTAATCTGCAAATCGGAGCAGGCCAGCCGCTCCTGGACCTGGCTGGTTACGCACGGAGAGGGCCAGGGCCGGATGCGCGGCTGTCGGCGCCGCAGATCGAGCACATCGCCCGCACCGTTGGCAGGGCGCCCGAGGTCATGGTGAAGGTTTCCGGCGGCGGCAAGAGCAAAGGTGCCGTCGTCGCCCATCTGCGCTACATCGACCGAAACGGCGAGCTCGACGTCGAAACCGATTCGGGAGACATTCTCGAGGGCAGGGACGTCGCAGCTGATCTTGCGGCCGACTGGGATCTCGATGCGACGGCCGCGCAGGCTCGGCGTCCCTACAGCGGCAGACCTGGGCGAAAACCTGCCAAGCTGATCCACAACGTCGTGCTTTCCATGCCGGCCGGGACGTCTCCGGCGAAACTGCTGGCGGCAACCCGCGCGTTCGCACGCGAGCAATTCGCGTTCAAGCACCGCTACGCCCTGGTGCTGCATACCGACCAGGACCATCCGCATGTGCATCTCGCGATCAAGGCGATGAGCGAGCACGGGCAACGGCTCAATATCCGCAAAGCCACCCTGCGCGAATGGCGCACGCGATTCGCGCACCATCTGCGCGCCCAGGGTATTGCGGCAAATGCGACCGAGCGTGCAGTCCGCGGAGCAAACCGTACGCCGCTGCTCGACGGCATCTACCGCGCCGCCCGTCGTCGCATGTCGATCCGAATGCAGCAGCGCGTCGAGCAGGTTTCGAGCCAATTACGGCGCGGAGGCCTGCCTGCGGAATCCGGCAAGACCAAGCTACTCGATACGCGCGCGGTGGTTGCCGATGGCTGGCGCGCGGTAGCGGACGCCCTGGCCGCCCAGGGCAACTGGAAATTAGCCGAGCAGGTCCGGAAATTCTTCAGCCGGATGCCGCCGCCGTTGACAGACAATGAGCGAATGGCACAGGCAGTGATCGCGCAAGTCGCCGCGCGTCGCGAACGCGAGCAGCCAGGGATAAGCCGCTGATGCGACCTCGCCAGACCGGCTCTTCGTATAGCCCGCACCGGCAGGCTGCGAGTTTCATCCTTTTTAGGGTTTGCGCTTAAAAATGAGCGAAACACCCCATTGCCGTGACTTTGCCGACGTTGCACTCTTGCCGCATTCGTGTCGCTGCAAGGGACGGCATCGTGAACAGCACATACTTCGGATTGCTTGCCGAATTCGGTGAGGCCAATATTCCGCTGGAGCGCGTCGCTCCCAAGTACTTCGGCCTAAGTTACGAGGAGGCGCGCCGCCGCGCACCAGGCAAAGTGTTGCCGTGCCGGGCCTTCAGGCTTGGCGGACAGAAGTCGCCCTGGCTGGTGAGCGCCGCCGATCTCGCCGAGCTGATCGATGAACGGCGTGAAAAGGCGCGGTAATGACGAGCGCCACCGCTAAGCCGCGGCGCGCAGGATGAAATCGACGTGGATCGCGTCGTAGGCGAACTTCACTCGGCCATCATGCTCGCGATCGAGTACCCCGGACCTGAGCAGCGTATGGATATCGCTGTGTACGGCGCGCACGTCGCGGCCGGCGCGCCGGGCGACTTCGCGTAT